>Ga0207686_10001226_pt1 | contig 14899 bp, 7 predicted proteins | sample KBSM24metaG_FD_184396 | JGI IMG/M metagenome (GOLD analysis project Ga0207686, IMG submission 184396) | Miscanthus rhizosphere microbial communities from Kellogg Biological Station, Michigan, USA - KBS M2-4 metaG (SPAdes) (version 2) | ecosystem: Host-associated > Plants > Roots > Rhizosphere >...
CGTTCTGTTTTTGGTGCCGCACGTCAAAGGCTCGCCCAGTCAAGTGGCGGCTAATTCTCGAACGCTCGTCCTCCGACATTGTGTTCATCACCTGGGTGAGCCCCGCGGTAATTTGGTCAACCGTCACGGCCTCGGGGTGAGCATCGACCCACGCCTGGAGCTTTTGGCCCTTGATGTACGTATTACCAATCCACTTTCGATCGTGCGCGACGTTACCCGCCATGGCATGTGCCTGCTGCCGCACGTCTCGACGTCCGCTCGTGAACTCAATATTCGGGTGTTTTCCTAAAAGTAGCTTGGCCGCGGCTTTCGCGGTGGGTGCAAGATTCATCTCATCGATAGTCATGATCGTCTCCTGAGGTCTAAGGATGGGCTGGATGCCTTAAAAGCGAAGACTTGCAGTCGAACGTCAGCCTGCTCAAATGCGCTGTGAGAATATTCGCCGCGATTTAGTTAGTCAATGATTTCGGTGGCGACGTTGACGAAATAAGCTTGCAGAACGCTGCATAAAACCCAAGAGGAGCTGATTATGATTCTTGTCACTGGAGGCACCGGAATGGTCGGTGGTGAGGTTGTGCGTCTGCTATCGCAACAGGGTGTTGCGGCGCGTGCGCTTACTCGTAATCCGTCGAAGGCTAAGGAGCTGCCGGGGACGTGAGCTCTGCACAACTGGACCTGTTTTTATCCACGAATGCTGTGAGCTTTGCTCCAAAAGTAGCCGACAGGGTTGCGATTCTGCCCGTCTCAGTCACACATGGCTTCAGCCAGGTGTTCGAGAATCACGAATTAGGCCGAAACCGTTTAAAACGGTTTCCAAAACATCACGCCAAATTAGCCACCCGGCTAAAGCCGGGTGTGAATTAGAAAAGGAAATAGACTTTTGAGGCAAGCCAATGCGGTGGGAGGCGGTCGCGTCCTACAATTTGGAGATTCCCGCCGCGCGTCCGCTCAACGACGGCAGCTCGGGTGTGAAGTCCTCGCCGGGGTTGATGAACTGGTCGCGCTCAAATTTGTATTGCTTGTCGTAGAGTTGCCGATAGCGGCCGTCGGCTTCGAGAAGTTCTTCATGACTACCGCGTTCGACAATTTGTCCACCTTCGAGCACCAGAATCTGATCGGCACTGCGAATGGTGGAAAGCCGGTGCGCGATGACAAACGTCGTGCGGCCGCGGCGCAAAGATCTGAGACCGTCCTGAATCATCGCCTCGCTTTCACTGTCGAGGCTGGAAGTCGCTTCATCGAGGATCAGCAGTTTGGGGTCGGCCAGAATTGCGCGCGCGATCGCGATGCGCTGGCGTTGGCCACCGGAGAGTTTTACTCCGCGCTCGCCCACGATGGTTTCATACTTCTTTTCGAATTTCTCGATGAACTCTTCGCAGTGGGCGATGCGGCTCACGGTTTGAATCTCGTCGAAGGTCGCATGTGGATTTGAGAACGAGATGTTTTCGGCGATCGTCCCGTCGAAAAGGAAATTGTCCTGCATCACCACGCCTAAGTACGATCGAAAATCACGCAGTCGCAAAGTCTGGAGATCCTTGCCGTCGACTTTGATCGTGCCCGAAAGGGGTTGATTGAAGTTCATGGCCAGGCTGATGAGCGTGCTCTTGCCCGAACCGCTCGATCCCACAAGCGCCGTCGTTGAGCCGGCCGGCGCAGTGAAAGATATGTTGCGCAGCACCGGCACCCCCGGGTCGTATTCGAAGGAAACATCATCGAACTGAATCTCGCCGCGGACCGCGGGCAAGGGCGAGCGCGTCGCATCAGCCTCGTCTTCAGTGGCAAGGTTCATGATTTCGCGGATCCGATCCAAGCCGGCGAAGGCCTCGGTGATTTGCGTGCCGATGGCCGCGAATTGAATCAGCGGCACGGCCATCATGCCGGTAAACATGACGTACATGAACAGATCGCCGACAGTCATCCGGCCCGAGACTACCGAGTGTCCGCCGACCAGGATGATGACCACGCCGACCGCGCCAATGACTACAGATGAAAAAGCGGAAGTGGCTGACACACCGGTCATTGACCTGGCGATATTGCGAAAGAGTTTGTGTGCGCCGCGCGCAAACACGAGCGCTTCGCGTCTCTCGGCGGTGTAGGCTTTTACGATACGGATGCCGCCCAGCGATTCAGCGAGGCGTCCGGTGAGCGCGGCCGTAATTTCACCGCGCTCGCGAAACAACGGTCGCAGACGCTGGAAGGCGTAAACCAGCGCGCCGCCAAACGAGCCCAGGACCAGAATTGTGACCGAAGTCAGACGCCAGTTCAGCCAGAACAAAACTCCGAGAGCGACGGCCGCCGTAACAAAACTGCCGGCCAGTTGGACCAATCCCGTGCCCACCAGATTACGTATGCCCTCGGCGTCGTTCATGATCCGCGAGATGAGCTTTCCGGTTTGGGTGGAATCGAAATAACTGATCGGCAGACGGGAAATCTGCGCCTGGACTTTCTTGCGCATCTCGGTAATCGCGCGTTGCGCCGCAACTCCCAGCACTTGTGACAGACTGAAAGAAGTGACCGCCTGAATCATGGTGGCGCCCGCTGCTGCCAGCGCGATCTTCCAAAGCAGATCAGTACGACCCTTCCCAATCACTACATCGATCAGGTATTTGGTCGAGGCAGGCAGCACCAATCCCATCGACTGATTGACGATCATCAGCACCGCGCCTAACAGCAGGCGGCGCCGGTGCGCCCACACCAGTTCCCGCGCATCAGCCCAGGCCGACGACCAGCGAATTTTTCGTTTCGTTTCCGCCATTGGGTCCTATATTCAGCGCGGTGGCTCGCAGTCTCCGGAGATCCTTACGAATAATCCTTCCTGATGCGGCTCTGACTTCTCACCCCACCGTCTAATTTCCGCCTCGCTCCCGCCGTGACGCGTTCCCGAAGACATAGAGACATCCGATGTGCGAAAGGATAGCAGTTAATCGCGAAGTTTCCGGTATCCGGTCAGGCGCGGCGTACTTCGGAACCGCGAGGGGAGAAGAAGTGTCAAATATTTTGTGTGATTGGAGTTGAGGGATCTTTCGACCCCAGAGCCGGGGTGAAAATAGACATTTGACGGTTTTCCCTGCATCAAATCGGGCATAATAGCCGGGTAACAATCGCGGTGTTTGTAGGGTGGAGAGATTGTTGCGTGATTGAGTTAGCACATTGCGTTCATGACGCTGCCAGTCGCGTAGATCAACCGCGATACAGAATCAGCCGGCGCCGTTTGCGCCCTGAAATGAGGGAACGATTCGGTAACCCAGACGGGCTCCTCACGGATTTTCACCAATGCCTCGAGAAGTTAGTCGACGTGCTTCGAACAGTTGCGGCCAGAACAATGGCGGCAGCTCGACGCTGAAACATCATGCGGCGCTTAATCATTGACGCTGAAGAGTCTGCGTATAGTGGAGAAAAGGTTACAAGCTCTCAGCTGGTCAAGTCATCTGAGCAGTCGCTCTCGACTGCTTGAATCGTCTTCAGAATAATTCGAAGGAGTTAACATGAGAGACAAAAAGATTATCCTCATCAGTCTGGCGCTGATTCTTCTGACCTCCTGGCTGGTATCGGCCGCGAATCGCACTTTGTTTAGCGTTCGCACTTTATCTGCGGCGCGGCTCAATGCCGCCGCGGCTGCGAACGGCGGCGTCGCTATAGCGTCTTCTACCCTGGATGTTAATTATCCTCCGGCCAGCGTAATAAATGGTGACCGTAAAGGGCTCTCTTGGGGCGCGGGTGGAGGCTGGGCTGATGGAACTCTGGGCCAATTTCCTGATTGGATAGAGGTTCAATTCAACCGGAACATGGCGATAGACGAAGTTGATGTGTTTACGCTTCAGGATACATGGTGGAATCCGGCCGAGCCGACGGAGTCGATGGTCTTTTACAACAATGGAACCACAGCCTTCGACGTGCAGTACTATGACGGTTCAAGTTGGCTGACGGTACCCGGCGGGACGATAGTCGGCAACTCGAACATCTGGCGGAAGATAACGTTTGCACCGGTTACGGCTAAGAAGATTCGTCTGCAAGTCAATGCTTCGAGAGCCCCATACAGCACTATCGTAGAGTTCGAAGCATATGGGATATCGTTAGATCCCGACCCAACGCCAACGCCAACACCCACACCGACACCGACCCCAACACCCACGCCTACACCAACGCCAACGCCTACACCAACGCCAACGCCAACGCCTACACCAACGCCAACGCCTACACCTACACCAACGGAAACGCCAACTCCAACACCCACACCAACGCCTACACCAACGGAAACGCCAACTCCAACTCCAACTCCCACCCCAACGGAAACGCCAACTCCGACACCAACGCCCACACCAACGCCCACACCAACCGACACGCCAACTCCAACACCAACGCCCACACCAACGGACACGCCAACTCCGACGCCCACACCAACGGACACGCCGACACCAACACCCACACCAACGGACACGCCAACTCCGACGCCCACCCCAACGGACACGCCGACACCAACACCCACGCCAACGGACACGCCAACTCCGACGCCCACCCCAACGGACACGCCAACCCCAACACCCACACCAACGGACACACCAACGCCCACGCCAACCCCAACTCCAACACCAACGCCCTTGCCGGCATCAGTGGGTGAGCTGGTCGCAGCGCTTGCAGAACGGGACATCTATATCGACGAAAACAAGCACATCGGGTTCGGCACACCTTACCCAATCTTCAACGACGATGGAACGACGGGCGCCTATATCGGTAAATGGGTAGCGATTGATGGCACGGTGACCGGTGCCGCCGCATATCTGGGACTGGGTGGAACAATTCCCACACCCGGCGACCGAGTTGGCGCGCTCAACTTCTACAATCTCGCAATGGGTGGGTTCGATCACCGCACCGCCTCGATCTTGTCATTCAACGGTCAAACGTTAGGCAGCGGGAACCTTGAGCTCTACACCACTCCAGACAATGTCGGACCAGTTCGGCGCATGCAGATAGCCCCCACTGGCGAGGTCGGTATTAACCATAATGCAGTGCCTGGGACGATGATGCAGGTGATGGGAAGGACCGTTGATGCCAGCCAGAATGCGTTAGGTGTGCTCAATAGTTTGGATCGATCACTCCTGACTATACGAAACGATGGGCAGATCACCGTAGGGCAACCGGGGGAGGGCATCGTGCTGAAGTCACCAAATGGTCTGGTGTGTCGAAAGCTCACCATCGATAACAGCGGCAATCTGGTGGTGAAGGTAATGACGATTTGTCCCTGAACGATCTAAAGCGTGAGCACATTCAGTGCCCGGCTCCAATGGCCGAGTCCGAACAAGCGGCGCATCGGAATAGGCAAACCATGGGGGCATGCCCGCTAGGTGAGCAGCCTTACGGGCGCAAACGATCAACTGATTCGCGATTTCAGTCGCGCGATCTTCTGGTCGAGATTTTTCTCGGCGTCGAGGTGGCTTTGATTGGTCGGATCAAGCTGCAGGATTCGCTGCCGTCGTTCGCTGGCCGCCGCATAACTCGACAGCGCGGTGCGAAGGTTCGAGATGTTGGCCTGGGCAAACCCTTCGTTCTCTTTCTGATAAATCGCGAGCGCGTCTCCCTTGCGCTCATACGCGTAGGCCAGATATCCAAGTGAAGAAGTGTCCACCGGATTTCTGGTGACAAAAGGATCGATCATGGCGATGTATCTGTCCCAGATGGCCACGGCTTTTTTGACCTGGCCGGTTTCGACATAAAAATCGGCTGCCGGATTCTGAAAATCATTGGCATAGATGATGTCCTCGCCGTGGTTTTCATGCGAGGCCATCTGCTGGTTAAATTCGTTGACAGCCTGGTCCATGTTCGCTGTAGCCGCGTCCTTGTGTCCAAGTTGATTGAGCCCAAGGCTCACGCGCATCTGATAGTAGGTCGTCGTCGGGGGCCCCCCGCCGTTCCACAGAACCCAGCTTTCACGATTTTCCTTAATCCAGTTCACGCTCCACTCAGAGCATTCCAGATACTTTTGCCAATCGCCTCTTTCGGCGTAGATATCCGCCATGTACCGGTGTATGCGGCTGGCGTGATTGAAAGCAAACATCTTGGTTTTGTCGGCGAAGAAGGTTTGCTGAGAGAGGTCCGCGGCCGCTTGATAAACGGCCAAAGCTTCGTCATCTCTTCGCATCAGGTGAAGCAGCGCTGCTTTTTCCATCGAGGCCTCGACCACGACGATCTGGCCGTCGATAGAGAAGGGCGCGGCCTGTTGCAGCGTGATTGCTTTTTCCGCCCACTCGAGACCCTGGCTCAACGCGGCAGTGCTTTCTTCGGGGCGATTGAACTCTCTCATACTGAGCGCCAAATCTTCGCTATGGACTGCGGCGGTGTAATAGGCCCGGGGATTGTTTGGCTCAAGCTCAATCATGTGCAGATCATTCTCCAGATGATTCTGCCAAACATGCAACGACCCCTCGCGATCCGCGAGCGACCCGTAAACTTCCGACAGCGTCATCAAAGTAAAAGATAGCTGCTTACGGTTTTCGACATTCTTTGGTTCCAGCGTGATAGCTCGCATTCTCATCTGGAAAGCCTTGTTGAGATCGCTCAGCGCCTGCCGGCTTTCATGGAATTGCCAATGACGAATTTTTCCTAACTCGGCATAAGCATCAGCGAGCTCATTCAAAAATTTAGGATCGTTCGATTCGTCTCCGGCCAGGTTATCTAAAACAGCCACCGACTTTTCGACGATCGATTTGCGGATTTCGAAACCCTGCGGCATCTGCTTCAACTGCGCACCGGTTTCCGTCAAAAGCGACCTGGCCACACTGCGCAATTCGGTCAGCCGTTGTTCGGATTTGGCCTTTTGCGCGCGCGCGACGAAGTACTGCCAACCGGTCAGGGCCGTCGAGGCCACCAGCAGCAGAATGAAACAGCAGGTCGCCGCCACCATCGCTCGATGTCGGCTGATGAATTTGCCCGCGCGATACAGAGAAGTGTCGGCGGTCGCCTTGACCGGCAACCCCGCCAGATAGCGTTCAATGTCATCGCTCAGTTCGACCACTGATTGGTAGCGGCGATGCGGCTCGCGCCGGATTGCCTGCAGGATGATGTTGTCCAGATCTCCTTTGAGGCCGCGCTTAACCGATTGCCGATGATTCATGGCAATCGTTGGGCGATTTCCGGTGGTAGCTTTAGTTGGACTTTGGCGCGCCGCGTCGGTGTTCATCGCGCAATCGCTCGGGCGCATCGGTTCCTGTGACAGTAACGCTTGCGAGATTTCGAGTGGACTCTTGCCTTTCATTTTGAAAGGCCGAGCGCCGGTTAACAGTTCGTATAAAACCACGCCCAGGCTGTAAACATCCGTGGCCGTCGTCGTCTGCTTGCCGGTTAGTTGCTCAGGCGAAGCATATTCCGGCGTCATCACGTGAAATTGCGTGGCGGTGCGCTCGGCTTCCCGCGCGTCGGGCGTCAGCAATTTCGCGATGCCGAAATCGAGCAGCTTCGGTTCGCCCGCAGCGGTGACGATAATGTTCGAAGGCTTGATGTCGCGGTGAACGATCAGTTGTTGGTGTGCATAAGAGATGGCGCCGCAGACCTTGTTGAAAAGTCTGAGTCGTTCGGTGATGTCGAATTTACGGTTTTCGCAGAAGTCCCGGATCGTTTGCCCTTCAACATATTCCATCACGAAGTACGGCAGACCGTCGCCGGTCGAACCGCCACCGTAAAGACGGGCAATATTCGGGTGTTCCAGGCCGGCGAGAATTTGCCGTTCCATCAGAAAGCGTCCCAGCACCGCGTTCGTGTCCATGCCGCGCTTGATCAATTTGAGCGCGACCCGCTGCGAGAACCCCTGGCCGCAATGCTCGGCGAGGAACACGGTTCCCATCCCGCCTTCGCCCAGCTTGTCGAGGACGAAATAGTCGTCAATCTGCTTGCCGGTGAGACTTTCTTCATGCCCGTTACGACGCAAACCTTTCTCAACCATCAGCGGGGTGTTGATGAAGGTCTGCGCTTCTTTGTAGGTGGCGAGGAGCTTTTCAACTTCGCCGCGAATTTCGTCGCTGGATTTGGCCAGGAACTGATCGCGTTCCGGCGCAGGCAGCTCGAGCGCCGTCGCGAAGGTCTCCTTAATGGTCTTCCAGGTTGCGGGGTTCATAGTCCTCCACTGGACTACGCGCAAAACATTTACTCATTGGTTCATCGGATCACGAAAATATTTGCTCATCGGCTCATTGACTCATTGATTCATTGAAAATAATGAGTAAATGGGGCAATGAGTCAATTGACAACCCCCTAATGAATCCGCTGATAAAGCCACGTCCGCGCGATTTCCCATTCGCGTTTGACCGTCGACGGCGAGACATGTAGCGCGGCGGCCGTCTCTTCGATGGTTAACCCTGCGAAGTAACGCAGCTCGACAATCCGGCATTGCTGCTCATCGAATTGCTCCAGCTCGATCAGCGCCTGATCCAGCGCGAGCAGGTTTTGATCGTCTTCAAACGGAATGGTCGGCGCGTCGTCCAGAGAGATTTTCTCTCCGGCTCGCTTCAGAGACTTTCTTTGCCGCGCTGAGTCGATCAACAACCGCCGCATTGCCTGCGCCGCGATTGCAAAGAACTGTCCGCGATTCTGCCAGTCAACCGTGCGCTGGTCGGTGAGTTTGAAGTAAGCCTCATGGACCAGTTCGGTTGTCTGCAGCGATACCGCGTGCTCGCGTTGCAGGAAGCTCGCCGCCAACCGGCGCAACTCGTCATAGACGATCGGCAAAAGATTGTCGAGCGCCGTGCGGCTCTCGTCGCCGCCGCGATTGATCTCCTGCAAGAGCAGCGTCACTTCGTGCGCCATAGCAAACCCTTGAGCCAATTGTATCGCAACTCTCGCGTAGTGCGATGACGAGAAAATCCAGGCGTGCCGGGCAGCATGCCCTGGTAGGGCAAATTGTGAATTTGCGTTTGTTCTCGGCGGTTCGTGCGACGCCCCAGAACGCCAAATCAACAATTTGCGCCAGGCGTGAAAGGAAGACAGGAAAATGCGAAGGACCAAAACTCTCAAATCGGTGGTTGCCGTAGCGGTGTTGTTGAGTTGTGCCCTGTGGGCCACCAGAGCATCGGCGGACAACGGAATTAGTTACCACAACGGCTTCGTGATGGCTGGCTCCCCAGACGTCTACGTAATCTGGTACGGCAACTGGACCTCCCCCACCGGCCCCAATTCGCAGGAGACACAGATCATCGTCTCAAATTTCCTGGCGTCGTTCGGCAGCTCATTCAACGCGCAAATTCTCTTCACGTACGGCGGTGTCAATGGTACGCCTACCGGTTCGGTGATCTATGGTGGGGGCGACGTCGTGAGCTACACCCACGGTATGGAACTGGATGTGGCAGCGATTCAGGCAATTATCTCGGACAGTATCGGCCAAAACCGCTTGCCGTTCGATTTCAATGGCATCTATCTGGTGATTGCCTCGTCAGATGTCGGCTCAACTGCGACCGGATTCTGCACGCCTAACGCACCGCCATACCATGGATCGTTCTTACGCAACGGCCAGCCGGTTAAATACGCTTTCATCGGTAACGCGGCGCGTTGTCCTGCCGTCGCGGCGCCCCAGTTCTTTGCAAACGGTGTTCAGTTGGCCACGCCGAACGGAAATCTCGCAGCCGACGCGATGGTCTCAACGGCGGCCCACGCGCTCGATACGATCGTGACCGATCCTTTTCACAGCGCGTGGTACGACGGCGCTGGACTCGAGAATGCGGATAAGTGCACTGGCAGTTTTAGCCGGACGTCAACCTTGGCGAACGGAGCCAGGTATAACTTCACGTATAACGGCGGTCTGGATAAATACCTGGTACAGGATAATTGGGTAAATAACTATGGTGGTTATTGTTCGCAATACAACGACGCCCCACCCAGAGGCGACGATCAAACAGTCCAGGTAACTCAGGACACTCCTAAATCGATTACGCTCACGGCCGTCGATGATAACGGCGATCAGATGAGTTTCGCGGTCATCACGCCGCCACAGCACGGCACGCTCGCGGGCACGGGCACCGCCAGGACTTACACCCCGGCTGCGAACTATCACGGCCTCGACAGTTTCACCTTCAAGGTCAACGACGGGACTTTGGATTCGCAAACGGTGGCTACGGTTTCGATCTTCGTCAATACCAATTCGGCCCTTGATGGTTTTGATCCGAACGCGAACGGTCTGGTGCGCACCGCTTTGGTGCAGCCGGACGGCAAGATCCTGATCGGCGGCGATTTCACCACGCTCGCTCCGAACGGACGTCCCCCGGTAACTCGCAACTACATCGCGCGCGTGAACGTCGACGGCACACTTGATCCGACTTTTAATCCGTCGGCAAACAGTTCTGTCCGGGCCATCGCTCTATTACCCGACGGCAAGATTATTTTGGGTGGAGACTTCAGCGCCTTCGCGCCGAATGGCGGAGCCTCAATCAATCGGACCTACGTTGCTCGGCTCAATGCCGACGGCACAATCGACGCGACGTTCGACTCGCATCCCAACGGCCCGGTTCATGCCGTCACGGTGCAGGCCGACGGAAACATTGTCATTGGTGGCGAATTCACGGGCTTCTTTACCGGTGGACCACTTGTGACCCGCAATCGAATTGCGCGAGTGAATACGGACGGAACGCTCGATCCGATTTTCAATCCCAATGCGAACTCGACGGTCGACGCGCTGGTAGGGCAGCCGGATGGACGCATTATTGTGGGTGGCAGATTTACGACCCTCACGCCGGTGGCTGGACTCGCAACGTGGACCCGCAACTATATCGCGCGGCTTAACGTGGACGGCACGGTCGATCAAAGTTTCGATCCGAACCCTGACAGTATCGTGGGCAGCCTTGCCATACAGCCGGACGGCAAGATTCTTTTGGGCGGCGCGTTCGCTGCGGTTAGCCCGAATGATGGTTCGCCTATCGCGCGGAATCATCTCGCGCGCATGAATGTGAACGGCACTCTGGACACGACATTCAATCCCGGTCCTAACAGTTTCGTCCAGGCTATCGTCATCCAGCCGGACGGCAGAATCCTGATTGGCGGCGGCTTTACATCGCTGGCGCCGAACGGCGGTGCGTCGGTCCTCCACAAGTACATCGCGCGGCTGAATCCGGACGGCACGTTGGCGCCTGGAGTCGATCCCGCGCCGAATGATCAGGTTTTCACGATTGCGGTACAGCCCGACGGCAAGATTGTGGTAGGCGGCGTGTTCCAACAAGCCAACAGCTTCGGCGGCCAGGCCCGTAACCGCATTGCGCGGCTGGAAACAGATGGGCGCGTCGATCAGACATTGAATCTGAATGCTCTCGGCGGGTCAGTAACAGCCACCGCCGTGCAACCTGACGGCAAAATTCTGATTGCCGGATCCTTCAACAGCATCCTCGGTGTGACTCGCAAGTTCATCGCGCGGCTCAACACCGACGGAACGCTGGACACGACCTTTAATCCCAACGCGGACGGTTATGTGGGATCCATCGCCGTTCAGGCAGACGGCAAGATCCTGATCGGCGGCGAGTTCACCACGCTCGCTCCCAACGGCGGGCCGGCAGTTACGCGCAATTACATCGCGCGTTTGAATACCGACGGCACAGTTGATGCGACCTTCAACCCCAACCCGGATGATTACGTTCACACGCTCGCGATTCAGACCGACGGTAAAATCCTTTTGGGTGGTTTCTTTATCGCGCTGGCTCCTAATGGCGGGGCGTCCTTTGCGCGTGGCCGCATCGCGCGGCTCAACCTGGACGGCACGGTTGATAATACATTCAATCCGAATGCGAACTCAGACGTGTTTGCCATCACCGTCCAGCCGGACGGCAAGATTCTGCTCGGTGGCCGGTTCACCGCGCTGGCGCCGAACGCCTTAGCATCCGTCCCGCGGAACTTCGTTGCCCGCGTGAATAGCGACGGCACGCTCGACAACGCCTTCGACCCGAACGCCAACGACGAGGTCGCTGCTTTTGCGATGCAGCCTGACGGCAAGCTTTTGATTGGCGGATCGTTTACTACGCTCGCCCCCAACGGCGGACTGTCCGTGACGCGCAACCGTGTCGCGCGGCTGAATGTTGACGGCACTATTGATAATGCTTTCAACCCGAACGCGAACAATGCCGTGGCATCTGTCGCGCTGCAGGCGGACGGCAGGATTCTCGTCGGCGGCGCATTCACCACGCTGGCGCCGAACGGCGGCACATCGCAAGCGCGGAACGCGTTTGCCCGGCTGAATACCGACGGCAGCGTCGACGCTTTCGATCCGCAACCGAACAACCAGGTCTGTGCGATATCAGTTTTGCCTGACGGTAAGATCCTTCTGGGCGGCATATTCGATAGCGTCGGCGGACAGTCGCGGAAAATATTCGCCCGGCTCGCCAACGATACACCTGCCATTCAGAACCTGGCAGTAACGCAATCGAGTGTGACGTGGACTCGTTCCGGCGCTGAACCGCAACTCGTCCGAGTCAGCTTTGAAAAATCCAGCGACGGCGTCAACTACACGACCCTCGGCAACGGCGCGCGGGTTGGCACGAGCAACGACTTCACGCTGACCGGACAGAGCCTGCCCGTCCAACAGAATCTTTACATTCGCGCTCACGGCTTTTACCGCGGAGGCCAGTACAACACTTCCGACGCGATCACCGAATCAGTGCGCAACGTTTTCCTGCCGCCGGCCTGGCATCTTGCATTTGCGCAGCAGCCGACGAACGCGCCTCAAAATAACGTCATCACTCCCGCGGTCACGATCCAGATACTCGATGCGTCGAACAATCTGATTAATTCATCGGCGGCGGTGACGGTCGGTATCGAGACCAATCCATCGACGGGAACCCTGTCAGGGACGAAGACAGTCTCAGCCGCGAGCGGTACGGCGGTTTTCAATAATCTGTCCATCGACAAACTTGGCAGTGGATACACGCTGGGTGCCTCGAGCACAAATATGACGGGAGCAGTGTCGAACGCATTCAACATCACTGTGAATGCACCATCAAATATCGTAGCGACTGCGGGGTCTGGTCAGAGTGCCACCATCAATTCCGCGTTTGCCAACGCGCTCCAGGCCAAGGTCACTGACGTTAACGGCAATCCGGTCGCCGGCGTCGTAGTCACGTTTAGCGCACCACCGAGCGGCGCCAGCGGCGTCTTTGCCAACAACAACACGACGGCCACGGCGGCGACCGACGCGAACGGTGTGGCCGCGGCTTCATCATTCACCGCGAACGGCACGGCTGGTCTGTATGCAATCTCGGCCAGCATAAACGCGGGTTCGCCGGCAATCGCTTTTGGCATGACTAATTTGAAGGCGAACCAAATAATCAGTGTCACGACGCACGCACCGGCGGGCGGCGCAGCCTACAACACGCAGTTCAGCGTGACAGCGGCCTCGTCTGCGGGACTGCCCGTTTCGTATGGCAGTTCAGGAGCCTGCACGAACTATGGTCAGACGTTCACGATGACTACCGGTACGGGCAACTGCACGGTCAAATACGATCAAGCCGGCGATGCTAATCGCAATGCCGCGCCGTCAATTACCGAAACGGTCACGGCGAAGAAAGCTGCCCAGTCGATCACGTTTGCGGCGGTCGCAAACAAAGCCTTCGGCGATTCGGACTTCACCGTGAACGGATCTTCTTCGTCGGGACTAAACATCAACTTTGCCGCATCGGGAAACTGCACCAACAGCGGCAGCACCGTTCACATCACCGGTGCGGGCTCATGCAGCATTACCGCTTCGCAAGCCGGTAACTCGTTTTATGACGCGGCCACCGAGGTGGTGCGCTCATTCAATATCGCCAAGGCCGGCTCGACCACAAGCGTTAATGTCGGCGATGCGATCTATGACGGAAGCGCACACGGCGGCACGGCCAACGCGACCGGCGTGGGCGGGCTTAGCGAGAAACTGACGGTCACTTACAGTGGCCGAAACGGTACGAACTATTCGTCAACGACTGCCCCGACGAACGCGGGCGATTACACCGCGTCCGCCGGCTACAGCGGCGACGCGAACCACAGCGGCAGTAGTGACAGCAAGGACTTCGCGATCGGCAAGGCGGCCCAGACCATAGACTTCGGCGCCGTTCCGGACAAGACCTTCGGCGATGCGGACTTTGCGGTTGGCGCGTCGGTCTCTTCGGGACTGGCTGTCAATTTCGCGACGTTGGGCCAATGCTCAATTTCCGGAGCGAGCGTGCACGTCCAGGGCGCGGGCAGTTGCACTATCACTGCCTCGCAGAGTGGTGACGCGAATCACGACTCAGCTCCTGACGTGAAGCGCTCTTTTCAAATTGCGAAAGCTTCCACCACGACGCAGCTTTCTTATTCCAGCGACGCCGGCAGCGGACAGGCGACGTTCGCGGCGACAGTTACTTCACCCGCGGGTACGCCCAACGGCACCATCACTTTCTTGAGTGACGGCGCGGCGATCGCATCCTGTGGCGCCCCGGCGTTAGCGTCCGGGTTGGCGAAGTGCGTCGACTCCGCCACGATTGGCGTCCACACTTTCACCGCCGAATATTCGGGTGATGCAAACTTCAATTCTTCAACCGGCGCCGTCAGCGGCGGACTGGCCGGCAGCATTTTCGAATTCTCGCAGGCGGCCTACGTCGTCGGTGAGCGCAACGGCTCTGTCACGATTTCTGTGAAGCGGAGCGGTGACGCTTCCCAGGCAGCGTCGGTTGACTACATGACCGATGACGGCAGCGTCCCTTCAGTGGTCGTACCGTGTTCCCGGGTTACCGGCGTCGCGCTCGAACGTTGTGACTACACGCGAGCCGCCGGCACTTTGGAATTTGCTCCGAACGAAACCGAGAAGTCATTTGTGGTGCTCGTTAACGACGACTCATATGCTGAGGGCCCGGAATCGATTTCCCTTAAGTTGTCGAATCCCGGCAGCGGAGCTTTGCTGGGGCCTCAGGCCAACGCAACCGTCCAG
>Ga0207686_10001228_pt1 | contig 14851 bp, 13 predicted proteins | sample KBSM24metaG_FD_184396 | JGI IMG/M metagenome (GOLD analysis project Ga0207686, IMG submission 184396) | Miscanthus rhizosphere microbial communities from Kellogg Biological Station, Michigan, USA - KBS M2-4 metaG (SPAdes) (version 2) | ecosystem: Host-associated > Plants > Roots > Rhizosphere >...
GAGCTTGACCACTTTGTCGCCGGCTTTGAGACCAGCCCTGGACGCCGGCGAATCATCGCGCACACCGTCAAGCTTCAATCCATCATTCGAGTCAGCGTAGTTCGGAATGGTGCCGAGATAGACGCGAAAACCAGTGCGCTGCTGCGAATCGCCCTTCGCGACTGCATACGTAGGTCGCTTATCGCTTTTATCAATATCGCGAACCAACCGCTCGACGAATGCGAGGATGCGCGCTTCGCCTTCGTAATTAATCTTGTCAGCCGTGTCCGAAGGCTTGTGATAATCATCATGAGTTCCCGTCCAAAAGAAGAGCACCGGGATCTTCTTCATGTAGAAGGATGAATGATCGCTGGGACCGAAACCGTCTTCGTTCAGCGTGAGCGTGAATGGGGCGGCGAGCGCCAGCCACGGAAGACTTCTACCGACCACCGGTGTGCCGTTAGCGCTGAGAACAATCGGCATTCCGTCGGCCCCCCGGGGATTAACTTTGAAACGAAAGTCTTCATCAACCGGTCGATCAAGAATATCTTTGACTGCAGCGGCTCTGATGTTATCCACCGAGTTTTGCTTTTGAATCATCGCCCGCCATTCGGGTGCAGTACCCACACCCCCGACGATCAGCTTCGAATCCTGCAGCCTGCCAATCATGTCCATATTGATCATGGCCACGGTGTTCTGAAGCGGCAGCAGGGGATGACTGACGTAATAATCCGAACCCAGCAACCCTTCCTCTTCGCCGCTGAACGCGATGAAGACGATCGTGCGCCGCGGCTTGGCCGGATTCTTCGTCAGTATCCGCGCGAGTTCGAGTAAACCTGCGCTGCCGGAGGCATTGTCGTCCGCACCATGATGAATCTCGCCTTCGCGCGGCGCCAGACTGCCCTCACCACCGCGGCCGAGATGATCGTAGTGCGCGCCAATCACGATCGCTTCATCTTTTAATTTTGGATCGCTGCCCGGCAGAATGCCCACGACGTTGAATGAAGGCGAAAGGCGGCGCGCAACATTGACGCTCAAAGACAAGTGCAGGCTATTGTTCGGCAATCTGATTAGACCGGGCAAACTAAATGTGCCGGCTTCTGAGCCCTTGGCCGTTCTGAGATCGGCCAGGCGTTCATAGTCCTTCAAGGTAACGCCGCTCGTTTGCAAAATCTTCGCCGCCAACTGTTGCGAAACTGCGATGACCGGAATTCCTGCTTCGCCGGCATTGTCATAAGAAAGCTTTGCGAGTGGGTCATGCTGCAGACTACCTTCATTTGCGATAATCAAAAGCGCCTTCGCCCCAGCTGCGCGCGCCGCTGCTGTTTTGAATCGAAGCTGCCCAGCTTGCGCAAACTGCCCATGCGGATTATCGCCGTCCGGCGTGCCGGCAAAGACAATCGCTACACGATTCTTAGCGTCCGAAACAGCGTAATCGTTGTACTTCAATTCAGCTGATGAAATGCCATAACCAGCAAAGACCACCTCGGCATTGTTGATTGATCCGTTGGTCGAGAATCCCACAGGCATCCAGTCCTCGCCGACTTTGAACTGCATCATGTCGTCGGCTTTGCCTGGATTCACAAGGAAGAGGTTCTTCTCGCCTAGCTCGACGCCGGAAACATAGGGAAAGGATTGCAGATAAGGTAATGCACTTTTGCGCGGGCTCGTGGACTGCAGGGCCGGTTGCAGACCGAGCCGTTTGAATTCGCCCGCGATGAAATTCGCAGCCTCGGTCGCTCCCGCCGTGCCGGTGCGTCGGCCTTCGAGTGGGTCGGACGCGAGATAAGTAACAATCTGTCGTAATCGATCGACACTCGGAGCGTTCGCGCCTGGTTGCTGCCCCAGCGCAACCGCGAACGACAAGACGATGATTGCCAGCAGGGCGAAAATCTTTGGACGCATAACTACCTCTTAATTCTAAATTCCGCAGCGATAGTCGCGCGGATTGAGTTTACCTGGGCGAAACTTAATTTTTTCGATAGGAATGTTCAGGTCACCGCTTGGCGTACTAGCGCCCGGCGGCACAATCCAGAGGGTTACCTGCCACGCCTCTCGGTATCCTCCGTTAACTACGGTTACTCGCTCGGAAGGGATTCCGCGTCGCTCGACCAAATAAGGCTTCAAACGTGCAGCGCGCGCTTCCGCTTCGCCGCGCTTCGGTAGTTTGCCCCTGAACGTTTGGCCGCCGTAGAAAATGATGACGCCTTTGGCTTGCGGCTCGTTCTGCAATTGAATAGCGAAGTTATCCAAACGCGCCATCTCATCTTCGCACTTGACGTCGCCGAACCGGTCGATTTGCGGGGGAGCGGGAAAAACCGTGCTGGTCGCGCAAATCGCCAAGCCCAGAACGAGTAACGAACTACGGAGGATTAATGAGATGTTCACTCAATCCAATCAGCGATAAAAATATTCGTATCGCCCTGCTTCGCGCCGTGACGATTCGAAGCGAAGACCAGCTTCTTTCCGTCTGGCGAGAACATCGGAAAACCATCGAACGTGTCGTTGTATGTGATGCGCTCCAGGCCGCTGCCGTCCACGTTAATCATGTAAAGATCGAAATCGCGGCCCTTCGGATCGGCCTGGTTGGAAGCGAAGATGATGCGCTTGCCGTCCGGGAAAAAGTACGGCGCAAAGCTGGCCTTGTTGAGGTTCGTGACCTGCCGCTTGTTCGATCCGTCGGCGTTCATCACCCAGATATCCAGGACAGTCGGTCGAATCAAATTCTGTTTCAGCAACTCGGTGTAGTCCGCCTTCTCTTTCTCGCTCTGCGGATGATAAGCGCGATACACAATCTGTTCGCCGTCATAAGACCAGAACGGCCCGCCGTCGTAACCAAGTTCATTCGTCAAACGCTTCACGTTCGCGCCGTCAGCATCCATCGTGTAGATGTCGAGATCCCCGTCGCGCTTTGAAGTGAAGACCAGTTTGCCCTGCCGATTGATCGTGGTCTCAGCGTCATAGCCCGGCGTGCTGGTCAGTCGCTGCAAATCCGATCCGTCCGGATTAGCAGTGAAGATGTCGAACGTGTCGTAGACCGCCCACACGTAACCCTGCGAGAAATCCGGACGCGGTGGACACTGCTTCCCACCCAGATGCGTCGAGGAATAAAGAATGCGTTTGCCGTCCGGCAGAAAGTACGAGCACGTCGTGCGACCGTCTCCGTTGGAGATCATCTTCACGTCAGACCCGTCGATGTTCATCGTGTAGATCTGGTCGCATTCACGACCTTCACGCGTCGATTGAAAGATCAGCTTCTTTCCGTCAGGCGAAAAATAAGCTTCGGCATTTTCACCGCCGAAAGTTAGTTGCTTGATATTGCGCAGATGCTTTTCCTGCGACAACGCCAGTTCGGGGGTTTGCCTCTGAGCACGATTGCATGCACTACAGAGGACACAAAGAAATCCACAGAGGAACAGAAGTGAAAGCAACACCAGCCTATTTCTTTCTCCGTGCCCTCTGTGGTTAATTCCATTCATCATAATTTCGCCATCAACACTTCGCGAATTTCGTTGTCGCTGTACATGCCGTCGGTGCGCAGGGCGTAAGCGCAATGCATCTCGAGCACGCCGGCGTCAAAGTTAATCTTCATCTCAGATTTATCTTTCACGTTCTTCAGTTTGACCAGATTCAAACTATCTCGGATTGCTTCTTTGCCCATGTCGTCGACGCAGATGGTCCGCAGCGCCATGTTCAGTCGATGACAGGAAATGTTGTCGAGAAAGTTCAACCCTTCCGCATCGTCAGCCAGGCTGTCCCAATCAACTTCGTACGAAATCGGTTTGCCGCAAATCTCTTCGATCTCTTTCACGCGGCCCGGCAGCGTCGTGTCCTGTAACTCCTTAATCTTGCGTCGTTCGTTCAATCCCATCAGCGTTTCTCCTTATCGAGTGGTTAACGCGCTCAAGCCCATCAGGCCTCGCCTATCCAAACTTCGCTAATCCAGGTGGCGAGGTCTTTCCACTTATCATCGGTCGCCCCGTCGTGCGACCAAAACTCCACCTCACCAGTTTCAGTCAGACAATAGTAATCGCCGTTGTCTTCACAAAACGGCAGCAGATTACGCGGCACTTCCATTTCCTCCCAGGCAGTTTCAGCAATGTCGGTAAGACTGAGATGTCCGGCGTCGGGAATGACCACCGCCGGTTCAAGTGCTCCGTACACGACATCGCTGGCCTGCAAAAGATAGCGACGATAATCCGCCGGAAATTTTACGCCGAGCTGGTCCTCGGCGGCATCCACCTCGGCGTCAGTCGGCAGCCGTAGAGGTTTCGGCACCGGCTCATTCAGCTCGCGCAATTCAGCGATGACGTCGGGAAGATTCATTTGCGTAGCACAGACTTTAGTCTGTGAGGTCAATTCTCGCAGCCACAGACTGAAGTCTGTGCTACTAACTCAGCCATTTTTCTGCGCGAAGTCTTTCATGAACTGCACCAGCGCCTCGCAGCCTTCTTTCGGAAACGCGTTGTAGATCGACGCGCGGATGCCACCGACGCTGCGATGGCCTTTCAAACCGTCGAGTCCCTGCGCCGTGGCCTCGCTGGCGAATTTCTTTTCGAGATCTTCCGACGGCAAGCGGAACGTGACGTTCATCATTGAACGACAATCGGGATCCGCATGGCCCCGATAAAAATCGGTCGCGTCGATCGCCTCATAGATCAAATTCGCCTTGGCCTCGTTCTCCTGTTGCATGCCGGTGAGGCCGCCTTTGTCTTTAAGCCACTTGCAGACGAGATTCAAAATATAAATGCCCCAGGTGTTCGGCGTGTTGTAGAGCGATTTGTTTTTCGCGTGCGTGTTGTAGTCGAGCATCGTCGCCAGGCCTTCACGCACCCGCGGCAGCAGGTCTTCGCGCATGATCACAACCGTCACGCCGCTCGGGCCCATGTTCTTCTGCGCGCCGGCATAAATAATTCCGTACTTCTCGACCGGAATCGGTTTGGAAAGAATGTTGGAAGACATATCGGCCACCAGCGGGACATCGCCTACCTCAGGCTCGGTCTTGAACTCGACTCCTTCGATCGTTTCGTTCGAAGTCAGGTGAACGTAAGCCGCCGCCGGATTGAGTTGCAGTTCATCCTGGTGCGGCACGCGCGTGAATCCGCCGTCGGCCATGTTCGCCACCACGTCCACGTTGCCGCACTTCTGCGCTTCCTTCACCGCCTTCTTGCCCCAACTGCCGGTGACGATGTAATCGGCCGATGAATCGAGCGAAAGAAAATTCATCGGCACCATCGAGAACTGGAGACTCGCGCCGCCCTGCAGAAACAGCACCACGTAATCCTTCGGGATGCCGAGCAGTTCGCGCAATCCCGATTCGGCCCCCTGAATGATCTCATCGAAGGTCTTTGAGCGATGGCTAATCTCCATCACCGACATGCCGACGCCGGGCAGCGACAACATCTCATCGCGCGCCTGTTCCAAAACCGGCACCGGAATCACCGCCGGCCCCGCGCTAAAATTAAAGATTCGTTCAGTCATTGTCGTTATTTGGAGTGCGCCGGCAGAGCAAAGCGGCGACGGCGCTTTGGATCGTCATTACGTAATTGACTGTCTACCATCCAAAGCGGTGTCGCCGCTGCGCTCTGTCACCGCACTCCAAATCATCCTTTCTCGAGATACGGCCTCATGATTGCGCCAACCACGCGCAAAATCAGCGAGCGCGGCACCGCTCGTTCAGTCTCAACCGTAATCCGGTTGGGCCATCCCGAGATTACGGAACTCTTTCCGCGCTTCAACGCCCGCAGCGCCACGTCGACCACCTGCTCCGACGTTTGGCTGATGCGGCCCGGCGGCCGCTTCATCCGTGACGCATCAAAGAAACCGGTCTCAGTCACGCCGGGGCACAGGGCCATCACTTTGACGCCGTACGTCCGGTTCTCTTCCCACAAGGCTTCTGAAAACGAAAGTACGAAAGCTTTAGTGGCCGCGTACGTCGCCATAAACGGGACCGGCTGAAAGCTCGCCGTTGAAGCGACGTTAATGATCGAACCGCTGCCACGTTGGCGCATCGGCTGCAGGAACAGATGCGTCAATTCAACCAGCGAGCGCACATTCAAATCGATCATATTCAACTCGCGGTTAAGATCGAGTTTCCCAAACTCACCCATCGATCCAAATCCCGCGTTATTGATCAGCAGATCAATTTCGAGGTTACGCTCCCGCGTTTCCTCGAGCAAACGCGCCGGCGCGTCAGGCTGCGAAAGATCGGCGACAAAGTATTGCGCGCGCACGTCATGGTTGAGACCCAGCTCGTTGCACAGCGCAATCAGCTTGTCTTCCGAGCGCGCGACCAACAACACGTCGTGTCCCTGCGCCGCGAGTTTGCGCGCAAAGGTTTCGCCAATGCCTGACGACGCGCCGGTGATGAGGGTGGCTTTCATTGCAGCGACAAAAGACCTAACTCGATGATGTCATTATTGCCGGCGCGTAATCGTTCGAGCGTCGCACTCGACGGCGCTTTATCCAGATTGATTCGGGCGACGGCGGCCTCAGCGCCTTCGAAGACGATGTTCTCCATCTCCTGCACGTTGATGTGTTCGGCCTTGATTGCCTCGAGCACTTGCGCCAGCACGCCGGGCCGATCGCGATGACGCACGACCAAACGATGCGTCGCCGGAGTGCGCTGGGCCAGATTCACGACGTTCGGCACCTGGCCTGTTTCTTTGAATGATTTGACGATGCGCACGGTTTCGGCCGCGATTGCTTCCTGGGCCTGATCGGTCGAGGCGCCGATGTGATGCGTGCCGTAGACGTGCGTCTCGTTCGCGATTGGATCTTCGAAGTCAGCGACGGCGGAAGTTGGTTCCATCGCGAAGACGTCGAGCCCGGCGCGAATGCCCTTCGCATGCATCGCGTCGACCAACGCTTGCTGATCGACGGTCTCGCCGCGCGAAGTGTTGATGAAGTAAGCGCCGTCTCTCATCGCGCCGAAGAACTCTGCGCCAATCATCAGCTTGGTGTCCGGCTTGAGCGCGACGTGCACGCTGACTACGTCGGCGGCGCGGGCCACGTCGAGCGGCGAGTCCTTTCGTTCAACTCCGAGGCTTTCCGCTTTTTCCGGAGTCAGACTGCGACTCCACGCAACCACCGGCATGCCGAAAGCTTTCGCCCGCGGGATCATCTCCTGGCCGATCTTGCCGACGCCGACTAAACCCAGCGTCCGGCCAAACAAGCCACGCGCCTTCGAAAATTCCTTCTTGTTCCATTCACCGGCCCGCAGCGCGATCACACTGTCGGCGATGCGCCGGTCGAGCGCGAGAATCAAAGCAAAGGCCAGCTCGGCGACGGCGATGGAATTCTTTCCCGGACAGTTTGAAACATAAATCCCGCGGCGCGACGCGGCGGCCACATCGATCGTGTTGTAGCCCGCGCCGGCGCGCACGATCAGTTTCAGCGGCCCGGCCGCGAGCATCGAATCGGTCACTTTCGTGCCGCGCACGATAAGTACGTCAGGCTGCACTTTACCGATGGCGTCGACGAGCGCCTCGTCTTTTAGATCCGGTTGAAAAGAAATATCGCAGCCGAGTGTTCGCAAACCGATGCGGCCGGATTCTTCGAATTTGTCAGCGATAAGAATCTTCATAGTGCAGTTTTCAGCTCCCGGTTTTCAGTTTTAAGTTTTCAATCAAATCGTTCCGCAATGCCCGCTCACTGAAAACTCAAAACTGAGAACTCAAAACTGATTTCACTCCTCCTGATCAAACACGCTGAGTAGATCTTCCTGCGAAGCGGCCGGGGCGCTGACCAGCGCCAGGTTCTCTTCCACATGGGCCACCTTGCTCATGCCGACGAGCGCCGTCGTTACACCGGGTGCCGAGCGCACGAATTGAATACCTGTCTGCGCGTCAGTCGCCAGCGAACCCAACGCATCGCGAATCGCTTCCGGCAACCCGCGCGCCGCCTGGCCTTGCAAAAGCGATCCGCTGGCGATCACCGTAATGCCAAAGGACTGCGCTGCCTCAACCACACTCACATATTCATCGCCGTGTTTCTGATTCTGAAAGAACAGCGCTTCAGGCATTCCCAGGTTCACCGGCAGTTGAATGAAACGAAAATGATGATCGTCGCCGGCCAGTTCGCGCGCCATCTCAACCATCGCTTCCAGTGAATGATAGCCTTCCGAATCAGGTTCTGCGCGAAAGCCGTTCCAGGTCGCGACGCCGTAATACTTGATTCTTTTCCCGGTCACCGCCTGCTCAAGAAACTCAAACGCCGCACGCAGCCGTTGCGTGAAAACATCTGGCGACACCGCTGACAGCTGCGACTCGGGATTGTGCACGTAGTAAACGTCGACGCAATCGAGCTTCAGGTTCGCGAGCGACTGCTGCAACTGATTGTTGAGGTACGCCGGCGTCATGCAGTGTGAACCGCCGGCAATATCTCCCCACGCCGCAATGCCGGAGTCGATGAAGTTCTCTTCGATGTAGCCTCGCACGTCCCGCGGCGGCGCGCCATCGAAAGGTAAATATCCTCCTTTCGTGCACACGACTATCTCTTCCCGGGCAAAACCGCGCTGCTGAATTTCGCCGATTGCCGCCCCGACTGATCGCTCGCTTCTTTGAAACCGATAGTTCGCGGCCGAGTCGATCACATTTGCGCCCCGTTCCACTGCGCGCACGATCGACTCGGTGTAACTTCGATCAGTTTCTTCGTCGGCATTGCCCAGATAGGTGCCGATGCCGACCGAAGAGAGTTGCAGCTTTTGCGCCACGCGAAAGTAATCCGAAGCGGCGTTCTCAAAGCGCGCGCGATACTTTTCCGTACCCTGCGGTGAAGCGCAGCCTGACAATGGCATATGAAAATGTCCCGAATGATAAGGGTTTTACGACCTGAAGACTATACGTCCGGCGGTTGGACACGGCAAGCAAGCCATCTTCGATTTGGCGCGATCGATGTGATAGTTTTGCACAAACAAGTTTCGGAGTTCATTTGGCGGAAACCAATACAGCACAATCGCGCGCGCGAAACTCATCGCTCGATATCGACGATGCAGACTTGCGCGCCCTCGCTAAAGCCTTCGCCGATTTGTCGACTGAGTATTTCACCGGCGTCGCGCAACGCCGCGTATTCACCACGGCCACCGGCGCGGAGTTGCAAACTCGATTTGACGAGCCGCCGCCGCGCGATCACGCCACGCTCGAGTCCCTCGTTGACGAGTGTCACGAGATCATCGACGGCAGTCGTCATAACGGCCATCCGAGGTTCTTTGGTTACGTGGCTTCACCGTCGACACCGGTTGGAGCGTTTGCCGATCTGGTCGCCTCGTCCTTAAATGCCAGCGTCACTTCGTGGCGTTCGTCGCCGGCCGCGACGCAGATCGAGCAAACCGTCGTGCGTTGGCTCGGCGCGTTGATTGGATACGATGAAGACGCGCACGGGTTATTAACGAGCGGTGGATCGCTGGCCAACCTGACGGCGTTGTTGATTGCGCATCGCAGCCGGAGTCTCGCTTCAATCTCAGAAACTGGAATTCAAAACTCCGGACCGCGCCTGACCATCTACGCGTCGGACCAGGTGCATTTCTCGATTATCAAAGCCGCAGACATTCTCGGTCTGGGCCACCAGAGCGTGCGGCTCATCCAGACAGATGATCGTTTCCGCGTCGACGCGGCGGCGTTGCGGGCTGTGATCGATCGTGATCGCGAGGAAGGATTGCAGCCGTTTTGTGTCGTCGGTAGCGCCGGCACGGCGGCCACCGGTGCCGTCGATCCGCTGGACGAGCTGGGGGCCATCGCTCGCGATTACGATCTGTGGTTTCACGTCGACGGCGCCTACGGCGCGCCGGCCGCGATGATTGCCGAACAAAAGCAGATGTTTGCCGGGATGGAAATGGCTGATTCAGTTTCGCTCGATCCGCACAAATGGTTGTACACACCCGTCGATTGCGGCTGCCTGTTGTTTCGCGATGTGGCCACCGCCCGCAAAGCTTTTATGACCGAGGCCGACTATGTGAAGGTGCTCGAGTTTGCGAACCTCGAGAGCTTCGCCTTCTGGGACTACGGCATTGAATTATCGCGCCGCTTTCGCGCTTTGAAGGTTTGGCTGACGCTGAAGTATTACGGCGCGACACGCCTCGCCGCCGCCATCGCGGACGACATCGCGATGGCCAATTACATGGCCGAATGTGTTCGTCGGGATGCAGAGTTTGAATTATTGGCGCCGGTCCAACTGAGCATCTGCTGCTTCCGATATGTGCCGGCAAAGCTGCGCGCCGCACTGGAATCCGCGGCTAACGACGACGATCGTCAGCGGGTCGAGTCCGAGATCAATCGACTGAACGAACAAATCATGTATCGCGTGCAACGCGGCGGCCAGGCCTATCTGTCGAACGCCATGTTACGCGGAAAATTTGCCCTGCGCGCGTGCATCATTAATTTTCGGACGACGCCACGTGACATCGATCTAACTTTGGAAACCGTGCGCGAAGTCGCGCGGCAAATCGAATCTGAACATACCGGCTGACATGGACCTCCAGCTTAATCACGAAGTCGAATTCACCAACGCACTCGCGCGCGTGGCGGGGGCCGTTTTGCTGCGTCACTATCACAGTCCGTTTCGCGTCGAGCAGAAGGTGAACGCGCTCCAGGAAATGGAGGAAGTGACCGCGGCCGATCGCGAAGCCAACGAGCTAATCGTCCAGAGACTGAACGAAGAATTTCCCGATGATGGCATTCTGGCGGAGGAATCGCAGGACACCGATCTGCGGCTCGGGAAGGAGCGTGTCTGGGTCATCGATCCGATGGACGGCACCAAGAATTTTGTGCAGCGCGACGGAGACTTTGCGGTGCAGATTGGACTCGCGGTGAACGGTGAAAGCGTGCTCGGAGTGGTCTATCAACCTGTCCGCGACCTGCTTTACTACGCCGCGAAAGGCAGCGGCGCGTGGATCGAAGGAGCTAACCGGCAGGCCGAACGAATGACCGTATCGGCGAAAGTTGATCCGCACGAGATGATTCTGGCGTCGAGCCGTTCACATCGAAGTCCGCGCATGGAACGCGTCGTCAATTTGTTCGGCTTCAAGCAAGAGGTGCGTCGCGGATCGGTCGGCGTAAAGGTTGGATTGATCACGGAACAGCAAGCCGACCTTTATCTGCACCTTTCGCCCAGCACCAAGCAATGGGACACCTGCGCTCCCGAGATGATCCTCCACGAAGCCGGCGGCCGGCTGACCGATCTGTTCGGCGATCCGCTGCGTTATAACGGCGTGCGTATCGACAATCGAAACGGCATCGTGGCGACGAATGGCGCGGCGCATGAAATGGTGATCGAAAAACTCCAGCCGTTGCTGAAAGAGTTTGGAAGAGTGCCCGTTTAGGAGCGCACGCATCCCTGCGTGCGGTCCACCGGCATCCTTGCCGGTGCTTTTATTGGCTGCGGGCAAGATGCCCGCGACCCGCACGCAGGGATGCGTGCGCTCCTACAAAGCCTTCTTCAACATCGCGATCTGACCAGCATGATAGAGATCGTGTTGAATCACGCCGTGCAGCGTTACGTACACAGTCGACTTGCCTTCCAGGATAGGCTCATCTAAACGCGATTCAGGCACGCGCGAGATCGCGTCGACCAATGACTGATGCCCGCGCTCAAGCGCCGCCCTGGCCCGATCCCAGGCGGCTTCGCTCGCATCTTCGGCCGGTGGCCAATCCTCAGGTGAAGATATCGGAACTTCCGCCGGGTCTCCTTCCAGACGCCGCCGCCCGACGTCTTCCCAGACGGCGATGTGCTGCACGAGTTCCCAAATGCTGTGCGCGTTTGCGAGCGGCCGCGCGTGCGCTTGCGTCGCAGTCACACCGTGCAAAACTTCTTTCACCGATGGTCCGTGCCACGCGCCGCCTTCAAACGCTCGCTTCAGTTGATCCAGAATTCGATCGATTTCCGTCATCTTGTCTCCTTGCTGTTCTTCGAAGCACATTAACCCATCCGCTTACGCAGATGGTACTGACCAGCACTTTTTGCCAAACTGCATCCGCGGCAGTTAGTCTTACCAATCAAACACTTCGAATAATCAGGAGAATTCATGGCCACGATTCGTCCTTTCAACGCTCTGCGTCCCGCCGCAGAGCACGCGGCTGAAGTTGCCGCTGTGCCCTACGACGTAGTCAACACCGATGAGGCGCGCGCGCGCGCGTCCGGCAATCCGTTGAGCTTCCTGCACGTGTCGCGGCCGGAAATCGATCTGCCTGCCGGCACGCCGATCTACAGCGACGAAGTCTACGCCAAGGCCGCCGACAATTTCGATGCCCTCAAAAGAGAATGTCCGTTGCAAAGCGAAGAGACGCCGAGTCTCTATCTCTATCGATTGATCATGGGGAACCAGGAGCAGATTGGCGTGGTCGCGTGCTGCTCGATCGATGAATACGATCAGGACATCATCCGCAAACACGAGCGCACGCGGCGCGACAAAGAAGACGATCGCACGCGACACATCCTCGTTTTGCGCGCGCAGACGGGACCGGTCTTCTTAACCTACCGCGCGCAGGAAAAGATCGATCGCCTGATCGTGCAAGCTCTCGAGAATAATCCGCCGCTGTATGACTTTGTCGCCAACGACGACATTCGTCACACGATCTGGCGGGTGCCGAATTACGAGCCGCTCGCTTCAGCCTTTGCCGAAGTCCCTTACCTCTACATCGCCGATGGACATCATCGCGCGGCGAGCGCCAGCCGCGCCCGCACTGAACTGAAAGAAACGGGTTTCGGCTTTATCGGCAATGAGGAATACAACTTTTTTCAGTGCGTGCTGTTTCCCGACAATCAGTTGCGTATTCTTCCTTACAATCGCATCGTAAAGGACTTGCATGGCATGTCAGTCGAGGAGTTTCTCTCGCGTGTGCGCGCGAATTTTGACGTGGCCCCCGGCGCGCCGGCGGTGCCTAAAGCGCGCGGGAACTGGAGCATGTATCTCGACGGGCAGTGGCATGGCCTGACGCTGCGGGCCGATGCGGTGCCGCCCGTCGGCGCGGTCGCCTCACTGGACGTCAGCCTGTTGCAGGATCGTCTGCTGGATCCAATTCTCGGAATTAAAGACGTGCGCACCGACAAACGGATCGACTTCGTCGGCGGTATTCGCGGAACACAGGAATTGGAAAAGCTGGTTAACGAAGGCAAAGCCACGGTGGCTTTCTCGATGTACGCGACGACCATCGACGATCTGCTGACGGTGAGCGACGCCGGCGAGATCATGCCGCCGAAATCAACCTGGTTTGAACCGAAGCTGCGAGACGGATTATTGAGTCACGAGATTTGATGGAGCGCAGGTTATCCATCATGCCAACGCGGCAAAAACCTCATTAGAAAGCAAGGCGCCGCGCGAAGTAAGTTTCAGCCGCCGGTCATCCAACTCAATCAATCCGGCCGCGCTCAAACGGTCCAGTTCGCCGTTGTATTCATCGCGCAAGTCTTTGCCAAACCGCGTTCGATAATTCTCCAGATCAATTCCGCGCATCAGCCGCAGACCGAGAAAGATCGATTCGGAACGCGCATCGTCATCACTCAAGTTAGTTCGTTCGACTATCGGCGATCTGTTCTTGCCAATCACCTCGGCGTATTTCGCAGGGTCGCGTTCATTCGCCCAACGCAACTGCTGGCCGTCGTATGAATGCGCCGAGTTGCCGAAACCGTAATATGGCGCACCGCTCCAATACTTCGAGTTGTGACGCGATTCAAATCCCGGCAGACAGAAGTTCGAGATTTCGTAATGCTCGTAACCGGCCGCGCGGACTGTTTCAATCATCGTCGAGTACATTTCGGCGGCCAGATCGTCGTCAGGTTTGGGGCGCATGCCGCGTTTGATTTGATCGGCCAGCGGCGTTCCTTCGTGCACGTCGAGCAGATAAAGCGACAGATGCTCAGGCCGCAACTGTAAAGCCTGCTCAAGATTTCGTCGCCAACCATCCAATGTTTGGCCGGGGAGTCCGGCAATGAGATCGAAATTAATATTTTCAAATCCCGCGTCGCGGAGTTGCCGAAAGGTCGACGTGACATCAGCCGCGGAATGGGTTCGGCCCAGCTGCTTCAGTTCGCGATCATCGAACGTCTGCGCTCCGAAGCTCGCGCGATTGATGCCGAGTTCACGCAATTCTCGAAAGAAGTCGTTTCGCGAGCCCGGACGCACAAGTGCGGCGTCCAAACGTTCGGAGGGATCAATGTCATTCCGTTTAGAGGCTGCGCTGGTGCTGCCATCGCCCGGATTGATTTCGAGTGTGATCTCCGCATCGTCGGTCACCGCGAAACGACGCCTAACAGCTTCGAGAATGGTTTCGATCTGCCCTGTCGTGAGCAACGACGGTGTTCCGCCACCGAAATAGACCGTGTCGACGGTTTCTTGCGGTAGGGGCAGCCCCTGCCCGGCGCGGGCAGGGACAAGCCCTGCACCTACATCGTCCGAGTTTGAAATTTCTGATATGAGGGCGTGCACGTACGCTTCGGCGATCGAACTTTCATGCATTCCCGTCGCGAAGTCGCAGTACGAACAGCGCGAGCGGCAGAAAGGAATGTGGAGGTAGACGCCGGCATTCATGACCTGTGCATTATAGATGCTAGAATCTTTTCACTTAAACATGGCCCGCGAACTTCGAGTACTCAATCAAAAACCTCGTCAGCCGAAGCCTGAATGGTTGCGCATCAAGCTGGGCGATCCGACGAACCAGAATCATCTGCTCAAGCTGATCGAAGGGTTGAATCTGCACACGGTCTGCCAGGAAGCGAAATGCCCGAACATTTTTGAGTGCTGGTCCGATCGCACGGCGACGTTCATGCTGGGCGGCGACATCTGCACTCGGCATTGCGGCTTCTGCGCGGTCGGCAAGGGTGCGCCGGGCATGCTCGACAGCCAGGAACCGAAGAACGTCGCGGAAGCGGTGCGACATCT
>Ga0207686_10001233_pt1 | contig 14823 bp, 10 predicted proteins | sample KBSM24metaG_FD_184396 | JGI IMG/M metagenome (GOLD analysis project Ga0207686, IMG submission 184396) | Miscanthus rhizosphere microbial communities from Kellogg Biological Station, Michigan, USA - KBS M2-4 metaG (SPAdes) (version 2) | ecosystem: Host-associated > Plants > Roots > Rhizosphere >...
TCATTGCCTTGTACGATCGCCAACAATAAATGTTCAGGTGTAACGAACTCATCATTGAATTGCTTTACAACTGCACCTGCACGAAGAATAACATTGTTTGCATCACGACTTACTGATTGCGCAGGGTCACCTGTTGTGGTTGGCAATTTGGAAATCAATTCATCCAGCTTACTGTCAACAAGATTGATAGTTACATTATTTTTCTTAAGCAAATAATCCACAGGTGAATCCTGTTGCTCGATCAACGCCTTCAGGATATGCTCCGTTTCGATATTCGGATTTTGTGAATTAAAAGCTAATTGCTGGGCAGCCTGGATAGCTTCTGCGGCTTTTATGGTAAAATTTCCTAAGTTCATATAATTAATTTTATGGACGACTGACTACTGACCACAGCGAACAATCGTTATCTTGGATTACTATGGTCTGTTGTCCGTTGACTATCGTCTGACTTCAAACAGCAATCCAAGAGCCAAATTCAGAAACTATGTCATTAAAAATCAGGTTTTACTGTCTCAAATTCAGCATTTTTATCGTTACCCTGCTAATCTTTCATACCACAATTGCTCAAAGGAAAGAAAAGCCTTTAGTATCGAAATATAATTTCAGTGGCCTTGATAGAATTTTGGAGGAAAAACAGGGTCTTCTTGGGAAGGATTATGTGGTTTTGATCTGGAAAAGGGACGATACACTTACTTATAGAAAAGAAGTGGGAGAATATAAAAGTAAAACGATAGCACCGATCGCCAGTTGCAGCAAATGGTTGACTGCCGCATTAGTGATGCAGTTTGTTGATGAAGGAAAAATATCTTTAGATGATCCCGTGGTGAAATACATCCCCGTTTTTGAAAAGTACATGAAGAAATATATCACTATCCGCAATTGTCTTTCACATATGACGGGTATTGAAGATGACGAAAAATTTTTGAAGAAGATGTTTCAAAGAAAAAAGTTTGAATCGCTTGATGAAGAAGTGGAATCTTTTGCAGCAAGGGAAATAAGAGCCAATGCCGGCACTGATTTCTGGTATGGAAATATTGGACTAAATATCGCTGCAAAAGTGTTGGAAGTTGTAAGCAAAAGAAAGTTTGATGCATTGATCAAGCAAAAACTATTTACTCCTCTTGGCATGCGGCAAACGACATTTACAGAATTGGATGGAGGCCTTTATGATCCTTCTGGCGGGGCAAGATCAACTGCTGAAGATTATATGAAATTTTTAGTGATGCTGATGAACAAAGGGAAATATAATGGTAAACAAATTCTCAGTGAAGGATCTGTTGATGAAATGATTAAGATAGAAACCGCTAATGTGCCGAAACGTTATGTACCGAAATCGGCTGAAGGTTTTAATTATGCTCTTGGTAGTTGGGTGGTAGAAGAAAGAAAGGGTAAAGCAACAGCACTTGCCAGCCCGGGGTTATTTGGCACATGGCCAATGATCGATTTCTGTCGTGGCTATGCATATATTTTATTTGTAAAAAATTATTTGGGTGATGAAAGAGCTAATGCCCATATGGAAATTAAGCAAGTGATCGATGAGCAGATAAAGGAGGAGTGTAAATAGTTTCCGAAAACCGTACAATATTTTCCACCCCCATTTGAAAATGTTTAAGATCGCAGTACTTCCCCCGCCAGCGGGGGATATTATGCAGTCTTCTATTAAATTCTCTGTATAGATTTTATTGTGTACAAAAATAGGGGTGTTCATTGTCCCCCGCTGGCGGGGGCCGGGTGTACAACAAACATGAATGATCAAATGGGGGTGGACAAAAAGCTGAATAGAATTGTTATAGCATAAGAGTGCGACGCAAACAGAAGCTTAATAGTAGTACAAAGCCGGGCCAATGATTCTAAAACTGTCCCTTATACTTCACCTTCCCTCCTACGATCGTCGTTACTACTTTTGTATTTTTAATTTCTTCATCCTTGCAGGTCATCAAATCATTTGAAAGAATAACAATGTCTGCATACTTGCCAACTTCCAATGAACCTTTATCTTTTTCCTGGAAAGCGGCAATAGCATTTGCCATTGTATAAGAATAGAGGGCCTGCTCTCTTGTCATTTTTTGTGCAGGATAAAATTCAGTACCATCTTTTAGTTTTCTTGTAACAGAAGCATAAAAATTCGGGATAGGATCTTCATCTTCTACCGGCACATCGGTTCCGTTATTTACCAATACCCCTGCTTTTAAAAATGATTGCCATACATAAGCACCTTCTTCGCTGCGTTTTGCGCCCAATCTTTTTGGAACAAATGGCGCATCACTTGTACAATGAATACCCTGCATGGAAGCGATCACATTCCATTCTTTGAAGCGAGGGATTTCTGCAGGATTCACATGCTGGGCATGTTCCACTCTCCAGCGATGATCTTTGTTTTTATCTTTTGCTATTTGCTCTGCATAAATATTGATCACTTCACGATTGGCCCTGTCGCCAATAGCATGTACACATAACTGCAAATTATTTTGCCAGCAAAAATCTGCAATTGCTTTTAATGAATCAATATTAAAAGTATTTTCGCCTGTTGAACTGGGACGATCGGTATAAGGCTCCAGCAACCAGGCGCCATACGAACCCAATGCGCCATCTAATGAAACCTTCACCGCTTTTACGGTTAAGAAACCATTGCCTTCATTTATTATCGGGAAAACATTTGCATGAGATCGAAGCGTTGCATTGTTTTCTCTCACCATCAGCCAATGACGAATATTTAATTTGCCCTGCTGCGCTAATTGTTTCATTCCTTCTACCTGCTCAAATGATGAGCCTGCATCTTCGAAACTTGTAACACCTTTTTTCAAACAATCTTCCTCCGCAAGTTGGATGCTATGTGCCCACTTTGCTATTTGCACATCTTTACTTTGTTGATTTTCCCATGCAGAATATGCCTGTCCAACAAGACCCATCGCATTTTCAGAAAACACACCAACTATCTTTCCACTATTATCTTTTAAAATTTCGCCGCCTGCAGGGCTTTTTGTAGATGAAGTAATGCCTGCCTGTTCCAGTGCTTTTGCATTTACATATACACTATGTCCGCTGGCATGTGATAGCATAACAGGATTATTTGGGGAAACTTTATCCAACTCTTCATGATAAGGATAGCCTAAATAATTTTTAGCAGGTGCAGGATTCCATTTTTCCTGGTGCCAGCCACGACCAACGATCCAATCACCGGGCTTTGCTTTTTTTACTGCTTCAGCAACCATTGCCACGATCTCATCCCAGTCTTTTACATTCATAAGGTTCAGATTTATCAATGAAGAGCCAAGAGCATGTATATGTCCATGACCTTCGATAAAACCGGGCATTACAAACTGTCCTTTTGCATCTATCACTTCGGTTTTATCACCGATATATTTTTTTGCATCTGTATTATTACCGACAAAAATTATTTTTCCGTCTTTTACGGCCAATGCTTCGGCATCGGGTTGATTTTTATTTACGGTATATATTTTCGCATTGTTGATAACAAGTTCTGCAGTTTCTGTCGATGAATTCTGTGAAGCTGTATTACAACTTAGAAAAAAAAGAATAACTGCCGACAGATAATTGATCATTGATTTTTTCATAAAAAAAGAAATTGGTTTCAAATGTATTGATTTAAAGAATAGGCCCCTTGACTACTGCCTGAAAAGAAGAATAGCTTTTGTTTTTTTATTTGCTTGTACCTATGATAGATCTCTTTGACTACGCTTTTCCCTTCTTTGCCGTAACTCAAAATACAAACTGTTCCTCCATTTCCTCCTCCGGAAACTCTTGCTCCGAAAACTCCACGATCAGAACCGGCATCACGGATCATTTCAACTATCTTATCAGTGAATTCATTTCCTAACCCAACTGCAGAATAGCTTTCATGACTTTGCATCATCAGGTTTCCCATTTGAATTAAAGATGCTTGCTTATCGTCTTGCTTTTTGAAATTTTTAAGGAGGGTTTTAAATTCATTCACTCTTGCATTTTCATAAACAGGATGAGAACCACAAACCAAAGGGCTGTACATTTTATTTTCATCAATATTCGTCACTGCATCAATTGAAACCTTGTATTGGGCTAAAAAATCCTTACCTGAAATTTCTTTCGGTAATAATGAAATGTATTTTTCTTTAAAAACTGAAACAGGAATATTAGCCAAAAAACCTTTGAAGGGAAGTTTACCCCAATCGCCACCTGATCTTGCCTGGTCTAGTTCTTCAAAAGTTGCGCCTTCGTGTAACGCAATTATCGTATAGCTCATAAATGCTGCCGCACGAACATCAGAATAAGAAGCACCGCTTACTGCGTGTCGAATACCGCTATCTATACCGCTAAAATTTATTCCTCGTGGAATACTGATCGCTTTATCAACCTGGTGAGGTTGACAGATCAATGGCAATAATTTATTTTTTTGTCCAAGATGTGAAGACAACTGATCCATCAATCCGCAAGGAGCACCAGCCACTGAATTTTCCGCCATCTGTGCAAGTACCGCCAATTCTTCTTTTCCCAATGATAATTGATAAAGTTGACCCAATGCATTCATTGTAGCCACTTCCAATGCTGCAGACGATGATACGCCTTTTCCCCAGGGAACATTTGAATCAATAAAAACATTGGCGCCTTCTAAACTTATTTTCTTTTCTTTTTTCAAAACAAGAAAACAACCTAGTACGTAAACAGCCCAATCGCCACCAACCACAGACTTAATGACTTTTCCTGCTTCAATAAGTGAAATATCCTTGATTGCCGAAAGATGAATTATGAAATCATTCGTTTTCTTTTTTTTGATCTGCGTACGAAAATGAAAAACTCCATCATTTCTTTTTTGAATGCTGACAGTGGTGGTTTGCTTTATCGGCATTTGCAAAAGAAGTGATCCGCTGTAATCAGCAATTCCTCCCATTACATCCATGCGACCAGGAGCAGTAGCAGAAATTATTTTTTCTTCTGTTGAAAAAAGATCGTTCATAGCTTAATACTTCGGAGTTCGGCTGCTTTTTCTTCTGGCATTGTATCCGCCATAAAAGTATCAGCGCCGGTTTCAGGACCTGCAAGATATTTCATTAAGCCGGGCTGACGCAACGGTGGACAAATGATCAAATGCATATGATAATCCGGATGATCATTACCATCAACAGGGGCTTGTGCAAAAGCCATCACATAAGGAAAACTAGTTTGAAAATTTGCATCAAACTTTTTGGTTACAGTTTGAAAAACTTCTGCAAGATCAAACAACTCTTCATCCGTCATCGTTATCAAAGTGGCATGACGATTCTTTGGGAACACATAGGTCTCATAAGCAAATCTTGCGAAGAAGGGAATAAAAGCAATTGCTCCTTTATTTTCAGCAATTATTCTTACATCATCTTTCTTTTCTGCAGCAATTATATCGCTGAAAATATTTGTTCCTTTTCCTTTTTGATATTCTGCTACCGCTGCTAATTCTTTTTGAACCACGTTAATTACAAAATCCACTGCATATATCTGGCAATGCGGATGCGGATTGGATACCCCTACTATTTCCCCTTTATTTTCAAATATCAAAACAGATTTTATTGTTTCATGCCTGCTAAAAAAATTCATTTCTTTCCGCAATGCCCTGAAAACATTCGCCACTTTATCAACGCTGATATCGTTTAGCGTAACGTTATGTCTCGGATCATAACAAACCACTTTTGCAATTCCACCAGCCTGGCTTCTTTTATACAGATCATCATGTTGACTTTGAAATTCTTCGGGAATTGCAGGAGAATTTAATCCCACAACCGGGTGATCATTTTCAAAAATGAACACATCTGCATAATCAGCATTTTTCTTGCCACTTACTCTTTTATTGCCCGGGCACAAATAGCAATTGGGATCATACTCCGGTGCAGTAACGGTCGATTCTTTTTTTTCAAAATTCCATGGCCTGCTATTACGATGTGCGGCATACACCACCCATTCTCTTCGCAATGGATGCCATCTCTTCTCCCAATTTCCAAACGGGTTCGACTCATGCGTCATTTCATAATTTTTTTAATTGCTTTTTCCACTTTTTGTAGGCTGATGAATATATTTCCTGGTCTTCCTTAGTGGGAGAGTAACTTTTTATTTTTTCCATCGAAGAATATGCTTCGGCAAAATTTTTATAAACGCCAACACCTATTCCTGCTCCTCTTGCAGCACCAGTAGCTCCATCTGTATTGTATAATTCAAGTTCGCAACCAATAGTATTTACAAAAACGGAACTAAAAACTTCACTTAAAAACATATTTGCATGACCAGCCCTCACCGTTTTTATTTCCATTCCCATTTCTTTCATTACTTCAACACCATAATGCAAAGCAAATACGATCCCTTCCTGCGAAGCACGGGCAATATGTCCACGATTATGTCTGTTGAATTGAACCACTTTCATTACTGCTCCCAGGTCTTTATTTTCCAACACCCTTTCTGCGCCGTTGCCAAATGGATAGACTAAAAGCTCATCAGAACCTGCCGGTGCCATTGATGCTTCTTTATTTATCTGTTCATATGATGAATCACCAAAAAAGTTTTTGCGCAACCAACTATTCAAAATACCAGTTCCATTTACACAAAGCAAAACACCATAGCGAGGATCTTTTTTTGTATGATTAACATGAACAAACGTATTCACTCTTGATTTCGGATCATAATTTGGTTTATCAATAATTCCATAAACAACTCCTGATGTGCCTGCCGTAGCCGCTACTTCTCCGGGTTGTGATACGTTCAATGAAAAAGCATTGTTTGGCTGATCACCGGCACGATAAGAAACAGGAGTGCCTGCTTTTAATTTTAATTCTGTTGCGGCATTGGATGAAAGTCTTCCCTGCTCACCAAATGTTGGAACTAAAGGAGAAATCAACTCTTCATTAATGCCATAATATTTCAACAGATCAGCAGCTATCTTACCCTTCTTAAAATTCCACATGATCCCTTCACTTAATCCCGAGATCGTTGTCGCGGGCTCATCTGTTAATTTCATTGCGATATAATCACCGGGCAACATGATCTTGTAAATATTCTTATAAATATCTGGTTCATTCTTTTTAACCCATTTTAATTTGGATGCAGTAAAGTTTCCTGGTGAATTGAGAAAGTTTTTGAGACAATATTTTTCACCTAAATCTTCAAAAGCTCTGTCACCGATCTTAACTGCCCGACTATCGCACCAAATTATAGAAGGACGAAGTGGTTTTAGATCTTTATCAACGCAAACAAGACCATGCATCTGGTAAGCTATACCAATTGCAGCAACCTCCTCTCCTGTAAAAGAAACCTGCTGATGCACTTTGTTCATTGCATTTACTAATTCTCTCCACCACATTTCAGGATCTTGTTCTGCAAACCCTGGTTGTGTTGATTGCATGGGCATTTCTGATGAAGGAGAAAATGCAGATGCAACAGTTTTACCTGAAGTAATTTCAAGTAAGGTTGCTTTTACTGACGAAGAACCGATGTCAAATCCAAGTAAGTATTTCATATTTTACCAAAAGCGAATATACAATGCTACAATAATTCCTAATACAATTATTATCATCGCCATTACTCCCGGCGTTACTTTATACATGCTCTTATCAATTTGCAATGCATTTCCTAATGCCCTGCCTTTTGCATCCAATAAACTCACGATAATAATTAATAACGATGTAAAAAAGAAAACCCATCCCATCTGAATTAAGAATGGTATTTCAAAAGCACCAGTGCCTGTTGGATAAGCTGTATATATTAAAGTATCATGGCCAGCAAGGCCCGGTAAAAACTTATCAAATAAAACTGCTAATAAAACACCACCGATAATTCCTGCGATCGCCGCTTTGGATGTTGTCTTTTTCCAGAAAAACCCAAATAAGAAAACGGGGAATATGGCCGGAGAAATATAGCCCGTATATTTTTGAATAAACTCAAAGCCGCCTTTGCCTCCAATACCCAATGTATCCTGCCAGTTAACCATGATGGCAATGATCAATGCCAATATTACAACCAATCGTCCCATCCAAACTAATTTCTTTTCAGAAGATCCTTTATTAATGTACTTCTTATAAATATCCAATGTATAGATCGTAGCAATACTATTTGCTTTACCAGCAAGGGAAGCAACTATTGCAGCAGTCAATGCAGCCATTGACAATCCTTTTAATCCTGCGGGTAAAAATCCAAGTACCGCTGAATAGGCATTATCTTCTCTGAATTCTCCATTGGTTAACATTTGTGTTTGCAAGTCGCCGTTCTGATACAATACATAAGCAGCGATCCCAGGCAATACAACTAATAAAGGCATCAATAATTTTAAGAAGGCAGCAAATAATATCCCGGTACGGGCTGTTTTTAAATTTGCTCCCAATGCTCTTTGAGTTATATATTGATTGCAACCCCAGTAATTCAAATTAGCAACCCACATACCTGCCGCCAGCATTGCCATCCCGGGTAAACTTGAATAATGATTTATTTCCTGTTGTGAAGATGCGGAACTGGGCTTATCAAAGATCATTTTGAAATGGTCAGGTACAGTTTTAAGTAAATGATTGAAGCCAGCGAGAAAATCTTTTCCATATCCAAACTTCTCGCTTACTACAGTTAAAGCTATATATGATGTGATCAATCCGCCGGCAAGTAATACCAATACCTGTATAACATCAGTATAACCGATCACTTTCATGCCGCCTAAGGTGATCACTAACGCAAACACAGCGAGGCCGATCATAATCCAGTGAAAATTCTCACCTCCTGTAAGACTATTGATCGCAATTGTTCCGAGATATAGTATCGAAGTAAGGTTAACAAATATGTACAGAAACAACCAAAATACAGCCATGATCATTGCGACAGTTTCATTATACCTTGTTTTTAGAAACTGCGGCATGGTGAAAATCCGATTCTTTAAATAGATCGGCATGAAAAAAACAGCAACGATGATCAATGATACGGCCGCCAGCCATTCATAAGCCGAAATTGCGATGCCTAAACGAAATCCGTTCCCACTCATTCCAATAAACTGTTCAGCAGAAATATTTGAGGCTATTAACGAGGCGCCGATAGCCCACCATGTAAGTTGCCCTTCAGCAAGAAAGAAATCAGTGGAAGTTGTCTGCACCGCTTTTTTTCTTTTATAGACCCAATATCCGTAACCAGCCACCAAGAAGAAATAAATAAAGAAGACAATTATATCGCTGTTCGCAAGCTGCTTCATGCAAGTTCGTTTGAACCATGAAAATATTGAAAAATGGCCTACAAAATATTTAAATCATATAAATTACCTTGCTACCTTTCCTTAATCCTAAAATACCACTTACATGTACGAACATAGGAAGCAGAAGTTGGCACCCATGAGTACCTTTTATCAAAGAGTGCTTAAACACATTATAATTGCGTTTGCTATTCTTGGCTTTTGTTTACTGTTTGGAATTTTAGGCTATCACGTTACTGCAGAAGCAAATTGGCTGGACTCACTTCATAATGCTTCTATGATATTAAGCGGTATGGGCCCTGTAATAGAGATCCATACTGTCCAGGGAAAGGTCTTTTCTTCTTTCTATGCCCTGTTCAGTGGTGTTGTTTTTATAACCAATATTGGAGTTATATTAGCACCGGCTCTTCATCGTATATATCACCGGTTGCACCTGGAAGCATAATGATCTTAAAAGGGTTTCTTTTCTTCTCCGCCTGTTCTTATAAATATTAATTTATTACGGTCCGCTTTATAAATAGCATCATAAAATTTTATCATTTCTGTATAATCAGATTTTGGGAAAAAGCCACTGAATTGCTGCATGCTTCGGGTGTAAATAATTTTATTTTGATCAAACTTCACCGTCGCACTGTATTTTCCAAATTTGCTTTCAACAGTTGCATCCTGCGGAATAGATTCAGGTTTGTATCCAGCCGGTATTTCCATTTCAATTTTATCTGTATCGAAATATTCAATGTCAAGTTCAATGTCATATTTTCTTTCATCTCCTGATTTTAATTTCCGGCCTGATTTATTCATTATGTTCGGCTCAATGAACAATCTTTTACCACTGATGGTAGCAAAATGATCAGCCGTGACTGAAAGGGTTTCTTCAATTTCTGGTATCAGCTTTTTATCTTCTTTATATGAGAAATTGTTGACAGTGTAAGTAGCAAACGCCAATTCTTCGTCCAAATATTCTTTCACTTTATCTTTTGACAAATTATTAATAAGCATGTGCAGGTGATCCTGCTGTATGCCAGAGTAATTTGTTTTGATATCAGCCAGTAACAAACCTTCGGCATCAACCTTTGCATTGATCGTTCGTTGCTGAAGATTTTCTTTCATGCCATATTTAGGAGTATGAACCAAATTGCCACCTGTTTCATCGATTAACAACGCGTATCGGTCATCTGTAAAATCACTTAAATAACCTGAAGGAAGTGTCTGGCTTGTGCATTCCAGCCAAACCGAATCATTATTATTGATCACAGCGCAAAGGATAGCATGATTGAACTGAGAAGAGGGAAACTCTGTTTCAAGATTTGGTTTAGTTCGTCCGGCGCCTATCAAGGTATAATATGATTTGATCCCAGCCTCTTTTAAAATGCTATACATATAATTTGACAATGCCTTACAGTCACCATAGCCTTTTGTCGCCACATATTTTGCATCGAATGGTTGCCAGCCACCAATGCCTAACTGGATGCTTACATAACGTGTATTTTTCTGCATGTACTCATATAATAATCTTATTTTTTCGCGGGGCTCAGTAACACCATCAGCTATCTCGTGTACTTTTTGTTTTATGTTAGGAGGTAACTCATCACGCCCCTGCTTTAATGTATAAATAAATTTTCCCAGGTCCTGCCAGCTTTTCATATTTCCTTTATAAGCCTGCATTTCAAATTCAGTAGGCCCAAACATTACATAGGTTGTCAAATGCCTAAGTGAGGGAGAATACGATTCACGTATAATTGCAGGTGCATCTTTTATTTCCCAAACCATTCTTTTCTTATCTGTTGTTTGTTCTGCCGCCTGGCCATCGTAATGAAATGTTTTGTATCGAAACTCGTAATTCAACGGGCATTCAAAAATGAATTTGCTTTGTTGTACGGAAAAATACTCATCTTCCATGGGTTGCCACGAAGGATAAAACATGGTTCCGTTATATTTCAACTCTAACACATACTCCACCGTATAAGGATATACTTTATAGTAAAAGCTATGATACTTCACCCTGTTATCTTCCATTAAGCTTATATCACTTACACCACTGAGATCCTGTATATCTTTATTTTTTAATTCTTTTACTTTATTTCCCATCGCATCGTATAAAATACCTGCAATGCCTTTAATTTCAATAAAGCGATCATAGTATTGCTGGAAATTCGCATGCTTATCTCCGTTTTCATTTAGGATCGTAAGTGCATATTTGTGATAATAAACAGCTTCGCCCGGCGATTTTAATGTAAACCGTTCTTCTTCTATTCTCTTTACTACATTGGCATTTTTCTTCAAAGACTCGGGAATGTTTGCAACAGCGTACTCACCGCCGCTGGCAAAAGCAAAAAATGAAACCAATAAAAGAAAGCTTATAACACTGAATCTTTTCATCGCTTATTTTTTCTTTTTAAAAACAATTTGCTCATTATGCTTATTCACTATCAAATTAAAAAAATCCCTTAGTATTTCATACTCATCAGGCAAATAATAACTGCGGGTCAGTTTTATCCTAGACCGAAAAGAAATAACTCCACCGCTGTTATTGATGATGTATTCAAAAAAACTTTCCCCTTCCTCATCAAAATTCACTCTTATTGATTTTGGTAATTCATCCACCTCATATCCAGGGGGCACATCAATGCGAAGCACAAACACTTCATCAAAAGCATAAGGCATTTCCACCGGGTAAGCTCTTGTAGCTGATTTAAACGGGTTTTCTTTGTAGCCTTCTCCAAACATAGGGTTGAGATAAATGATATCATCTTTTTCTAAATTCAATTTTACATCATAATTCAATTGTAATGGCTGATCATATTTTTCCAGTGAATCAATACTGGTATTGGATATATTCGCCTCTAGACCAAAATCTTTCTTAATGTCTTTAAATAATTCTTCCGGTCCCTTTTCTTTGATCCTGCTGCGCAAAGAATAGGACTCATAATAGCCGGGGGTTTGTTCCATCCTTCCTGAAATTTCTCCTTTTTCGTCTGAAAACAACATAAGTGAAGTAGTTTTTCTTTCGTTCAAAGAATCAGATGAAAATTCAACTGAAGTAGCTTCCGGATTAATAACTCTTGCGTGACCATTATAACATTCCCAGGTCAGGCGACCAAATCCAAGCTTAGAACGGCTTGCATCGAGGTAAAAAGTTTTACCCCCAATAACAGTACGACAAATCACATAATTAAACTTGTCCATCATAGGATATGCCGATAAAGCGTATCCATGAGATTTTGTACTCAGCATCAATGGATCAGCAGGCAAACCTGCTTTGCGTAACATGGCTACAAGCAATAAATTTATTTCGACCTCGCTTCCTTTTTTTTCTTTTAAAATATTTCTTAGCGGTTGATCTGTATAAAGCCTGCTATAGTTTGTACATGTAAAAATATTTTGCAGGTAATGATATATATTTTTTGCTTTATCGAGATCAGATGAAGCACCGCTTATTGCTATTTTTAGCTCATCGGACATCCACCCGTTGTCCCTGCTAAGTTGCAACCCAAAATTTTCATCCTTCAATAGTTCCTTTGTAACATCCGTCCAGTTACCCATAATATCTCTTGGTGTTAGCGGCTGGCGGTACGATGCCAGCTGAAAATCAATTTTTGCAATATGGTTATCAAGTGTAGATGTAAAACTTTCTTCTTTTAATGCCGGGATATTCTTCATCACCATACGATAATCAGTGACGCCTGCGTCAAAACTGTATGTTTCTGAAGCGCCGGCCCCACTACCATCAACTACACGAAATCTCTCCATTTTATTCTTTGTTGTTCTTGATAAGTCATATTGATTTCCCTGTGAAAGAAATACGTAGTAAAAAAATTCAGGGATTGAAACGTTATACTCACTCCATAGCCTTGGATAAGCACCCTGAAACTCCCATGGCTGCAGGTTGGTAATAAAATCCGAATGAATGGTGTATTCATATTCAATAATGGATCCTTCTTTTATTGCAGGAAAAGTAAATTTTTTAACCAGGTGGTTTTTGCTCAATTTATCCTGGAATACTCCTGATTTATTATCAAGTTTTGTCTCTATTACCTTTCCATTTTCCAGGTTATAGGTATAAGCTTTCAGGCCTTGTAATTCTTCCTCGCTACTGCCATTTGTATAAAGCGATATCTCAACATCGGCAAGTTCATAGGAGCTTTTCTTTAATATGTGAATACGTTTAAAGCGTCTGAACTCGATGGAAAACCATCCTTTAGAATTACCAGTAATTGATGAATTGCCAATATCCGCAATTACCACAGCTGCTGCATTGCTGTCAATACTGTAAACAGAAGTTTTAAAATCTTCGGTAGATATTTTACCGAATTTTACAGGAGATTTATCCTGTGCATGAGAGTTGATCAATAACAATACAAGAGCGGCAGATAAGATAAGTTTTCTCATAGTAGCTGCAGTTTTGGTTTGCGATGCGGTATTAATTTAATTCAAAATCGACAAATATTGAAACAAAAACGAACAATATTGATCAAGCAATTAGCTTCAGAATTTGGTTTTAATTTCTGTGGCATTGCCCAGGCAACAAAGCTTGAAGATGATGCCCGCCGGTTAGAATTATGGCTAAATAAAGGAATGCATGGCAATATGCAGTATATGGAAAGATATTTCGAACTAAGAATTGACCCTCGTCAATTGGTGCCAGGAGCAAAAAGTGTTATAACATTATTGCTAAACTATTTTCCTGAGAATAAACAAGATGCAGGGACTCCAAAGATTTCAAAATATGCATTTGGAAAAGATTATCATGAAGTGATCAGGGAAAAATTAAACAAGCTAATAGAGTCAATCAAGATCAATGTAGGTGAAATTCATGGCCGCGGATTTGTAGATAGTGCACCTGTCCTTGAAAGAACATGGGCTCAACGAAGTGGACTTGGATGGGTTGGTAAGAACGGGAACCTGATTAATAAAGAAAATGGTTCCTTCTTTTTTATTGCAACATTGATCACTGATCTTGACCTGGAACCGGATGATCCTTTTGCAAAAGATTATTGTGGCACCTGCACTCGTTGTATTGATGCCTGTCCCACCGATGCCATTTTACCGGGTAAAATTGTTGATGGAAGTAAATGCATTTCTTATTTCACAATTGAATTAAAAGATATGCTGATACCAACCGAAATGAAAGGCAAATTTGAGAACTGGGTATTCGGTTGTGATATATGCCAGGACGTTTGCCCCTGGAACCGGTTTTCAAAACCAACAACTGAAATTGAGTTCACTCCTATACCTGGAATTCTTAATATTTCCACAAAAGAATGGGAAGCAATGACAGAAGAAAAATTTAAAAGTATATTCAAACATTCGGCGCTAAACCGGAGTAAACTTAAAGGCATTCAAAGAAACCTGAAATTTTTACATCCGGGGTAAGCACCTTCATTTAATTTTTTATAAATGAAATATCTGCTGGTAATTTTATTGTTCTGCACCACTTCTTTTCAAAAGAATAATGAAGTGACAATTGATAAAAAAGAAGCACAGGATGCTTTTATTCTTCTTACTGATATAAGAAACAATCCTGATAAATATTATGAAGAACTAAATTTTGAAAAAGGACTGAAGGTTTCAAAAATAAAGCTAAAATGGAATGATACTTTAGCAAAAATAGCAGAGACTAAAGCATACGATATGGCAAACAGGAACTA
>Ga0207686_10001234_pt1 | contig 14817 bp, 9 predicted proteins | sample KBSM24metaG_FD_184396 | JGI IMG/M metagenome (GOLD analysis project Ga0207686, IMG submission 184396) | Miscanthus rhizosphere microbial communities from Kellogg Biological Station, Michigan, USA - KBS M2-4 metaG (SPAdes) (version 2) | ecosystem: Host-associated > Plants > Roots > Rhizosphere >...
CGTCTCGCCTGATCGGCCTGATCTCCGCGCAGTCGCTCGGCGCGCCGACGTTCACGACGGCGCAGCAAACCGCCGGGGACGCCATCTACCAGGAGAGCTGCGCCTCGTGTCACGGAAAGAATCTGGACGACGGCGAATTCGGTCCGCCGCTCAAAGGTGTCGAGTTCCGATCCGCCTGGTTCGGCAGGTCCGCGGACGTGGTGTTCGCCAAGATCGAGACGATGCCGCCGGCAGCGCCGGGCTCGCTCGGCGCCGAGAAGCACGCCAACCTGCTCGCATATCTGATGTCGCAGAATCAGCTGATCGCCAGCGCCAAAGCGCTGCCGGGTGATATCGATCAGCTCAGAACGATGTTGCTGCCAGGCGCAACAGGCGGGCCGAGCGGCGGCCTGTCGCCCAATGCCGTCCTGCCGCCCTGGCCGGCGGTCGTGAATCCGCTCGACGCCTACACGCCCGTGACCGACGCACTCCTTCAGAATCCCCCGGCGGGCGAATGGCCGACGTGGCGTCGTGGTTACGACGGGCAGGGGTTCAGTCCCCTCAAGCAGATCAACAAGGACAACGTCGGCGCGCTGCGCGCAGCGTGGAGCTGGGCGCTGCCCAACGGGCCCAACGAAAGCACACCGCTGTTTCACGACGGCGTCCTGTTCGTCCACGCTTACGGCGACAAAGTCCAGGCGATTGACGCCACGACCGGCGACCTGCTGTGGACGTACTCGCGACGGTTGCCGATGGGCACCTCTCCCACCGTCAAGCGTGCGATTGCGCTCTACGGCGACAACGTCTATATGGGCACGTCGGATACGCATATCGTGGCGCTCAATGCCAGGACCGGCCGCGTGGCCTGGGACAAGCCAATTGCCGATGCGAAGCAGGGGTACGGCCTGACGGGCGGCGTGACTGTCGCGAAGGGAAAGATCATCGCCAGCACCACCGGACGCGCGCCGGGGGGCAATTACATCGTCGCGCTCGATGCGCAGACCGGCAGGGAGGCGTGGCGCTTCGGCACGATTCCAAAAGACGGCGAGTTCGGCGGGAACACCTGGAACAACGTACCGCACGAAAAGCGCAACGGCGGATCGGTCTGGGTACCGGGAAGCTACGATTCATCCACGGGGTTGCTCTACATCGGCGTCGGCCAGACGTATGACACCGGGCCGTACCGCGATCCGGCCGCCGGCGCGAACGACGATCTGTTGTTCACGGACTCGACGCTCGCGATCGACCCGGACACCGGCAAGCTGAAGTGGCATTACCAGCATCTGTCGAACGATCAGTGGGACTACGACTGGGCGTTCACGCGCATGCTGATCAGGCTGACGCCGGGCGGCGGCCTGCTCGTCGGCACAGGCGGCAAGCAGGCCGTCTACGACTACGTCGACGCGAAGCAGGGCGAGTACGCCTTCTCGTTCGATCTCGGTGTGCAGAACGTCATCACCGGCATCGATCCGAAGACCGGCGCGAAACACATCGACGCGACCCTGACTCCCGGCGCCGGCCGGACCGTGATGACATGCCCGCACGCCGGCGGCTCGAAGAACTGGCTGCCGGACTCCTACAATCCCGACAGTCACGTCCTGTTCGTGCCGCTGGTCGAAGCGTGCATGGATCTGCTGCCGGTCGCGGCGGGCGGACGCGGCAGCCTGTCGACGGGCGTGCGCTGGGCGCTGCGGCCACGGCCGGACAGCGACGGCAAGTACGGCCGCGTCCACGCCATCGACATCCAGACGAAGAAAACGCTGTGGATGGCGCGTCAACGCGCGCCGATGTCCACGGGCGTGCTCGCCACCGCGGGCGGCGTCGTCTTCGCCGGTGCCATCGACCGGGGATTCTCGGCGTATGACGATGCGACGGGGCGTGAGCTCTGGCATACACGCCTGAACGACGTGCCGAGCTCGGCGCCGATCACGTATCTTGTCAACGGACGGCAGTACATCGCGCTGGTGACCGGCAACGGCGGCGCGCAGGCCGCGACCTTCCCGGCGCTCGTTCCGGAGATCAGGAATCCGCCCGATCGAGGCGCGACGCTCTGGGTGTTCGAACTGGCGGCTCCCCAGCAGACACCGCGTCGACGCAACTGACGCCTCAAAAATCGATTTGAGCGCTCACCTTGAAGAACCGCGCCTGCAGCACCGAGGTCGGCACCAGCCAGCTGCCGGCCGACGTCGCCGACACCGGCACGAACGCCTGGTTATACGTCAAGACCGGCGCACTGTTGAACAAGTTGTAGATGTCAACGCCCACGTTCGTCCTCACCCGGCCCGTGCGGATGATCTTCGCGAACCGCAGGTCGAGTTCGTTGACGCGATCGCCGTACAGCGTGCCCGGGGTGATCAGATTGACTGTGGCCGATGGCGCGTTGTTCGACAGGGGCCGCCCCAGGGACGGCGCGATCGCCGAGTTCGGCGCCGCCCAGTTCGCCGCGAGCGCTCCGCCCTGGTCGCTGCGTGCGGTGCCGCTGACCTGCACGTCGATCTTCGGCACCGTGTACGAGCCGAGCGCGGTGAACCGTGTGACCCAGCCGGTTTTCCAGCTGCAGTACGGATTGGTCGGGCTCGGGTTGGTCGGGACGGGGGGGCCCGGAATAACCTGCTCGGGCATCGCCGCACGGATTGAGCAGTAGTCGAACGATGTGTCGTTCGTGTTGAAGCCACCCTGAATCACGAGGCCGTTTCGGGGCCGCGCGTTGACGTTGAGCGCGATCGCATTCGACGTCTGGCTCTGCCCGCCGTAGTTGGTGTCGAGCGTCACGAGGTTGTTGGCCGGCACCGACGCCTTGGACGGGTTGACGTTGTAGAGCGGACCCGGCACGACATAGCCGCCGCCGTTCGGGAGCCGCGCGTCGACCGGGGCGGTCACCGTGAACTTGTCCAAATCACTCGAGGCGATCGCGAGGTTGTCGGTGACGACGAAATTCAGCAGCCAGCGGCGGAGGTAGCTGAGCTCGACCGACACTCGCGGGGCCACCTGCCGCTGAATCGACGCGCCCCACTGCCAGTCGCCGGAGCGGACGCCCCAGCCGCTGAGCAGCGCCGGATCCTGCGTCGTGTCGAAGACCGCCTTCCCGAAATTGGTGTTGGCGACGGCGCCGCAGAGGTCGCCGCCGGTGGCCCGCCGGTCCTGCAAGGCGTTGTTCGACAGGTCGCAGTCGGGCACGAAGTTGCCGTTGTCCGTCCACGTGCGCGACGCCGTCGTCGAGATGCGCGAGGTCGGACGGCTCGCGATGAACAGGCCGCCGTTCTGCGCCGCCTCGAGGTAGCGGCCGACGTTGAACTTGACCGCCGTCTTACCGTCGCCGAAGAGATCGATCGCCACGCCGCCGCGAGGCGTCAGATCCTTGTACGAATCGACGCCCTTCGTTTCCGGGAACGAGAGGACCGTCGGCAGGAAGCGGACGCCGCCGATTGTCGCGGCCGGGAAGATGCTGGAGGCGCGATCGAACCGCAGCGCGCCCTGCAACGTGATCCGCCCCATCGTCCACTGGTCCTGCGCGTAGTACGCGTCGTAGCGAACCCGCTGCTGAATCAGGTTGTAGTCGATGATCTCGTTGATCTGATCCGGCCTGCCGTTGTTCGTGCGGAAGGTCATGAACTGGCTGTTCGTGTACGGAAAGCGATCGTCCATCAGGTATCCGCCCTGATAACCGAATTTCATCGACTGCTTGCCGCCGACGTACGACATCGACGCGCGCCAGTTGTTCGAACTCTGCCAGCTGGTGCCCTGGGTCCCGGCCCTGTAGATCAGGTTCGGGATGCCGCCGTTGGCCGCGCAGCCGGCGGCACACTGTTCCGTGACCTGAATGAAGTCGAGCGCGGGCGTGCCCGGCATCGGCGTCCCGAGATACCGGCTCGCGTAGTTGCCGACACCCGCTTCGAGGAGCAGGCGGCTCGTCATCGGCGACTGCCATGAGACCTGACGGAACCGCGTCCCGTAATCGCGGTACGCCGCGGTTTCCGGGGCGGCCGTGGCGCTCGACGTCGGCGTCGGAGGCGCGGTGCCGCCGGCGATGATCTCGTGGTCTCCGGACTGACGGCAGGCGGAGGTGGTCGAGCCCGGCCACGCGGCGCCTTCGCAGGGCATCTGCTCATCCCAGAAGACGCGGAACTGATTGCGCGGCGTGGCCTGGGATGTCAGCCGCAACGAGGTCGTGCGGAACGACGCGGCCACGGCGGCGGGCTTGTCCGGATCGGGCGCGTAGGTCCACTTCGTCGGATCGCCGGCGTTCAGGTTCGCGAACATGCCGGGCACGGTCCGATGGCTGCCCTCGTCGCGCAAGGTGTAGAAGAACCACAACCGATCCTTCATGATCGGTCCGCCGACGCCGCCGTTGAAGTCCCAGATCTTCGTATTGGAACCCGGAGTGAGAAGACCGCGCGCTTTCAGATCGTCCGAGTAGTTGCTGCCGATCATCCCCTTCGTCACGCCGGACAGATACACGCTGCCTTTCACCTCGTTGCCGCCGGTCTTCGGCACGACGTTCAGCGACGGCCCGCCCACTTCGGCTTCGCCGAGGCCGCCCGAGGTCGTCATCGCGACTTCCTGCGCGTTGCCGACGTCGGCGATGTACGCCGAGACGCCGCCGCCGTTGAACGCCGACCCGACGCTGATCCCGTCCAGCTGCAGACGGCCTTCATTGGTGCGGCCGCCGGCGCCGCCGAACACGACCATGCCGGGCACCACCTGCACGTCCGACGCGGCGCCCGTCGCCACGACCGTATTCGGCATCAGCGTCATGAGGCCGGCGTACGAGCGCGCGGATGGGATCCCCGTGATGAGATCGCCGCTGATCGTCGTCTGCCTCCGGACGCTCTGCGTGTCGACGACCGGCGTCTCGCCGCTGACCGTGATCGTCTCGGACAGCGCGCCCACCTTCAAATCCGCGTTCACGACGGCCGTGAACGAACCCGTGAGCTCGATGTCCTCGCGCCTGACGCTGCTGAAGCCGGTGAGGGTGAACGTGACGGCGTACGCGCCGGCGCGCAGATCGACGATCCGGTACTGTCCGGCCTGGTCGGTCGTCGCGGCACGGGATTTTTCGATGAGCACGGGGCTGGTGGCTTCGACTGTGACGCCAGGCAGCACGGCGCCCGACGCGTCTTTGACGACGCCCGCAATCGACGCTTGCGCGTATGCGGACAGCGGCAGGGCCAGGACGACGGACACGACGATGAGAATCTGTCGCGACGTGCGCATGCAGGCTCCTCTCACCGGGTAGGGCGGGTTAATGAACGCGGCCTATGGTATGGGAACCAGCCGATGCGCCGGCTCAAAAAGCGGTCAAAATGTCACGGCTGCTCTTCGCGAGCCACGCGAAAGCGGGCGGGCTCGTTGATCGGCCCGGGCATATGTGATGTAGTCCACGCGGAGACAGATCCTTATGCCCACGTGTTTACGTATGTGCGCGGCGGTTGCCCTGGCGGGCTGCGTCGTGATGGCTTTGTCGGCCCAGCAGCCTCCTGCCCGTCCCAGAGGGATTCCCAGGCCGCCGGACCCGGGCCCGCTGTTCTTCAGTGAGAACTGGCGGAATCCCAAGACCTACGATGCCAACACGCTTCCGCTGACCAACGTGACGCCCGAGGTGGTGACGACTCCAGACCTCGTGTTGACCGTGTACGATCCGAACGCGAAGTACATTCCCGAGTACAGGAAGACACTGCGCCCGGGTTCATGGGCAGAGGACTGGCAGGGCTCAACCTGTCTCATGATCTACGGCGTCGAGAGGCCCGAGCTCTGGGGCGGCTCGTGCGGGGCGGTGACCGTGACGCTACGTCACAAGAACAACTTCGTGGACCTGTCGAACCGCGGGCGTGTCATCTGGGGCACGTATGTCTCAGGCTTTCACGTGGCCCGGCTTGTCGTGAAGCTCGCGGACGGCACCTTCCTCGTGGGCGATCCGGGGACCGGCACACCGGACGTCTCTCACATCCAGAACGAAGTCGTTCTGTCGTCGCTTCGCTGGCTGAAGCTCGACGTGCCCCAGACGGTCACGCGCGGCACCTGGGTGGAGAAGCCGGATTTGTCCAGGGTGGACGAAATCGGCTGGACCCAGCTCATGCCGGGGTCAGGCCACGGCGTCGGTGGCTTTGTCGCCGTCTCCAAGTTCGAAGTCTGGGGCAAGCCCGTTCCGCGAATGAACCCGGCCTCACGTTGACGCTCAGTCCACGCGCCGCCCGTCCTTCGCGAGGGGCGGCATCAACGGCATGCGCGTCGCCGGCAGGTGCTGATCGCCGGCATTCATCATCGTCCCCACCGTCCAATAATCGCCTGCCAGTTCGATCATCTCGACGGTCCGCTGCTTGCCGTAGGCGGCGATCATCTTCGCGAACAGATCGCTCGACACTTTGTGCTCGCGGAGCAGCGCGCGGAAGAACCGAATGAGCGTCGCGTCCTTCTCGGCCACGCCGTCCACGGGCCGGTCGTACTTGACGATGTCGATGATCGACTGCTCGAGGCCGGCACGAAGGCCGGCGGGCTCGTGAGCGGACCATTCATACTGCTGATCGATCTCACGCGCGGTGATCAGGACGACGAGCTGGTACGTGCGAACGCCGGCCGGAAAATTCTGGCCCGATGGCACGCCGAGCGCGCGGCCGAGCAGACCACGTCCCTCCGACGTACGGGGACTGTACGCGCCGGCGGCGCCGGGGCCGGGTCCCGGATTCGGGGGATTCGTTCTCGCCGCCAGCGCCTTCTGCCCGTCCGCGTCGAGATCGGCGGATGTCACGGGCGCGAAGCGGGACAGCGTGACTGAATTGATGTCAGGCGGAAGCACTGGCGCCTGCGGGCCCTGAGCGAAGCCGAAGGACGCGTGAACGCCGACCGCCACGACCGCCGCGCCCGTGAGCATCAGAAGCTGCTTCTGCATGTGGCCCCCTTTTCGGCGTCCATTCTACAGAAGCGCGGCCTCGAAAAGCGGCGTCAAACAGGCGGACAACGGATAGACCTATGAAACACTACGGAGTGGCGCGGACGGCCCCTTTCAGCTGGCACATCCTGATACCAACGTGCGGATCACAACGCAATGATTCAGACAACGCAGGGTAGTCCGGCGCCGAGGGAGTCCGTGCGGCGAGTCGCCCTCGCCAGCATGGTCGGTACTTCCATCGAGTGGTACGACTTCTTCATTTTCGGGACGGCGTCGGCGCTGGTATTCGGTCGGCTGTTCTTCCCCACCTTCTCCGCGTTAGCGGGTACGCTCGCCGCGTTTGCCTCGTTCGCGGTCGGGTTCGTGGCGCGGCCGGTCGGCGGCCTGATCTTCGGCCACATCGGCGATCGGCGCGGGCGGAAGACCACGCTCGTGCTCACGTTGACGATGATGGGCCTGGCCACGTTCGCGATGGGGCTGCTGCCCAGCTATGCGTCCATCGGCGTGTGGGCGCCGATTCTGATGGTCTTGCTGCGATTCGTGCAGGGCCTGGCGGTCGGGGGCGAGTGGGGCGGCGCGGTGCTCATGGCCACGGAGCACTCGGGCGGCGAGCGGCGCGGCTTCTTCGGCAGCTTCGCGCAGATGGGCAGCGCCGTCGGCGGGTTGATGTCCACGGGCATTTTTCTGCTGATGCAGCAACTCCCCGAGGACGACTTCGTGTCGTGGGGCTGGCGCGTGCCGTTCCTCTTCAGCATCGTGCTGGTGTTCGTTGGGCTGTTCATCCGGCTGCGGATCATGGAGTCGCCGGTCTTTGCGCAGATCAAAGAGGCCCGCCGGGTCGTGAAGGTGCCGGCCGTCGAGTTGCTGCGAACCGAAGCCCGCAACGTGCTGCTGGCCGCAGGACTGTACCTGGCGCATGGCGTGCTGTTCTACGCGATGACCGTCTATACGCTGGCCTACACGACGAACGTCTACGGCCTGGCGCAGAACACGTACCTGATCGGCGTCACGGCCGCAGGCGCGGTGCAGATGTTCACGATCCCGTTTCTGGGTGCGCTCTCGGACAAGGTCGGCCGGCGTGCGGTGATCATCTTCGGAACGCTGTTCATCATCGCATTCGCCGTCCCGCTCAATTTCATGATCACGTCACGGGTCCCGATGCTCGCGTGGCTCGCGGTGATCATCGGCATCTGCGTCGGCCACAACTCGGTGTACGCGCCGACGGCCGCGCTGTACTCGGAAATGTTCCCCGCGCACGTCCGCTACAGCGGCAGCTCCCTGGGCTACCAGCTCGGCGGCGCCGTCGCCGGGTTCGTCCCGTTGGTCGCCGCTTCCCTGGTGGGCGCCGCAGGCGGCGCTTACTGGCCGATCCCTGCGCTGATCGCGGGCGCGGGCGTGATCGGCTTCGTCTGTATTCTGCTCGTGCGCCCGGCCGCGGCAGAACGGCCGGAGCCGGTGTCGAGCGAGAGAGGCGACGGCCAGGCGAACCCGAGAACGAACTGAAGGATCTTCCGGAATCTGACGGCGACGAGCAACGCCGCGGATCTCACATCAGTTTCCCTTTTCGTCTTGCTTCAAGCTGATGTGTACGCAGAGTATTTCGCGTTAGACGCTGACTATACTGAACTACACTGCGCCATGTCCTTAACGCGTGGTGTTTTGTTGGCCGGTAAGTTCCTGACCCAGCATGAGCTGAACAAGCTTCCTCCGAACGACCAAAGAAACCGGCTCATCTTCGAGCTGGCGACTCGAACCAAAGAGGACGGCGGACGGCTACAAGGCATGAACGACGACACGCTCGCCGGAGTGGGGGCGCTGTTTGTCTTCATGCGGGAAGCCAGGAACCGCACCGACCAGGACCTGAAGACGATGACGGCCGACGATCTACGCAATACGTTGATCGTCGGCGTTGGCGCGCAAACCGGCCTTTCCGGTCCGGTCCTTCAGGGAATGAAGAACATCGATCTGGTGCTTCTGGCGTTGGGAAAGGAAGTACCGAACTCGCTCACCCCTGGGACCTATCTCGGAGGTGTGCTGATGGGTGGAGGGTTCACCACTCACGTACAACTCTTGAAGATGACTGCCGACCAACAGAGAAACACCCTCATCTTTGAATTGGCGACACACTCCAAAGAAGACGGCGGAAAGCTGCAAGGCCTCAACGACTTCGACCTCGCGGGAGCGGGTGCGCTCTTCGTCTTGTTGCGCAATGGCAAAATCCGCACAGACGCCGAGCTCAAAGCCATGACGGTGGACGATCAGCGTAATGTCCTCATCGTGGAAATCGGCTCGCAAACGGGGCTTGGGTCCAAGCTGCAGGGCCTGAGAAACATGGACCTGGTTCGCATCGCGCTCGGTGCGGATCCCACGCCTCTTTTCAAGCCCCTCCCTCCCCCTCTTTCGCCACAGCCCAGCGAGCCCTACGTCTTCAACATCAGTAGTTTTGAAATGAAGACACACAAATCCGACGGCGATCATAGCGACAGCGATTGGTTGTCCATCGTCGTGACGATCCTCGATCCCGTGACGAAAAACGCACGGGCGATGCCGCTGAAAACAATCCAGATCGGCGGCAGTATCAAGACCGGCGACATCATGAAAGGGATCTTCGCAAGCGACCCCATCGACGCCAAGGACAGCGAGGCTGTGATGGTCACGCTGGCACTCACCAACCTTGGGTCAAGCAAAGCGGAAGAACAGTTCGCGCAGGCCGTCAAGGTAGGCGACAAAGTGGTCGGCGTCGTCGCACCCATTGCGGGTGCCGTGATTGGCTTCATATTCGGAGGAGCTCCGGGGGAGGGCTTCAAGGTGGGTGAACAGGTCGCCAAGGGTGTGGATACCGCTATCAGCACTTTGAGCGACATCTTTGACTTCCTTGACATTCACGTCGGTCCGCCCAATTGCAATGGAATCGTGTTTCAGGACACTATCGTTTACCAGCCGAATGAATTGTTGAATGCCCGCAACAAACCTGCGTCGAAAGAATACACAGGGACGCAGGACAATGAGCGGTGCGGTAGTGCGCCGGTTACCAAGATGGATTTCTCGATTCTGTAGCGGCCGGAACGCGGCAGGAGATGGTGCCTCTCCCGAGTCGGCCTCGCCGCACACCGCGACCGTAGACAGGGCCAAGCTTGAGTGCGAATCGAGTTTTCACAGGGACAGTGTCTAACACGGAGACACGCTCACCTTCACCCTGGCCGTAGTCCAGCTTTTCTTGAAGTGGAGCGTCTCTCGGTTGCCACCACCGGGACGTGGCGGCTGTCAGGTAGACATCTGTGTCGCCGAGAAGCAACAGTCGGAACGCCCCAAACGTCGAAAAGGCAATCGCGCCGACTCACGTGCTCGGGATCAGCCCGCTCCGCCGCGCCTGCTCTTCAAGCGCGGACGCACTCGCTCCCGCCCCGCCGGTGTCCACGACTTGCCAGTCGTAGCACGCGCCGGACCATGTAGGCGCGCTCAGCACGGTCAGAAATCCGACGTTCCCGATATGCGGAAATCCCGCGAACGGCAGGTTGAACGACACGATCGGTGAGATAGCGGGAACCGACGCGGACCACAGGCTGAACACGCCGCTGGCATGAACGAGCCAGGTGCTGAATGTCGCCGCGGTTGAACTCCCAAGCGAGAACGCCAGGTTGAGTGTGCCCGAGTTGTAGCTGGGCATCACGGTGTCGGTGCAGGGCGGCAGCGTGACGCGATAGATCACGCCTCCGTTGCTCGTGGGACCGCCCACCTCCGTGGTCCCGTACAGATGACCGTCGGCGCCCAGGATAAGGCCCGCGTGCGGATGCCCGCCGTCCGCACCATTGAACGAATGCACCACGGCGAAACCTCCGGCCGGGGTGATTCTGAACACCGTCCCCTGGTCGAACACGCCGCCGGCCCTCGTCGTGCCATAGAGGTTGCCGTCGTTGGCCTGCACCAGCTTGCCGGTGGGCTCGGCCCCACCAGAACCGCCGCCGAAACGATGCAGCTGCGAATATCCTCCAGCAGGCGCGATGGCGAACACCGACCCGAATCCACCGCCGACAGGCGTCGTCCCAAAGAAGCTGCCATTCTGCGCCTGCATAAGCGGAGCGATGGGCGATGCGCCGTCCATACCGCCGGAAAACGAGTAGAGCGTCGTCATGGCGCCGTCCAGTGTTGTCTTGAACACGGTGCCCAGGCCGAAGCCGCCGAGCGATCGCGTCGTCCCGTACAGATACCCATCGCTCCCCCGGAGCAACTCGCCAGCCGGTTTGGCGCCCTCGGCGTTAGTGAAACTGTGCTGAACGGCGAAGATCCCATCCAGCGTCATCTTGAACACCGTGCCGTTCGGCGGCTCCAGATAGCTGGCCGACGTGTGGAGTGTCGTCCCGTACAACTGGCCATCCTGGGCCTGGACCAGCGACGCGGCCGTGGTGCCGTCTGTAACTCCAGGACCGCTCTGCTGAAGGAACGGCAGCGTCAACCCAAAGCTCGTGAAGCCTCCGCCTGGGGTCACCCTGAACGCAGAGTAGAATGTTGTTCCATAGAAGTCGCCGGTGTTGGCTTGAATCAGCGGCGTGACCGGGTGTGAATACTCGTCGAAGGCATGCAGCACCTCAACATCGCCTGCGGTCGAGCTACGAAACGCGGTTCCGCCGTCGTGCGGCCCGCCAGACTTCGTCACGCCGTACAGGCTGCCGTCCGCCGCCTGCATCACCGGTGCAACCGGCCGATTCCCTTCGGTGCCAGGATCCATGTCGCGGAGCATGGTGACGGTTCCGGCCGCGGTCAATCCGAACACCTGACCCAAGCCAAAGGCGCCCCCGCGGAATGTCGTGCCAAAGAGACTCCCGTCTGGAGCCACGGTGAGTGACCCGTCGAAACCGGCGAACGTGTGGATCGGATTGACACCGTCCCCATCGACCCGATAGAGGGCGTACCGCGAGAGCGCGTAGAAACCCGCGTCGTCGCCCTGGACGACTCCTTCGAAACCATCGCCATCTCCATGCTGTGGCAAACTGTAGAAATTGGTGAGGGTACCCGTGAACACAAACAGCTGCCGGTCAGTCGCACCGTAGATGTACCCACCAGGGCCTTTGATCAAGCGATCCATTGCGTGATCCAGGCAGACCTGGGACGGATTGTTGAACCACGTATGGACAGCCGTGAATTCGCCGGCCGGCGTCATCTTCAGGATCCGGCCGCAAACAAAGCCATAGCCTTGGGTGCTGTTCGTCATGACGTAAAAGTTCCCGTCGACCTCCAGGAATGGGCCGGTGGGTGGGAAGCCTCGCGGCAGCATGCCTAATATGTCAACGGTCCCGTCCGCCTGCATGCGGAACACGTACACGTTAGAGTCTGGCGATCCAACGAACCCATAAAAGACGCCGTCCGACGCCTGGATCAAGCTTCCAGGGTGTGCAGCAACATCTGCCTGCGTGAACTTGTGCAGGACGGTAAACGTTCCGTCCATCGCGAGGCGAAAGACAAGACCGAAGCCGGTCGAGGGATCCGAGGACTCCGGATCGTATCCGACTCCGCCACCACCGGTCGTCCCGTAGAGACTCGAATCGTGACCCAGGATCAACGCAGCCGGTCCCGCACCATCCGCTCCGTCGAATTCATGCAGTACGGTGACATCGCCGGCAGTCGTCAACGCAAAGACCGTCCCGAGGTTGTATGCACCGCCCAGAGCGGACGCCCCATAAAGCGTGCCGTTCGCCGCTCGCACGAGCGGACCAACAGGCCGTAGCGCACCGACCGAGGGGAACGCGTGCACGACGTCGATCGTGGGCTGGGCGGTCGCGGTGCCGCAATAGAGCAGCCCCGCGACAAGCAGACAACAGCAGCGCGAACAGAATGCCGGCATGGTACGGCGGATTATAATCCTGCGCCACGCATCGAGTTGATGCCGGTCGCAGGACCAGAACGGGTTATCGGCTTGCAGCTTGACCGGACGTGTCTCCGCGAAATTAGCCCTGGCCCACGAACTAGTTCCCCGTCTTCGCGGCGACGACCGGCCCAGGGCCGGCATTCGGGTACTGCCGCATGCAGCGGAACATCACGGTATGATCGCCGAAGAAGAACTCGGAGAACTCGAGATCGGTGTCGAGTGAACCGCGACAGCCGAACCAGACGGCAAGATTGATTGTCCCCATCGCAGCCCTCCACACGTCTTCGAAGTGATCGACGTCAGATGTCGGCCTGCCACCAGAGCACGACGTCCGCGACGCCGACGTAGCGAAAATCGCCGGTGTCACTCTCGACCGTCAATCGATTAGTGCCCGGTACGGCCAGGCCCTTAGGGACGACCTCCTGAATGTAACGACGGTCCAGTTCCCCGCTGGCCGGAACAGTCCAGTGCCATACGGAGATCGAGTTCAGGCGAATCGTGACCGTCATCTGAGCTTCGTTCCAGTACTGGAACTTGAATCCAAGGATCGATCTGGAGTCTTTGTTGATGTTCTTCGGGATCGTGAACTCGATCGGGTTGGGGCTGAACCCTTCGGTCCACCAGTTGTCGGCCAGAATACTGTAATCGGCTACACGCGGCATGGCTGGCACCTCCTCGAGTACGACACGCCACTAAGCTGGAGTGGGACGCGTCGTTCTCGTCCTCTTGCCAGCACAAGCGGAATCGTCCTCGATTTCTTTCACACTCCATCGTTGAGTAAGAGCAGACGAACCTCAAGATTCGATAAGGCCAGCACCGTGGACGCGGTGCCCGGTTCAACCTCGAGGAACGCCTGCACTGAGTTCGCAAGTCAAATGCATGAGCTTCAGAATCGGCGGACGCATTCAGGGCGCTGGTGTGCATACCGAGGCCGCGGTCGCTCGGGTGAGGACCTGCTGGAATCTGGTGTTCGGCAAAGATGTGGTTCAGGGCCTCCGGCGTCTCGTCCGGATGGGAGAAACCTGCTCAGGGCGCGCCGGCGAAGCGACCGCGGATCTCACCCACCCCGATCCCTCGGAAATCGGCTACTCTCTTCTGGTTCGACGTGTGCTGGGCGCCGGATCGCGCTCCGCGCTGCCGCTGCGGTTCTCGGTCATCTTCGAGTACGGAGGGTTGATTCCGTGAGTACGCCACATCGCTCGTTCCTTCTTGCTTCGCTCCTGCCAGCCGTCCTGCTCGTCAGCGCATCCGCTGTCGTTCAGGCTCAGAGTGCCGGATCGCCGCCGGCCGGCCGCTGGTCTGATGCTGCCACCTGGCCTGACAAGAAGGTGCCCGCCAAAGACGATGTGGTCACCATTGCGAAGGATATGAACGTCATCCTCGACGTCAGTCCGCCGCCGCTGCATGGCATCACGCTCAACGGCACGCTCAGCTTCGCGGACAACAAGGATCTGGAACTGACCACCGAGTGGATCATGGTGCACGGGACGTTGGAGATTGGCACGGAAGCCAAACCCCACACGCGCAAGGCGACCATTACCCTCACCGACAACGTCAAAGACGAAGACATCAGTGTTCCCGCAGCGACTGTCGCGAGTGAGCGCAGTGACCGCGCGATCATGCTGATGGGTGGAACCCTCAGCCTGCACGGCAACCGGACGAACTCCTGGACGAAGCTGTCCAGGACCGCCGAAGCCGGCAGCAACTCGATCGACGTCCTGAACGCCGCTGGCTGGCGCGTCGGCGACATGATTGTCCTCGCGTCAACGGATTTCGATCCCCATCAGGCAGAGCGGCGAACCATCGCGGCCATCCGTGGCAACACGATCACGCTCGACAGGAAACTCGACTACATGCACTTCGGCAAGATCACCTTCGACGTGGATGAACGCGGCGAAGTCGGCATGCTGTCGCGCAATATCCTGATCCAGGCGTCGTCTGACGCGGACACGAACCTTTTTGGCGGCCATATCATGGCGATGGGCGCGAGCAAGATGCTGTTCGACGGCGTCGAGCTCAATCGCATGGGTCAGAACATGCACCTGGCGCGGTATCCGATCCACTGGCATCTGGTCGGCGATGCGCAGGG
>Ga0207686_10001241_pt1 | contig 14752 bp, 18 predicted proteins | sample KBSM24metaG_FD_184396 | JGI IMG/M metagenome (GOLD analysis project Ga0207686, IMG submission 184396) | Miscanthus rhizosphere microbial communities from Kellogg Biological Station, Michigan, USA - KBS M2-4 metaG (SPAdes) (version 2) | ecosystem: Host-associated > Plants > Roots > Rhizosphere >...
CGCCAGCACCTCGCGGACAGAATGCGTGCGCAGCTTCCTCCCGGACGTCGTCACCGCCTGCCGCAAGACGACGAATTTGCCATGGCGCTTCAATGCCTGGCTCATTACCAGTTCCTCGGCGCCATAGAACGCTTCGTCGAACCCGCCCACCGCCGCAAAAGCGCTGCGAGTACAGAACAGGAAACAACCGGCCGCCAGGCCAGCTGCCCGGAACGACCAGACCAGGACCGGCATGAGCAGCCTCGCATACAACGGGACAGTCCCGTCGAACTCGACGGCGGAGCCACCACCGGCGGCGCCGCCGCGCAAAGCCTCGACGGCAGAGCGAACTACCGCCTCGTTCACGATGGTGTCCGCGTCGACAAAGATGAACGAATCGCCCTTCGCCGTGCGAGCGCCGGAATTGCGGGTGGCCGCGATCTGGCGGTGAGCGACGCTGACAAGTACGGCGCCGTGGCGAAGAGCGATGACCTGGGTCCGATCCGTCGACGCGTCATCGACGACTACCAGTTCGTACGGTTCGCCGACAGCCCGAGCTGCCGCGTGCAGGGCGTCAAGCGTAGCTGCGAGCAAGCGCTCCTCGTTGTAGGCCGGGACAATGAACGAGATCATCAGTTTTTCACCAGCAGCCGCGGGCTACCGAGCAGTCCCCTGACATCGAAGATCGCTCGAGGTCGGGACAACGTTCGGGCGTGAGCCGCAGGATAGAGCGCTTCATGATCGCTGGAAAGCGAGCGGACCGCGCATTTGGCGTTTCGGGCCGATCCTCGCGTCAGAGGTCAGGCAGTCCGCGGTTGCACCTGGCCGTCTGGCGACTCCTCCGTTTGCTTGAATGTGGCCGGCGAAATGAACATATGTACATGGCCACACCGCTCGCACACAGCACATTGGGCGCTGCGATTCCATGCCCCGGGGTCGAGAAGCTCCGTGAGAGGTGTGGCGAATTGAACTTCCTGTTCCCAAAATATAGCGTGACTGCATACGGTGCAGCGAAGGTCGCGTCCTTGAATCACGATTGGTCCAGGGCCCTCGGGATTGGGCGGCATGTTCAGGTTCCTCTGCGAAATATCTAGTGACGAAAGCTCACCATTTATTCGAACACGACGTGAGCCACTTGAGATTCAATGTCCCAATAAATAATCGCCAGCGCGGTCAAATCAAACGCAGCGTGCGCACACATCAGCATCCAGATGCGTCCCGTGACTGTGAAGATCGTCCCGAACACAAGACCCACGATCGTGGCCTGTTCCACGCCGGCCAGGCCCTGGTCATGGAAATGCGCCAGTCCGAACAATCCGGCGGTAAGGGTCACGATCAATATTTTCGCACCGGTCCCGGTTCCAAAGAGCTTGCCGAAGCGTTCGAACATATATCCCCGGAACAAGGTCTCTTCTCCGAATCCCGCGCCGACAGTCACGGCGAACAGCATTCCCGGGAGCGCAGCCGAATTCCCTGCCAGGTAATGGTAGGCCTGATTGATCGGATCGGCACCGAGAGCCGGCATCACGACCGCTTTCATCAGAAGCTTGAACGCGATGCCGAAAGCAACCCCGAGAATCAGGCTTCGGATCCAGCTCTTGGGACGCACGTAGCCGATTTCCCGCCACGGCGTGTGCGACCGCCAAGCCCACAAGAGCACAAGCACCGCGCTGAGGGGAGCGATCACCAGATTGCCCGCGGTAATCGCCGCAATCGCGAGGATTCCGAGCGGCCCGAACCCGCGCAGGGCGGCGGCGAAACGATCGTCCGGAGGCGTGGCTCCCGCGATCGGGATTCGAAAGTCCCGTTCCTGCGGTTTTAATGCCTCTTTCATCATGTTCAGCCCACGGAAGTGAGCTCGGTTCAACTTTCGTTGTGTTCCATGAGCGATCGATCAATACGGCGAGTCGTCCTTGTGCACGAACTTCCATTTTCCGTCCACGATCCGTGCCTTGAGGTCGTCATCCGGATAGCTTCCTTCATCCCCAGGAGTTCTGTCTCCCACCTCGAGGTACAGCACGGATTCCTCGGTCTCGTTGATCAGATGGTGGCCATTTCCGGATCCCGCTTTGAATCCGGCACACATTCCTGGCGACAGCCTCGTTCGCCCTTCGTCGGTGCGCAGAGTTGGATATCCCTGCAAGATATACACGAACTCGTCCTGCTTCGTGTGGGCGTGGCGCAACGCCGACACTGCCCCCGGAGCAAGCTGAGTCAAATTGACCCCGAAGTTGGCGAGGCCGAACAAGTCACCCAAAGGCCGCTTGCGCCTGCCCGCCATCTGCGACGCAAAGGGCTCAGGATAGTTGGACGGCTTTGACCGCAGGGGCGCTTCAGCGGCGACGATTGCAACGGGATTTGTTGGACTTGGCATGCGAATTCGCTTTCGGATTACGCGTACGACCGCTACTACGAACAATACCATCAGCAACCACAACGCCGAATTTGCAGCCGCAGCGAGTGCGATGCCTGCGGGTGAAGACGGCGCGGAACGAAACGGTCCACCGAGTACAAACCACCAAACGCTCACGCCAGGCTCTACGAAGTCGGACAAGGGGTCACGGATGACGGATGGAATGGTCTCCGCAGAATCGAGCGCTGTCAGGACTGCAGCGCTAGCGATCGCCAGCACTGCCGCGGCGAGGAACCAGGACCTACGCTCGACGGGACCCATGCATGCTGCACTTACTTCTTCGGTACCGTCTTTGCCGCTGGATCGAGCGTAATCGCCGTGGAAAACGTAACGTCGTAGCTCCAATGCTGGCGAAACTCGTTCTGCGTGCCATCGGTCCAGAAACGCCCGGCCACCCGCTTCTCGTCATATGCGGTTGGTTGCCACCGAACGAAGGCGGCGGACGATACAAAGGTCGTGAACGCCGGGTGAAGCGGCTCGGCGCTCATGATTCTTGCGTCAGGATTGAGTCGTACGACCAGGGCGACCAGACCATCATTACGCGTCATCGCTTCGAGTCGCTCGGTGTCTCGAGCATCGGCGGCTCCCAGTTTACGGTCTGAAAGAACGACGATAACGTCCATGTAGCCCTTCTCGAGCGCGCTGTCGACCTCCTGTGCGACGGCGTACTTGAGCATCGCCGATTTGCCATTCGCCACAAGAGAGCCGTTCACTTCCTGAGCGGTTGCAAAGCAGCAAAAAAGCAACATTGCGCACGTAACCGTTGCGAGGCCTGCTTTCATTTTCGCTTACCGGTTGTGCTGACAGGTTGCAAATTTCAACAGAACGATCGCGGATGTTCAGAGAACGAACGGTATCAGTGCTGCGACACGCCGGGAGTAGAACTGGTAGGCATCTCCGAACTGCTGGCGCATCCAGCGCTCTTCAACCCGCAGCTTGCGCCAGAGAGCGCCCGCCGCCAGCGCAAAGGCCAGGACACCGCGCCAGTCCCCGAGCGCCAGAGTCGAGCCGAGAAGTGCGACCAGCAGACCCGTATAAATCGGATGACGGACAAGGGAGTACGGCCCGCTCATGACGAGTTCGTGTCCTTCCTTGATCGTGACGCTGCCGCTCCAGTTCCTGCCGAGATGCAAGCGTGCCCAGACGGCAAAGAGCAACCCGCCGGCGGTCAGGAAAACCCCAATCCAGAACCACCATTGCGTCAACGGCAGAAAGCGCTCGGCGAGCAATGGAATCCGCACTCTTTGCCAGGAGTAGAGAAGCACTGCAAACGAGAGAGGAACAATGTGCGAGAGCCGGGATCGCAAGGACTCGCGCTGGATGGTGCTCTTGACGTCGCGCGATGCGACCCACCAGTAGACCACCCAGCTCGCCCACATGACGGGAAAGGCATAGCGGTAGGCGAATGGCATCACGATCGCGTCACGATGCGAGGTCGTGAAAACTGGCACCGTTGCCCGGCTTGAGCTTGTACGACCGGATCTCGACGACGCGTTGCATTTCGTGGGCGCAAGGTCTCATTGAGGCTGCAACTCATGCTCGCTTGCCATGAATCGCTGACCGTCGGATGCCTCGATTTCATATTGAACGATCTTCCCCGAAGCGTAGCCTTCGGCGACTCTACCGATCTGGCTCTTGAACATGACTCGCGCGCCTCGGGCGAACCGGAATACCACCTTCGCATCCGGGTCGTCCAGCGTATGCAGACCACCGTGCCAGTGAATCCGGAACGGCCCGACACCGTGCACCTGCACGATGGCGCCGGTCGCCGAATAGCCAAACATCGTACTGCCCTTGGGAGCGAACGCATAGCTGCCTGCTTTGAGCTCCTGAAGCGTCTCTGCCTTGTAATCCTCGCCGAACCCGAAATACCAAGTGCCCTCGACGACGGTGATATTTTCATCGACGGGATGAGAGTGCGGCGGAACGATCGTTCCGGGCAGCTCACGAATGCGCATGACAAACGGTTCACCGGCGACCTCGGGATCCCCGTAGAGAATTTCGACGTCGCCGGCCATCGATTTCAGCGGAATGATGCGGGACTCGCGGAGACCTTTCCCGGCATCGGCTCGCGCGACTCCGGAGGCCGCCGCCATTGGAGCACTGGGAGTGCCGGGACTCGTGCAGCCTACCATGCCGACGATCGATAGCACAGGAACCGCTCGGACGATGACCGCAAGCTTAGCGCGCGATCGCATAGAGCTTGAGCTCTTCGTCGTCCGGCTGCAGCTTGACCGTGCTCTCGAAACAAAACCCCAGTTTTTCCAGCAGCTTGCTCGACCGATGATTGTCTTGCGAAAGGATAGCAACGATTCGACGTAGACCCAGCACGTTTCTTCCGTAGCTCATTACAGCTGAGGCCGACTCGAAGGCGTACCCGTTGTGCCAAAACCTCGGGAGAAATGCAAACCCGAGATCCACGTCTTTCAACCCCTCGCGTTTGATGAGACCGCATATGCCAATGGGTTCACCAATATCCCTTAGCTCGACCATATAGAGCCCAAACCCCGTTCGCTTGTACATCGCGACCGGCCCGTTTTCGATATAGCGAAGTGCATCTTGAGGCGTCTTAACGCCTTTGTCACCGATGAATCGGATCCACGACGGTTCATTCACCAGCTCGAGAATGAACGCGGAATCGTCGGCATCGAGCCAGCGAACGCGCAACCGTTCAGTCTCCGCAACGTTCAACCGCGTATCCCTCGGATGGTTAGGCGCAGCTCAAATGCCAGTAGTGCGCGACGACTCGCTGACCCTCAGTTATGAGACGAGCGAAGGAACGCTCTGGCAATGGTCAATGTCCAGCGGCGGGTCAGGGTCCGATTGCGCAATCCATGCGCGCACATTGATCGGCCCACAAGCGATCGACGGTCGTTCGAGCTTCCGATAGCAAGGAACGGAGAGCCTCATTGATCCACAGTTGGCTCAGTCGCCTCACCTCGGGGATGTTCTGCTGGAGATCATCGATGGCATCGTCGAGTTCCCAACGCACGAACTGGGCTTGGTCTCGAAGAGTTGTTCTGATCAACTCTTCCTCCGAGAGCGACTGAGCCGCCATCGCGAGTTCCACCTGTTTTTGCAAGTACTCAACCTGGACGCTGGAGTCAGTCAAATGATTATATGTCCAGTAGAGATAAAAGCGTTCTTCGCCGGAAGCGGCGTCAATCAAAGACAGAAACTCCGCCTCAAGGCCGGCGACGGCGTTTGCGTAGCGTTCGACTTCGTTCAAATAGGCAGAATCCCCGATACGCTCCGCGCCGTGCGCCACCGGTACGAAGGGCGCGCAAATGGACAGCAGCAATAGCAAGCTAAGACGTATGGTCATGGACCGCTCGCCAGCCAGCTGCTGTTCGCACCCAGACCAGTGTGAACCACCCTGACTGTTCGGGCTCTGCTCCGCCGGAGAGGACGAAGCGACCCGTCACGAGTGCCGATTGTTCGGAAAGCGCCCGAACCTTTACGCTCTCCATGCGCAGACTCTGCCTGGGCTTGCCATCGACAAAATATGTTTGACCGAATGACGTCACGATGGCCTCAATCGTTGGCCGCGGACCGTTCTTGGTCATGACCGTGACGGACGGATCGTAGATGGCGACATGGCCTTTCAGATCGCCCCGATTCCAAGCGTCGACTGAAGCTTGCATCGCAGCGAGAATTTGCGACTCGTCTTGTTTGCTCATGACGCCTGTCGAGCTTTGACTGAGCACTGCGCAGGCACCCAGCATCAGGCATCCGGCGACGAGCGATACGGCAAAGGCGCGCCTACCGGACACGATCCGGGTCGAACGAGAGGTTAGGGCGCCCGCATAACAACTATTTGAGCTTTCGGTCTTCACGCTTGGCTGCTTCCATTGCTTCAGGCTCCAAATCTTCCGCGTAGCGATTGAGACGCACGAACACACCCCAGCCGGCAAGCAGTAGTCCTACCGAGAGCAAGATGCTCGCTGCATATGGTAACTGCGCCGGATCCTCGTGCAAGGCCCTAAAAGTCGCGACAAGACCCTCGATCGCAAGCGCAACTACAACGACCACCAGGAATCGTGACAAGAAGCGGCGCACCCGTGTCGGCCCACTGATATGAGCGTCACGAATGACTTCTTCCTCGGTAATAGTCTGCGCGATCTGGAGAGCGACGACCGCAGCAGCCAACAAGCCAACCGCTTCGATGATTCCCTGCGCGGCCGTCTGGTCCAGGCCTGCGGTGAAACCAGTCCAGCCGATGCGGGCAGCAATTACGATGAGCAATAGCGCGGCGCAGGCAAATAGAAGAGCCATAAGCGCATGGACAGTCGAGAACGCCCGCAAAATTAATTTCATTGGAATAATCCCGTCAGATAAAGCTCATACGCGCTACGCCGACGCCGTGACGAACCGGGTAACCGACGGTCGCCGCCGCGTTGGCAAAGCCGTGCCTGTCGACCACGCGTTCGTCGATGCCGTCGACGGGCCTACATTAGCAACGCGACGCAAACGGCGCAAACGGCGGCATTGCTGATCGCGGCGAGCGCAAGGCGCCGATCGCGCACGGCCCAGGCAAAGGCGACGACCGTGAGTACAAGGCCAAGACAGCCGATGCCAAGAGCGAGGACCTCGGCGAACAGACGCGTAAGGCCCTTGTCGGAAAACGTGATAACCACATTGGGCGGCGGGTCGGTGACAAAGAACTTTGCGTAGACGAGGCCGAGCAGAAGCGACAGCCACGCCAGGATAGCGACGGCTAGAGCGACGAATGCGAGCTTTGAGCTTGCCTTAACCACCGGGAGCGCCTGATTGCCGATCCTCAAGTTTTCGAATCACGCGACATGGATTTCCCGCTGCAAAGACACCTGAAGGGATGGCACGGGTGACGACACTGCCCGCCCCGATCACGCAGCCGCTTCCGATAGTGACTCCAGGACAGATGATCGCTCCTCCGCCGACCCAGACGTCGTCTGCAATGGTCACCGGTGCGCCGGACTCAAGACCGGTTCTTCGTTGTACGTGAGACATAAAATGGGTCGCCGTATAGATATGGACGCCGGGCCCGAAAAGGGTATTGCTGCCGATGTCCACTCGGACGACGTCGAGGAGGACACAATTGACATTGAAGTAGACGTTCTCGCCCAGCTCGATGTTGTATCCGTAGTCACAGAAAAACGGCGGAGTAATGTCGGCTGTAACGGTCTTTCCGAAAAGCATGGTCAACACTTGTGCTCTTTTCGCCGCTTCATTCGGACTTAGCGCATTCAGCTCATGGCATAGCGCCTGTGCTCTCAGACGCTCCGCGCTCAGAGTCGGGTCCTTTGGGTCGTAAGGCAAGCCAGCCAGCATTTTCGCCTTCTCGGTGCTGCCCGGTGCAGACGCTGCGCTCATGACGGCTGGAGTTGAGCGGAGGCCCGGAGCCGCAAGCGGAGGGCCGTCTCCCTGAACGGCAGCACTAGGACTTCGCTTTCTTCGAAGGTTTCGACTTGCCGGAGCTGTTGTGAGCTACCGCTTGGCGGACGAGCGCCTTGAAGGCAGACTCGTCGACTTCTTCTCCTTCGTGGATGTCGATCGCGCGGCGTACGTTTCCGTCGAGACTCGAGTTGAAGAGACGAGCCGGATCCTTCAGAGACGCACCCTTGGCGAAGGTGAGCTTCACGACACTCTTGTAGGATTCGCCAGTGCAGATGATGCCGTCGTGCGACCAAATCGGAGTGCCCATCCACTTCCACTCCTCGACGACATCCGGGTCTGCTTCCTTGATGAGCTTGCGCATTCTGTCGAGGGTGTCCCCGCGCCAGTCACCGAGGTCGGCGATTCTTTTCGAGATTAGCTCCGATGCAGACTGGCCTGCGCTCGCGCCCGGTTTTTTCATGGTCTCATCCTGGACGTTCCCGATACACTTGGCTTGGGTTGAGGCGAGAGTTAAGCCGCATTGTTGCCGCTCGCCTTCCAATCGGCAGCGTAGGCACCGCGGAAGTTGACAGGCGGAGACGTTACCGAAAGGTATGCGAACTCGGTGGAACCCGTGTTCTCGAAGCCGTGAACGTCGCCCTCTGCAAAACGCACCACATCACCCTCCGCAAATGGTGCGGTTGCGGCACCTGCCAACAGCAGGACGCCGGCCCCTCGCAGCGCGACCCAGACTTGTTCAGAAGCCGCGTGAGCATGTGGCGGATTCCTGGCGCCAGGCGCGATGGTGACTCGAGTAATGGTCACCCGTTGGGACTGTGAATTCTCCGGGAAGAGCAGCTGCTCGGACGTTACGCCGCCGTTCACAAACGACGCGACTTCGGTTCGGCGAATGATTTCCATCGAAGACTCCTGAAAGTGAACCTAACCGGTACGCCGCGTGGACAACAGCTGCTGGAACCGCGGATCTGCGCATAGCGCGTGGGCGACGCGCTCGCCGATAATCCTGTTTGCCATGGGCGTGCAATGGCTGCTGTCTTCAAAATACGTTTTCGTCGGCGGAAGCGCCCCTACTATGTCGACGAGCAATGCGCCAGTGGAAGCCGCGACTTCGCGGTAAACGCGGTTGAATTCGTCCTTCGTATCCAGGAGAGCGGAAATCGACATATAAGGTTGGTAGAACAGCCGCGAACCGGACGACCATATTTGCGCCAGCCTGCCCTCGCTTCGCTGTATCTTCGACTCCCGAGTCAACAGCACGACGAGCGCTCCGGTCTTCTGGCAGGTGGTCACGATGTCCCGCAGCTTGTCCTCGAACTCGCGCGAAAGCTCCCTCAGTTCGTGCGGCTCGAACTTCAATTTGCCGCGATCGCTGAGCGCCCGCAGCTGGCGCAGCACCACGACGAGGTTCTTTTCGATCCACGCGAACAGGCCCGACCGCCGTGCCAATCGGCTAGGAACATAGTGAATACCCGAATATCCGAGTTTCACGCGCGCCTTGTCGGCGGCGCTTCCGCTCGCACCAGGAACAAGGGCCACGACGTCCGGCCGGAATTTCGAGATCGACTCCCGGAACTGGATTGTCACCTGGCCGATCCCGTTCCCCGGTATTCCCGCATTGACGTAATCATATAGCGGTCCGTCATCCGCGGCGCGCAGCGTTTCCAGGACGTGAAGCGGCCAAGTAGTCTCGTTGCCACCGCGCCAGGAGCCGAACACAAACGAATCGCCGAGGAATGCGAGCCGGACTGTTCCCGCCGCCTTCTCGATAGGAAACTCGGGGCTTCGGTACCCTTGTGAGTTGGCCTGCACGGAGGCGTAACTGGCGCCGGGTCGCATCCGACGCAGGCCCGACGATCTTTCGAGGACAAACAAGTCGAAGACGTCCGAGTCGCGCACCCTGTTCAACAAGCGTCCGCGCGAAGGTTCGCCGCGGCCTCCGATCGGCGGGCGGGCGATGCGCTCGTCGATCGCATGCACGGGCAAGTCGGGATTGCGTCCGGTCTTGGGCCAGTGTTTCCGTTCGTCGATCATGGCGGCCATCGTTCTGATCGTGCTCGCATCGCTGAATATGAGGTCGAGGGTCAATTCAACGTCGAACAGTTCGTTGGCCGCCAGGACAAGCTGCGTTGCCGCCAGCGAGTCGCCGCCGGCCAGAAAGAAGTCGTCGTTCGGGCCCAGCCCGTCTTTTTGCAGCAGCCATCTCCACAGCTGCCCCAGCCTGGCTTCGGTTGGCGTCGCCATCTCATCGGTTCGCGCGCTCCGAGCAGATTGCGACATCGGGCCAAACGTCTCGAACAGCTTGACCATCTCGGATCGGCGAGCCTTGCCGGAGGGCCCTCTTGGGATCTGCCGGACGAACACGAAGGTCCGAGGCAACTTCATGGGCTCGATGCGGTCGCGAAGAAAAGCGGTGATGTCACGGTCGCTCAGCTGTGAATTCGGCACCAGGACCACCGCCGCTGCGACCACCTCGCCCAGCATCGGATGCGGCACAGCAAACGCCGCCGCGTCGGCGATTTCGGGATGAGCGACAAGCGCTGCATCGACGTCGATCGGCGAAATCTTTTGTCCGCCGCGATTGATCATCTCCTTGATTCGGCCGACGAGGCGCAGGTAGCCATCCTCGTCGAAAACGCCCACGTCACCGGTTCTGTACCAGTCGCCGAAAAACGCTTCCTCGTTCGCCACGGGATTGCGCTCGTATCCGTCGAAGACATTGGCACCGCGAACGACTACCTCGCCTTGCTCCCCCTGTTTCACCGGATGGCCGAGGTCGTCGACGAGCGATACCTCGCTGTGGGCGGTAGGACAGCCGACCGACCCAAGCTTGCGGCGCTGCGGCGGCAACGGGTTACCGCAAATCCGTCCCGATTCCGTCGACGAATAGGCTTCGATGACAGGCACGCCGAAGATCCGTTCCAGGCCGGTTACGATGTCAGGGTTGAGAGGGCCGGACGTCGCCCGGATGAAACGCAAGGCATGGCCGGCGACCGCGGATGCGTCGCGTTTGAGCGCCTGATAGACGCCGATATTGAAGTTGTAGCTGGCAACGTACCAGGTCGGCCGAAGCGTCGTCAGATCGTCGATGAACGCACTCAGATCGAATGGACCTCTCTCGTCCGGATGGGCCACGCAGCCGCCCGCAAAAAGGGCGGTACACGAATTGCAAATACCGCTGCACAGGAAGAGCCGGTTCTGATTGAAGCAGCGATCGTCCTGCGTCAGTTCGTGCAGGAGCGCCGTCGATTCGGATCGCGACACCAAATGACGATGGCGCAGGGGGACGAGCTTGGATGCGCGAGTAGTGCCGGAAGTGCCGAACACGAAAGCGATGTCGTCGGCGCGCGGGGGAGGGGCGAGCGTGTGATTCTGCGGAGGCGGAAGACCGAGCGTGACGTGACCCGCCGCATCGGTGTCCCGTCCGTATCCGGCCTCGATCACGCGCAGCCCCCGCGCACGTGCAACTTCGCGAACGGGTCCGTCGAGCCGCGCATCGACGATGACAGCATCGACGCCACAGGCATCGAAGTGGATCCCGAACTCGTGTGCCGAGTACTCGTTGCTGATCGGAACGGCGATCGAGCGCTTCACGACGCCGAGAACGATCGTCAACGCCTCCGCGCCACCGCGATGAACGACAGCGAGGCGACTGTCCCGACCGAAACCCGCATGCTGAAGCTGGGCGGCTATGCCATCCGTCAAACGTGCGAGCTCGCCATAGCTCAGGTTCTTCCTGTTGCTGGCTGCGATCGCCGGGGCCGCTGGCGTAGCGCGGCCCCAATAGTCGACGACCTCGCCGATCGTGGATCCGAGGGCTACAACCGCAGGTGTGGCACACAAATCTATGTCGGCCATATCGCAACCGTTACGTGCCCCGTCCTATTCCGATTGGCTTACATGCAGACAAACGCGAATTATATTAGTCTCGACCTGTGCGTGATACCCGTCCGCTGATCCGTTTTTCTGCCTGGAAACCTTCGCGTTTCCGGTTTTCGGCGTGAACGTCAAGCATTCGAACCTCGGCCGCCGTATGGCGAAGAGCGCCGTGTGGACGGTTCTGATGCGCCTCACGCTGCGCTCGATCGGCGTGGTAAGCACGATCGTGCTGGCCCGACTGCTGGTTCCGGCGGACTTCGGATTGGTGGTCCTCGCGAGCATGCTGATTGGTCTTGTGGAATTGGCGAGCGAGTTCGAGTTCGCAACGTATCTGATCCGCGAGCAAGGCATCGACCGGAGCTACTACGACACCGCATGGACCCTGTCGGTCTTGCGGGGTGGTTTGATCGCGGTCGTGCTCGTGGTCGGCTCATCCGCCGCCGCGGACTTCTTCGCAGAACCGAGGCTGCAGAACGTCCTCTACGCGCTGTCGCTCGCCAGCCTGATCAGCGGCCTGGCAAACATCGGAACCGTCGACTTTCAGAAATCCCTGAATTTCGATCGGGACTTTCGGTTGACGGTGCAGACGAAGCTGGTCGCTTTCGCAATCACCGTTCTGCTGGCCGTCGTGCTGCGCAACTATTGGGCGCTCGTCATCGGAATGCTGAGCGGCCGCTTTGCGGCGCTGGTGTTCGGCTACACCATGCATCCTTTTCGTCCCAGAATAAGTCTCGTCCGGACCGGAGCGATCCTGCGGTTTTCCAAATGGGTGATCGCGAACAATCTGCTCTATTACGCACAGCGTCAGGGCTACGCGTTCGTGATCGGCAAGCTCCTCAATTCGGCCTCGGTCGGCTTGTATTCGGTGGGGCGGGAAATATCGGCGATGGCGACATCGGAGCTCGTCGTCCCGATCGGTCGCGCGATGTTACCGGGGCTTTCCGCGCTCGAGAAGGAGCCGGCCGCGATGCGGCGTACCTTCCTGGACGGCCTCGCGGTGATCGTCATGCTTGCATTGCCGTTCGGCCTCGGTATCGCGCTGACGGCCGATCCGTTGGTACGAGTTGCGATGGGCCCGAATTGGGTGGGGGCGGTCCCCGTGGTGCAGATCCTGGCCATTGTGGGAGTCGCCCGTGTGTTCACTGCCAACAGCGACCCGCACCTTCTGGCCCTCAACCTTCCGCATCTGACGACTGTATTGGCGTCCTTCGGTGCCGTCGTCGGCATCCTCTCGATGCTGTGGGCGGTATCGATCTGGGGTCTCGTCGGCGCGGCGTGGGCAACCAGCGCGACCGCGTTACTTCAGATGCTCCTGAACTACGCCATCATCTGGCGGGTAACCGGAATCCCGCCTGCCGCCGTGGGGGCTGTCATCTGGCGTACCGTTGCCGCGTGTCTGGTGATGTCCGGCGCGGTTTTGACGCTGCTCGATTTTTGGCCTCGCACCGATGCGACCCTTTCGCTCTTCCTGGAGGTGTGCTGCGCGAGCGTCCTGGGCGCGCTTGTCTACGTCGCTGCCTTATTGATGCTGTGGCGTATCTGCGGCACGCCGCCCGGTGCGGAAAAACACGCGCTTCAGCTCATGTCCAGCTTTGCGACGCGCATTGGCTTGCGGCGTGCAGCGGATCGGACTTGACCCGGTCACGAGCAGTCCGGTAGCGAGGGGTTAGGCATGAACGGGCACCACGTAACCCAGGCCAACCGCACAAACGTATAGGCCGACTCCGAAGGCGATGTGTGCCATCAGACTTTTAAGCCGGGCCTGGGTTGGACTGGGCGCTCTCGATGCCGCTATGCCCAGTCCGAACGACGGTTGCATGACAAGAAACGGTACCAGCAGAGTTCCGATGCCGAAGAGCAGGGCAGGCAACAAGGTTGGCCGCGCAAGCCAGTCAGCAGAAACAATGGCGACGAGGACGAGCGCGTATCCGACACCAACGATGTAATGAGCGATCCAGCCGACTGCGCACTCGAGGTGCTTTTGCGAAGAATTGGCGATATTCGTATGCATGAACTTTCCGTCGGGCATATGGCGGAACCAGCGCCCAACCAAGCAATAGTTGGCCGAGGTAGTGCCGAAAGCACGGTTCAGCACCAGTGCCCAGAGGTCCATGAACAGAGTTGCTCCAAGCCCAACGATAACTGCGCTCAGGAAAAAGGTCGCTGCTGTATCGGGGCTCATTTGTCTGCGAGAAGTCGAACCGTGATCATTCGGACTCCCCTAGCGCACTGATCGTGACGTAATACCCATCCGGGTCTCGGAGTGAGAACTCCATGGTTCCGGTGTTCGGGTTCATGTGGGGCTCCTCCTCGAGCCGAGCGACGAGCGCGCGCGCCCTTGGCAGCGCGCTGTCGAAATCATCGACACGAAAAAACAAGAGGAGGCCGTTGCCAGGCTGCGCGTGATTGGGCCTCATCAGCGACGGATGCTCATGGGCACCCCACTCGTGAAGGCAGAGCAAGACCGTTCGATCCGAATCGAGGATTTGACCGAAGTCTTCGTGCGCCGGAGCAGTCTCCGGCAAGCCAAGCAGCGACTGGTACCACTCGAAGCTGGCAGACACTTTCCGAACGCCAATGATCGTCCACGTGCGCCTCATCGGGTTCCTCCTTCGGTCTGACAGGCGCCTACCCAGCGCCGAACGGAGCGCGTGGGCGCTACTGGCGATGCGTCCCGGTTACGGGAAGGACCAGGCATCGCGTCCGCTAGCCCGGAATATCAGGTTCGACAAGTGTTGCGAGTTGCGCCAGCGATTCCTGCCAGCCCAGATAGCACATTTCCAGAGGAATCGCTTCAGGAATGCCGGCCTGGGTGACGCGCAGTTCCGTTCCACCAAGGACTGGCGTCAGGGAAACGGTTACTTCGAGCACACCGGGCAAGTTGGGGTCTTCAAACTTGTCCGTATATCGGATGCGCTCGTTTGGAACGAGTTCGATGTACTCCCCACCGAAAGAGTGACCCTTACCGCTTGAGAAATTGTGGAACGACATTCGGAATGTGCCTCCGACGCGGGCGTCCAGGTGGTGCACGTTGCAGGTGAAGCCGTACGGGGGCAGCCACTTGGCCAAAGCGCTCGCATCGAGGAATGCGCGATAGACCTTCTCCGG
>Ga0207686_10001247_pt1 | contig 14704 bp, 15 predicted proteins | sample KBSM24metaG_FD_184396 | JGI IMG/M metagenome (GOLD analysis project Ga0207686, IMG submission 184396) | Miscanthus rhizosphere microbial communities from Kellogg Biological Station, Michigan, USA - KBS M2-4 metaG (SPAdes) (version 2) | ecosystem: Host-associated > Plants > Roots > Rhizosphere >...
CGACCCATCGACCTATGTGCGCGCCGTGATGTCCGCACGCCCCGTGCCCGGCCCGGTCTCGAGCGGCGCCCCGGCGGATGCCGCCGCCGTCCAGGGCATTGCAGGAGGCACGCCATGAACCTGCTACGACGCATTTTCCCCGCCCCCCTGCTGTCGGTGGCGCTCTTCGCCACCTGGCTGCTGCTCAACGGCTCGCTCGGCGCCGGGCAGCTGGTGCTGGCCACGCTGGTGGCCGTCGTCATTCCGGTGCTGACCCGCGGGCTGCGGCCGCTGCCCGTGCGGGTGCGCAAGCCCGGCACGGTCCTGCGGCTGGCGGCCACCGTGGTGGCGGACACCGCCGCGTCTAACTGGGCGGTGGTGCGCTTCCTGGCGTTTCCGTCGCTGCGCCGCCACCCGTCCTGCTTCGTGCACATCCCGCTGGACCTGCGAGACCCCAATGCCCTGGCCGTGCTGGCGGTGATCGTCTGCATCACGCCCGGCACCTCGTGGGCCGAGCTGTCGCTGGACCGCTCGGTGCTGCTGCTGCATGCGCTGGAGGTGGGCGATCCGCAGGAGCTCATCGACCACATCAAACAGCGCTACGAACGCCCGCTGATGGAGATCTTCGAATGACCAGCCCGGTGCTCTCGTGGGCCCTGCCCATCGCCCTCTTCATCCTGGCGCTGGCCATGGCCTGCTGCCTGATCCGCGTGCTGCGCGGGCCCTCGGCGCAAGACCGCGTGCTGGCGCTGGACTGCACCTATCTCAACGGCATGCTCATCATGCTGGTGCTGGGCATCTATTACGGCAGTACCAACTACTTCGAGGCCGCGCTGCTGATCGCCCTGCTGGGCTTCGCCAGCTCCACGGCCATGGCCAAGTTCCTGCTGCGCGGCGAGGTGATCGAATGACCGAAAGCACGCTGCCGCTCTGGGCCGAAATCGCCATCGCCGTGCTGGTGCTGGCGGGCTCGCTGATCGCGCTGCTGGGCTCGCTGGGCCTGTTGCGGTTGAAGACGTACTTCGAGCGCGTCCACGCGCCCTCCGTCATCGCCACCCTGGGCTGCTGGTGCATCATGCACGGCACCATCCTCTATTTCTCGCTGCAGAGCGGGGGCCTGGCCATGCACGCGCTGCTGATCGCACTCTTCATCGCCATCACCGTACCGGTGACCAACATCTTCCTGATGCGCGCGGCGCTCTTCCGCGCCCGCCGCGCCGGCAAGGACGTGCCGGGCAGCCTGAGCCGCATCGTGCACAGCGACGAGCGCGACTCCTGAGACCACGCGCACCTCCAGCCCCTGCACCGCCTCAAAAACCATAGCAAACCGCGCAGGCAGCACGGCCGCAGCGCGCGCATCGGAGCCTGATTCATGACGAGACCCCTCCCCGCCGAAGACCGGCTGCTGATCGACGCCACCGTGCCGCGCACGCTGGCCACCTGGGTCGAGCGCTTCAGCCAGCCCGAATGGGCCGGCGCGCACGTGCAGGGCTGGCTGTTCGAAGACGCCGCGGCGCGGCGTGCCGCCGAGCAGGCCCTGGCCCGGGCCGGCGTGCAGGCGCGCTTTCACAGCGCCTACAAGCCGCTGCTGCACCACTTCCTGGAAGCGCTGGACATCGCGCAGATCGCCCAGGCCGTGGTGCGCTACCCCAGCGCCGCGCCGGCTTCGGAACGGCGCTTCCTGATGGAGGCCTACCCGCTCGCCGGCCTGCTGACCGAAGGCGCACTGCGGTTCGAGCCCCTGCCCACCGCCAGCGGGGACGACCTGGCTGCGCTGCATTACGAGGTCGAAGCCACGCTCGAGGACGGCAGCCTGCACCACAGCAGCGTCTTCGCGCCCAACCGCCGTCATAGCGACGCCATCGGCCAGCCGCAGCTCTCCCCCACCGGCTGGCTGCGCGTGGGCAGCACGCCCGGCGCCGCGGACCGGCTGGACGCGCCGCAAGCCACCGACTATGAACAGCTCTTCGCACTGGCCCTGCACAGCGTGCAGGCGCAGCCCTGGGGCCGGAAAGAACCGTATTTCGAGCGCCTGCAGATCCGCATCGACACGCCCGGCCTGGAATACGCCTTGCCCGTGGGCGACGAACGCGTCAGCACGCACGAGGCGCTTCACGAAGACCTCTACTTCTCGCTGCTCGAATGGTTCCAGCAGCATTCCGGCCGGCCAACGGGCGACCGCTGCCTGCAGCCCGGCCAGGTGGTGCCCGACGTGCGCCCGCTGGCGGCCGACGGCCCACCCCGCCTGCGCATCGCGCTGCAGCGCTTCGACATGGCGGCGCAGGACGCCGCCGCCTGGGCCGAGTCCGACACACCCGGGCAACCCCTGCACGCCCTGCAGCAGGCTGCCGCACCTGGGCGCATCGCGCATGTGCTGGAAGCGCTCGCGCGGCCTGGTGTGAAGCGCTTTGGCGCCACCTCGCGCCAGGGCCGCACCGTGCACGGCCTCTACCAGCCGGGCAGCAGCGCGCCCGTGCTCATCAGCGCCGGCCAGCACGCGAACGAGACCTCGGGCGTGGTCGGTGCGCTGCGCGCCGCCCAGACGCTGCAGGGGCAGCCCGACGCGCACTTCGCGCTGATCGCGCTGGAGAACCCCGATGGCTACGCTCTGCACCGCGAGCTGTGCGCGCAGCATCCCCATCACATGCACCATGCGGCGCGCTACAGCGCCCTGGGCGACGACATCGAGTACCGCAGCGCGCCCCTGCCGCTGCACGAGCGCGCCGCGCGCGAAGAGGCGCTGGCGCTCTCCGGTGCCGGCCTGCACGTCAACCTGCACGGCTACCCGGCGCACGAATGGACGCGCCCGCTCTCCGGCTACGTGCCGCGCGGCTTCGAGCCCTGGATGCTGCCCAAGGGCTTCTTCCTGATCCTGCGGCACCATGCCGGCCACGGAGACCAGGCCAGGGCACTCATCCAGGCAGTGACCGAAGCATTGCACGACGTGCCGGGCCTGGCCGAATTCAACGCGCGCCAGCTGGCGCTCTACGAGCGGCACGCCGGCCCGATTCCGTTCGACACGCTGCACGGCTTCCCTTACACCATCACCGAGCGTGCGCACGACGCCGCCGTCACGCTCATCACCGAATTCCCCGACGAAACCGTCCATGGCGAGGCCTTCCGCTTCGCGCATACCGTACAGATGCGGGCTACGCTGGCCGCCGTGGCCGCCTGGCAACGCATTGCCCCAGCCGACGGGCACTGAAGCGGCTGCGAGGGAACGCCGCTAGCATTGCCCGCCATGCTTCCCGTTCTTTCCATTTCCATCGGCGCCAGCCTGGGCGCCCTGCTGCGCTGGCAGCTGGGCCTGTGGCTCAGCACCGGCAGCTCGCTGATCCCCTGGGGCACGCTGGCGGCCAACCTCATCGGCGGCTACCTGATCGGCGTGTGCGTCGGCGTGTTCCAGCAGTTGCCACAGCTCGATCCGGCCTGGCGCCTGCTGCTCGTCACCGGCTTCCTCGGCGGCCTCACCACCTTCTCCAGCTTCTCGGCCGAGGTGGTGGGCATGCTGGTGGAACAGCGCTGGCTGCTGGCGGGCGGCACGGCGCTGGTCCACGTCTGCGGCTCCCTGCTGATGACCTGGGTGGGCCTGCAGACCGTCGCGCTGCTCTGGCCCGCACTGCGCGGCTAACCCTCCCTGGCGGCGTTACTATCACTTCCGTAGCTGCCCGCGCACAGAGCGCGGGCGCTATTGCCGGATTTGCCCCTCATCACTTTTCCCGTTTCGCCATGGAAGCCACCAACGACCTGAACGACAGCCGCCTGGCCAATGCCTGGGCCGAGCTGCAGAACCACGCCATCAACGGCAACCCGCTGCACGCCGACGCCTACCGGCTCGCGTTCGCCGATCCCGAGTTCCTGCTGCGGCGGGAAACGCGCGGCATCCGCTTCCAGCTGGAAATGCTCAAGCCCGACCTGGGCCAGACTGCGCAGGGGATCGAAAACACCGTGGTCGTCTACGGCAGCGCGCGCTTTCTCTCGCCCGAAGAGGCCGCCGAGCAGCTGCAGGCCGCCGAGGCCAGCGGCGACGCGGCCCGCATCGCCCGCGCCCAGCTGGCCGTGAAGAACGCCCGCTACTACGACCTGGCCCGCCAGTTCGCGCGCATCGTGGCCGAGCACAGCGAGGCCCAGTCCCCGGCCGAGCGCCTCTACATCTGCACCGGCGGCGGCCCCGGCATCATGGAAGCGGCCAACCGCGGCGCGCACGAAGTGGGCGCGCTGAACGTGGGCCTGAACATCGCGCTGCCGCACGAGCAAAGCGGCAACCGCTTCATCTCGCCGTCGCTCAGCTACAAGTTCCACTACTTCGCGCTGCGCAAGATGCACTTCATGATGCGGGCCAAAGCGCTCGTGGCCTTCCCCGGCGGCTTCGGCACGCTGGACGAGCTCTTCGAGGTGCTGACCCTGGTGCAGACCAGCAAGGCCAAGGCCGTGCCCATCGTGCTGTTCGGCTCCGAGTTCTGGAAGAAGCTGGTCAACTTCGACGCGCTGGTGGAGCAAGGCACCATCTCGGAAGCCGACCTGAAGCTCTTCCACTACGTCGACGAGCCCCAGCAAGCCTGGGACGTCATCAAGGCGTTCTACAAGATCTGACCAGGGCCGCCGCCATGCAGCGCCAGCTCATCAGTTCCGGCTCCGTCTTCGAAGAGCAGATCGGCTATTCGCGCGCGGTCGCGCAAGGGCCGTTCGTCTTCGTCTCGGGCACCACGGGTTTCGACTACGCCACGATGACCATCGAAAACGGCGTCGCGGCACAGGCCGAGCAGTGCCTGAAGAACATCGATCAGGCGCTGCGCCAGGCCGGCTCCAGCCTGGCCGACGTGGTGCGGGTGACCTACGTGCTGCCCGACGGCGGAGATTTCGAGGCCTGCTGGCCGGTGCTGCAAAAGTACTTCGGCGCGGTGCGCCCGGCGGCGATGATGATCTCGGCCCGGCTGCTCGATCCGCGCATGAAGATCGAGATCGAAGTCACCGCGATGAAGCAGCAGGGCTGATCGGCCCGCTCAGGGCGCGGCCGGCCCGGCGGGCTCCATGCGCCAGGCCATCCGGGCGCCCGCGCCCACCGTGGCGCCCACCACCCAGAAGAGCCCGCCCACGCCGATCAGCGCGCCGGCCGTGCCGAACAGCACCGGCATCAGCACGCTGGACGCGTTGATGGTCATCAGCCGCAGGCCCAGCGCCTCGCCATGGCGGTGGTGCGGCGTGATCTGGTGCAGCATGCTCATGATCATGGGCTGCACGGAACCCAGCGAAAAGCCGAGCAGCACCGAGCAGATGCCCAGCGACAGCGCCGTGGGTAGCAGCGGATAGATGCCGAAGAGCAGCGCGGAGACCACCATCGCGCCCGCCACCACCACCGCCTCGCTCAGGCGCGCGGCCAGCAGCGGCATCAGCATGCGCACCACCGCCGCCGCGATGGCGAAACCGCCCAGGATGGTGCCGATCACCGAGGCCGACAGCCCGCGCTCGTGCCCCAGCAGCGGCACGACGAAGGTGTGCACGTCCCAGCACGACGAGAGCAGCCAGTTGACCAGCAGCAGGCGCCGAAAGCGCGGCTCGGCCAGCAGATCCCAGGCGCGGGGGCGCGGCCCGTCGGTGGGTGCAGCCTCGACCGGCGGCAGCTCCACCGTGGCACGCACCCAGAACCAGGTGGCTAGCGGCAGCGCCGCCAGCATGGCGAAGGCGGCGCGGTAGCCCGCCGTGCTGCCCGCGCCCTCCCCCACCAGCGCGCCCGCATGGTCGATCAAGAGGCCCGCGAAGAAGGGCCCCAGGAAGTTCGATGCCGCCGGGCCGATGGCCAGCCAGCTGAACACCCGGCGCAGCTGCGTGGCGTCGTGCGCGGCGCGGCCCACGTGGCGCTGCAGCGCGATCAGCGCCGCGCCCGAAGCGCCGCCCGTCATCAGCGCCGCAAGACACAGCACCGGGTACACCGGCAACACGAAGGCCAGCGCCGCGCCCGTGGCGGCCACACCCACCGACAAGCCTACGGGCCGCTTGAGGCCGCGCCGGTCGGCATAGCGGCCGGCCGGCAGTGCCAGAAAGACCTGCGTGAGCGCGAAGAGCGCCAGCAGCAGCCCCACGGCCATCGCGCTGTAGCCCTCGCGCAGCGCGAGCAGCGGCGCGGCCAGGCGCATACCTGCCATGCTGGCATGGATGCAGATCTGCCCCAGGATCAGCCGCGCAAGCGCCCAGTTCACGTCACTCGCCCTCGTCCTCCAGCGACAGGCCCGTCTGCGCGGCCGCGCCCGGCAGCGCGGTACCCGCCGCCGTCGATGCCGTGGGCGCGGGCAGCTCCTGCACGTCGCGCAGCTTGCGCTGGATGGCGCGGGTGCGCACGCCCACGTCGTCGAACTTCTTGGCCGCCGCGTCGATGGACTTCTTGGCGGAATCGACGATCTCGCCGAACTTGGCGAACTCGGTCTTGACCGAACCCAGCACGCCCCAGACCTCGGACGAGCGCTTCTCGATCGCCAGCGTCTTGAAGCCCATCTGCAGGCTGCTGAGCATGGCCGCCAGGTTGGCCGGGCCGGTGATCATCACGCGGCAGTCGTTCTGCACCGCCTCCACCAGGCCGGGGCGGCGGATCACCTCGGCGAAGAGGCCTTCGGTGGGCAGGTAGAGCACCGCGAAGTCGGTGGTGTGCGGCGGCGAGACGTATTTGCTGAAGATCTTCTTGGCTTCGAGCTTGATGGACGTCTCGAACGCATTGCCGGCGGACAGGATGGCGGCCTTGTCCGCCGCGTCCTGCGCGTCCAGCAGGCGCTGGTACTGCTCGACCGGGTACTTGGAGTCGATGGGCAGCCAGACGGGCTTTTCGTCCTGCCGGCCCGGCAGGCGGATCGCGAATTCGACCAGCTCGTCGCTGCCCGGCACGGCCTTGACGTTGCGCGCGAACTGGTCGGGCGTGAGCACGTTCTCGATGATGGCGCCCAGCTGCATTTCGCCCCAGGTGCCGCGCGTCTTCACGTTGGTCATCACGCGCTTCAGGTCGCCCACGCTGCCGGCCAGGGTCTGCATCTCGCCCAGGCCCTTGTGCACCTGCTCCAGCCGGTCGCTGACGAGCTTGAAGGATTCGCCCAGGCGCTGCTCCAGCGTGGCGTGCAGCTTCTCGTCGACGGTGCGGCGCATCTCCTCGAGCTTGGCGGTGTTGTCGGCCTGGATGGCGGCCAGCCGCTCGTTGAGCGCGCCGCGCAGCGCCTCGGCGTTGTGCTGGCTGCCCTGGGCCATGGCGCCCAGCTGCTGTGAGACGGCATCCTGCAGCACGGAGAACTGGTTGCGGATCTGCTGGCCGTTGGCCTCCAGCTGGTCCTTGAGCGCCGCGGACACGGTGCCCAGCTGCGTGTGGATGTCGCCCTTGAGCGAATCGAGCGTGCCGCGCGTGGCGGCGGTGAGCGCCTCGAAGCGCTCCTGGATGCGCTGCTCGAAGAGCTGGGTGCTTTCGGCCATGGCCTCGCGCGAGCGGGCGCTGTCGGAGGCCAGTTGCTGCGCGGTCTGCGTGAGTTCGGTGCGGAAGGCGGCGAGCGTTTCCGACAGCTCCTTGCGTGCCACTGCGGCTTCGGACTGGCCCTGGGCCAGGCGCTGCTCCAGCTTGGCCTCGAAGGCGCCGAAGGCGGCCAGCAGCTCGGCGCGGCCGGTGCGCGATTCGGCCACGGCCTGCGCCAGGCGCTCATCGACAGCGCCGCGCAGGCTCTCCAGCGTGCCCTGCGTGAGCTGCGTGAAGCCGCGCAGCTGCTGGCCCATGGCGTCCAGTGCGCCGTCGTTCTTGGCCACCGACAGCTGCGTGGCCTGCACGCCGCGCTCCAGCGCCTGCAGGCGCTCCAGCCATTCGGGGGGCAGGTCCACGCGCGGGCGGCGCAGCAGCACGGCACACACCAGCGCGGCGATGAGCAGCAGCAGCGCCAGGGCAAGAATCATCTCGAAGGTCATGAGTCAACAACTACAAAAAAGATAGCTGCCAGCCCTTTTTGAATCAGGGCTGGCAGCTGATTTCATTCAAAAATCCGTCAGGCGCCGCGCCCGGCCGGCGTGTTCACCGGAGTGAGCGGCCCGCGCCCGTCGAAGAAGGCGATCAGGTTGTCCGCCGCCAGGTTGGCCATGGCCAGCCGCGTGGGCACGGTGGCGCTGGCGATGTGCGGAGTCAGCACCACGTTGGGCACTTCCAGCAGCGCGGGATTCACCTCGGGCTCGCCCTCGAACACGTCCAGGCCGGCGGCGGCGATGCGCCGCTCCTTCAGGGCCTGGGCCAGCGCCGCGTCATCGACAATGCCGCCGCGCGCGATGTTGATGAGGTTGGCCGTGGGCTTCATCTGCGCCAGCTCCGCCGCGCCGATGGTGTGGTGCGACTGCGGCGTGTAGGGCAGCACCAGCACCAGGTGGTCGGCCGTGCGCAGCAGCTCTTCCCTGCCGACGTAGCGGGCCTTGCACTCGGCTTCCAGCTCCGGGCTTAGGCGCGAACGGTTGTGATAGATCACGTTCATGCCGAAGCCGTGCGCGCCCCGGCGGGCGATGCCCTGGCCGATGCGCCCCATGCCCAGGATGCCCAGCGTGCTGCCGTGGATGTCGCTGCCGGCGAAGAGGTCGTAGCTCCAGCGGGTCCACTGGCCGGCGCGCAGATAGTGTTCGCTCTCGGTCACGCGGCGGGCCGTGGCCATCAGCAGGGCGAAGCCGAAGTCGGCCGTGGTCTCGGTCAGCACGTCGGGCGTGTTGGTGCCCTGCACGCCGGCGGCGGTCATGGCGTCCACGTCGAAGTTGTTGTAGCCCACGGCCATGTTGGCGGCGATCTTCAGCCGGGGCGCAGCGGCGAGCAGGGCTGCGTCCACGCGCTGGCTGCCGGTGGTAAGGACGCCGTCCTTGTCCGCCAGGCGCTGGGCCAGCTCGGCGGACGACCAGATCACGTCATCGGGGTTGGCTTCGACCTCGAAGTGCTGCGACAGGCGCTCCACCACTTCGGGAAAGATGTTGCGGGCGATGAGGATGCGGGGCTTGGACATGGCGGAAGTCATCCTTGGAAAGAGGAGAGAAAAATCAGCAGGACCGCAGCAGGCGGCGTGGGGCACTGAAGCGGCGCGCGGCCCGGGGCCAGCGCCGCCGGCAGCGGCTGCGGGGCTGCTGCGCTCAGGACGCGGAGGGAATCTCGAACACCTGCCGCAGATAGGCCAGGTATTTCTCGTCGTCGCACATGCCCTTGCCGGGCGTGTCCGACAGCTTGGCCACAGGCTGGCCGTTGCAGCGCGTCATCTTGATGACGATCTGCAGCGGCACATGCGCGGGCGGATCGCCCAGGTCGTTGGTCAGGTTGGTGCCGATGCCGAAGGCCAGCTGGCAGCGGCCCTGGAACTGGCGGTAGAGCTCGATGGTGCGCGGGACGGTGAGCGCGTCGCTGAAGATCAGCGTCTTGGTCAGTGGATCGACGCGGTTCTTGCGGTAGTGGTCCAGCAGGCGCTCGCCCCAGGCGAAAGGGTCGCCGCTGTCGTGCCGGGCGCCGTCGAAGAGCTTGCAGAAGTACAGGTCGAAGTCGCGCAGGAAGGCCGTCATGCCATAGACGTCGGAGAGCGCGATGCCCAGGTCGCCCCGGTATTCGCGCGCCCACATCTCGAAGCCGAAGATCTGGCTGTCGCGCAGGCGCGGGCCCAGGGCCTGGCAGGCCTGCAGGTACTCATGCGCCATCGTTCCCAGCGGCGTGAGGCCCAGCTTCATCGCGTAGAGCACGTTGCTGGTGCCGGCGAACTGGCCGGGCGCCGTGCGGCCGTCGGGCTTGCGCTCGGCCGTGCCCAGGCGGGCGCAGAGCACGCGCAGCACTTCTTCGTGCCAGGCGCGGCTGAAGCGGCGGCGCGTGCCGTAGTCGGCGATCTTCAGGTCCGCCAGGCCTTCGCCCTGCAATTGGGCGATCTTCGTGTCCAGCCGGCGGCGGCCCTGCGGGAAGTCGGGCACCTTCTGCGTGTTGCGGAAATAGACTTCGTTGACGATGGCCAGCACCGGAATCTCGAACAGGATGGTGTGCAGCCACGGCCCCTGGATGGAGATGTCCAGCTCGCCCGAAGGCTGCGGCGTGATGGTGATGTACTTCTCGTTGAGCTTGAAGAGCGCGAGGAAGTCCACGAAGTCGCTCTTGATGAACCGCAGCGACCGCAGGTAGGCCAGTTCGGCATCCTGGAAACGCAGGCTGCACAGCGACCGGATCTCATCGCGGATCTCGTTGGCGTAGGGCGCCAGGGACACGCCCTGGTTGCGGCACTTGAAGCGGTATTCGACCTGCGCCCCGGGGAACTGGTGCAGCACGACCTGCATCATGGTGAACTTGTACAGGTCGGTGTCGAGCAGGCTGGTGATGATCATGTGAACGCCGCGGACGGATTCCGCGGATCAGGCTGGCGCGCCGGGCGGCGCTTGTCTCGCATGCCATTGTGGCACCAAGGCAGCGCCCTTATGGCACCGAGGTAACCCCTTGTGGCGCATCCGCGTACCGCCGTCACGCGGGAGGGGCCTTTACCTGCAGCGGCCGCAGCGCCGCCTGCAGTTCGGGCGGCAGGGCGCACGGGCGGCGGCGCTCCCGATCGACATACACATGCACGAAGTGGCCGCAGGCCGCCGTCATCGGCGAACCCTGAGCGAAAAGGCCGATCTCGTAGCGCACGCTGCTCGTGCCGATGCGCGCCACGCGGATGCCCGCCTCCACGGCCTGCGGAAACGCCAGCGGCTCGAAGTAGTTGCACTGGGTCTCGATCACCAGCCCGATGGTGCCGCCCTGGTGGATGTCCAGCGCACCCTGCTCGATCAGATAGGCATTCACCGCCGTGTCGAACCAGCTGTAATAGACGACGTTGTTGACGTGGCCGTAGGCATCGTTGTCCATCCAGCGTGTGCCGATGGGCCGGAAGACGGCGTAGGCCGAGCGGGGCTGCGGAACCGGGCGCGGCAAGGCGCTGTGGGAGTCATCTGTCTGAGGCATGGTGGCCTGCATTTTCGGCCGTTGCACGGCATGTGGCAGACAGTTGGGAGACAGGCAGCGAGAGATGGCCGCCCACGCACAAATGGAGTGCGCTCTCTAAAATTGCTGCACCGCAACAAAAAGGCTTGCAGCTCAGGGGGAAGTCTCTAGAATTTGGTCCATGCTGCACTGCAACATGAAAAGTCAGGTTGCCGCAGATGAGCTCTTCCAACCCGCTTTCAAAGCACCTATCAGGAGATACGTCATGTCCCTCACCCCCGAACAACTGCTGGCCTCGCACAAAGCCAACCTGGAAACCCTGTTCGGCTTGACGAACAAGGCCTTTGAAGGCGTCGAAAAGCTGGTCGAACTCAACGTGACCGCCTCGCGCGCTGCCCTGTCCGAAGCCGCCAGCCACACCCAGGCCATGCTGAGCGCCAAGGACGCGCAGGAACTCCTGGCCCTGCAAGCCAGCCTGTTCCAGCCCCTGGCTGAAAAGACCGCCGCCTACAGCCGCCACCTGTACGACATCGCTTCGGGCACCAGCACCGAAATCGGCAAGACCTTCGAAGCCCAGGCCAGCGAAGTGCAGCGCAACTTCAGCAACCTGGTGGACACCGCGGCCCGCAACGCCCCGGCTGGCACCGAAACCGGCGTGGCCGTGTTCAAGAGCGCCGTCTCCGCCGCCAACACCGCCTACGAATCCGTGCAGAAGGCCGTGAAGCACGCCAGCGACGTGGCCGAAGCCAACTTCAGCGCCGTCGCCAACACCGCGACCAACGCTGCCAAGACCGCCACGGCCAACGCCGTGCCGCGCAAGCGCTGATCCAGCAGGCGCCCTGCTGCCCCGGCAGCGGCGCGCCGCAACAGTCGTCGCCGAATGCGCACGTCACGTGCGCCGGCCACACGGTTGTCTCCTTGGACCCCGCGGAAGGCTGCTTCAGGGGTCCCTTGAAAGCCCGACACCTCAACTGTCGGGCTTTTTTTCGTCCCTGCAATGGCGGTACCAAGGCATGGGGCCCACGACGGCGGTGATCCAGATCAATACCTTGCCAGGCCCAAGTCATTGTTAAGAACCATTCGCGTTGAAACTATCATGCACGGCGTTCCATGCTTCATCCCTGAAAGAACCTCGCCATGCAGACTGTCGCGAAATCGATCCTCACCTTGTGCCTGATGGCTGCAGCCGGAGCCGCTGCCGCGCAGGAGCAGGTCGTCAACCTCTATTCCGCCCGCCACTACGCGACGGACGAAGCGCTCTACGCCGGCTTCACCAAGGCCACCGGCATCAAGGTCCACCGCGTCGATGCCGACGACGCCGGCATCATGGCCCGCCTGAAGGCCGAAGGCGCCTCCTCCCCGGCCGACGTGATCCTGCTGGTGGACGCAGCCCGCCTCTATCGCGGCGAAGCCGACGGCCTCTTCCTGCCGATCAAGTCGAAGGTGCTGGAAGACGCGATTCCCGCCAATCTGCGCGCCAAGCCCGACGCGAGCGGAGGCATCCCCTGGTTCGGCCTGTCCACCCGGGCGCGCGTCATCGTCTACAACAAGGCCAAGGTCCACAAGGAAGACGTGGACACCTACGAAGAGCTGGCCGATCCCAAGAACAAGGGCAAGGTCTGCATCCGCTCCGGCTCGCACCCCTACAACCTGAGCCTCTTCGGCGCCGTGATGGAACACATGGGCGAACAGAAGACGGAAGCCTGGCTCAAGGGCGTCGTAGCCAACCTGGCCCGTGCGCCCAAGGGCGGCGACACCGACCAGATCAAGGCCGTCGCCTCCGGCGAATGCGAGATCGCCGTCACCAACAGCTACTATCTGGCCCGCATCCTGCGCTCCGACAAGCCCGAAGACGCCGCCATCGCCAACAAGGTCGGCGTGGTGTTCCCCAACCAGCAGTCCTGGGGCACCCATCTGAACATCGCCGGCGGCGCCGTGGCACGCCACACCAAACATGAGGCCAATGCCATCAAGTTCCTGGAATACCTGGCCAGCCCCCAGGCACAGAACTACTTCGCCAACGGCAACAACGAATGGCCCGCAGCCAAGGGTGTGGACCCGGCCAACCCCGCCCTCCAGGCCATGACGGAAGGCAAGCCGTTCAAGAGCGAAACCATTCCGATCAGCGCCGTCGGCGCCAACACCACCAAGGTGCAGCAGATGCTGGACCGGGTCGGTTTCCGCTGATCTGCGGCGCCACCCTGCTCTACTCCACGCCCGGCTTGCCGGGCTTTTTTGTGCCTGTGCAGAAAGCTGCCGCAGCCGGCAGCTTGCGACATAATTGACGTTTACGTTAACGTCATAAGGAGACAGCACATGGACATCCAGGGCAAGGTATTCATCGTGACCGGCGGCGCATCCGGCTTGGGCGAAGGCACAGCGCGCATGCTGGCTGCGGCGGGCGGCACGGTAGTCATCGCGGACATGCAGGCCGACAAGGGCGAGGCCGTGGCCAAGGACATCGGCGGCAGCTTCGTGCGATGCGACGTCAGCCAGGAAGCCGACGCGCAAGCCGCGGTGGACAAGGCCGTATCGCTGGGCAAATTCATGGGCCTGGTGAACTGCGCGGGCGTGGCGCCTGCAGAGAAGACCGTGGGCAAGAACGGCGCGCATGCACTCGCCAGCTTCAGCAAGACCATCTCGGTGAACCTGATCGGCAGCTTCAACATGATCCGCCTGGCGGCCGAGGCCATGAGCCGCAACGAGCCCGAAGCCACGGGCGAACGCGGCGTGCTGATTTCCACCGCCAGCGTGGCGGCGTACGACGGCCAGATCGGCCAGGCCGCTTATTCGGCCTCAAAAGGCGGCATCGTCGGCATGACACTGCCGATCGCCCGCGATCTCGCTCGAACGGGCATCCGCAACATGACGATCGCACCCGGCATCTTCGGCACGCCCATGTTGTTCGGCATGCCGAAAGAAGTCCAGGAGGCGCTCGCGGCCGGCGTACCTTTCCCCAGCCGCCTCGGCACGCCGCAAGACTATGCCAAGCTGGTGCGCCACATCTTCGAAAACGACATGCTCAACGGCGAGGTGATCCGCCTGGATGGCGCCATCCGGTTGGCTCCGCGCTGAAGTTGAGGATAGAGCAGCCAATCCGCCAGGGTGGCGTGCGCGGGGCAAAGCCTCCAAAAACCAAGCCCCTGCCCAGGCCGGCAATCTAGCCGCAGAAAAAAGCCCAGCTCGGCAAACGAAAGGCCAAGCAGCCATTGCCGGCCATTGGGCATCCATCGCCAAATCCACCCGACATGGCAGTGGATCTGGAGCACCAAAGAAAAAAGGTTTGCCACTATTTTCATAGCGGCAAACCTTTTGTTTTTGGCGGAGTGGACGGGACTCGAACCCGCGACCCCCGGCGTGACAGGCCGGTATTCTAACCAACTGAACTACCACTCCTGGCAGGCAGCTTTTCGCTTGGTGCTGATGCTCCAAGCCAAGTGCTACAAACTTGGCGACCCTACGGGGATTCGAACCCCGGTACTCACCGTGAAAGGGTGATGTCCTAGGCCTCTAGACGATAGGGTCAAAACCTGGGAACTAACCGTTCTCTAACAAAATTCAGTGGTGGAGGTAAACGGGATCGAACCGATGACCTCTTGCATGCCATGCAAGCGCTCTCCCAGCTGAGCTATACCCCCACTGCCTCTTGACTTGAGCCAAGAAGCTTGAACTGGCGGAGTGGACGGGACTCGAACCCGCGACCCCCGGCGTGACAGGCCGGTATTCTAACCAACTGAACTACCACTCCTGGCAGGCAGCTTTTCGCTTGGTGCTGATGCTCCAAGCCAAGTGCTACAA
>Ga0207686_10001248_pt1 | contig 14703 bp, 16 predicted proteins | sample KBSM24metaG_FD_184396 | JGI IMG/M metagenome (GOLD analysis project Ga0207686, IMG submission 184396) | Miscanthus rhizosphere microbial communities from Kellogg Biological Station, Michigan, USA - KBS M2-4 metaG (SPAdes) (version 2) | ecosystem: Host-associated > Plants > Roots > Rhizosphere >...
GCTGGCGATAACCTGAAAGGTCATGTTTCTGAAGATAGTTAAGCAAACGCTTACGTTTACCAACCAATGTCATCAGGCCACGGTGAGTTGAAAAATCCTTTTTGTTTGTTTGAAGATGTGAGGCGATCTGGCTCATCCGCTCAGTTAATAGAGCGATCTGACCTTCGATTGATCCTGTGTTTGATTCTTTTCCGCCATATTGAGCGATGACGGTCGATTTTTTTTCTTTTGTTAAAGGCATCTGTTTATTTTTTTAATTTCATCCGATTTTACATCCGATTATTTGTGGCGGCAAAGGTAAGGCAAGCAGGCATATCAACAAAGAAATCAGCCATTTTTGATTTAGCTTTGAACCCTCTAATTTATCCACTGATGTTAGAAGAACAATTGTCAGAAGATACCCGAAATATCCTTGGTCTTCAATTGCCTACGGATCCTCGCTGGGTTGACCTCGCCGGGAAATCCATAGAAGAAATTTTGACCGACCATGCCTATTGTGAGCAAAAAGCGGCTACCTCCTGCATCTCACTTATTCAGCGGTATAGCGAAAGAGAAAAGCTGGTAAAAGAATTAGCCCCGATCGTTACTGAAGAATGGGGTCATTTCAGGCTCGTTTTGCAAGAGTTAGAAAAGAGGAATTTGAAACTTGGCAAGCAACGAAAAGATGAATATGTAAACAAACTCATCGAATTTCAGAAACAGGGCGGTAGTGTGGAAAGCCGTATGCTGGATCAATTATTAACTATGGCGCTGATCGAAGCAAGAAGTTGTGAACGTTTCAAAAGATTGAGCGAAGGTTTGAATGATGAATATCTCCAGAATTTTTATCGCCGCTTTATGGAAAGCGAAGCAGGTCACTACACTTTATTTATCGAACTCGCAGAAACTTATGTCGATAAGGAAAAAGTTAGAAAACGTTGGGCTGAATGGCTGAAATACGAAGCCGGTGTGATTAATGATCTTGAAGTAAGAGGTGATAGAATTCATTGATTAAGTAAATTCTTTCTTTAATTCTCCTACCCCATCTCCTATCTCTGAAGCAAATACATCAGGCTTATAACCGATCTTTTCTTCATAATATGCATTGATCTTAGAAGAAAAATCTTCAAATTTATTTTTTTTCACCAAGGCAATAGCACAACCACCAAATCCGGCACCGGTCATTCTTGCGCCAATACAATCTTCATAAGTTTTACAAAACTCAACAATGGTGTCCAATTCTTTTCCACTTACTTCATACCAATCTTTCAATGATTGATGCGATGCATACATTTCCTTTCCAAAACTTATGAGGTCATTTACCTTTAATGCAGCTATTGCCTCTCCTACTCTGAAGTATTCACTGATCACATGCAATGCTCTTTTGCCCAACACGGGATCGTTAATTAAATGACGATGATCTTCGAACGTCTTAAGATCTATATCACAAAGATGAGTTACGTTCAATTCCTTTTTTAATGCTTTCAAAGCTTTACCACACTCAGCAAATCGTTCGTTGTATTTTGAGTCAGCTAGTGTTCTTTGTTTATTACTATTGATGATCGCCAATATATGATCACCAATTTCAAAAGGAATGTATTCATATTCCAGTTTGTCACAGTCAAGCAGAATAGCGTTATTTTTTTTACCCATTGCCACTGCAAACTGATCCATTATTCCTGAATTGACACCGATAAATTTATTTTCCACTTTTTTGCCCATCAATGCAATGTCCTTGTTTGAGATCTTTAATCCGAATAGTTGGTTTAAAGCAAAGCCTGTAAGCACCTCAATAGATGCTGATGAAGACAAACCGGCTCCTATTGGAAGATCACCATAAAACAACATGTCAAGCCCCGAGATAACATTGCCTTCATTAAGAATTTCATTGATCACTCCCAATGGATAATTAAACCATGTGCTTCCGGTCTTCGAATAACTTTCCTGCAAATGCAATTCAGCTGTTTCAGGAAAATTGAGAGAATGAAATCGCAGTAGCTTATCCTTGTTTTTTGAAACTGCCAGGTAGGTTCCCAACGAAATAGCACAAGGCATCACTTTCCCGCCATTATAATCAATATGTTCACCAATAAGATTTACGCGGCCGGGACAAAAGAAAATATGTTCCGGACTCTTTCCGAACCTTGATGAAAATTCATTTATCATTGCATTCATATCCACTCTTTATGCCTGTTGAACAAAAATCTTGTTTTAAAAATTCTGGCGGCGAAGATATTTATTTGTTTTCACTAACTAACAAACAAGGTACCACTGTATCCATCACTAACTACGGCGCCATCATAACTACATTTAAAGTAAAAGTAAAGAACGATTTATTTAATGATATAGTTCTTGGATTTGATAATGTAGAAGATTATCTATCGGAGGATTATTTACACCATTATGCCTACCTCGGAGCTGCCTGTGGCCGTTATGCTAACAGAATAAAAAGCGGAAAATTTTCATTGGAAGGGAAAGAATACCAGGTTACTCAGAATATGGGAAACGACATTCTGCATGGTGGTAAGGAAGGGTTTGATAAAAAGACATGGCAGATTGTTTCTTTATATGAATATCCAAATCCTACTCTTGAGTTAAAATATTTAAGTAAGGATGGAGAGGAAGGGTTTCCTGGAAACCTTGAAACAATAATTCGATTTGAGTTGAATGATGAGAATGAATTGAGTTATGAATTTACTGCAACTACAGATCAACCAACTGTCATAAACCTGACTCATCATAGCTATTTCAATTTAAACAATGGGAAAGGGACAATTGAAGACCATGAAGTAAAGATCAATGCCTCCTACATTCTTGCGCAGGATGAAGCGCTTGTTTGTTACGGTGAATTCATTGCAGTTGCAAATAACCAATATGATTTTACAATTTTCAAAGCGATCAGTACTGATTGGGATAAAGATAATGGTTATGATCAGTGTTTTATTGTAGATAATAAAACAGATAAGTTAGAATTAGTGGCGGAAGCGAGATCAAAAGAGTCAGGTGTTCAATTACAAATTTTTTCTACTGAACCTGCTGTGCAATTTTATACAGGGCAAGGTTTAAATATTAAAAATGCAAAGAATGGAAATCAATATATGCCATTCTCGGGATTTTGTTTGGAAACACATAAGCATCCCAATGCGATCAATATCCCTCATTTCCCCAATACAGTTTTAAGACCTGGTGAAAAGTATTATCAGAAGAATATTTACAAGATCATTTAGAAGGTTTGTTGTCTGTTTCATTGCTGTATAATCTTGAGAAGAAATTGCCAAGACCATATTTTCTCCTGACAAACTCAGCCATGCCAATCCCTCCAATTATGCCGGTCACTAATAAGATTATTGCAATTATCTTATTGTTTTCATAGGTAAACAAAGCGATAATACTGCAAATAATCATGGGTGCGATAAATATTTGCAACCAACGAAAAACTTGAACAAATGAATTGAAAACTTTCATTACTTATTAAAATATTCTATTTCTTCTTTTAGATCAAGAAAAGGAAATTTTGATTGCAACTCTTTTGTTTTCTCAAGATGGCTTTTTAAAAAAGTTTTATGCGCATTTGTGGCTGGTTGAAAAGCCTTGTGCTTCCTGGCAATAACGATCTTTTTTATTTCATCCATTAATTGCTGTGTTTGTTCGTCAATGAAACTTTCATTGAATTTCTCCATTACAAATTCAGTAGCTGGATAATTTGGATGAACCATATCAATATCATAGAAACGATAATCCCTTAATACATCGATGACCAATTCATAAGCCGGAAAATAATATAGCCCCGGAAATTTATTTATCATGTGATGCACTGCCTCAATAAGCCTGGCCTTACTCCTGTTATTTTCTATTACCCCATCCCTGATATGTCGTACCGGACTAATGGTAAAAATTATTTTAAGTTTTGGATTAAATTGTTTCAACCGGTGATAAGTAGTATCAAGTAATGAAATTGTTTCATCGATCGTCAGCAGGTGTTTATTGAACCATTGTGACGGTGCCCGGTGACAGTTTGCAACTCCGGCACCCTCTAAATCTCCTCCGCCATTTGGCGGAGAGACTTTTGAAAACTCTGAGGTTAGACGATAAGAGAAAGATGATCCTAATGTTATGATCAGCCAATCTGCGTCTTTCAAAAAAATATAGGCCTGTTTTTGGGATTCGTTAATGCTTTTCAAACATTCATCAACAATGATATTTGAGAATCTTGAGTGGTGCTCCCAACTATTCCAGACTTCGTTTAGAAGAAACAGGTCTTCTTTTTTATACTTTTTGTTTTCAACGTATGAGATTAAAGAACTGCAAACACTTCGCGGATCAAATAAAATACCATTAGGATTTTGAAGAACCGGGAATTTTAATTCACTAAGTGAATTGCCGATATGTTCGGTAAAGCAAGAGCCAGTCAACATAATTTTGTCACGATAAGCAATTCTTGCTTCCGGCGGTTTTATTTGTATTGGTAATTGAAACTGCATTCTTTTAAATAAAAATTTCTCCTGCTATTCGTAAACTTTCTTCTAAAGCCTCTCTGTTAAGACCAGTTGCTATATTATTTTTTTCAAAATAACTGATCATCCATTCCGTATTCATATTTCCAACCAACTCATCATTCGCCATTGGACAACCACCTATTCCTTTTAGTGCTCCATCAAACCTATTGCATCCGGCCTTTGCGGCTGCATCAAGTTTTTGTTGCCAGTTTTCAAATGTAGAATGAAGGTGAACACCAATTTCTGTGGCGGGTAATGATTCAGCAAGATAGCTTGTCATATCATAAACTTGTTCGGGGGTAGAAACTCCCACTGTATCTGCTAATGAAATAATATCAATATCCATCTCAACAAGTTTCTCAACCCAATTAAAAACAATATCCTCATCATAAAGATCACCATAAGGATTGCCGAAGGCCATTGAAATATAAATAACAAGCTTCTTGTTTTTATTGATGCATAGATTTTGAATCTCTTCTACCCTCTTTAATGATTCTTCTATTGATGAATTTGTATTTCTCTGTTGAAATGTTTCTGATACTGAAAATGGAAAACCGAGATAAGTTATTTGATCGAATGCCGAAGCTTCTTCAGCTCCTCGAAGGTTAGCAACAATCGCAAGTAATTTCGAATTATTGACTCCTGACTCCAGACTCCTGACTACTTCTCTCGTATCCGCCATTTGCGGGATTGCTCTTGCAGAAACAAAACTTCCAAAATCAATTGTATCAAATCCAACTTTCAATAGAGAATTGATATATTCTATTTTCTTTTCCGTTGGAATAAAATTTTTCCAGCCCTGCATCGCATCACGGGGACATTCGATGAGTTTGGTTGTGGATTTTTCCATTGAATAGCAAAGGTACAATCCGGGTTTTTATACCCGGGAAGCTTTTTTAATTGTATACCTTATTTGACTAAAAAACCTTGCTCTTTCTTTTTCGCTGTTAACACTGAGCGATGAAGATTTTTTAAGAACGTTTTGCAGAGCTTCGTATGTATAGTTACTAAACATCTCGTCATTGGTAGAAATGAAATTAATTATAGTGTGGTTCAAAATTGTAATTCTCAGATTATCTAACTCAAACAAAACAGTATTATCACCCAGATCTAATTCATTATTATAAAGGTGAAAAGGTGCGGCATCAGATTTTGGGCTTTCGTTCATTGAAAATTTAAGTCCAAGTTCCGATTGTTTTTCCAGGTGATCAATGAGCTTGAAAACAGCATCATATAGACTTTTTATTTCATCTTCTTTTTCAAACAAATTAAGATCCTGGTAATATTCAATTTGCCGTATTGTGCTATTAATACTCTCGGTGTTCCAGATATCAGTAGATTCAATCTTGTTATACAGTTCCGCTATTTTCTTGCTGATGTCAAAATGGCGATTTTGAATATCATTCAAAGAAAATTTTTTGCCTTTAAGTTCTTCATAATTTAAAATGGATTTTCGAAAATAAAAAGATTTAAAAGCTGCCAGTTCCGGCACCATAAACTGTTGCGGCAACGGCACATCCTTGGCGAGATAGGTTATATGTTTCTTTTGAAATGAACTGGCGAATTGCAGAAGTTGCAATAAGGATTCTTCCCAATTTTCATAATTATGATCACTGGCATTAATCAGTTTGCCAGAAAAAAGGAAAGAATCACTTTGCAGGTGCATGAACTGATCTAGAGAAATTTTATAATGGGCTGCCAGTTTCTGCATTTCTTCCAGGCTAATAGGCTTTTCGCCACGTATCCTCCTGTAGGCGCTATCATTGCTGATGTTCAGAATATCTGCTATGGCATCAACCAGTGAAATATGTTCAGGTAACAAACTTTTGATGTGCTGGAAAAAAGTTATTTGTATACCAGTTGACTCCATTTTATTGGTTTTGGTAAAAATTGCAAATGACTTACTCAAGTTTAGTAATAATGAACTTGGCTCGTTAAAGTAACCGTATTTTTTGCAATAAATAATACTCTCTTTTACAAACATATCAGCAAATGATATTTATTACTAAAAGTTGCTTACCCCCTGATTTATCAATTAGGAATAGGCTTTTTGTGAAAGTAGGTTTGAATTGTCAATCAATTTTCACCACCAAAAACCTGCATCATGAAAAAGCAATTCTTATTTATTTTGTTACTGGTTCTGGCAACAAATGTATTCAGCCAGCCAGCTACCCCCACGACTCCTGCTGTTAAAACCGATTACCTGAAAAAAAGTAAGACTCAGAAAACAGTAGCAAATATATTTCTGGCTACAGGAGCTTCATGTGTGTTGGCTGGTTACCTGATCCCGAAAGGAGAAAAAGTAACGGTCTCCACTGGCGGCACTCTTTGGGGAATTCCGCTAGAGGATGCATACAACAAAAATGACAATATTAAAGGCACATTTTTGGGGATTGGTATTCTGACGATGCTGAGCAGCATTCCAATATACCTCGCTGCTCATCATAGTAAAAAGAAGGCAATGCGCCTTTCTTTTAAAAATGAAACTGCTCCTCAACTACAGAATAGCAGTTTTATAAATAGGCCTGTTCCTTCCCTTGCGTTAAAAACCAGTTTATAGTAGCATTATCAATCTTCGTTAAAAAAAGTTTAATCATTAAATTTCAAAATCATGAAAACATTTGCAAGCGCCATATTAATGATCACAATCTGCACATTAATTTTTTCGTCCTGTTCAAAGAAGAAAGATGTTACGCCTCCTCCGGGGAAAGGCTCGGTTGTTTTTTGGACAAGAAATGCTGCACATCTTACTGCATGTTCGAATAATATAGCAATACGTTTGGCTTATTCTACCCCGTACGGTTCAATAGTAGTTGATTCTGCGCATATAATAAAGGTCAATGCGTCGGCACCATTATCTTGTAATAATATGCCTTCGGCAATAGAGAATACTTATGAGGGATTTTATAGTTATTCAATAAAAGATTGTGCGACGGGATTGTGGTATGGCGATACCCTTTACATAATTACCGGTGTATGCCGGAAAATTGAAATTCCTTAATTATTTACGAATAAGATTTAGGTTATACTTCCTTTCCAAACGAGTCCTCAGCAAGGACCCGTTTGCTTTTTATTCCAACCGCTATTTCATCACTTCATATAAAATAACGCCGGTGGCAACGGACACATTGAATGATTCAAATCCGCCGGTCATCGGTATTTTTATTTTTTTATCACAAATTTTTATAAAGTAGGATACAAACACTTTCCTTACTTCGGATTTTATGCAAAGGCTCAATAAATCACAATCTGTAATTTCACCGCTGCATCGCATCACGGGGACATTCAATAAGTTTGATTGAAGAAGGATTCATGAACAGGCGAAGTTAACAATAAGAAAGAAGCTATTTTTTTAGAGAATTTACCCTGTCCCGCATGGCATTAAAAAATCTATTGCGGTCTTTTTCTCCTGTGGCACTGATAAGGGTAGATCGACTGAGTAATGTATTAAAACTCTCAAATGCCTTATTAGTAAAACGCGGATCTCTTGCTATAAGATAACTCAGTACATTATATGTAATAAAAGCAAGCCTATTGTTATTTAACTCCAGTAAAATAGTGTTGCTGCCAAGGACAACTTCATTTACATAAAATTTTATCGGCGCACGATGAATCAGTTCTGAATCGCCTGGCATAAACTTCATTCCTTTTTCAGTCTGCGATTGTTGGTGATCAAGCGTTTTAATAAATGAATCAACTACAACATTTAAATCCGCAGCATTGCTAAACATGCCTGAATCTTTATAATACTGGATCTGGCTGATACTGCTGTTGATGCTCTCAAAATTCCAAAGTTCAAAAGAAGATATTTTATTATATTCTTTTATCATCTCCTGTCCTACTGCAAAGCAATCGGGGAAAGAAAATTCTGCCAACGAAAATTTTTTATGGTTATACTCTTCTTTGTTCAAAATTGTCTTAAGCCAAAAAAAAGTTTTGAAGGCAGCAAATTCCGGGTACAAGTAAAAATGAAAATAGATCATATCCTTACAGAAATAGAACATTTGTCTTTCCTTAAAGGAGTTAAAGTATTTAAGCTGATTCAGTAAACCGCGGAGATACTCTGCGAACGGTACATCCTTTTGACTAATATCCGGTGCCTGGAATAGTATAGAATCATTTTGCAATTGCAGCACCTGGTCAACCGACATCTTATATTTTTCACATATCAATTTTAGCTCGTAAAGAGTAAGTGGCTTTTCCCCACGTAAACGACGATAGGCACTATCAGCACTTATGCCCAGCAGATCGCACAACTCATCTGCGATGGAAACATGAGCAGGTAAAACGCTTTTTAGGTGGTTGAAGAATATTTGTTGCAGTTCTGTGGCTTCCATTCACCTTCAAATTACGGAAAATCCATAATCGCTAAACATCTTTTTACGGGTTTCTAATTTGAATTCAGTCGGTTAAAATTAAAATAGTAATTACCGCAAAGCCTTATTATTTCATTAACAGAATCCTATTGGTTTAGAGTTTGGCAAAATTGGTTGCTGCGATCATCAATTATTATCAGGGTTAATACTGAGATAAGTTTGACTTAGAAACTAAATCAACTGTTATGAAACCAACAACCACCATCTTAGCAATGATCTTTTGTTCTTTATCAATCACGGCTTTTGCTCAAATAAATGACGCGATCTATGCTTCAGAGAGAGAAACAATTTCCTCAACGGAACAAAAACAAAAGCTTAATTTTTTTGTCGTATCAAAAAGAAAAAAGGGAAAGCTGGATCCTGCTACAAGTTTTAATGTACTACGTACAAAGATCAAGAGTCTTTGGAGGCCCAAAAACTTTGTAGCAATAATTGCTGCCGATGCAGACCAGGCAAGCGCAAAAATTTTGCATAGACTTAAAAAGTACAATGCAAATATTGGAACTGTGTGGTTCGATTCACATGGTTTGTATAAAAAAGGATATTCTCTCTTTTATATCGGCCATGATGAGATCAGTTTTAAAAAACTTAAAGATTCTTCGTTCACAAATCCATTTGATTCGCTAAAACCATACGCAACCAATGAGACAAGACTTGTGATCGGTTCCTGCTATGGAGGTGCAACTTATCATCGTTCATCTATTGATTACAGGGATACAACGCGTATGAATGGCGATTCATTAATGATAGCGTTGGCCAAATTCTTCCCGCAAGCAAAAATTTATGGAAGTGAAAGTTGGGTAATGACCAAGCCAGGGATATTTAATGATAAAGGAGCTGCCGTGGCGGGATTCCCAAAGCGAAAACTATTTCATGATGTTTGTTATCGCCCTGCATGGGAAAATATCGGCAAGTGGAATGAATATAATGCCGCAACAGGAACGCTTACTCAAATAAACTCAGTTACGTTGGATAGCTATGGCAATCTTGAGGTGGTCAGACGGTCATTTAATGAAAAACCAGCGACTCAAAAAGATATACAGAAAAACATTCTAAAACTAGAAGCAGATCTTTTTAAATAATAAGATGATTAAAGTAAAACTTATGGAAAAAATAAAATTTAAAGCGGGCACCACTTCTCTTTTTTTTCAGGTTCGTCGCCATTCTTATATCGTTCATCGAAACAATTTCTGCGCGACCAATGTAAAGAATAGTTTAACCATAAAATTAGAAACATTTAGGAAAAAGATCACTCTAGCCAGAGCCTTTGTAACACACCTCTCAATGAAGCACTATTACATAATTATAAACATTCTAAAACCTTTTTTATGTGTAACCATTCTAATCTCGCTAAGAAAGTAATTTTCCTGCTTGTTGTTATATTTTCAACGAGTTGGTTTATTCATTCAGAAGCTCAGGGCTTTTCTCCCCAAACGCAAGCCCGGCTTCAACATGTGATTGATAGTTTTCAAAACAATCCGGCAAATCCCTATATCGGTGGGATGAGTGCCGCTATTAAAGTAGAGGATCTCGCTTTTTGGCAGGGGTCAACTGGCTTTGCAGCCCGTAATGTTGATGGCAGCAATAATCTACTTCCGGGGGGCACTCCATTTTTAACATCTACACTTTCCAGAATGTATAGTGTTACAAAAAGTTTTACTGCACCGTTAGTTTTGGAACTGGCAAGAGAAGGTGTATTCAGCCTCGAAGACCCGGTAACTAAATTCATACCGGTTAGTGTGATCAATGCTGGATTAAATGGCAATGTTACTATACGCCAGCTATTGGCGCATGAAAGCGGTTATTCAAATTACACTGATGAATTTATGCTTCAACTGGCAGTGGCTTTTCAACCAACGCATGTATGGACAGTTTTTGAAATGCTCACCTTTGTTCACCAGATCAATGCTCCCGGAGCTGTTCGTCTTTATTCTAGCACCAACTATCTTGTATTAGGCGCTATTATTGAAATTGCAACGGGCAAAGCCGTTGAACAACATTTCCATGAACGTTTCTTTACACCATTACAACTTAACTCAATATATCTTGGTGTACGTGAGACCCAGCCAGCAGGAACTCTTTTAGCATCACCCCATGATAATCTTAGTCCATTCAACCCGATCTTTCAATTAACTGGTCAGCCAACTTTTCCAGATGCCTACACTAATGTCTCTGTATTTACATTTACAGGAATTGTATCGCTGGCATTTACCGGTGGTGGATTAGTTACCAATATTGCCGACATGGCAGAATGGGGCAATTCTCTTTTTGGCGGAAGAGCCACAAGTCAATCAACTATTGATATGATGACAAATTCAATTTCTGCAACACCGGATCCCGATGGTGATTATCTTGGTTATGGCATTTTCAGAACAACAAAGATCAGTGATCATGATGTATTTATTGGTCATGACGGAAGTGCACCAGGCTATCGTTCAGTTATGTTTTATCAACCTGATAGAAAAATGACCATTTGCATTTTAACCAATTATGGCGGGGCAAAATTATATGCAGTGGCAAAAGCATTATTTGAAGCGTTACCAGAATTCACCTGCGGAAATAAAACCAAAAAAGAAGATAAGATCATTGTTTGCTCAAATGGAAACAATCTTTGTGTTGACAGAAACGCAGCTGCAATCTTAATCTCCAAAGGAGCATATCTTGGAAATTGCAATAGTGAGACTACATCACAAGAAAAACAATCAATGATTTTTGAAACTACTACTCAATCTGAAAATTATTTGGAGGCATACCCTAATCCATCAAACGATAAAATAAGTTTTTCATTTACCCCTAAAGAAGCTGGAAGATATACATTGAATATTTATGAAATAAATGGCAAACTTGTAACTACAGCATATAGCAAGATGAATGAGAAAGGTATCTCTCAAAAAATTGAATGGAGCGGCTCAAGGTTAACTCCCGGAACATACCTGGTTTGCTTACAAACGCCTACCGGCATTCAAGGACAAAAAATAATAATTGCCAGGTAAAGAAATGAGATAATGATATGGTTGAATAAATCCCTTCACTTAAAAATCAATATATGATCGCCAAAATCTTTTTATCGCTGACAGATTATCCATTTTTCAGGAGATTGGTTTGGAAACCTATTTACGAGATGCTTGCAAAACAATTTGTGATTAATGACTGGCATTTTATGAATTATGGTTATGTGCCGTTCGAAAATGAAAAACTTCTACGATTGGAATCAAAAGATGAGATCAACCGTTATCCTTTGCAACTATATCATTATCTCGCTTCAAAAATAAAACTGGAAGATAAGGATGTGCTTGAAGTAGGAAGCGGACGTGGCGGCGATTGCAGTTATGTCAAACGATACTTAAATCCAAATTCATTGGACACTTAAATCAGGCGAACTGGTTTATTATAGGTTCGTGTTACAAAAACGATCATAGTATTCCAGAAAGGAAAAACAAGACGGCATCTCAATGTAAACGTTATCACACATATTTAAAGAAATGTCTAAACTATACAATATGAATATTACGACCGCCAGTTCCGCTAACCGAATACAGCCGGTAACTAACAAATTTTTCTGGATTCTCGCTGCTTTATTACTTACGTATTGGATATATGGATGGATCTATTGCATTGACCTTCAAGATTGGATTGTAGAGAACCTGTTGGTAGAATTTGCTTTGTCCATATTATTTTTTTCAAGAAAGTGGTATCAGTTCAGCGACCTTAGTTATTTCTGCATATTTCTCTTTGTGTTGCTACATCTCTATGGTGCATTTTATGCATATACACAAAACGCATTCGGCGCCTGGCTCCAAAGTACGTTTGAACTCTGGCGCAATCCCTATGATCGAATCGTTCACTTCAGCTTCGGACTATTTATGGCCTACCCCTTCAGGGAATTATTGCTTAACAAATTCAAAGTCTCTCCGCGGGTCAGTTGGTTGTTACCAATCGAGATCGCATTCTCTTTTGGTACCTTGTTTGAATTGATCGAATGGGGCGTTTCGGTAGTTACTACAAAGGAAACAGGCGAAACCTATGTCGCTACACAGGGAGATGTATGGGATGCACACAAGGATATTCTGTTAGCTGCCATTGGTGCTGCAATCACCATGCTGGTCACCTATATGATTTATCGTAGAAAGAAAAACAAAGAGAATAAACCCTCGTTTAACTTCAGCTGATGTCGTGATAGCGGGGAACTTAGGACATGCGTTGTTTCATTGCTTCATACAGTATAATGCCGGTGGCAACGGAAACATTCAATGATTCAAATCCGCCTGCCATCGGTATTTTTATTTTTTCATCGCAAATTTTTTGCAAGGCAGGGTAAACCCCTTTTTCTTCACTACCCATTATAATAGCAGTTGGTTCTGAAAAATCAACATCACTAAAACTTTTTTCAGCTTTCATTTCTGTTGCATACACTTTAATACCATTCAAATGAAGTTCATCAACAACTTTCATCAAACTATTTACACGACAAACCGAAATTTTTTCCAATGCACCGGCAGAAGTCAATATTGCGTCTTCATTCAATGCTCCTACCCCTTTATCAGGAATTATGATTGCGTGGACGCCTGTGCAAAAGGCAGTTCTTGCAATACCTCCAATGTTCCGGATATCAGTAATGCCATCAAGAATTAAAAACAAAGGAACTTCTCCGTTTTCTGTAATAAAAGAAATTGTATCCTGTAAATTTTGATATTGAACTTTTGCGATCTGTGCTATAATACCTTCATGATTGGTAACATTAAACCCATCCAGCTTAGCTACAGGAACATAACTGATGGGAACCGCATTGAGTGTGGCAAGTTTTTTTATTTGTAATATCTGATCACCGATCACTTTTGTATCAAGATATATCTTGTCGAGTTGCATCCCGGTTTGCAAAGCATCTATCACGGCTTTTCTTCCAATAACTAATGAACTCTTTTTGGGTCGTTGTTGATGTCTGAAGCTTTTCACTTTTCAAAAATAATGGTTTTGTTATAGAGGCTAAATAGAATTACTAAAGATGAACACTTCGCTTCGATCTGTGCAGGCTGTGCGTCGCAACTAATGATCTATCGAAGTTGCAAAGCCGGCAAAATAAAAAAACCTGCAAGCATTTAAAGCCCACAGGTCTTTCTGTTTTTTTCAGATTAATTATACTCCAAATGCTTTTTTTACTTCATTTACCATATCAAGTTTCTCCCATGTAAACAATTCAACTTCCACTTTCTTCTCATTGTCTTTACCCTTGTTGAAAACTTTGGTCACAACTTTTGGTTCGCGACCCATATGACCATAAGCAGCTGTTTCTGCATAAATAGGATTACGCAGTTTCAAACGCTGCTCAATTGCATAAGGACGCATATCAAATATCTTTTCCACCTTTCTTGCGATCTCGCCATCAGACATACCGACCTTTGATGTGCCATACGTATCGATAAACAATCCGCAAGGTTTTGCAACACCAATTGCGTAAGAAACCTGCACCAACACTTCATCACAAACACCTGCAGCTACCAGGTTTTTTGCAATGTGGCGGGTAGCATAGGCGGCACTACGGTCAACCTTACTTGGATCTTTACCACTAAATGCACCACCACCATGTGCACCTTTTCCACCATAAGTATCTACAATGATCTTACGACCTGTTAATCCAGTATCACCATGTGGGCCACCGATCACAAACTTTCCTGTTGGATTGATGTGATAAGTGATCTTATCATTAAAAAGTTTTTGAATAGAAGGCTTACATTGTTTCTTAACTCTTGGAATAACGATCTTAATTACATCTTCCCTGATCTTATCCAGCATTTTTTTGTCGCTGTCAAAATCATCATGCTGAGTAGAAACAACAATTGTATCTATACGAATTG
>Ga0207686_10001251_pt1 | contig 14694 bp, 12 predicted proteins | sample KBSM24metaG_FD_184396 | JGI IMG/M metagenome (GOLD analysis project Ga0207686, IMG submission 184396) | Miscanthus rhizosphere microbial communities from Kellogg Biological Station, Michigan, USA - KBS M2-4 metaG (SPAdes) (version 2) | ecosystem: Host-associated > Plants > Roots > Rhizosphere >...
AGCCTTCGAGGCACCCATCGACGTCGTGCACCACTTCATCGGCAAATACGTGGCCTGGGTCGTGGTGCTGCTGCACGTGGCCGCCGCGCTCTACCACCACCGCGTGCGGCGCGACGACGTGCTCACCCGCATGCTGCCCGGCCGGCACTGAGCACCGCCGCCCGTAGGCCCCGCCAGCCGCCGCCCCTGCCGGCGGCGGTAGCCGGCCATGCGCCATGGCCGGCGCATCTCTGCCACACTGTGCCCGCATCCCCCGCACCTTCCCTGGCACCACGGCATGGCCTCCCCCATCGACCCGCCCCGCACGCCCCTGGCGCCGGCCGCCCGCGCGCTGGCCGAGGCCGCGCTGCAGCGGCAGAACATGCTGCTGCGCCCCGCCGGCGCCACCCCTGCCGCCGCTCCGGCAGAGGCCTCGTTCCCGGCCGCGCTGCAGCCCGGCGCCGTGCCGCCGCAGTTCATCGCCCCGCCGCCGTTGCCCCAGCCCGCCGCACCCGACCGCGTGAGCCTCTCGCCCCAGGCCCGCGAGAGCCTGCAGGGCACGGAAGGCGGCGATGCGCCCGGCCGCACCGGCAGCGCAGCGGGCGGATCGGACGGGCGGCCCGCGCCGGCGCCGCTGGCCAGCCTGGGTCGGCCCGCCACAGCGGCCACCGATGCCGCCGCCCCGCTGCGCACCACGCCCTGGCCCACGGGCGGCGTGCCCGCGCCGCTGCGCCAGGTGCTCGACGCGCTGGTGCGCCAGCTGACCGCGCCCGGCCAGGCGCCGCAGCGCGTGGTGGCCGCCCAGCCCTGGTCCGCCGCGCTGGAGGCGCAGCTCGCCGCCCATGACGACCCGGCCCTGCCGCCGCTGCGCACCTGGCTGGTGGGGCAGGGCGCGGTGCAGACGGGCGAGGGTGCGCGCCCCGTGGCCGTGGCATTGCGCGTGCCTGCCGCGTGGCTGCAGGAACAGCCCCCACCGGCCGCCAGCGCCAATGCCGCAGGCCCGCTGTCCGCCGCTTTCGCCGGCCGGCCCCAGGCCCTGGCCTCGGGCCTCTTCGCGCTGGTGCTGCAGTCGCCGGGAGCGGAGGGCGCCCGCACCAGCGCGCTGCTGGCCCTCGATGTCACGCCCTGGCTGGCCGCGCAGGCCGCCACCGTCTATGGGCGCGACCCGCGCAGCGCGGGCGACCCCTGGCTGCAGATGGCCGCCCTGCGGGCCGCCGGCTGGCGCCCACCCGACGAGGACGAAGACGCGCGCGGCGGCCACGGCACGCCCTGCGACACGCCCGGCTGCCCCTATCTGGGCCAGGCCGCCTGCGTGCAGCCCTTCTGCATGGCGCTGCGCGTGGCGCCTGCGGATGAAGCGCAGCGCCTGGGCGAGCGGCTGCCGCCGCCCCCGCACAACGACAAACCGCCAGGGCCCGGGTAGGGCGCTGGCGGCTTCTGGCTGCCGGGCGGGCCGGATGGGCGCGCGCGGCAGGGGTTCGCTGTCGGGTTCGCCGACGTCAATCCATCAGGGATAGAGGCCGCGCATTTCGCGGGCGCTCAGGATGCGCTGGCAGGCCACGATGAAGGTGGCGGTGCGCAGCGTCACCTTGTGTTCCTGCGCCACGTGCCAGATGCCGGCGAAGGCCTCCTGCATGATGCGCACCAGGCGGGCGTTGATCTCGTCCTCGCTCCAGAAGAAGCTGGAGAAGTCCTGCACCCATTCGAAGTAGCTGACCGTCACGCCGCCGGCGTTGGCGATCACGTCGGGCAGCACCAGCACGCCCTTGTCGGCCAGGATGTCGTCGGCCTCGGTGGTGGTGGGGCCGTTGGCGCCTTCGATCACCAGCTTGGCCTTGATCTTGCCGGCGTTGTCCTTGGTGATCTGGTTCTCCAGCGCGGCCGGGATCAGGATCTCGCAGTCCACGCTCCAGAAGTCTTCGTTGGCGATGGTCTCGGCGCCGGCGAAGCCGCCCACGCCGCCGGTGTGCCGCACATACGCCAGCAGCGCCGGCACGGCCAGGCCGTCCTTGTTGAAGATGGTGCCGGTGTGGTCCTGCACGGCGACGACCTTGGCGCCCGCCTCGGCGAAGAGCTTGCCGGCGATGCCGCCCACGTTGCCGAAGCCCTGCACGGCGACGCGTGCGCCCTCGATGGGCAGGCCGGTGAGCTTGGCGGCCTCGACGCCCACGGTGAAGACGCCGCGGCCGGTGGCTTCCACGCGGCCGAGCGAGCCGCCCAGATCCACGGGCTTGCCGGTGACCACGCCGGTGGCGGTGGCGCCCACGTTCATGGAGTACGTGTCCATCATCCAGGCCATGATCTGGCCGTTGGTGTTCACGTCAGGCGCGGGAATGTCCTTGGAGGGGCCGATCAGCAGGCCGATCTCGCTGGTGTAGCGGCGCGTGAGGCGTTCGAGTTCGCCGCGGGAGAGCTTCTTGGGATCGACGCGGACGCCGCCCTTGGCGCCGCCGTAGGGCACGTTCACGGCCGCGTTCTTCACCGACATCCAGGCCGAGAGCGCCATCACTTCGGACAGCGTCACGTCCTGGTGGAAGCGCACGCCGCCCTTGCCGGGGCCGCGGCTCAGGTTGTGCTGCACGCGGTAGCCCTCGAAATGGGCGATGGTGCCGTTGTCCAGCTCGATGGGCACGTCCACGATCAGGATGCGCTTGGGGCGCTTGAGCGTTTCGACCCAGCGCGCGAGGCCGCCGAGGTACGGCGTGACGCGGTCCACCTGCTGCAGGTAGTTGCCCCAGGGACCGAGGTGGTCGGCCTGGAGGTAGGAGGGCACGGCGTGCTGGACGAGGGTGTCGGGGGTGTTCGACATGCGGAGGTTCCTTGAAGGAAGTCAGTTCAGGCGGATGACTGTATGCCTGCCCCCGGCGGCTGTCCAAGGCCGGAGTGTTTCGGGGTTATGCATCGGATGCATAACCTTGAGAAACGCCTCACGATCCCAGTGGATCATCAAAAACCATAGCAACCTGCCCAGACCCCATGAGGGCTGCTGAGCGATAGGATCAGAAACCCAGACCCTTGAGCAGCTGCGTGCCGGTGCCGATCGGGTCCTGCCGCATGCGGGTTTCCTCGCGGCCCACATAGGTGAAGATGCCGTCGGCGGTCTTGCCGGCCACGTAGTCCGAGAGGCGCGCCTCGTCGAATCCCAGCGCCGAGAGCTGGGCCGTCTTCTGCAGCACGCCGCTGGCCTGCAGGGCATTGCGCACCAAGGGCTTGAGCTGGCTGGTGACCTGCGCGCCCGTGCTCTTGCGCAGGTAGTCGGTGGCGCCGGTGCTGCCGCCCCGGGCGATGTCGATGGCGTCGTTGAGCGTGGCGCGGTCGATGGCGGCGCGGAAGATGGGCTTGGCCTGCGCGGCGGCCTGTTCGGCGGCGCGGTTCAGGGCCGCATCCAGGTTGGCCGACAGACCCGACTGCTGGGCCAGGTCCAGCAGCTTGCCCACGCCGCCGTGGCCCGCCGCGCCCGGCAGGCCGATGCGGATGGCCGAATCGGCCGAGAAGGCGCCGGGCTGCGAGAGCTTGTCGAGCGCGGCGTCGGACGCCTGGGCCAGCAGCGGCTTGATGCCGAAGGAGGGTGCCTGCGCGGCGGCGGGCTGGGCGGCGAGGGCCGCACAGGCCAGGGTGGCGGTGGCGCCCAGGGCGCGCCAGAAGGAGAAGCGGGAGGTCATGGGAGCGGTCTCCGAAACAGGAACATGCGCGCCATTGTGCGTGGATATGAGAATGACCAGATTGAATTGCTATACGACCGTGCCTTCACCTGCTGTGGGTGAAACAAGGATTTCACATAGCCAACCAAACCCAAGACAAACATAAAATCAGACCACACAGAAAATTTATCACTTATGCTCGAACCAATTGTTGGATTCTTTGACAAGCTCATAGATCAATTCACTTGGAGGAGACTTGTCTTTCTGGCCGTACTTCTAGGCGTCTTATCGATAGGCCTCTGGGCATACGAAACGTACACTCAAAATTTCAAACTTACTCGCATAGAACGCCAAGCGGCATTACTTGATAAGTTAGCGATCATTAGTGCCAAGCCAGAAGTAACTTCCGACAAGAATCTGCAAGCGCTCTCATCGTCCCTTACTCAACAACTGCGCAGTACCGACATCACGCTACCTGCAACTTACGAGTTGCAACCATGGGCCAAGAAGGCACTTGCTGCAGGGGCGGCATGGTTCGTGTTTGGACTTTTCATCCTGCTAATTCCAAACACTTATACAAGAACCAGCCCAGAAACTGCATCGGTCTTCGCAGGGATGACCGTTGTGGCCTCACCGTTCATAGCTTTGTCCGTCGCCCTTCCAACAAACCCCTGGCTGAACTACGCGATCTATCCGGTCGGCCACATTTTTCTACTTGTCATTTCCATGCTCATGCTTGGCCGCTATATGACTCGCCGATATTTGAGCAAACGCGACGGCGTGAACCAATGAAATCCGGCAGAAAAACTGGGCGACGGTGCGCCCTGCGTTATTCGACCTTGAACTTGGAGAGCGCCGGATCGCCCTCGGGGTAGCGCAGGTCGAGCTTGTGCAGCACCTCGCGCAGCACGGTGGCGATCATCAGGTTGCGGTGGGTCTTGGAATTGGCGGGCACGATGGTCCACGGCGCCCAGGGCGTGTGCGTGGCGGCCAGCAGGGTGGCGTAGGCGCGCTGGTAGCCGTCCCACTGCTTGCGCGCTTCGATGTCGCCCATCTCGAACTTCCAGTGCTTGGCCGGGTCGTCCAGCCGCTCCTGCAGGCGCTCGCGCTGCTCGTCCTTGCCGATGTGCAGCATGAACTTGACGATCACCGTGCCGGTCTCGGCCAGCATGCGTTCGAAGTCGTTGATGTGCGCCAGGCGCTGGGCGTGCTGCTCGGGCGTGATCCAGCCCTGCACCACGGGCACCAGCACGTCTTCGTAGTGGCTGCGGTTGAAGACCACGGTCTCGCCGGCCGCCGGCACCTGGGCATGGATACGCCAGAGGTAGTCGTGCGCGCGCTCCACGTCGGTGGGCGCGCGCCAGCCCACGGCGCGCAGGCCCAGGGCGCTCATGCGGCCGAACACGCCGCGGATGGTGCCGTCCTTGCCCGAGGTGTCGGTGCCCTGCAGCAGCACCAGCAGCTTGTAGCGCCGGTCGGCGTAGAGCAGGTTCTGCAGGCCGTCCAGCTCCGTGGCCAGGGCCTCCACCGCGGCCTTGTCCTTGGCCTTGTCGCCCTGCGAGAAGGGCTTGGCGCCGGGGTCGAAGCGCTCCAGCGCCAGGGGCTCGGGCACGTCCTTGCGGTGGGCGGGCAGGCTGGCGAAGGCCTGGGGCTGCCAGTCGGCCCATTGCCGGGCCAGATCGGGGTCGATGCGGGAAAAGGGAGCGAATTCCATGGCGTTCGGTTCGTGGCTGCAGGACGGAACAGGCACTGTAGCCGCGGCCCGCGCCGCCGCCTGTGGGCCAAGGGCGCGAACGCGCACCCACCCACCTGCTGGCCCGGAGCTTCAGCCCGGCTGCGTCGTCACGTGCACCCCGGGGCGCAGGCCGCCGTTCCAGCGCCCGCCGAGCGCCCGCTCGATCTGCGCGGCCAGCTGCAGCAGCAGGCCGTCGTGGCCCTGCCGCGCCTGGGCGTGGATGCCGAAGGGCAGGCCGTGGTCCTGCGCGCCCATGGGCAGCGAGAGGGCCGGAATGCCGCAGAGGTTGGAGAGCGGCGTATAGGCGAAGAACTGCCAGAGGTTGTCGAACCAGTCCAGCACGTCGGGGTTGCTGCTGGTGGTGAGGTATTCGGTGGTGCACACCGGCGGCGTGGGCCGCGCGGTGATGGGGGTGAGGATGATGTCCCATTCCTCGAAGAAGGCGCCGAAGCCGCGCGCCGTGGTGTTGAACACGGTCTGCATGCGGTGGCGCTCGGCATAGGGCAGGTCGCGGCCGGCCTCCCAGATGCGGATGTTGATGGGCTCGATCAGGTCGGAGGGCGGCGATTCGAGGCCGCGCCGCTCCAGCAGGCCGTTGATGACCTGGGCGAAGTTGCTGATGTAGCAGGTGGTCTGGGCGCGGAAGGCGGCGCGCAGGTCCACCTGCGGCAGCGCCCATTCGACGTGGTGGCCCAGACCTTCGAGGAAGCGGCCGGCCTTTTCCAGCTCGGCCACGATGGCGGGCGTGGCGCGGTAGTCGCCCCACTCGTGCGAGAGCGCGATGCGCAGGCGGGCCGGGTCGCGCCGGATCAGTCCGGTATAGGGCTCGGGCGCGGTCCAGTAGGGCATGAACTCGCCCGGCGCCCCGCCCCGGCAGGCATCGACGAAGGCGGCCGTGTCGCGCACCGTGCGGCTGTGGCAGCCCTGGGTGGAGACATAGCCCGTGATGTCCGAAGCCTGCGGCGCGATGGAGAACACGCCGCGCGAGGGCTTGAGGCCGATGTTGCCGTTGAAGCCCGCCGGGATGCGGATGGAGCCGCCGCCGTCGGTGGCATGCGACATCGGCACCACGCCCGCTGCCACGATGGCGGCCGTGCCGGCGGAGGAGCCGCAGGTGGTGTAGCCGGTGTTCCAGGGGTTGCGCGTGACATAGACGGCCGGGTTCTCGGCCGAGCTGCAGACGCCGAATTCCGGCGTGGTGGTGCGGCCCATGAGGTTCAGCCCCGCGCGGCGCATCTGCCGCGTGAGCCAGGCGTCTTCGGTGGGGCGGTTGCCGCGCATGAAGAGCGAGCCCTGTTCCTGCAGCCGGCCAGCCAGGGTGGGGCCCAGGTCCTTCATGAAGAAGGGCACGCCGGCCAGCGGGCCCTCGGCATGCACACCGGCCTGCAGCGGATCGGCCACCGCATCGGCGAAGACCTCCACCACCGCGCTCAGGGCGGGGTTCACCTTCGCCACGCCGGCCGCCGCCTGGGCGGCCAGTTCGGCGGCGGTCACCTCGCCCCGGCGCACCTTCTCGGCCAGGCCCACCGCGTCGTGGGCGGCCCATTCGTCCCAAGTCATTGCCAAGCTCATGTCGTACCTTGCGTTCGTTCGTGTGGGTGTTCGTCGTGTCGTCTTGCGGCGCTCAGGCCCAGCCCAGGCCCAGGCGCAGCACCAGCAACGTCGCCGTGCCGGTGAGTATGGTGCCCGTGACGTCGCCGCGGCGGGCCCAGTGGTAGAGCAGGGCGGCGGCCACGGCGGCCAGGCGCGCATCGCGCCAGTCCGCCGGCAGGTGGCCCTGGTTCAGGAAGATTTCGGGCATCACCATGGCCAGCAGCGCGGCCACGGGCGCGTGGCGCAGGCCCTGGCGCAGCCAGCCGGGCAGGCGCGGCTCGCCGTGCGGCAGCAGGAAGAAGCTGCGCGTGAGCACGGTGACCAGCACCAGGGCCAGCACGGCCAGCCAGGGGAGGAGGTTCTCTGCGGCGAAGGGCAAGGGCATGGCGGTGGCTGCGGCTCTCAGGCCTGGTTCCAGCGGCGGTCGGCCCAGATGCCCACCGCGAAGGCCGTGGCGATCGCCATGACCACGTTCAGCCCCATGGGCCAGGAGGCAGTGGCCAGCGCCACCACCGCGGCGGCGGCGGCCGAGCAGCGCACGGCACGGTCCACCAGCATGGGCAGGGCCAGCGCCAGCAGCGCCAGCACGCCCACGAAGCGCAGCCCCCAGGCGGTGGGAATGGCATCGGCCAGGAAGATGCCGGCCAGCGACGCCGCCTGCCAGGCCGCCCAGTTGGTGAGCGCCAGCCCCAGGAAGTAGCCCTGCTGCTCGGGCGTGGCGCAGCCGCCCGGCGCGGGCTGCGGAAAGCGCTGCACGAAGCGCGCATAGATCGGGTCGCCCGCCAGGTAGGACAGCAGCATGCGCCGGCCACGCCCGTGGCCGCCGAAGTAGCGGCGCCAGTGCACGCTGAACACCACGAAGCGCAGGTTCAGCACCCCGGCGGTGGCGGCGATGATCCAGAGCGGCGCGCCCACCGCGATCAGCGGCAGGCAGGCCAGCTGCGATGCGCTGGCGAACACCAGCAGCGACATGGCCAGCACCAGCTCCAGCCCCAGGCCGCTGTTGCGCATGGCCACGCCCGTGACCAGCCCCATGGCCACCGTGCCCAGCGCGGCGCCGGCGATGTCGCGCCCGCCGCGCGCGAAGGCGCTGCGCCAGGCCGCATCGGCGGGCAGCAGGCGGCGCCGTGGCAAGGAAAGCGACGGCATCAGATAGCGGCGGCGGCAGCAGCGCAGGCAGTTCGCCCGATGGCGGCGCCGGCCAGCTCGGCACGGGGCGCGGCGGCCAGCAGGCGGCGCGTGTAGTCGTGCGCGGGCGCGCCGAACACGGCGGCGGTGGCGCCTTCCTCGACGATGCGGCCCTGGCTCATCACGATCACGCGGTCGCACAGCTGGGCGGCCACGCGCAGGTCGTGGGTGATGAAGAGGATGCCCAGGCCCAGGTCGCGCTGCAGCTCGCGCAGCAGGTCCAGGATCTGCGCCTGCACCGACACGTCGAGCGCCGACACGGCCTCGTCGGCCACCAGCACCTGGGGCTGGCAGGCGATGGCGCGGGCGATGGCCAGGCGCTGGCGCTGCCCGCCCGAGAACTGGTGCGGATAGCGCTGCAGCGCGGTGCGCGGCAGCTGGATGCGGTCCATCAGCTCCTCGGCCGTGCGCTGGGCGTGGCGCCGGTCCATGCCGAAGTTCATGGCGCCTTCGATCATCGAGGAGCCCACCGTGCGGCGCGGGTTGAGCGAGCGGTTCGGGTCCTGGAACACCACCTGCACGCGCGAGCGCAGCGGGCGCAGCCGGCTCTCGGGCAGCGACTGCACCTCGCGCTCGCCCCAGGCGATGCGGCCCTCGGTCGGGTCGATCAGGCGGATCATGCAGCGCGCGAAGGTGGACTTGCCCGAGCCCGATTCACCCACCACGCCCACCGTCTCGCCGCGGTGCACGGCCACGCTGGCGTCCTGCAGCGCGGTGTTGTGCCGGGCGCGGCCCAGCCAGTCGCGGCGGGTGTAGGTCTTGCCCACACCCTGGCCCTGCAGCAGCGGCTTGCCGCCGGGCAGCTCGCGCGCGGGCGGCGGCGTCATGCCGGGCACGGCGGCCAGCAGCATGCGGGTGTAGTCCTCGCGCGGGTGGCGCAGCACCTGTTCGCAGGGGCCGTGCTCCACCAGCGTGCCGCGGTGCATGACCATCACCTCGTCGGCGATCTCGGCCACCACGCCCATGTCGTGCGTGATGAACAGCACGGCGCTGCCCTGCTCGGCCTGCAGTTCGGCGATGAGCTGCAGGATCTCGGCCTGCGTGGTCACGTCCAGCGCGGTGGTGGGCTCGTCGCAGATCAGCAGGCGCGGCTTCAGGATGATGGCCATGGCGATCACGATGCGCTGGCGCTGGCCGCCCGAGAGCTGGTGCGGGTAGCTGGCGAAGATGCGTTCGGGGTCGGGCAGGCGCACGCGCTCGAACACCTGCAGGATGCGGCGCTTGCGTTCGGCGGCGCCTTCGGCGGTGTGGGTGCGCAGCAGCTCGTCGATCTGCTCGCCGCAGGCCAGCACCGGGTTGAGCGCGGTCATCGGCTCCTGGAACACCATGCCCATGACGCGGCCGCGCAGCGCGCGCAGCCGGCTTTCGGGCACGTAGCGGCCGGCCTGCAGCAGCGGCTCGCCGCCCAGCGCGATGTCGCCCGACGTGATGGCAAGGCCCTTGGCCAGCAGCCCCATCACGGTGGTGGCGAGCACCGACTTGCCCGAGCCCGATTCGCCCACGATGCACAGCGTGCGGCCGGCCTCGATGCGCACGTCGAGCTGCGCGATGGCGTGGGGCCGGTCGGCATCGGCGGGCAGGGCCACCTGCAGGCCGCGCACTTCCAGCACGGTGGAGGGCGCGGCGGCGGGACCTGCGGCAGCGCCGGCCAGCACTTCGCCGAGCGCGCGTTGTTGGGGATGGGGTTTCATGGCGTGGGCCCTTCTCGTTTCAGGCGCGGCGGGAGAACTTGGGATCGAGCACGTCGCGCAGACCGTCGCCCAGCAGGTTGATGGCGAGCACCGTCGGCACCAGGAAGAGCGCGGGCCACAGCACGTTGCCCGGCGCCTGCGAGAACAGCACCCGGCCTTCGGCCATGATGTTGCCCCAGGTGGGCACGTCGGACGGCAGGCCCAGCCCCAGGAAGCTCAGGATGGCCTCGGTCAGCACGGCCGAGGCGGCGATGAAGGTGCCCTGCACGATCAGCGGTGCCAGCGCGTTGGGCAGGATGTCGCGCCACAGGATGGTGGCGTCGGGCGTGGCGAGGGCGCGGGCGGCTTCCACGAAGGGCTCGTCGCGCAGGCCGATCACCAGTGCCCGCACCAGGCGCGTGACGCGCGGCACCTCGGGCACGGCGATGGCCAGGATCACGGTGGGCAGCGTGGCGCCCAGCATGGCCACCAGGGTGATGGCCAGCAGCACGGCGGGAATGGCCATCAGCCCGTCCATCACGCGCATGAGCACCGCGTCGGCCGCGCGGAAGTAGCCCGCCAGCATGCCCAGCGTGCAGCCCAGGGCCACGGCCAGCGCGGCGGTGAAGCCGCCCACCATCAGCGAGATGCGGGTGCCGTAGAGCACGCGGCTCCAGATGTCGCGGCCCACGCTGTCGCTGCCCATCCAGAAGGTGTGCTGCACCTGCGCGCCGTCGGGCAGGGTGACGGCGCCCGATGCGCCGGCCGCCACGTTGATGAAGGAGGCATCCATCGCTGCCGGGTCGATGGTGCCCAGCCAGGGCGCCAGCAGGCCCAACAGCGCGAGCGTGGCCAGCACGATGGCGCCGCCGCGCACGGCGCCGTGGCGCAGCAGGCGGGTCCAGGGGGTGGTGGGGTTCATGGGAGGGCTCCAGGCAGGTCTGCGGCGGGCGTTTTTTTCAGTAGCGGATGCGGGGGTCCAGGGCGAGGTAGCTCAGGTCCACCAGCAGGTTCACGGCGACGTAGATCAGCGCGAAGAACAGCACCACGCCCTGAAGCACGGGGAAGTCGCGGTTGAGCACCGCATCCACCGTGAGCTGGCCCAGGCCGGGAATGGCATAGACGGTTTCGGTGACCACCACGCCGCCCAGCAGCAGCGCGGCGCTCACACCGATCACGGTGACCACCGGCACGGCGGCGTTGCGCAGCGCATGGTGGGTGAGCACGGCGCGTTCGCTGATGCCCTTGGCGCGGGCGGTGCGGATGTAGTCCTCGGTCAGCGCCTCGCTCACCGCGGCGCGCGTCACCCGCGCCAGCAGGGCCACGTAGGTCACGGCCAGCGTGAGACAGGGCAGGGCCAGCTGCCGCGCCCAGGGGCCCAGGCCGTCGGCCATGCGCCGGTAGCCCTGAACGGGGAACCACTGCAGCTTCATGGCCAGCAGGTAGATGAGCACGTAGCCGATCACGAACACCGGCACCGAGAAGCCGGCCACCGAGAAGGCCATCACCGCCTTGTCGAGCCAGCTGCCCATGCGCCAGGCGGCCAGCGTGCCCAGCGGCAGCGCGATGGCCACGGCCAGCACCAGGGTGCCCACGGCCAGCGACAGGGTGGGCTCCACGCGCTGGGCGATCAGCTCCAGCACCGGCTTGTTCAGGAAGAAGGAGAAGCCCAGGTCGCCCTGCAGCACCTTGCCGGCCCACAGCAGGAACTGCGTCCACAGCGGCTGCGTGAGGCCCAGCTGCACGCGGATGCGGTCCAGGTCTTCGCTGGTGGCGCTGTTGCCGCCGATGATGGCCGCCGGATCGCCCGGCGTGAGCCGCACGATCATGAAGACGGTGATGGCCACCACCAGCACGACGGGCAGCGTGGAAAGAAGGCGTTTGCCGAGAAAGGCCAGCATGGTCGCGCTCCCCGGCTCACTGCTTGCGGATGTTCCAGTACACCTGGGCGCCGGCCGGCACCAGGCCGCTCACGCCCTTGCGCACGGCCGCAGGCTGGCTGAACTGGCCCAGGGGCACATGGGTCACGGTCTCGAAGGCGCGCAGCTGGGCGGCCTCGGCGAACTTCTTCTTGTCGGCGTCGGTGGTGGCCGTGGCGAACTGTTTCTTGATGGCTTCGAGCGTGGGATCGTCCTGCCAGCCGAACCAGCCCTTGTCGCCCGTGGCGTTCATCATCGACATGGTGATCGGGTTGAGGATGTCCGAGGCCGTCCAGGCGGTGAGGAAGGCGCTCCAGCCGCCGGCCGTGGGCGCGTCCTTGCGGGCGCGGCGGCTCACCAGGGTCTGCCAATCCATGTTCTGCAGATCGACCTTGAAGCCGGCCTGCTCCAGCTGCTGCTTGGCCACCAGCGGCAGCTTGCCGATGGTGCCGTTCTCGGCCGGGCGCATCAGCACCACGGGCTCGCCCTTGTAGCCGGCTTCCTGCAGCAGCGCGCGGGCTTTCTGCGGGTTGGCGATGCCGGTGTATTCGCCCGTCTTGTCGGATTCGAACGGCGTGCCGCACGGGAACATGCTCTTGCAAAAGCGCGTGAGGCCGGGCGCGCCCACCTGGGTGCGCAGGAAGGCCTCCTGCCCCAGCGCCAGCATGGCGGCGCGGCGGATCTTCTCGTTGTTGAACGGCGCGTGCAGGAAGTTGAAGCGCAGGATGAACTGGTTGCCCGCGGGCTGCGCGTCCACCAGCTCGATCTGCGGGTTGCTGCGCAGCACGGCGTACTGCTCGAACGCGGGCTGCTCCAGGATGTCGGCCTCGCCGTTGAGCAGCGCGTTGAGCTGCGTCTGCGCATCGCGGATGAAGAGCCATTCCACGCGATCGACGTACACGTTCTTGCCGCCGGCCGTGCCCGAAGGCGCCTCTGCGCGCGGCTTGTACTTCGTGTTCTTCACGAACACGGCCTTCTCGCCGGGCCGGAATTCATCGGCCTTGAAGAGATAGGGGCCGGAGCCGATGGTCTCCTTGATCTGTACGTCGCCGGGCGTGTCGGCCACGCGCTTGGGCATGATGAAGGGCACGTTGGACGAGGGTTTGCCCAGCGCCTCGGTCACCAGCCCGAAGGAGCTCTTCAGGCGCAGCACGAAGGTCCTGGCGTCGGGCGTTTCGTACTGGCCGATGGCCTTGGCGAGCTGGTCGCCGAAGGTGTCGCGGCTGGCCCAGCGCTTGAGGGAGGCCACCACGTCCTCGCTGGTGACGGGCTTGCCGTCGCTGAACTCCAGCCCGTCGCGCAGCGTGAAGGTCCAGACCTTGCCGTCCGGCGACACCTTCCACTGGCTCACCATCTGCGGCTGGATGCGGCCCTGCGCATCGGTGCCGAACAGGGTGTCGTAGATCATGTAGCCGAAGTTGCGCGAGATGTAGGCGGTGGTCCAGATCGGGTCCAGCACCGTCATGTTCGACGCGGGAATGATCCGCAGCGTGCCGGCGGCGCCGGGCTGCGCCGATGCGCCCAAGGGCAGGCTGCAGGCCAGCGCGGCCGAGAGGGCGCAGGCCCAGCGCGCGAGCTGCGCCGCGGCTCGTCGGCGGGCCGGCAGGGTGGGGAAGGACAGGGTGGTGGTTGGCATGACGGGGCTTCCTGGGTCGCCGGGGCACGGCGTGTCGGGGGCCGCACCGCATCGCGCTCCAGGCGCTGGGGCGGGGCGGCGGGCCGGGCTCTATTGAGGCACCGAAAGCGCCAAATGTGTATGTACAGTTGGCACGGCCTGTTGTAGAACAGTTGCCGCCCCGCCCTGTTTTGGGGCCGGTCCGCGCACAGCATGCGTGCACGCCTGCCGTGCATGCCGGCTGCATGCCGCCCACCCTTGCCACCGCACGCCATGATCCCTCTCGACCCCGCAAGCCCGCAGCCGCTGGTGCGGCAGGTGTACGACGCCCTGCTGGCCGACATCTCCACCGGCCGCCGGCCCGCCGGCGAGCGCCTGCCCTCGGTGCGCAAGCTGGCGCAGGCCTGCGGCATCAGCACCATGACCGCCACCAACGCCTACCAGCGGCTGGTGGCCGAAGGCCATGTGGAGGCGCGCCCGGCCAGCGGGTACTACGTGGCCGCATCGCCCATGGACACGGCGCAGCGCCGCCGCCCCTTCCAGGGCCGCACGTCGGTCGATTCGCTCTGGCTGCTCAAGCACGTGTACGAGGACGACCGCGCCCTGCGCAACGCCGGCTGCGGCTGGGTCCCGCCCGAATGGCTCTATGCCGACGGCGTGCGGCGGGCCATGGCGGCGCTGGCGCGCAAGGCGCCCGCGGGCCTGGCCCGGTACGGCACGCCCTACGGCTACCTGCCGCTGCGCCAGCAGATCCAGATCCTGCTGGGCCAGCGCGGCATCGAGGCCGCGCCGCACCAGATCGTGATGACGCACGGCGCGTCCCAGGCGCTGCTGCTGGTCGCCAAATGCCTGCTGCAGCCCGGCGACGTGGTGCTGGTGGACGAGCCGGGCTCCACCAACCTGTTCGCCATGCTGCGCTCCATGGGCCTGAAGCTGGTGGGCGTGGAGCGCACGCTGCAGGGCCCCAACCTGGCCGCGCTGCAGTCGCTGCAGCAGCGCCACCGGGCCAAGGCCTTCTTCACCACCTCCAACCTGCACAACCCCACGGGCAGCCAGATCAGCCCCGCCGTGGCCTACCAGCTGCTGCGCCTGGCCGAGCAGATGGGCTTCACCCTGGTCGACAACGAGGCCATGGCCGGGCTGGAGCCACCCGGCTCCACCTGCCTGGCGCGGCTGGACCAGCTGCGCCGCGTGATCCACGTGGGCAGCTTCTCCAAGACCGTCTCGCCCAGCCTGCGCGTGGGCTTCGTGGCCTGCAGCGAGGAGATGGGCGAGAAGATCATCTTCCAGAAGATGGTGAGCAGCCTCACCACGTCGGAGATGAACGAGAAGCTGCTCCTGGCCGTGCTGGTGG
>Ga0207686_10001252_pt1 | contig 14690 bp, 8 predicted proteins | sample KBSM24metaG_FD_184396 | JGI IMG/M metagenome (GOLD analysis project Ga0207686, IMG submission 184396) | Miscanthus rhizosphere microbial communities from Kellogg Biological Station, Michigan, USA - KBS M2-4 metaG (SPAdes) (version 2) | ecosystem: Host-associated > Plants > Roots > Rhizosphere >...
TATCGTCAACCAGACGGTGCCGCGTGCTCTAAAGGCCCTGGGTTACACATCGGAACAAGTTAACGACATCGTAGCCTACATCGACACCGAAAAGACTATTTTGGGCGCGCCACATCTGCAGAAAAGCCACGAACCAGTCTTTGCTTGCTCCATGGGCGATAACGCCATTCACTACTTGGGTCACGTTAAAATGATGTCGGCTGTGCAGCCGTTCCTATCGGGTGCTATTTCTAAAACCGTCAACATGCCGGAAGACGCCACCGTAGAAGACATCGAGCAGATCCACCTGGACTCCTGGAAGATGGGCCTGAAGGCTGTCGCCATTTACCGCGACAACTGTAAGGTTGCCCAGCCGCTGTCCATGGCCAAGAAAGATGACAACAGGGCCGGTGCCCCCGCGGCAACTACCGAAGAAAACCACGCTGCCCAAGCCGCTGCTGCCGGTGCAAACGCCACAGCCCTAGCCGAAGTCGCTCAGGTGATGGCTACCGATGCCACCATCGACGGTGGCCGGATTGTGGTCAAGGGCGCCATCCGCCGCAAACTGCCCAAGGTTCGCAACAGCAAGACCTACAAGTTCGAAATTGCTGATCTGGAAGGCTACTTTACGGTTGGGGAATACGAAGACGGCCAACCCGGTGAACTGTTCATTTCCGTTAGCAAGCAGGGGAGCACGTTGTCTGGTTTGATGGACTCCTTTGCCATTAGTGTCAGCCACGGCCTGCAGTACGGTGTGCCACTGAAGAGCTATGTCAAGACGCTGCGCGGTACAAGCTTTGCGCCAAGCGGCATTACTGATGACGCTGACATCCGCACCGCTAGCTCCATTACGGACTACATCGTCCGCCGTCTAGCGCTTGACTATCTGAGCTTCGACGACCGATTGGAACTAGGGCTGGCCAGTTTTGACGATATGCCGGAAGCCCAGACGAGCTTGCTAGAAGTAACATCTACACCGGTACAGATGGAAGTCGCATCCGAGCCGAGAGCCATGGCGACTCAGGTTGTGCCAGCTCCCAGCGTAACGGCGGTAGCTCCAGCAGTAGAAACAGGCAGTAAACCGGTACAAGACCCTGCCGCGCCGCTGTGTTACAACTGCGGCAACCGCACGCAACGGGCCGGTAGCTGCTACGTGTGTTCCAGCTGTGGTTCTACCACTGGCTGCTCATAAGCAGCACTAGCCTTAGTAAAAAGAGCCCCGAAAAGGGCTCTTTTTACTTCTGTCTACAAGTGGTAATAGGAAAGAATTTGCCGTGCCGTCTCGACAGCCGATAGATCCGAATTATCGATTACGCAATGTTCGACTCCGGTATATGTCTCGAATGCACTGGGGTTATCGCCAACCGCCTCGTGCCAGCGCGCTACATTGTCAATCTTCTGATCTTTCCGCGATGGTGCGGTAACTCGTTCCAAGAGCACGTCACAGGATGGCAAAAGCTGCACAAGGAACACCTTGCCACAGGCCGCTTCCACCGTTTGCCGAACAGCATCAATAAACTCCGCTCCAGGCGACATGGCTGCAAAAGTGGTTACCACGCTTAGGTTGGCCAGGGCCATAGCCTCGTACACGTCCACGAATATCTTTCGTACCAGCCGTACCCGCGCCTCACCGAGCTCGTGGCCGGAAAACGGCAGAGCTGTGGTTACAAAATCCCGTACTTTGTGGTTGTCGATGAGCGTGTAGCCTGTTAGTTTTACTAGTTCCTGGGCGACGGTTAGTTTTCCGGCGGCCGGGGGTCCGTACAGAAAGATTAGATTCATAGCCACTATACTAGCAGATGAGAAATCGTGACGGGAAATCTGAAAGGAATCTTAAACCAGGCGTAGGTTAGCCTAGAAACGGCGGAACATGTGCGTTACACTAAAGGTGCTTATGAAAGTGCTTGTGCTGTACCGACCGAACTCCGAATTTGCTCGCCGTGTGGAGGAGTTCATTCACGACCTCCGTGAAAGACACAACATTGACGAACGACAGCTAGAGGTGCTGGATTACGATAGCCGCGAAGGCGCGGCAACGGCCAGTCTGTATGATGTTATGGCCCAGCCATGCATTGTTGTGGTGGGTGACGATGGTGGCTATGTCAAAAGCTGGCAGGGGAGTGATTTACCGCTCCTGGAAGAGGTCGCGGGCTATACGCTGACTTACCCGTAGATCGGTGGGTTTATCAGGCTATGGTCTATTGCGGGGCACACTCTCCCTATAGCCCCGCTGGGGCTCTAGGGTATGCGTTCGGCTGAAATCGGTCTGCAGGACCGATTTCACAGTCCCCGCAATAGACCATAGCCTGATAAACTAGTGTGATCTTGAAACTATGTCACGCAAGCTGTACTATAGAAGGGAAATGCGTTGTGGTGTTTGCAGCAGTCTGCAGAACCGCATGAGCGGCTATCTACCGCGAAGCAGTGGGAAGAACCGGCAGGATATTATAATGACATTATAATATCCACCCCAGTAAAACCCATCGACATTGGCTCGTTAGACCAAGTGAATAAAGCGCCAAAGAATCACTTCTTTTGGAATCTGGATGGTACCGTCCGCTAACACTCAGCGGATTCCAGAGTCTAACAGAAGTGATTTTTTTAATTTCTCTAACACTCGCAGGAGCATTTACATGGATATACGACCCTACACTTCAGCTGACTACGAAGGTTTGATTAGCCTATACAAAAATCACCACGCCTACGGTGGGCACTTTAGCCCTAGTCGCGACACTGACGATCGTTTGTCTGCCACCTCCAAGCAGGGTGATCTGTATGTAGCGCACCACAACGGTAAGGTTACTGGTTCGTTCATGATACTGGAAAACCCGCACACCTTTTGGCTGATTCGTTTCGTGGTGGATCCCATGTTACCTAGTGGGCAAGAACTGGCGACGGCACTGTTTGAAAAGGCCCATGGGCTCGCCCGCGAGCGTGGCCACGAAAGTGTGATGGTCTATACCGACAGTAACGACCAGTCGCTAAATCAGCGCTATACCAACTTGGGGTGCCATCAGGCAGATGACTATCGTTGCTACTGGAAAGAGGTGGCATGACCAAACGGGTCTTATGCTACGGCGATTCTAACACCTGGGGTCAAACGGCCAGCCGGACTCGCCTAGACGAAGCCAAGCAGTGGCCGAACATTTTGTGGCGGGCACTTGGTGAAGACTATTGGGTAATCCAAGAGGGCCTCAGTGGCCGAGTGGCGGGTAATTACGAAACCACGTTAGCGCTTAATGGGCAGCCGGTTTTTGAAGCCACGTATTACATCGCATCACCGGTCGATTTGGTGATAGTAGCGCTGGGTACGAACGACTTTAAAAAGAAATACGGCCGCAGCGCGCGGGACATCGCCAGTGATCTGTTATGGTACAAACAGGCCATTCAGGATTATGCAGAGCTCAGCGAAGGCAGAAACACCCAGTTACTGTATCTGTGTCCGGCCAATTTCACACCCACCGAAGGTTACTTTGAGGTGACAAACGGCGTCCGGGAAGAGCTGATTGAAATTATGCGGTCGTTCGACGTGCCAATTTTGGAGCTGAACGACCTGGAAATGAGTAGTGATGGCATTCACTATTCAGAGGCCGCCCACCAGGAAGTCGCACGAAGAGTAAAAGAGAAAATAGAGGAGATGCTAGCATGAAATTTACCGCCAACAACCGCCGCAAGGCTATAGAATACGAAAAAGACCTGGTAGTGCAATGGAAAAAGAACAAGACGTTTGAAAAGTCTGTTGAACAGCGTCCAAAGGACAATGCCTATGTGTTCTACGATGGTCCGCCGTTTATTACCGGCGTGCCGCATGCAGGAACCTTGCTAGCGAGTATTGTTAAAGATGCGGTGCCACGCTATCACACTATGCAAGGGCGTCGGGTGGAGCGTGTGTGGGGTTGGGATTGCCACGGTTTGCCGGCCGAAGTCTTTACTGAAAAGAAGCTGGGCGTGCAAGATCGCCGGGATATCGGTACCAAGATTAGCCTAGAAGAATACGTTACCACTTGCCGCGACAACATGGTGCAAACTGGTAGCTTGTGGGAAGACACCATCGACCGGATTGGCCGCTGGGTAGACTTTAAAGGTGCTTACAAAACCATGGACAAAGATTACATGGAATCTATTTGGTGGGCTTTCCAGAAGCTGTATAACGACGGCAAGATTTACGAAGGTGAGCGTGTGCTATTGTACTGTACGCGCGATGCGACGCCGCTGTCTAAGGCCGAAGTTACCATGGATGCCGGTAGTTACAAAGATGTCAGCGATCCAAGTGTGTATGTAAAATTTAAGCTGGTTGGTGAAGATCGTTCGCTGTTGGCTTGGACTACTACTCCTTGGACGTTGCCCGCCAACACCGCTACGGCCGTGCACAAAGACGCCAATTACAGCGAAGTAGAGCTGGAAGATGGCAGTCATGTGATCTTGGCTACCGAATTGTTGGAACGAGTCTTAACCGATGAAAAACACCAGGCTGTGCCGTTCAAGCTGGTGGGTACGCTAAAGGGCGCTGAACTAGTTGGTAAGAGCTACGAACCGCTGTTCGAGAATCGCGGCGAAAACGCCCACAAAGTCTGGCACGCCGACTATGTGAGCATGGAAGAAGGCACTGGTATTGTGCATTTGGCACCTGCTTACGGCGAAGAAGACTACGCGCTTAGCAAAAAAATGGGCTTTCCGTTTGTGAGCGTCATTGACGAAAACGGCTTTTACACTGAAGGCGAATGGAAGGGTGTGAATGTTTGGGAGGCCAACAAGCCTATCGCTAAAGAGTTGCATGCTCGCGGTGTAGTGTGGAAAGTAGAATACATCGTCCACAGCTATCCGCACTGTTACCGCTGTAATACGCGTCTGATGTATCGGGCTCACCCCAGTTGGTTCATGGATATCGAGGGCCAACGAGCTAAAATGCTCGAGGAAAACGAAGGCATCGGCTGGTTTCCTGAACACCTCAAACACGGCCGTTTCCAGAAAACAGTCGAAAGCGCACCAGATTGGAACTTAAGCCGTGACCGTTTTTGGGCAACGGCTATGCCGGTTTGGAAGGGAACGGACGCTGAAGGCAAAGAGCACATTAGGGTAGTTGGTAGTTACGCGGAGCTCAAAGAGCTTTCGGGAGTAGAGCTGGAAGATTACCACCGTCCGTGGGTTGATGGCGTTGAGTTTGATCTGGACGGCGTCCACTACAAACGCATCGAAAAGGTGCTGGACTGCTGGTTCGAAAGCGGTAGTATGCCGTTTGCGCAGTTCCACTATCCGTTTGAAAATAAAGAAAAGTTTGAGAGCAGTTTCCCGGGTGATTTCATAGTTGAGTATATTAGCCAGGTACGCGCCTGGTTCTATTATGTGCACGCAGTCAGCATTGGGCTGTTTGGAAAAAAGGCCTACAAGCAGGTTATTACCACTGGTACACTGGCGGGCAACGATGGCCGCAAAATGAGCAAGCTCTTCGGCAATTTTACCGATCCAAATGAACTCATGGACACCTATAGCGCCGACGCAATGCGCTTTTTACTGCTGCAAAGCCCCGTCTTAAACGGTGAGGATTTTTCACTGAAAGACAAAGACGTGCAAGACGTACAGCGCAAGCTAGCCATGATCTGGAACATGTATGATTTCTTTACCATGTACGCCAGCGTGGATGGTTGGGAATGGGACGGTTCCCTGGACGACTCATCTGCCACTGTTACAAACCCGCTTGATACCTGGGTGTTGTCACGCCTGCATCAACTGCAAAACCACGTCACCGAGCACATGGATGTCTATGACATTCCTGGTGCACTGGAGCCAGTTCTGGCCTTTGTAGACGACGCTAGCAACTGGTATGTGCGCCGTAGTCGCCGCCGTTTCTGGAAATCCGGCGATGACACCGACAAAAACGATGCCTACCGCACGCTGCACTACGTGTTAGTACGTTTAAGCATGGTCCTGGCGCCGTTTGTGCCATTCTTAGCCGAAGAGCTGTACCAAAAACTGACGGGTGGCGAGAGTGTGCATTTGCTGGATTGGCCGAAGGCCGGTGCGGTGGACGAAGAGACGCTCACGCGAATGACCTTTGTACGCGAAGTGATTAACGAAGGTCTGTCGCAGCGTGCTGCTGCCAAAATTAAAGTTCGCCAGCCGCTGGTAGAAGTGACCGTATCTGGTGCACCAGAATCATTCGATATCGAGGACGACCAGCTGCGGATTCACTATGTTGACATCGTGTGCGAAGAACTGAATGTAAAACAATTCTGGATCAACACACACGATACACCCGTGAAAGTCGTACTAAACCTGGACATCACCCCAGAACTAAAGCGTGAAGGCCTAATGCGCGAACTAGTCCGCCAGGTACAAACTGCCCGTAAAGCCGCAGGGCTCAACGTAGACGACCGCATAGTGCTGCGCGTGGTTTCTGACGACGCAGAAGTGCTGCAAACGCTGGAAGATCACGCCGACACCATCAAGTCCGAAACGCTGGCCACTAGCTTGAACGAGTCCGAACCTAGCGCCTACACGGTCGAAGTAACCGTAGATGGCTATACAGTGACAGCTATGCTCGCAAAGGCCTAGAGCGTTGCATTACACTGATCCCTATGTTATAGATAACAAGCAATGACAATAGGTGAAGGTCAGTGGCCGGACTCCGACCCAAATGAAGCGGCCAATAATACCTACCAGAGTGCTGGCGCAAACCACGAGCCAAATGCAGTGACGCTACAGGCTCTGTTTGAACTTGCACGGGCTCAGGCTGCAGGAACCGGTGTGGTGACGCGGTATAGCTTCCAAAACAATGGTGAGCCGATCGATGTGCAAACGGGCTCTCGTACTTTACGCACTGATCCCTCTGTAACTGCCTCGATTATTTCGTATCTTTCGCCGCACGGTACGGTCCCGCATGGCGACAGCTATGAAGATCGATGGCGTAGCATGACCATAAACATTCAGCCCAGTGTAGGACAAGACGAGGCAGGCCTGTCTCCGCACGCACGGTATAGTCTGACAAGGGACGAGAACGGCGAATTGCACATCAAGCGGATGTCATCCCTACGTCCATTTTGGGCCGCTTTTCTAGGGTGTGATATACCTGGTGATGAACCCGTCGAAGCGCAGGATGACCCGCCAGTGCCCCAGGGAGAGGCAATCACATTGCTGGCCTTTCTCTGTAGGTTGGACGCTGTTGCCACAGACGACTATGATGACAGTCTGCGCCTAGAAATTGGCAGGCGATTGAGTAGTGAGGCGGTGAGGTACCAAACTGAGGCATTGAGACTCTATGAGCCGCCTGATGGCAGCCCTTCGGAAAGGTTGCCTATAAGTGTCTACTGGGAGGCTAACGTAAGTGCCGATCTGCAAGCCCTAGGCAGAGCTGTATATGAGTATGACTCGGGTCGCAGAGCGCATTTTCCAGATGACTATACCATTGAGCAGGTAGACATGGAACATGCGTGCCGGACGGTACTAGCCGCCTACGAAAGTCAGTGGCTTGAAGCTCGGGCTGCGGAGCGGCTTCAATGAGTGTCCCTTACCGCTCCAGACACCCTTTACAGAGGCGGCCGTATCTGTTACTATGTGATGGTATTTAAATTCTTGTAAGGAATTAACCAATGAAAAAAGCAGTAATTACAACCGGTGGCCACCAGTACGTCGTCTCTGAAGGCGAAACTATCACCGTGGAGCGCCTAAAAGACGCTGAAAAGACTCTAAAATTCGATGCACTCTTGGTCATTGATGGTGACAAAACCACCATTGGAGCACCCCTAGTTAATGGCGTGGTTGTTACCGCAAGCGTCGTAGACAACGAAGCCAAGGCAGACAAAGTTACCGCCATTCGCTACAAAGCCAAAAAGCGCGTACACAAACTGCATGGCCACCGCCAATTACAGACTGTTCTCAAAATCGAAAAAATCGCCTAGTTTTTTAGACTTCCGGTTTACTGCTACAAAAAGGCTTCCCGTAAAAGGGAAGCCTTTTTGTTTGGAAAAGAGCAAGGAAGCTGTGGATAAGTCCAGTCAGGTAACGCACGAAAGTGCTTATAGTTGTAAGAAACACAATGATAGTCAACGAGAAATTGATGCATTCTACACAACAATTAAAAACACCCTAACATTAGTACAATGGAACTATCGTTGTGTTAGAAACATCAGTAAAGTTACCTAAAACTCAAAAATGTATGCAAACTGCCCGGCGACAATTAGTATTCGGTTTTACCTTGCAACAGAGATGTATAAGAGAGAAAATAGAGAGGTCTTAAACAAAAAAATAGTTTCTAAGACAAAAACAACAAACTCAAACAAAATGCTCAAACAAACACCGAAAAAGCGAGTACTCTTTGTGCGCAGGTATGCATCTGTCGCCCTCGCTGTTTTCGGTGTTTTTTCTTTTGCCCTAACAAACCTGCGTGCGCCTCAGATGGCATACGCTGCTTCGGTGAACAACACCATCAACTTCCAGACCCGTTTGCAGACTGCTGCCGGTGCCATTGTGCCCGATAGCACCTACAACGTGGAATTCAACCTGTATAGCGTTAGTAGTGGCGGTAGTTCACTGTGGCACGAAGACTACCTGAACAGTGGTAGCACTGGCCTGCAAACGGTAAACGGCTATCTAAGCACCAGTTTGGGTAGTCAAACGGCTTTCCCGAGCACCATCAACTGGGACCAACAGTTGTGGATAGGTATGACGGTACGTGGTACCGGTAGCTGTAGCTTTGGCAGTTGTACTCCTGCGGACAGCGAAATGACGCCACGCTTGCAACTAACTGCTGTGCCGTACGCTTTCCGGGCTAACCAATTGGCTCAGTCTGACAGTGGCGACACACTAACTTCTACTCTAAGCATTCAGGCTCCTACCACCGGGAATCAGACATTCGTTATCCAGGACCAGGGTGCCAGCGGCACCTTTAACGTGTTAACTGCCGCTAGTGGTACTGATGGCTACATAAAGCTACAGGGTGCTAGCCCAAGCCAGCAGACGGGCGGCTTCAAACTGAGCGGTACTGGTATTGCGGCGACACTCCAAGCTGGAACGTTCGATGTGGCTTCGGCGGGCGGGCTCAATATTGGTACGACCAATGCTACGAGTATCTCGATAGGGTCGGGCAGTACTACAACACTAACTATTACGCCGGCTAGCACTATAAATAACACGTTGGTTATTGCTCCATCGTCTGGCAACACTGGAGCTTTTGTAGTCAAAGATGGCGGTGGTGTTGGCTTCCTGACGGTAGATACGAGCGCACAACGGGTGACCATAGGTACGGTAGGTGCTTGTACTGGTGGCTCTGGTAAGCTTTGCGTGAACCAGGTAGCTAGCAGTACTGCTGGCATTACCAACGCCTCTAACTTCTTGACGCTGACCACCACCAACGGTGGTACCAACTATGGCCAGCGTATTTTAGTGAACGATACCAGTAGTTCCAAGGCGAACACAAACTATGCACTATATATAGACGACACTGGAACCACGAACACTAGTGCGGTTGTTAACGGCATTTATCTGAACAACCCAAGTGGTCTGGGCGGTGGCAATCTCATTCAGCTGCAAACGGGTAGTAGTGATGTGTGGAAGATCACTAACGCGGGCGCCGCCACGCTGACGGGCACTCTCAACGTAACTAGTGGGTACAAGTTTAATGGCACCTCTGGCGTGAGCCCAACGGCCTGTAGCGGTGGTCAGGTACTAACGAACCTAACGGTTCAGGGCGGCATCATAACCGGCGCTGGTACCTGTGCAACTAACGGTGCGGGCGCAACTACTACGCTAAGTGACGCCTACACTAACTCTGGCACCACTGACCCGCAAATCCAATTAAGCAACACCAATGGTGGCCTAAAGCTTCGCGATGCATCGAGTAGTACTATCACTAACCTGTTCCAGATTCAGGACAGCGCTGGCAGCAGCACCTACTTTAAGGTTACTAGTAGTGCGACTACAGTCGGCACTTTGGTGGGGACTACAGCGGTACAGGCACCACTGATCCAGACGGCTGATGGCGCTACCGCTTCCACAGCAATTACGCTGCGCTCTGGTACTACCACTGGCGGCTCGGCATTGAGTACAGGTTCGGTGACGATCGCTTCTGGTGACGGTAGCGGTACAAACACCAGCTCCGGTAACGTTAGTATTGATAGCGGTGCCAAGACGGGCACTGGTACTACTGGTTCGATTACCATTGCGGGCACCAACGCCGGTACCGTAAACATTGCCAACAATGCGGCCGCTCATACAGTAGCAATTGCGACCGGTGCGGCAGTGCAGGGTGTTACCATCGGTAGCACTAACAGTACTTCGGCACTGACGCTGCAGGCTGGTACGGGCAACTTCTCGCTCACGGGCGCAGATGCGACTACCTACACTATTGGTTCAACAACCACTACGGGTACCATTACAATCGGTAAATCAACCGACAACAACACTATTAACATTGGTACAGGCACTACTGCTACCGGCAAGTCGCAAGTAGTGAACATCGCTACGAGTGCTACGGGTACGGGCTACGCCAGTGTCAGCATTGGCAACACGGGCGGCATTGGTTCTTTGGGGCTGAACTCTGGTACAGGCGGAACGCTGATACAGTCCAAGGGCGCTATTATCGCAGAGTCAGCCACTGATTCTACCAGTGCTTTCCAGATTCAGAACCACAACGCTAGCAGTAACCTGCTGATTGCCGACACTACTAACACGCGGATCGGCATTGGCATGACCAGCCCTGCTTACACGCTGGACGTGGCAGGTGACATTAACGTTGGATCGGGTAGCGTGTATCGGGTAAATGGTACTTCTGGCCAGACTATTACGGCTTGTACTGGCGGTCAGGTGCTCACAAACATTGGTGTCACCGGTGGTATTGTCACGAGCCTAGGCGGCTGTGCTACCAACGGCGGTGGCATCAGCCCTACGCTGCAAAACGTATATGACAACTCGGGCAGTACGGATCCTCAGGTTCAACTGAGTAATTCGAGCGGCGGGCTGAAGTTGCGCGATGCTAGCAGCAGCACCATCGTCAACCTGTTCCAGATACAAGACAATGCCGGTAGCAGTACTTACTTTAAGGTTACTGCCAGTGCCGCTACTGCCGGTGTGTTTAATGCTGTTACCAAGTACAAGATTAATGGCACGGACGGCGCTGGCGTAACCTGTAGCGGTGGCCAGTTCTTGCAGGACCAGGTGGTTTCCGGTGGTATTACCACGGGTGGTACTTGTGTGGCGTCTGGCAGCGGTCTTAGCATCGGCACGATAGACACTGGTAGCTACAGCGATAACGGTGCCGCCATTTCTGGTACTAGCTTACTGCTGCAGACTGCTAGCACTAGCCACGTTGGCCTGGTTAACTACGGTACGCAGAGTTTTGCTGGCGCCAAGACCTTTACGGGTACAACGCTCCTAAAGACCACCAGCGCTACTGCCTTCCAGGTCCAAGATGCCTCGGCAAACGTGTTCCTTACCGTGGACACTAACACCTCTGGTGGCGTCATCACCTTCGGCAGTGGTGGTACGGGTGGCAACACGGTCATCTGGACGCCTAGCACTGGTTTGAACGCTTATGGTACATCACAGCACTCTAAGACAATCAACCTGACAGCAGAATATGCTGGTGCGGTGCTGGATGCTGCAGGCGACAGCAGTTGTTCGTCTGCCAACAGTGGTACCATGACCAGCGGCTTCGATGCTACCAACTATGTGAATTACTACAAGTGGGCCAGCACTACCACCGCCCAGTGTTACGACGTAGTGGTGCGCGTACCGGTGCCAACGGACTTTAGTAGCTGGGGTAGTAGTACGCCGATAACTATCAATGGCTACACCACCAACACGTCCACTGGCACTATCAAGGTAGAGGCTCGAGACACCGGTAACACGTTAGAAACTAACTGTAACTACGCAAATGTTACCCCTGGTTCTACCAGCACGTGGTCCACTAGCAACTCTAGTAACTGTACCATAGCTGGCACCTATACTGCTGGCGGTGTTATGACGCTGCGCATTCGTATGACTGGTGGTACTAGCAGCGATGTTCGCATCAGTAACATTGTTCTGACCTACAACAGTAAGTTTTAGGGTTTTAACCCTGGCAAAAGGCCCGCCAAAAGGCTACAATAAACAGTAACAATAAGCGCTATGTAACAGATATGAAACAAGATGCTTAAACGCAAAAAACGGCTCAAAAAAATGTGGTTGTGGACGCGCATACGACAAGTGCGCCTGAAACGCTGGTGGTTTCGCAATGACAACCGCTACGGTTTAGCGTGGCGTTTGGGCAATGGGGCACTGGCGGTATTGATTTTGGTGGCAGCGGTTATACCAGTGTTGCAGCAGTGGAGCAACAACGCAGCGTACAAGCTTAGTGCTGACACGCTGAAGCTAGTGGGTGGTACCGACCCAACTTTGACTAAGCAATTAACATACGACGGTAATTCTCAAACCTACCAGTTCAACAAAAGCGCCATAAAGGGCGACGCCAGCAACCCATTGTCCAAACTGCAATCGCAGGTTGGCACAGCGAGCGGCAAGGGCAAAAACAAAAGCCTGTACGCGTTGGATGTGCCGCAGGCCATTAACAAGGGTGTGACCTATCACGATATAAACTCGGGCTTAAGCTTTAGCCTGGTGCCGCAGTTTACGGCTAAGCAGGGTCAAGAAGTGCAGGGGCATTTGGTGTTCCCTATGGCCGATAGCACACAGGCTATTTACACGCTGAAAAACAATGGCCTCAAGGAAGACATTGTGCTGCAAAAAGCCGCCCAAGACACCATCACCTTTAGCTATCAGCTAGACCTGCCCAAAAGTTTAGAGGCTAAAGTAATTCCGGATAGTGGTGGAGCGATTGGCATTTACAGTGCCGATCCAACGCTGTTTGGTGACATCACCTACGGCAGCGATAAAGATCGGGCTACGGTAGAAAAAGCCCGCGAAAACGGGGATAAAACGTACCTGGTATTTGGTTTACCCAGCCCCGTTATAAAGGCGCCGGATGGCAGCAGCGTGGGGGATGCGCGGTTTGAATTGGACGGCAATCATCTTTCGGTTGTAGCTAGCGGCCTATCGAGTGTAAAGATGCCGGTTACGATTGACCCAAGTGTGGTCGTAACCAGTACCGGCGATTTCCAGAGCGGCAATGCCGAAGACAACGTTAGCTTTAGTACTAGCGGACAGGTAACGCGCGGTGCGGTAACAGGCGGCAGTATAAGCGCCGGCTGGTCAAGCGCAGGCAGCAGTTTTACGACTGCTCGCTACGGCAACGCGGCGGTTGCTTATAACGGTTACCTGTATGTAATAGGGGGCTGTAGTACCCAAACATCGCTGACCGCCTGTAACAGCGCGTACTTAAGTGACGTTCAGTACATTGCCATAAACAGTAGCACCGGCGCTCTAACTGGCAGCTGGGCCAGCGCTGGCAATAGCTTTAGTACAGCGCGCTTTGGCTTGAGCGCTGTTGCCTATAACGGCTATCTGTATGTTGCCGGGGGATATGGTGGCAGCTACCAAAACGACGTGCAGTACATTGCTATAGATCCGAGCACCGGCGCTCTAACTGGCAGCTGGGCCAGCGCTGGCAATACGTTTAGCAATGCTCGCTATTTCCAGTCGGCGGTTGCCTACAATAACTATTTGTATGTGGCTGGCGGGTACGACGGCAGTACCTACTACAACGACGTGCAGTACGCTGTTTTTAATGCCGATGGCACCATCGGCAGCTTTGCGTCTGCGGGCAACACATTCACCACTGGTCGCTTTGGTTTAAGTGCGGTAGCCTACAACAACTATCTCTATGTAGTAGGTGGCTGTAGCGCAGGGACGTGTTCTACCTATAAATCCGATACGCAGTACGCGCCAATTAACAGCGATGGCACCATTGGCACCTTTACCACGGGCACCAGTTTTACTACGGCACGATTTGGCCAAGCCGTTACTGTTTATAACGGCTATCTGTATTTGGCCGGTGGTAACGGCGGGAGTTACCAAACAGACAGCCAGTACGCTCAGGTAAATGCTAACGGCACCCTAGGAAGTTGGGCTACGGCGAACATTACTAACAACCTCTCGGCCGATGCGCTAGCTGGTGCCGCAGCCTATAACGGCTATCTATATACCGTCGGTGGTACGGTCAGCGGAACGCCAAATGCTGGTACGCAGTACGCTACTATTGACGTCACGGGAACCACTACATCCTACGGGACTACCACTGGACTCAACAACGGCACTACCAATGTTAACATCACGGCAGGCGCGGCTATTGCCTATGCCAACCACCTGTACGTCTTTGGTGGCAGTAGCACCGGTGCGAACACGCTCGCCACTGGACAGATGGCGACTATTAATGCCGATGGCACCATTGGTAGCTGGTCGGCAACGACATCGATGACGTTTGGTGAAACACTTACTGGCGCAACAATTTACAATGGTTTTGTGTATATCGTAGGCGGTAACACGAACGATGGTGGGGGTAACAGTCCGGTACAATATGCCTCAATCAATGCCAACACGGGCGTTGTTGGATCGTGGACTACCACTACGGTGTACCCAAACGCCAGCACAGATGACCACAACCCGGTAGCATATAACGGCTTCATGTATTACCGCGGCTCGGGCGGTGGCTCTAACGCAACCATTAACTATGCACTGATATGTACCGGCAGTAACAATGGCGTCGGTGGTTGTGGAAGCACGGCTGGTGCTCTTGGTACCTGGAACTCAGTAGTTAATAACCTCAACACTTCACGCAACTTTGA
>Ga0207686_10001255_pt1 | contig 14649 bp, 16 predicted proteins | sample KBSM24metaG_FD_184396 | JGI IMG/M metagenome (GOLD analysis project Ga0207686, IMG submission 184396) | Miscanthus rhizosphere microbial communities from Kellogg Biological Station, Michigan, USA - KBS M2-4 metaG (SPAdes) (version 2) | ecosystem: Host-associated > Plants > Roots > Rhizosphere >...
CGGTGGGGGAAGCGCGCCACCTCATGTCCGAACCGGTCCAGATCGAACCAGTGGAGCGCTTCCCCCACCGTTACGAGATTCACCGACGATGCCGGCAAACCGCAGTTCTCCGCCGCCGCCACCTGATAGCGTACCTTTGGGTTAACAAACGCCAGACTGATCTGCTGAGCGCTGATGTCGGTGGCGACTACCTGCTGGAAGTAATCCGCCAAGCCGACGGCAGCCTGACCGTTACCCGTACCGCAATCCCATGCGCATTCACGCCCGGGCGTAATAGAAGCCAGATAGGCGAACAAATCAGCCGGGTAATGCGGACGAAATTGCCGATATTGTTGCGCAATCGGCGAAAACAGATCGTGATCGGGCGTTGTCATTATTATTGTCCGCAAGTCTACATCTGCTCTACTTCGCCACCGCAAAATCGGCATGCAGCGGCTGTAAGGGAATCGTCCGACGCTTGCACGTGGCGTCGAGCGTTCCTCCGATCGCCTTGTGGAAGTAGACGTACATGATCTCTTCGTGCAACTCTTCGCCTTTCCACGTCGGTGCAACCGAGCGACCGTCCGGCGATCGTGCCATCAAGTCCCTTTTAAGCAGCTCGGCGAATACGTTGGCATAAGGCTCGTCGTTCAGCAAGTCGATCCCGAACAGCTCCCGGTATTCATCCAGCTTGATCGGCTGATTCGCCTTGAATGCGAAACTCAAACGCGTACCGATCGCAATATTCCCCTCAAGGACGCGCCCATAGGCGAGGGGCGGGGCCGTGGGATTGCTTTCCATGTGTGCGATGTATTTATTAATGTCGGTGATGTTATGGGTTTGCACGAAGCTGGGTTGGTTTCCCGACAACCAGCCGTACGCACCTGGGCCGAAGGCAAGCATCGAATTGTATTTTTCCCATTTGTCCTTCGAAACCCGGGGGATATTGCCGTCTGGGTAAGTTCCCGCCTTGTTCCACCATCCGCAGGGACTGGGATGGTAGCCATTGGTACGCAGTATCGATGTGGCCGCGTCACGCATTTGATACGTCATGGAAATGGACGGAAATATTCCGTTTTCAGTCAACCGTTGCTTGTGCTTTTCCGAGTTCCACACCGACGCGTTACCTATCCCCATTTTTTCACGTTCGACATTACGTAGCCTGTACAGGCTGATGCTCGGGACCCCGAATTCCACTAGCGTACGAATGTCGCGCTCGAAGCTTTCCGGGGTCTGATAGGGTAACCCAAACATCATGTCGACGCTAAAAGGCCGCCCTGCCTTCGACAAGACCTGAATCGAACGTAGGGCTTCCTCGGGTGAGTGTCCACGGTTGGAAAAGGCGTTCACCTCCGACTGCAGGCTCTGGACGCCGACGCTGAACCTGTTGAAGCCAAGATCGAGTGCCAACTCGACACTCTGCTCAGTAAAGTTTTCCGGGTTACCTTCGAGACTGCGTTCGCAATCTTTGACGAGATTGAAATTGCGGTCGACGTGCGTAATCAAGCGACGGAAAGCCGGCTCGTTGTTGAGCAAGAGTGCTCCGGTTCCTCCACCGATGTAAAACGAACGGACCAGCGTCTCACGGGTCCAGGGCGCCTGCTCGAGGTAGAACCGGGTTTCTTGGATGAGCAGGTCCGTCCATTGCATAAGCTCTTCCGCCTTGCTGTTGGCTCGTATTTTGCGTTTTACGTAATTGCAGAAATGGCAGATGTAATCGCACAAAGGCAGATGAAAATAAAGATGAGTATCACGCCCGGCGCCGTCGAAATCCCTGTAGGCGGCAAACAACTGCTCGGCATTGATCGTCATGCCTTGATTGGCGGTGACGTTGATGTTGTAATCGTTGACAGGAATATTCAGCTCGGGATTTGCTTCGAGAAGTTCATCCAGCACTGCTTTGCGCGATGAAGTCATGATTCGTCCCTTTATTTTCAAACCGGTGCACGTCCGGATTCTTGACCGGTTGTTAGTAGTAGTTACGCATAATTTCGTGCGTCCACTCCGGCTGCGATACCTGTTCGCGTGGCGCGAATTCGGTGAAGTACGGTTTGATATCGAGCAGCGGAGAGCCGTCGATCGCATCCAGCCCTTCCACGGTCAGAATCATTCCGTCGCGGGAACGAAGCCGGCAGCGCGACAAGCCAATGCGGTTGGGGCGCGCTTTCGGCCGTTGAGCAAAGATGCCTACCTTCGGTAAGAAAGTCAGGTTGCGCGGGTGACGGGCACCGGTAGGGATACTGGCGGGGTCCACCTTGTGCATCTCGTAAATTACTTCCAGGTGAGAGAATTCTTCAATTCCCTGCAGAGATTCCGGGGTGAACTGTTCCGCGTCGATTACCAGCTGCGAGACCACGCCGCCCCAGTGGTCATCCTGTGGCGATGCGATAGCATTGCGTACCACGCCGATCGGCGTGAGAATCACTGACTCCATGAGTTGTCACTCCCAAAGCGTGCCGCGTACGAATAGTCTGCCTTTAAGGACCGGGTCCACGACAATGTAGATGGAATCGACCGGCACCTGAAGGTGTGCGGCCGTTGATTCGGCCACCCTCTGGATCAGCGATCGGACTTGGATATCACTGTAATCGGACTTGCAGCGCACCTTGATAATCGGCCCGGCGCGCGCCGGATCCCCCGACCAGTTCGGACGAAAATGGCGGCCTGACGCGATGGGATGCCACAGCAGCCAGACGCGATCGTCGGGTAAGCCGAGAACGTCCCTTACCTCGCTGGCAAGCGATGGCAGCAAGTGTGGCGGTGGCTCGGTCAGTGGAGAAAAGATGTCGATGACTGGCATACTGTATGGCCCATGTAATCACGGTTGAACGGCACCATCGACGGATAGCACCGTAGATACGAGCGCATCGATTGGATCGTCGCTCATCGGGCCAACACGCTTCAGGGTATGCCCGCACCCTTTCAGGATGTGGCAGTTCACCCGCTGCGAACGGCGCACGACGAGTTTCTCTCGTGACTGCTGCGCGTACACCTCCGGCCGTTGAAAACTGACATACTCGGAATCCGGCTTAAGGTATCCGACACAATCGTTTTCCCCGTACACCAAGTGAATCCTGCGCACGTCGTCGACAACGATCACCGGCTCCTCCAATACAGTGCCGATCATGACGACTGTAGCAGGGGTGGCTCGCCCCTCGGGCGCGGCCAATTGCCGCAACATGACCTGACCACCAAGAGAGAGAGCAACAACTGAAAAATCGGAGCGGAACGGTTGGAACGCGGGCTCGTCCAACAGGACGCGCAGGCATTGCAGACGTTCGGTAATTGCCTTTTCAGTCGAATCGGCAGCGTTGTGATTGCGTTCCGGCAGGTCGACCTCGAACGTCGTGATGCCGTGCTCGCACAGGGCAAGATGCAATGCACGATAAAGCCCGGCTTCATCCTGGTCTTCGTCAAAACGGGCCACCCGTCCAGAATTAATCAGGATGCAGGCCGAACCACGAGCGAGCACGGGACGAAAGATCCTCAGCCGCGTTTGCCGATCGCTGCAATTGGCGAGCAGGGTGATTTCCTCTGTCATAGCATTCCCGGGAAGCAGAAGGGGCACATTGTTCTTGACACGTGCCCCCTACCGTCTTATCGGACGGCCGAAGCCGCCCCTACCATCGCAAGAGACACGCCATCTGCAGTCGGCTTGAGCACGACCGAATGTCGATTGTCGACTTGCTTCAGAGCGGAAGCTGCGCCCACCATGGCCAAAGTGACGCCATCGTTCGATAGGTCGAGGTGAATCCGTGTGAACTTGTTACCCTGCGATGCCGCGACCGCCACGCCTTCCTGCGGTATGCTCCCTTTTGGTAAGCTAGTTGCCATAATTTCTCCTTTAAAGTTGAAGGAACCAAGCCCAGCGGCAAACTGACGCTGCTCCGGGGCTAGCGAGCAGTGCTAGCCATCAGGTTTAACTTGAACCCTTGGTTTTTCCTTGTAGTCCAATACTCGTTCGCCCGGAGCATGAAAATACGTAAGTATTCGGTCGCGCCGCACTCATTCGGAGAACCGGTGACGTTCATCGACAAGGGTGGGCACTTGAATTGACACCAGATATCGTTCTGATGCACTGCACAGCTCTTGCAGCGGTTAAAGTCATCGAAGACGATGCTACGGAACTCGTTGAAGCCTTCATCCCATACCTGCTTGAACGAGCATTCGACGATATTGCCGGCTTTATAAGCGTTATTGCTCATGCAGTTACTGCAAGGGTAGACTTCGCCGCTGCTGTTCACGTAAACCACTGAACGACCGCATTTTTCCTGACCGGTTGCCCTTTCCAGTTGCTGGCAAAATTTGATTGTATCGACACCGGCGATGGCCTGTGAGCGCGTGCCACCGGCCTCTTGCAAGGCGCCGGACGACTCGTCGACGTCGTTAATACTGTGCTGGTAGCGGTCCATGCAGCGCGTGTAGACGGTTAAAACCTCGTCGATTTGATCGGGGGTCAGCAGGATGTGTGGATGCAATAAAGCCCGACCGATCGGGTGGGTTTCAAGCCATTGGGGGCGCGGATAATTGTTTTCGACGCACCATTCAAAAATTTCCTCGACGTCGTTGATGTTATAACGGTGTACCGATACCGCAGTACGAACGACGTGGCCATACTGCTTGATCAGTTCGAAGCACTTTCGTAGCTTGGGAAAATCCATCCGGCCGCGGATGGTTCGCTCTGGCACCGCTGTGTCGAAACTGATAAAAAAAGACTGACCGGGAGGAATGCGGCGCAGTTTCTCTTCGGTGATCAGCAGTCCGTTGCTGAATATTTGGGTACTGAAGGGTTTCGTGCGCGCGTAGCGAATGATGTCCACTGCATCGTAATGTGCAAAAAGCTCGCCACCGGTGAGAAAAACCTGCAAGACACCCATATCGGCGAACTCGTCCAGCAGTTTCAGAATGCGTTGCGTCGACATTTCCGATTCACGCCGCTCGCCCGACGATGCATAACAGTGTGTGCATCTGAGGTTGCAAAGATTCGTAGTTTCGATAAAGGCGATCGCTGGAGCTGAAAGGTGAAACTGCTTCAATTCCACCAGCGGTGAATCGATAATGAAATCTTCCAGATCGAGCTCTTCGGCATGCTCCAGGTTCCGGTTATACGAATCGATCACAGGTTTTGCGGTGGGATGCAAATAGCGAACTCGACCGTCAGGTAGGAGGGCAACCAATCCTGTAGGATTTTCCTGATAAGGTACAGCGCGTGACATCATGTATCCCTTTTAAAGGCGAACTACAAAATGCTGCGAGGAGAAACCAGGAACCGCTGAAGCAACACGCAGAAGAAAACCCGCACCCCCAGCATTTTTACCGTGGCCGGTAGCCGTAGTGGTGCTTCGGTCAAGCATACTCTTATAATTTTCCGCTCCTCAACCTATCTGCTTTTATAGTGTTAAATGTTGAGATTGGGTGTTTTAATCATGCGCCAATAAAGCCTGTATGCATCGAGGATGCGATCACCATCCTCGGCATGAACCATCGTGCCGATCTCTAGTGCAAGCTGGCCTCCTACGGTCGCCCTCCATTTGCTGTTTGTCCCACTTGACATGAGTGTCCGGTACGGTCACCCGGAAGCTGCGTCAAGAAAAACATTGCGCGATTTACAAGCTCATTCTATGACCCGACATCAAATAGAAATCGAATTGGAATTTTATAAGGCACGCTATATTCCTCCTCTGTACCACTCCAATGAGAGAACAGATTGAGAATTGTCAATGTCAGTCCGCTTTGTTCCAGAAGGCGTGCGAGAAATAACCGGCGTTCCGCGCGTTCAGCTTGAGCGACTGGCGTAATTACTCTTGTCGATGCGATGAGGGCGCTCTCTGTCGCCGTGTAGTAGTTAGCATCTTTCGCTAAATTCTTCGACTTTTCTAAGAAGATAGGGCCGCCAACGCCCATGCCTGCGTTGGCGGCCCTTCATCACGGCTGAACACGGCTGTTTACATTTGCTCTACAGCTTTTCGATCTGCCGATCAATCGCCTTGCGAGCCCGTTCATTACGCTCGCTGTAGCGGTCCGTCAGATAGTCCGAGCGCCCGCGCAGCAACAGCGTCATCTTGTACAACTCCTCCATCACGTCGACGACGCGGTCGTAGTACGCCGAAGGTCGCATGCGCCCCTCATCGTCGAATTCCTTATAGGCCATCGGAATGGACGATTGGTTCGGGATCGTGAACATGCGCATCCAGCGTCCCAGCAGGCGCAGCGTGTTCACCACGTTGAACGACTGCGAGCCGCCGCAGACCTGCATCACGGCCAGGGTGCGCCCCTGGCTCGGCCGCACCGCGCCCTGTTCCAGCGGGATCCAGTCGATCTGGTTCTTCATCACCGCCGTGATGGCGCCGTGGCGCTCCGGACTGCACCACACCTGGCCTTCCGACCACAAACACAGCTCGCGCAGTTCGACCACCTTCGGATGCGTCTCGGGCACGCTGCCGACCATCGGCAACTCCATCGGGTCGAAGATTTTTACTTCGGCGCCGAAGTGTTCCAGGATACGCGCGGCTTCGTAGGTAAGAAAACGGCTGAAGGAACGTTCGCGCAGCGAGCCGTACAGCATCAGGATGCGTGGCGGGTGGTTCAGGTCGCCGACCGGTTCGAGCTTGTCGACTGTCGGCAGGTCCAGCAGTTCCGGCTTGATATTGGGCAGATTCAACAGTCGCTCAGCCATGGCGGGCCTCCTGATGGTCTTGCGCGCCGGCGAAGTCGCTGTGCGCCACCGTGCCGGCCACCGTCGCCTCGCGGTGCGCCGCCGGATACAGCCAGCAGAACAGCGGCGTCGCGGCAGCCGCGCCGAGCAACTGCGCGGCAATGAAGCCGAGCGCATCGGCCGGACGGATACCGGCGAAGGTATTCGTGGCGCTGCGGGCCAGGGTCACCGCGGGGTTGGCGAACGAGGTCGACGACGTGAACCAGTAGGCGGCCGTGATGTAGGCGGCCACCGCGAACGGCGTCACGCCCGGCCGGCTGCGCGAGCAACCGATGATGACGGCGATCAGGCCGAAGGTGGCGACGAATTCGCTCCACCACTGCGCGGCGCCGGTGCGCACGTGTTCCGACGCGACGAAGACCGGCACATCGAACATCAGGTGTGCCGCCGCCACGCCGGCAAAGGCGCCGGCGACCTGCACGGCGATGTACGGGACGACTTCGGCTGCCGGCAGGTTCTTCTGCCACGCTTCCGACAGCGTGACGACCGGGTTGAAGTGGGCGCCCGAGATCGTTCCGAACATCAGGATCAGCGCCACCAGGCCGGCGCCGGTCGCGATCGCGTTGGCCAGCAGGGCGATGGCCACATTGCCGCCGGCCAGTCGCTCGGCCATGATGCCCGAACCCACGACCACGGCCAGCAGGAGTGCCGTGCCGAGGCCCTCGGCGACGATTCGTCTGGCAAATGTCATTGCTTGCTTCCTCCGTTGAACCAGGCCGTTACGCCAGCAGGGCACCGATGCGATCCAGCTCCGCCTTCAGGCGCGCGCGGTCGGTCTTCAGTTCGTCCAGCGGCAGGGCCAGGAAGGCTTCGATGCGCGCGCGCAGGATCGCGTAGGCCGTCTCGAAAGCGGCGTTGATCTCGTCTTCGGTCCCGACTACATGGCTCGGATCCTCGACGCCCCAGTGCGTGCGCAGTACCGGGCCGAGATAGGCCGGGCAGGTTTCGCCCGCGGCGCTGGCGCAGACCGTGACCACGATGTCCGGCGTCACAGGTAAATTGTCCCAGGACTTGCTGAAGTAGCCCTCGGTCGGAATGCCTTTGCTGGCCAGCAGGGCCAGTGCGCGTTCGTTCAGCTTGCCGGTGGGCTGGCTGCCGGCACTGATGGCATGCCAGCCGACGGGCGTCAAATGGTTGAAGACCGCTTCGCTGATGAGCGAGCGGCAGGAATTTCCGGTGCAGAGGAAAAGTACGTTCACGTCGGGTTTCTGGTCAAAGGTGAAATGGAGCGCGGCATCAGGTGCCGCAGGTGGATGTGCCCGGTTCACAGGCCGGGCTGCCGGTTGGGGAGCAGGGATTGCCACCGCAGCAGTTCTCGGTCAGGAAACCAAGCAGGGTATTCATCGTGTCGAACTGGGCGGCGTAGATGACGAACCTGCCTTCCTGGCGCGGCACGATGAGGTTCGCGTGCGTCAGCTCCTTCAGGTGGAACGAGAGCGACGACGGCGGCATACCGAGCGCTTCCGCAATTTTGCTGGCGGCAAGACCTTGTGGGCCGGCCTGCACGAGGAGCCGGAACGTCGCCAGCCGTGATTCCTGCGCGAGCGCAGCCAGGGCGACGACGGCATCTCTGTTTTCCATGATGAATCCGCAAATTAATTTCTACATTTTTAGTATAGTCGAATCGTAATGCGGCAAACAAGACGACCCTTCCAGAATTATCGAAATATCTTGACAGGCCGGATTCGTGCAAATTATTCTGTGTTCGTCGAATAACGAATGAAGTGTCACCGGGTGTGACCCTGATCGCCCTGCTGCTGTGCTTATCAATTCGTAATTCGACGAATAAGGAATAGCCGCATGCTGCGGCCGGTGATCACATCCGGCAAGTGCCGGTCAGACGAGGAGAGCGACAATGAGCACGAACGACAAACAACATCTGCCGGTCGCGGTACTTGGCGCCGGACCGGTCGGCCTCGCGGCAGCCGCGCATCTGATCGAACGCGGCCTGACCCCGCTGATTCTCGAGGCCGGGACAACGGTAGGCGCCAATCTGGCGACCTACCGGCACGTGCGCCTGTTCTCGCCGTGGCAGTACAACGTGGACAAGGCGGCCCGGCGCCTGCTGCAAAGCCATGGGTGGGACGCGCCGGCCGGGGACGCCCTGCCAACCGCAGGCGAACTGCTCGATGCCTACCTTGTCCCGCTTGCCGGGACGCCCGGGATTGCGACCAATCTACGGCTCGGCCACCGCGTTACCGCCATCACCCGCGTCGGCTTCGACAAGGTCAAGACCAGGGGGCGCGACAGCGCTCCATTCCTCATCCGTACCGAGACGGCCGAGGGCGTGCGCGAGTACCTGGCCAGCGCGGTGATCGACGCCACCGGCACCTGGTCGCACCCGAACCCGTTGGGCGCGGACGGCATTCCAGCGCGCGGCGAAACGGCGCTGGCTGCGCGGATCGACTACGGCATGCCCGACGTGCCCGGTGCCGCACGCGAGCGCTTTGCGGGACGGCGGGTCCTTGTCGTGGGCGCCGGGCACTCCGCGGCCGGCACGCTGCTCGCGCTCGCGCAGCTGGCCCAGGATCATCCGGGCACCAGCATCGTGTGGGCCACGCGCGGCAGCCAGTTGGCCCGGGTGTTCGGCGGCGGCGAAGCCGATGGCCTGCAGGCACGCGGCCAGCTGGGGATGCGCCTGAAAGCCTTGCGTGACTCCGGTGGCCTGGAGTTGCACCAGAATTTCCGCATTCAGGCGCTGAGCGAGGTCGACGGACCGATCCGGGTCACCGGAGAGCCGGTCGACGGCGCGGTACCGGTGATCGACGGGATCGACCGCATCGTCTGCGCGGCAGGTGCGCGCCCCGACCTCGCGCTGACCCGGGAACTGCGCGTGCGCCACGATCCATGGCTCGAGAGCACGGATGCGCTGGCACCGCTGATCGATCCGAACGAGCATAGTTGTGGCACGGTGCGTCCACACGGGCACCGTGAGCTGGCACACCCGGAACCCGGCTACTACGCGGTCGGCGCGAAGAGCTATGGCCGTGCGCCGAACTTCCTGATGGCGACCGGGTACGAGCAGGTGCGTTCGGTCGTCGCGGCCCTGGCGGGCGACCTGACGGCGGCTGACGATGTCCAGCTCGACCTGCCGGAAACGGGCGTCTGCAATACCCGCCTGGCGTACGAGGATGCAACGCCCAACCCGGTCAGCTCCTGCTGTGTGCCGGCCCCATCGACGTCCGGCGCATGTGGCTGCAGCAAGCCGGCCGAGGCGGGCTGCTGCGCCTGATGTGAACGATCCTGCCGCCGGATCGAGCCGGCGGTACCATCCTGGAGTTTTCCATGCATCAGCCAGCCAAGACAATCGGCATCCTGGCCGTTACCCAGATCGTCTCCTGGGGATCGCTCTACTATGCCTTCACCATCGCCGCACCCGGCATCCAGCGTGATCTCGCGCTCGCGCCGGAACTGGTGTTCGGCGCCTTTTCCTGGGCGCTGCTCGTCGCCGGGCTGGCCGCGACGCCGGTCGGTATCCTGCTGGACCGCTACGGCGGCCGCTACGTGATGGCGGCCGGGTCGTTCCTGTGCTCCCTGGGCCTGGCCTGGCTCAGCCAATGCAATGGTGTCGTGTCCTACTATTTCGCCTGGACGTTGATCGGGCTGGCCATGGCCCTCACCTTGTACGAAGCCGCCTTCGCCACGATCAACCGCAAGCTCGACACCGGATCCCGGCAGGCGATTTCGACCTTGACGCTGTTCGGCGGCTTTGCCAGTACCCTGTTCTGGCCGCTGACCGCCAGGCTCGATGCAATGTGCGGCTGGCGTGATACCTACCTGTGGTATGGCATTGCGCAGCTTGTCGTGTGCCTGCCGCTGCACCTCTGGCTCGGCGCCGATCCCGCTCGTAACAGCCCAAAGGGTCCTGCCGGCGCACGCCGGAGCCACACGCTGGCCGAGGCGTTGCGCCACCCGGCGTTCTGGACGCTGGCGTTCGCCTTCTCGGCCAATACGTTCATCTTCTCGGCCATGGCGGTCCACCTGATTCCCCTGATCGAGCGCCTGGGCCAGTCCGTAGCGGTCGCAGTCCTGCTGGCCGCGCTGATCGGCCCGATGCAGGTCGTGGGAAGAATCGCGGAAATGACGCTCGCCCGGAACGCATCACCGCAAACGGTGGGAAAGCTGACGTTCATCATGCTGCCGGCAGCGTTGCTCGTCCTCGTGCTGTCTGGTTCGCAGGCATGGGCGGTGGGGCTGTTTTGCGTCCTGTACGGCCTGAGCAATGGCATCCTGACGATCGTGCGCGGCTCGATTCCGCAGGCGCTGTTCGGTCGCGACAACTACGGCGCCATCGCCGGCGCCATGGCGGGCCCTGCGCTGCTGTCGAAGGCGGCCGGGCCGCTTGTCGCCGCAACGCTGTTACGCCATGACAGCACCCCTGGAGAGTTGTTGGCCTTGCTGCTGGCGATGTCCGTCGCTTCGCTCGCCTTTTATCTGCGGGCCGTCAGCACCGAAGGTCGGCCACGGCCTGCCAAACCCTTTGACAAAGGTACGGCCTGACCTCTATTCTGCGTTCGCCAAACAACGAATGAACTCCATGTCAAAGTCCTGCAGTCCCCCGGTTACGCCTCGCGCGCGCGCGACGGAAATCGATGCCGATGACCTGGCACGCATGTGCAAGGCGCTCGCGCATCCAGCACGTATCCAGCTGCTCCGCCACCTGATCGATTACGGCGAGTGCTACTTCGGAAACCTGGCCGACGTGCTGCCCCTGGCGCCGTCGACGATTTCCCAGCACGTCTCGATCCTGAAGGAGGCTGGGCTGATCGAAGGCTCTTCGGATGTGCAAAGGGTCTGCTATTGCGTCAATCGGGAGCGGCTGCAGCAGCTGAAAACCGCCATCGCGGCGCTTGAGTGAATCGCTAGCGAACCCTGGTTTCCGTTCCTGCCAGAACGCTCCTGCGCAGGCGCACGCGTGTTTGCGGTGTCCGTATCCTGGCCACCATACCCCAGGCAGTCGCCCATCTGAGCGCGCGGTCCGTGGCCGATCCCAACGGCCTGGCCGCCGCTGCGCGCTGAAGCGCAACCGACATGCGCCGCATCGCATACAGCCGTTTTTCGATCGTCGTTATTGTTGCCATTGTTTAATGTTCGGGGCTTACGCCAGGCCCGACTGTGCTCTGGTTAACCCAAGCGTCAGTACAACCGCGCCGTTCCGCTACCTCGTGGTTGCCAATTGGATACACAACTGCCGCGCTGCACCATCTATTCGTTGCCAGGTATGTACGTTCAAATTAGAATAATTCTCATTAAGATTTGCATTAACGTTTGCGCATGCCCGCCTCGCCGTCCCGCCGTTCCTCCCTGTTCCTGGCCCTCATCCTGTCGGGCGCCCTCACGGCTTGTGGAGGGGGCACTGACAGCGCGCCGGTGACGGCCGCGACCGTGACATCGTTCACCCCCGGCGCGGCCCTGGGCGAAAAGATCTACAACGACGTTTCTCTGTCGGCTTCCGGCCGCCAGTCATGCGCCACGTGCCACAGTCCCGATCACGCGCACGGCCCGACCAATGACCTGGCCGTGCAGCTCGGCGGGCCGAACGGGGACGTCCCGGGTTTCCGCGCCTCCCCGTCGCTGCGCTACATGCAGCAGACGCCGGCATTCCACTTCGAGGCGGACGGTACGCCCGTCGGCGGTTTCGATCGCGACGGCCGCGCGCGCACGCTTGCGGAGCAGGCCGAACGGCCGTTCCTGGCACCGCACGAGATGGCCAACCTCGACAAGGCGGACGTCGTCGCGCGGCTGAAGAGCGCACCGTATGCGGCGCAATTCCGGGCCACGTTCGGCGACAACATCTTCGACAACGTCGACCAGGCCCTCAGCCGTGCCCAGTTCGCTTTGCAGCAGTTCGAGAACGAGGATCCGCGTTTCCACCCGTTCGACTCGAAATACGACCTGTTCCTGACGGGTAAGGTAACGCTGTCGGATGCGGAGTTGCGCGGCCTGGCGCTGTTCAACGATCCGGCCAAGGGCAACTGCGCGGCCTGCCATCCGAGCGCGCGCGGTGCCGACGGCAGCGCGCCCCTGTTCACCGACTTCAGCTACGACAACCTGGGCGTGCCGCGTAATACGCGCATCCCGGCCACGCAGGACCCGACATACTTCGACCTCGGACTGTGCGGCCCCGACCGCACGGACCTCGCGGCACGCACAGACTTGTGCGGCGCCTTCAAGGTGCCGACGTTGCGCAACGTGGCGACCCGTAAAGCCTTCTTCCACAACGGCGCGTTTGGCAACCTGACCGACGTCGTCCGCTTCTACGTCACGCGCGACACGAACCCGGACCGCTGGTATCCGCTGAATGCCGACGGCACGGTGGACAAGTTCAACGACTCGCCGCCGGCCATGCGCAGCAATGTGAACACGGCGGAGGCACCTTATAACCGCCAGCCGGGCATGGCGCCGGCATTGAACGACACGGAAATCGCCGACCTGGTCCAGTTCCTGGGCACGCTCACCGACGGCTACCGACCCTGACCCTTCTTAGGACATTCATGAAACAACGCATCATCAGCGCGGCATTGGCCGCCGCCTTCCTTGCCGCTCCGGTGGCGTCCATGGCCCAGGAAACCGACCTGGCGAAACGTGTCGAGCAGCTCGCGGCCGAACTGGAAAAAGTGAAGGCCGAACTTGCCGCGCAGCGCGCCCAGGCTGCCGCGCCGGCAGCACCGGCGCCGGTCCAGGCCGCCCAGCCGGCAGCGGCCGCGCCGGTAGCCACAGCAGCCACGGCGTCTGCCGCACCGACCTCCGACACCGTCTTCTCCGGCTATGGCGAAGTGAATTACAACCACCCCGTGCGCAATGCCAGCGGCGCGCAGACGGACCTGCGCCGCGCCGTCATCGGCATCCAGCACCGCTTCGACGAGAAGACTAAGGTGGTCGCGGAATTCGAGTGGGAGCATGCGATTGCGTCGGCGTCGGACAGCGGCGAGTCGGCCATCGAGCAGATGTATGTCGAGCGCGAATTCAACGGCGGCCTGCGCGGCAAGGCCGGCCTGTTCCTGATGCCGGTGGGCCTGCTGAACCAGAACCACGAGCCAACCGCGTATTACGGCGTCGAGCGTAATTTCGTCGAGACCGCGATCATCCCGACGACGTGGCGCGAAGCGGGCCTCGGCCTGTCCGGCGAATTCGGCGACGGTTTTACCTGGGATACCGGCCTGACCACGGGCTTCGATCTGACCAAGTGGGACCCGGCGTCGGATGAAGGCCGCGAATCGCCGCTCGGTGCCATCCACCAGGAAGGGCAGCTGGCCAAGTCGCGCAACCTGTCGCTGCACGGCGCGCTCAACTGGCGCGGCTACCCGGGCCTGCTCGTCGGCGGCTCCGTGTTCACGGGCAAGGCGGGCCATGCGACGCCGGATTTCGCAGGCAATGACGCGCGCGTGACGGTCGCCGAACTGCACACCCGCTACACGCCGGGCGCATGGGATCTGTCGGCACTGTGGGCGTACGGCCGCATCTCGAACACCGAGGCCCTGAACGCCACCTTCGTCGGCAACGCGACGCCCGTCCCCAGCAGCTTCGCGGGCTGGTACCTGCAGTCGGCGTATAAACTCTGGCAGGATGGCGATTACACGCTCAGCCCGTTCGCCCGCTTCGAGAGTTTCAATACGGCCCGTTCGTACGCGCAAGTGCCGGCCGGCTTGGGCGTACCGGCCACGCCGTACGAGCGCGTCGCCACCGTTGGCGCCAACCTGATGGTCGGCCAGGGCGTCGTGCTCAAGGCCGATTATCAGAAATTCCGCGAAGACAAGACGCGCGACCGGGTGAACCTGGGCGTCGGCTTCGCTTATTGATCCGTCATCGATCCGTCATCGGGGTATCACCATGCGCTATGTTCCGTTGATCGTGCTGGGCGCCTGCGCCGTTACCGCGCCCGTCTTCGCGACGCAATACCTGAGCCCGGAGCAGGCGCAGAAGCTGATGTTCCCGGAAGCCGATGCATTCCGCGC
>Ga0207686_10001256_pt1 | contig 14647 bp, 16 predicted proteins | sample KBSM24metaG_FD_184396 | JGI IMG/M metagenome (GOLD analysis project Ga0207686, IMG submission 184396) | Miscanthus rhizosphere microbial communities from Kellogg Biological Station, Michigan, USA - KBS M2-4 metaG (SPAdes) (version 2) | ecosystem: Host-associated > Plants > Roots > Rhizosphere >...
CGGCGTGGCGGTGGGTAGTGTGATCCCGTTCCTGCTACGCTTCATCAAACCAGATATGCCCGAGTGGGAGAAGTTCAGACGTATGGATGGCAACGACCCGCTGCAAGGATGTATTGCCAACGTGGTCGATCCGATTATGACCGCGCTCACATTGCTTTCCACACGCGGTGTGCCTAGCTGGGTTGTCGAGGCACCAGCCAAACTACAGAAGGCACGTAAGCAATCTGGCAAGCCCACCATCCCACCTTACCGCCGTGTTGATAGCAGCGGCTACGTGACTGCGATACAGCGGCGGCAGGATCGCAGACCACGAGTCGACCACGGCGGCACACATGCCAGCCCCGTCGTGCATGTCCGCATGGGACATTGGAGGCACTATGCGGATGGCGAGCGCAGCTTCATACGTGATACGTTGGTCAACGCCACGGATGAGATGCGTGAGAACTTCCACGCCACACGAAGCCACTACGTAGTGAAAGGGAACCAGCCATGACACTTTCGCCAGCAGTTGTGCGCCGCCAGCGCATCGAGCAGAACATCATCCGCGCGGCGGTTAAGTCCGCACTCGCCAAAGGCTACAGCGTGTCGGTTAATGATGGGGAAGAAGTCACGCTGGCTAAGTCGACCAGCGAGGCACGCATCATGGCGGCGATTATGACCACCGACGAGGACGTGCTGTTGATCCACGATCAGTTGAAGGATGCGGTGTGCATCGGCTGGATCAAACTCATCTACGGCAACGATGGATGGGATGTCATCAACGACTACACGACGAACCTTGAGGCGATGCTGACCGACGCACACCGCGTGGCAGCACGCTACGAGATGCGAGGCTAGTCACAGCCATATCGCAAAAGAGTACCGAGAAGTGAGAGCAGCCATCAGACAGAAGAGTACCACTCAACGAGAGCAACCACCGGAAAGAAGAGCACCGATAGACTTGTGTGAGCCTGTGCTCCTGAGAGTTCCAAATGACCAGAGCAACCAAACGCCAATAAGCGTACCGAATGAGCAGAGCAACCGTCACCACCGAGAGTACCGAAACAAGAGAGGATAACAGCATGGCAAAAGAACCGAAGATCGCAGATGATTACGTCAGCATAGCGCGACGTATGAAGGAGTTGGAGTGGGAACGCGACTATGCCAAGATGCAGGCAGCCTGCGATGATGAAGCGGAGGATGACAGTGGGCCGTTTGCTGATCCGACACCAGTGCCAACACCGATGCAAGTCAAAATAGCCCGCCTCACACGGTCACTTACAGCGCCTTCGTGCACAAGGTGCAGCGGCAAGGGCTGGCGCTACAATCAGAGCCGGAGTCGCTTCGTGATATGCAGCACATGTGGCAACCCGAATGGCTTCGCCACACCTTGAGAGGATAGAGCAATGGGTATTTACATCATCGACTACTACGGCACCGTGTCCAAGCGACCGATGGATCACAGTGCACACACGTACGACGACTACAACGACGCGCTGGTCGTCGGCGAGATGACGAAGCATAGCAACAAGCACGTCCTGTCATTCACCGTCCGACTTATGGAGGATAGTGAAGCCGTGCCAGAGCACTATGGCGTTGTGAAGGAAGCGACGCCACCACCCATCGACCCTGACTTTGAACGATGCGAGCCTGGTGTGGATGAAGGTCCGCCGCTTGTGTTCGCGCTACAATCGACCGCACTGCCACCGCACATCCAGCCGCGACGTGCGCCGCAACAAGCAGGGGGCTACGACGCTATGAGGGAAGGCTATCAACCAAAGGATGAAGGTCCGATCGGACCGCCACCCACCGGCGGCAGCAGCGTCCGTTATCCCGCCGACGTGGCGCGGCGCCACCAGGACACGCCACACGAGGCGCCACCGCCACCGCCATTCGTGGCGGCAGCTCCGCCGCGTGTCGATCCGCGTTGGCGCGCTGCGTATGACAACACCGTGGCAATCATCCACGGCATCCAGATGCGCATCGTGACGGCTAAGCGGTTGCGTGAGGAGTTCGGACACGCCGGCATTATGCCGCACGAAGACGGCGAGCAGCAGTACGACACCGCCACCGAGTACTACGATATTCAGTACCCGACCGACTTGGGAACACTCCAACAGTGTGCGGACTATATCAAGATGATAGCACGCGAGCACCCGGAGTGCGTCGACCGCAATCATAAGCGATGGCTGTCGGCGCTGGTATCGTACATCAACACCGCAAGCAACTGAGGGGTACCGACATGAACGACGAACCCGACGAGTTCAGCATCTACCGTGGCGAAGAAGGCGCGAATGCCATCTCTCGCATCACAGCCGACTTGAAGGCGGCAGCCCGTCAACTGACTGAGACGGAAGCGCGCTTCCTGGTCGACGCCTATTATGCGATGCAGGAGGATCGCATCCGCGCCAACAATCAGTTGCGTGCGCTGTCTGGATCGGCGGAACCGAATAGCATCATGCAATGGCTTGGTGCGCAGCGGTTTACCTTGGAGAAGCAGGTTGCACGTGCGCTGGATTACTATTCCGACTCGCGGCTCGCTGGCGAATGGGCACGATCCATCACCGGCATCGGACCGATCATCGCAGCCGGCTTGCTTGCCCACATTGACGTAACGCAGAGTCCAACAGTAGGACACATCTGGCGTTACGCCGGCATGGACCCGACTTCGCTATGGCTGGGCACCGCCAAGTCAACTGTGTTGGTTGACGAGGTGCTGAAGGCGTACCCGCCACGCGAGCAGTTTAATCCCGAAGTTGTGGCTGAGATTGCCAAGCGCATCAACACGCGACCGGAGCAGCTTCGCAAGCGAATGGCTGACCGCAACGATCCGACCAAGATCACCATCACACGTGCGTCGCTCATCAAGGCGGTGGCGAAGCGTCCCTGGAACGCATCGCTGAAGCGGCTATGCTTCCTCATCGGTGAGTCGTTCGTGAAGGTGCACCGGCTGGAGTCGGATCACTATGGCAAGGTGTACGCGGAGCGGAAGGAGTATGAGACGGCGAAGAATGACGTTGGCGATTATGCCGATCAGGCGGTGTTGTCGCTGAGCGAGAAGAACTTCGGCGCCGACACAGATGCACGTGCATGGTACTCCGGTTGCTACCCGGCAGGCTCCATGCACAAGACGATGTTGTTGGAGCCACCGAAGCGACCGGCGTTCCTCAAGACGATACGTGTGGCAGAGGGGAAGGGTGTGGCAATGCTACCGCCGGCACGCATCCACCGACGCTCGTGCCGCTACGCTGTCAAGCTGTTCCTCTCGCACTACCACCACGTGCTGTACGAGAACCACTTTGGCACGGAGCCGCCGAAGCCGTACATCATCACACACGGCGGGCATACACACTTCCTGGCGCCGCCCAACTGGCCAATGCCACGCAAGAAGAGCAACCGATAGTCAGCAACGCGCGCTCCATTCGTGGGGCGCGCCAGCCGATGAAATTGATAGCACCGTGATTGCGAAGCAGCCGATTGTGACGTGAGTTCCGAATCAACAGAGTAGCCGGGTCGTAAGAGTAGCACCGTGGAACGTAAGCAGCCGGACTACACGTGAGTACCGAGTCGATTGAGCAACCGAATTGTGACGTGAGTTCCATCGCATCCGTGTATGGCGTAACACCATGATAGCAGCCGACTTCACGGAGAGCACCGCTCCAACTGAGTAGCCGGGTTCGTATGACAGCACCGTGGAATGCGAGCAGCCAAGGTTATGACGAGTACCGAGTATAGCAAGCAGTTATGATAGCTAAGAGTACCGGATGCAGCGAACGAGTTGGGGCAAGGGCAGTGTGCCGTAAAGGTTGAACGTCAACTGAAAAAGGATCACACCGTGTCATACATCCTGATATGGTTTCTATGGTTTACGATCCTTATCACCGCTGTAGTGATCCTGCTAAACGGTGCCGTGGCGCCGTGACTGTAGCCACGTGATACGTTAGCACCGAGAGCCGCGTGTGAGCCTGCTGCCAAGGGGAGCACCGAAATATGCAAGCGAGTCAGTCTGTCTGATAGTCACGAAGAACTTGAACGAGTCAAGGTTCCGTAGCAGTACCATGATAAGCGAACGAACCATGAAAATCGAGCGTACCAAGATCAGCGAATGAAGCGTCGGTGAATGAGCGTACCAAGATGAGCAATTGAACCGTCGTAAGGAAGCGCACCATCATCAGTGATTGAGACGATGTGTTCGTGAGTACCGTCAAGAACGATCTACAACCAAGGAGCAACCAATGAGCAAACATGATATCGACTTCATCACCGCAGAGAACTGGCCGGCATTCCCATTGCTCGCGTTCACCAAGCGCGGCGCCAAGTCCGAAGACAATGATTACCTGGGCTTTATGCACGCCAACCATCCGCTGACGATATACGTCGGCAACATGCTCACGATCCCCGGCAATCCAGGTGACGGATGGGAGGAGGTGCTGCGCGGCTACCCGCACCACACGTATGAGACGTTGGATGATCTGCTGAAGGAGTACAGGATCGACTGACATGACAAAGAGCAGTGATCCTGCGACTATCGTGCAGCGGCGTCGAGCAGACATCGACTCGCTGCAAAAGGCTGTGCACCTAATCCGCTTGCACGCAGCCGGCACAGATCAGACGTTGGCAATACGCATACTGAGTCAAGCGATCCGCCATCGCCTCAAGGCGTTGCGGGCGATGGGAGTCAGTACCGATTGACACCGGCTGTGGACGTGCGCTATAAGACCGTTTCGCACCTAAACCCGAAAGGAAACCTACTATGTGGCTAGTTATGAATGACGCTTTCCTATCCGTCGTGGAACATCACGATCCGGCAAAGTATGATCTGCTGACTGTGCGGGCACGCCGCAGTGCCGACATCACGAACGTGTTCCCGACCGCACGTGTCTACACCACACCGCAGCGTGATTATGGCTACCGTGCGTATGTGAAGCGCGGCGCGGTGGCGAAGGTGATCGCCGCGCGCATCACAGGCATCGACTACGGCAACTTCAAGGACAGCGTGAAGGAACGCAGCCGGCACGACGCGTATCTGGAAATCTGGACCACGATGATGCGTTGGGGTCGCGGGCTGAAGAAGTGGAGCAACTACAGCCACCTCGACGCACAGATCGACGACGACTTGGGAGCAAGCTGATGTTGAAGAAGGTCGAAGTCACATCACTTGCTGAGGAACTAGCGATTGCGATGATGAACGACGACGCGACGGTGACGACCATGATCCATCTTGCCAAGGGCAGGGTGGATCAGCCGTATGCGTCGATCATAGCCGGCTCGTGGGTGTCCATCGCCGGCAATATGTCGCGTGACTTGGGGATGGAGTGTACCGCGATGGATGTGATCGCTGCGGCGCTGCTCGCATCGGAGCACTATTACGCAATGCTTGACATGGGGGATATATGAAAGGCAAGCCAAACCAGCAAGGCAAGCGACCAAGGCACAAACGCTTGGCTGTTGCCAGACCGACGACGGGCATACCGCCGACCGATACCATCAACGTACCACTGAGCGAGATAATGAAACCTGCCAATGAAATCAGCCGTGCTGCGAGCCGGCGATCGTACGAAGATCGCGTGATCGATCTGTTGCGAGCCAAGGGGCTCAACACCGACTTGACCAACGATGAGCGGCTGTTGATTCACTCGGGCTGGGTGCTGTCAACGCGCCACGATCTGGTGATGGAGGATATCCGCAACCGTCGCATCGAGGCACAGGCAACGTCACCGTGGGGAGAACACTGATGGCGTCGTTCTGGCTTAGCTTTTCCGATCCAGACAAGCCACGTGGCTTCCGACGCATGGGGGTCATAGTGACCGACGGCAGGGACGGCGTGGATGCTGTTAACCGTACGCACGGCATGGGGATAAATCCAGGCGGCGAGGTGCTGATGGTAGCGTTGCCGGATCAGCCGCGCGTGCCGGATGCGTGGCGTGACCGCCTCCTCACAGTGGAGGAGGCGGAGCGCGTCAACGAGATGATGGCGAAGGCGGGGACCATACACAAGCGACGCACGCGAGGGAGGAAGTGATGTCAACCAAGAAGATCACGATAGAGGTGCAGCTTGTGACGGTGGTATCACCGTTGCTCGCATATCCGGGCGACCGGCTGATGATAATGGGGGACGTGTGCATTGGCGTTGACACGTCACGCGAGGCACCACCGCTGAAGGACTGGACCGTGCCGCTGCCCGCTCTGCCAGCACCGGCAGCGAAGCCAGCGAGGCACAAGGTGAAGAAGTCAACGCGCACCACGGGAGCATCAGATCAGGTACGGAAGATCATACGTGATACTATGGCGGACGGTGGCGAATGGACTTCGGGGGATATCAAACTTAGGCTGAGAACCAACGGGCAGCGACGGGTGATGTACTATGTGCTCGACCAGATGGTACGATTTGGACGAGCATCCCGCCGCGTCGACGATGTTGGCACAACGTACTATCAGCTAACGTCGGCAAGGAACGCCAAAGCCGACGTTGCCTAAGTGAGTCGCACGAGCCTAGAGCACCAGACGTGGCAAATGAGTCGTATAACCCGAGAGTACCGTCTAACTTGAATGAACCAGCTCAATCACGAGCACCGAAGAACGTATGTGAACCGGAGTCAATGAGAGTACCATTCCAGCCGAGTGAACCGCATTCAAGAAGAGTACCGTTCCAAAGAAGAGAACCTGAGTTGATGAGAGTACCATTCCTGCTGAGTGAGCCACTTCCAAGTGATAGTACCGCAAAGCGCGAGTGAGATGATGGGCCTAAGCGCACCGATGAAAGTGATCGAGTCGATGAGCCTGGATAGCATCACCCTACGAGAACGAGTCTAATGGGCTGTGCGCACCGGAGACAGTCAACGAGTTGTCGACGAACAGAGTACCGTCCTGATAGAACGAGTCGCATGTTGCAGAGCGCACCGAGTATGCAGAAGGGGATATATATGACGCCTGGTGAAGATGACGATAAGGACACGCCACAGGAAGGCGACTTCAACAAGATGATCCTGTACGTCTTGGGCGTTGTGCTGTTCTTCGCGGTCCTGAGTATCGCGATGCGTTTTGGAGAATGAGGTATGAAGGGGCGGGCGCAGGCTCGCCCTTTCTATTTGCCAATCGACCTATCTGCATATCACGATAGCCAAATAGGCAGATAGGTGTCGGATCGGGGCGCCTAAGTCCGCCGCGAGGTGGCACCGCCGCCGCACCGCCTAGGGATGCGTACCACGGCGGGGAGCCGGTATCGGCGCCGCTTACCGGGCGGAACGCCGGAAGCCGTGGTACGCATCCGGAGCCGTGGCGTTAGGGCGTAGGGGGAGGGGCGTACCGCCGCCGTGGCACCGCCGGGGGGCACCCCACACGGGCGCGGGCGGTACCGCCGCCAGGGGAGGCGCCGGGAGGGGCGCGGAGCCGTGGCGGGCGCTGGCAGCGGTGCCGGGAGGTGGCGACTAGCGGCGCCGATCCGCGGTGCCTACCTCCGGTTGTGGACCGTCGCCGGGTGGCGATTCCGGTTGTGCCACCCCGAGTACCTCCGGTGACGACTCGGCAGCCGCTGCCAGCGCCACCTCGCCCAATGTCGGATCGCGCGGCGCGATGGTGCCAGACGCAACGATTGCATCCCCAAGCCCGCGCGCTGCCGGTGCCTCGACCACGACAGCGTTTGACGGCGGCGCTGCGGTCGAGCCAGCACCATTGGTCGCGGTGACGATGCAGGTCATGCTATGCCCTACAATATCAGGCACCGACAACACATCCAGCGATGGTCCGATTGACGGAATGCCGGAGCCATCCTGTACCCACTGATAGCTGTAGCTCGTCGGCTCGCCATTCCAGTTGCCCATCGTACAGTTAAGCATGTTATCCACTTGCTCAACATATGGCACATCGACATTGACTGGCGGCTGCGTGAATGTGGCTGGTGGCTCTGTCACACCGGATTCTGGATACCACGAGCCGTCGACCAGCCCCGCCACGTTCTCCGTCGCAACGGTGGTGACATACCAAGGATTCGCCGCATCGTAGATCAGACCCTGCGCCTCTGCCAGTGCTTGCAGTGGTGCAGGATCGCCGTCCTGCGATACCTGTCCGTATGCTTGCGTCGCAAACACCGCACCGCAACCGAACGACAACGCGGATAGCTCCGTCGGATACTTGTCCGGCTCGCCTTCGTGCAGCAAGGCTTGCCGCTGTGAACTGCGGTATGTCTCATAGATCACGAAGCCTTGCACGCTCGCCGCCGCTGCCATCATCTCGACCTTCGTGCGCGTGTCGGGTTCCAACAGATCGAGCGATTCGACACGCGACGAGACTGTGAAGTACTCCGACTGCTGGATCACGTCATTGTAGAACGTTGACATCGCCATCTCCTATTTTAGATTGTCAGAATCACGCCACCGCCCATTGCCATCCCATAGGTGCCCCGCCGCCACTTATCAACCGCGTTAGCTCGGAATCAATCCAATCAAATGATGCCGCTGCTCCTGCCACACCAGCCAACTTGCCGAAGTACAGATCATTCCTAATGAAATTGTTATAGTTGGCATTGTTGTTAATCAACACATTAGGATCGCCAACGGTGAAACCGAACACATTGTTGGTCAATGTCCACGAGGTTCCCCAATCTGCTGCCCAAGGATCACTTGGCAAGTGCTTTAACACCTGACGATACGGACCGGCATAGGCTCGTACCCAGCCAGAGGTTCCATTGGTTCGATTGATTGGATTGGGCAGCTTCCAAGTCATAATGGTTCGCCACTCTGGCTGTGTAGCTGCGAAATACATATCTGCCCAGCCCAGCATCACACCAACATAATTTTCCATGTATGTCTGTGTGTACGTTCCGCCCCACAGCTTGATAAGATACTCGGGAGGCTGCTCATCATTATCACCAAACTGCGATTCAATCGTTCTAAATGTCTGACGACCAGGAGCGTTGACGCTGGTCGTGTCGTTCACCCTGCCCATAAACCAACCACGGAACCCATCAACTCGCGTCTGAAAGAATGACTTCGGAAGCAACCAAGATGGTGTAGAAGCTGGTGTGCATACCAGCGCATTCATAGCATTGCGCAAACCCCAAGCTGTTGCGCGGATCGCATCAAACACATGGTAGCTGCTGCGAGTGTTCCAAGGATCAAAAGTGATATCAAAAATGCCCTGGAACTGTAGATGTTCCAAGTAGTACGGATCACCGGTCAACAGGAATGGTACATAGCTCAGAGGCATACTATGCGGGACATCGGGACTGCAAAATGGCTCTGTTGCCGGATTGGGCCTCAAATATGGATCGCCAGGAGGCGTCATGTCATATTGTGTTGCGTGGATGTATATATTTGTGTCCAATGGAGCGTTGGTGTTCTCATCGCGGAATATCCAGGGCACGCTGCCTGCTGCCTCAGCCAACGCGAGCGTCGAATTGAGGTCGTTGCCGGTCAACAGGTAGTATGCATTGTGAGCATTGATCGGACCAATATCCGCATCACCACCCCCGGTTCCCCAATCTGGTAGCAATCCAGCAAAGCCCATCGGTGTATAGTTTCTTGCTACACCAAGGTTAGGCAACGGGAATACACCTTTCATTGCCGACAAGCTGTAATTAGGCAGAAGCTTGGCTGCTACCAGTTGTGCAAGCGTCTTGCGCACTGGTCGTGGCGATGATTGATAACGCCACCTCGACCAGAAGAAGTGTCGGGGTATATTGAACGTTGTTATCTGCGTGGCACCGCGGAATATGACTGCTGTATATGCAGTCATATTTATACGCTCAGATGGACGGAAGCAAGCCGCCAACTCAAATACCACCTCAAGCCTTGAGGTGCCAACGTCCGGACGGATGAACACCGTAACATTGGGAAGGTTGTTTACATTGATCGCCTTGATGCATTTCATAGTGAATGCACCGTCGGGATCATTATAGTCACCCAGATCTGTGCCACCTGTCTCAGTGAAATTGTAGTCGACGCCATTGTAGGTAATCTTGACACTGACTGGATTGCCGGGGTCAGGAGGTGGCGTCGCAACCAGGTTGCCTTTGATGACCAGCGTGTTGTGGTTCTTTACAACGTATCCATTCGTCGTTGTGTTAATCACCCAGGTAGCAACACCGCTGGCACTCTGATAGCCACTGCCTTGTGCGTGCATTGGACCGAAGGTACCCAATCCGATCATATTCTGAGGATTGCCACCTGTACCAGCCGCACGCAATGGACCGAAGGTGCCGACACCGACTGCCGTGTTGGTCGAAGCGTTCGCAGCGCCCAGACCAGCCGCACGCAGTGGACCAAACGTACCTATGCCAGACCCAACCGGGATCATGCCACCAGCAGCATCAGCACGGAGAGGACCAAACGTGCCGACACCAGTTATTATGTTGTTGGTAACGGCACCTTTGAATGACACGACGGCGACTGCGCTCTTGGCTGAGCCTGTCCAACTCCACGTTGCATTTATTGCCGAAGTTGTTGCGGGCGCGAGATACGCCATCGCAAGCCCTTCGTTGTTGGCTCCTCCAGTGTTCCAGTCCAGCGCGTCGGTCCGGTTAAATCCTCCGCCAATGGTGTAGTTAGACGAGCCGTCAGCGCCACATATCGCAGTGATAATCAACTCGCCATTTTGCGTTGGGGTTATGTTGCCGCTCGACTGAGTCGTCCCCGGTGTGTCACTGCCTGCACCGTTCTGTTGGTCGAAAGGCGTGGCGTCTGCACCAGCAAAAGCCTGGACTGCCAACGCACCATAGAATGCACCATCAACAGATTCATTCAGCGTGAAGGTATGCGCTGAGCCAACAACTGGATTGGCTTTGTAGTACAGGCGAACATATGGTACCGAACTGGAGTATGAGGCAAGCGGTGTATAGACATTGCCATAGAAGTCTATGAGTGATGGCTTGCTCGCGCCATTGTAGGCACAAACTGCGATGACGATGAGGTTGGCACCAGTCGTATCGAGCGTGACAGTGGTCGCTGTGTTGGTTGCACTCTTGATCGTATGAGCGATCAGCGTAAATCCAACTTGTGTCGCGGAGCCGGAGGCGCGGAGAGGACCAAACGTGCCAACGCCATTAACGAAATTGTTGGTCACGTTCATACTGCCAACGCCAACAGCACGCAATGGACCGAAGGTGCCGACTGCGGTACCAGATTGTATTTGCGCAGCAGTTGTTTTGAATGCAGCTAATGTAGTAGATGAACGCTGAGTCGTTGTCCATGACCAAGTTGCGTTGGCAACTGTAGCTGCCGATTGTATCTGATAAGCCAAGCCAACCCCAGCACTTCCAGCCCCAGCATTATACGCTCTAAAATCGGAAAGAGTAAAACCAGAACCAATACTCAGATCAGCCGAACCAACACTAATACCAGTCACCAGCAGTTCATTGCTCTGTGCCGGTGTCATAGAACCAGAACTAAGCGAAGTTCCTAATGCTTGATTGGAACCGATGCTTTGATCTAGCGGAACATTCGCAATACCAGAAAATGCTGCAACCGCGACACTGCCATAGAAGGCGCCTCCTGGCCCTTCAGTTAGTGTAAAAGTATGGGTAGGCCCAACCGCAGCATTACCAACAAACCACATTCTTTCATAAGAAATAGCTGCGGAGTCTTGTTGCGCTGGCAATGGAGTCCAAACATTGCCGTAAAAATCACTTAAAGTTGCTTTGTCAGAGTCAGCGTATTGCGAGATAACAGCAACAAGAAAATTAGCACCAGTGGTATTGATAGGCGCAGTGGTAAAGGTGTTGGAACCGCCCCCGGTGACACCGGCGATCTTAATGGCAGCAACCGCCATAGTCATTGTACCGGAAGCACGGAGAGGACCGAAGGTGCCCATGCCCACAGCAGCTTGTGACATAAAGCCAGAGCCGTCAGCACGCAATGGGCCAAATGTGCCAATGCCAATAGCACTATGGCCAACGGTCATTACGCCAATACCTTCAGCGCGTAATGGCCCAAATGTTCCTAATGCATCGCCAGTTTGTGTTACTGTTGGCGTTCCTTTGAACGCTGCTATTGCAACGCCAGCATTACTACCAGACCAATTCCAATCAGCACTAATAGGAGAGACATTAGAATCAAAGTAATAAGCCATTGCTCCGGCATTATATACCGGGCTGGTTCCATGATAGGGAACCACTGGGGTTAACAAAGTAAATGGAGAGTTAACCCCAACACCAGTAACACTACCAGTATTACTCATTCCGGTAATAATTAAATCTCCGGTTTGAGTTGGTGTAATAGAGCCGCTGTTTACCGTGGTGGGCGCTGTTGTAGTATAGGTGCCATTTTGCCCATCAAATGGCGAGGCTACAGCACCACTAAAGGCAGCAACACAAAGATTGCCATAAAATGAATCGCCACCAGCAGTAATGCGAAATGTATGCGCGGCATCAGTTGTTGGCGCATAACAATAATATATCCTCTCAGATGCTGCACCACCAGGATTATTGTAATCAGTCAGTGGTGTCCAAGTATTGCTCTTACTATCGGTTAATGTTGGCGGCACAGAGTCACGATATCGCCCAACAGTGGCAACTAACAGATTGGCACCAGTAGTATTAAGTGATGGAGTAGTTCCATCGGTTTCGGTTCCAACCCTAGTATAACCGATAAGAGCAAACACCACAGTTATATTCCTTAAACCGCAGGCATCCGATGCTTCATCGAAGACATGGTCGACTGGACTGTCGTATTAAACGTGACGGTGGTCAAGTTGATGTCGGCACCAGACACACCCACAGTATAATCGGAGACTGGAGTCGTGCCGTCAGATTTCCAAGAACGCGCCCATGCCCCAGTGCCGTTAGCGAGCGGTGTCACCGAGGTGGCGGCGAAGTTCGCAGTGGCTTCAATGTGTCCGCTGACGAGGGTGCTGCCGGGTGCGGCAAACGCACTGCCAGTGAATGTCCAAGTAGCCAATGGAACGCCAGCACCAACAGCAGTCTCGGGGGTTGCCGGCATTGTGCCGGAATAAATTGTCAGGGTGCCACCATTCAAAAGAGCATTGATGGCGACCAGTGCGGTCTGGGCAGAGAGAATTGTAGGATTGCTCATGGTCTAGCTCCTGGTTACGTTCAGTTGGACGACGGCATTGACGGGAGAACCACTTACACCAGAGCAAACGACAGTGACAATGCTGCCCTTGACAGCGACATTCGTCGCGGTTGCTTTGGTGTTCTTCATCGTGCTAACGGCAACCCCACTCAATCCAGTCACCGCAGTCGCATCAATGTTTATTGTCGCATTGAAGGTTCCTCCATTGACTGCCGCATCCATTGAGTTGATGGTGAACTGTTCAGGCAGGCTGGTCGAAATATAGGTGGTGGCATTGGTGACGGGGCTGATGTTGGCCACCAACTGAGTGTTGGACAAACCAAGCAAGTTCAACACCGCCAGACGATTGTAAGCCAGAGGCACACCGCTGCTGTTGTAGCCGGTCAACGTATTGGCGACTGGCTGCATAATGACAGCCGGCTGTCCGGCTGCATCGAAACCCACGAAGCTATAGGGGGCGCCTGTGAGATCTGAAGCGTCCGTCAACTCATCGATAGATGTCGCACCGCCCCCCACACCACCCGTGCTGACAGGCAAGGACGACCCCAGTATATTTACATTTTGCTTGTCCAGTGACAGCGTGGTGTCAACGGCAGGGATAATGAGCGATCCCTTGAAAGGGACCGTAGCAGCGCCGGAGATAGGTTTGTTTGCCATGCTCAGCTTCCCTATGGTGGCTCGAAGAATTTAAGGTTTTCATCTAACACTTCTCCTGCTCGCAGAGAAGCTGGTTGCGGGGCAGGTGGTGGGTAGCCTTTGGTGCCGACGGAGCCGGCAGTCATGTTGCCGTCTGGACCTATCTCGTACTGTCCTACAAATCCAACAAAGGCAGAAGCATCTTGTGCGAATTGCGAGTTGTTTCGATTTATCACGAAACAGGCACTTGAGTTGAGAAAAATCAAATGGTTGGTTGGATCGGAGAAATCCCACTTCCTCAAAGGCTGACCAGGATCAGCACCAATCCAAAAGATATTGCCAAAGCCCTCGATCCGCCCCATGTAGAAACGGCAGTTGTTGAACACGGGGTCTTCTGTGGGCTGCTGATAGGTTCCGTTCTCTGTGTTGTATGCCAAGATGACTGTGGTAGAAACTTCAATCGTAACAAAGTCGCAGTTGGTTACGTGAAGACTGCCACCTTCTGGGCGATCAATCCATTTGCCTGCTTGCGATCTCATATATGAATTGGATACAGTCATATAACGGCAACGACCCTTCAGCAGGTTGCCTGAAGTGATCGGCGTGACCAGGACGTTGCCAGCTTCTTCGCTTATGGCATTGTTAAAGGACCGCAAAGGCGGACACAAATTCCACGATGCCCAATTCTGTACAGAACAGTAAAAATGGCTGTGGTCTACATTGAGAGTCATACAGTTTATATAGAAGTCATGACCAAATCCATCACCAGCATATCCATTCGGCCATATGAATCCAAAGTCAGAATTGGTGATGTTGAGCGTTACGGTTCGACAGGGACCTGTGGCATTAGAGATATCAGTCTCACCAGGATGATTACGATTATACCAGTATTGTGTAAAGAGGCCATTCTCGTTGGCATCAAACGCACAGCTATCAATGTTGATAATCACCGGCTTGGTTGTATCGCAATTCAGCACATATATCCCTGCTTCACCATCACTGCTACA
>Ga0207686_10001258_pt1 | contig 14622 bp, 12 predicted proteins | sample KBSM24metaG_FD_184396 | JGI IMG/M metagenome (GOLD analysis project Ga0207686, IMG submission 184396) | Miscanthus rhizosphere microbial communities from Kellogg Biological Station, Michigan, USA - KBS M2-4 metaG (SPAdes) (version 2) | ecosystem: Host-associated > Plants > Roots > Rhizosphere >...
AAAAATTTTAATACTGGTAATTTGGGTCTCATCTTTTGCCGCGCCTTTCTTTTTAGACGTATCATCGATAAGTAGCTTTTTTTAGACCCGGTGATGATCTGCCTTCCATTTCTTTATAGCAGCTTTTATTTCTCTGGAGCTTAATTTTTCTTCAACTGCTTTTTTTGCTAATTCTGGAAATTCATCATCAGGAGCAAAACGTAAAGCAATGATCTGAGACATCCGCAAACGGCTATCAAATGGTTTCCCTGTTAAAATAAAATGACGGAAGTTTTCTTCAGCACGAATGGCCCTGTCCTGGGCTACTAATGCAAAGCGACGTGCAAACCAAAACAGGCTTGCCAGTATGAACGACATAATGATCAGCATTATGGATGCATGACGAAGATTGCCATCAGAATGAATGAAAGTGATAATACTCCCACCTAATACAAAAAGTATAGCAGCACCTGTAACCCAATGCCATAAAAAAATATAACGACCGTGACTCTTAAAACTTTGTTCGCTCATAAAAAGTTAGTTTAATGTTTGAAGTTAGGCTCAATATTCGAATACTGTCTATTTAAGTATATCCAGCACTTTGTACATTTTATTTATCAAAACCGAAGCAGAACCATTATAATTATTAACCAGAAAAGAAAAGATATATTCCTTTCCATTCTTTGCTTTGTGATAACCACAAAACCCTTTTACGCCACGAATAGTTCCGCTTTTCATGCTCATGCCATTGTATTCAGGTAGCGCAGTTTTAAAATAAGGAAACCACTCTTTGGTTTTTGCATATTTTAAGATCTCAACTTGCGAATGTGTAGTAACTCGATTCAATGGTGAAAGACCAGAGCCATCAACAATTCCTAATTCATCTTCATCCAATCCTCTTTCTTTCCAAAAGTTTTGAACGACAACTACGCCGCTATCAGTTGAGCCGATTCCTTTCTTTTCATAGGCAAAAGTCTTGATTAATGCTTCACCGTAAAGATTAATGCTTTTTTTAAGGAACCAGTAGATGATAGAATCGAGTGAGGGAGAAATTTCTGAATGGATCATCAGTACATTCTTTTCATATTTCTTAAAAAGAATAACTTTCTCAAGCGACTCAGGCTTAACATACCAGCCTTTGATAGAGTCAATTAACGAACTAAGAAACTGGCTTCCCGGAGAGATCATTGACCCTGAAATAATAAATTTATTTTCATTAACGGGTATCGTTCCTCTTATAATGCCATTTTTGTCGCTGGAAGGTTGAAAATATATGTAAGCATTATCACCGGTTTGTTTTGGAGCTGCCAAAACAGTGGATTCAAAATTCATATTCAGACTTGCCGGTATTGTACCTGCAATTGAAACTGCATCACCGACGTTGCTTCCTGATCTTAATACCAGGTCAAATTGATTCTCTCTCCAGTTAAATACATTGGCTCCTGCTCCATAATAATTGCCAATGTCCTGCCAGATCCATCCATCGGGTATTGATTCGGTATTCCAACCTTCAGCATTAATAATGATCGGCCATGAAATTTTTCTACCCTGTTTTCTTATAGCATCGGTGATCCTGTGCAATACATTTTCTTCTTTTGTTTGTTCCCAACGCCAACTTCCAAGTGTTGGATCTCCTGAAGGTTCGATATAAATTATAGAATTCGATCCTACTTTTTCAGAAAGGTAAAAATCTGTTTTATACCTGAAATCTTTACCTAATAATTCAAAGGCCGTAGCGCTGGTAATAATTTTTTGCGTGGATGCTGGTGCTAAGCCTATCTGTGAATTTTTATCAAAAACAACTTGCCCTGTGTTTGCATCAATTATGTACAAAGAGCTAATAGCATGTTTTAATTGACTGTCCTGTTCAAATGCAATAAATGCTTTTTGAAGTTTTTGATTAATTGTCTGACCAAAAAAGTTAAAAGTCAAAAGTGAAAAGTGAAAAATAAATACAAGTCTTTTCACTGAAAGTTGATTATTGAACATTGGGCATTGAACATTTAATTCCTCAAATTTAGCCATCTCCTACCTTTGCAGCCTATGAAAAATATTAATGCGAGTATTATCACAATTGGCGATGAACTACTGATTGGGCAAACCATCGATACCAACAGTGCATGGATAGGACAGGAATTAAACAAGATCGGTGTTTGGCTAAAAAGAAGAGTGGCTGTTGGTGATGTCTGGGATGACATCTGGAATGCATTGGATGCAGAAAGCAAAGAATCGGATATTATCATTATTACTGGCGGGCTTGGACCTACTGCCGATGATATTACAAAGCCTTTGCTCTGCAAATATTTTGAGGGCAAGCTTATCGTTAACGAAGATGTATTAGTTCATGTAAAATATTTATTTGATAAAGTATATCGCCGGCCGGGACCGATGCTGGAAAGAAATTTAAAACAAGCTGAAGTCCCTGATGTGTGTACAGTGTTGCACAATGCAAGAGGAACAGCGCCGGGTATGTGGTTTGAGAAAGATGGTAAGATATATGTTTCACTTCCGGGTGTGCCACATGAAATGAAAGGCCTGATGATAAATGAAGTGTTGTCACGGATCACAAAACATTTTCAACTCCCTTTTATTATCCATCGCACGGCTTTTACAATGGGGACAGGAGAAAGCATGATCGCAGAAAAAATAAAAGATTTTGAAACGAGTTTGCCTGGACATATTAAGCTGGCTTACCTGCCTGGTTACGGAATGGTAAAATTGAGATTAACTGCAAAAGGAGATGATAAAGAAAAAATGGAGAAAGAATTAGATGAAAGATTTTCCATTTTGAAAGAATTGGTTGCGGAATGGTTGGTTATTGATAAAGATGAAAACCTTGCGACAGTAGTTATAAAAATTTTGAAAGAAAAAAATAAAACGATCGGTACTGCTGAAAGTTGCACCGGTGGTTATATTGCTCATCTTATTACTTCTAATCCTGGCTCTTCTGTCGGTTATAAAGGAAGCATCATTAGTTATGCAAATGACATAAAAGAAAACATATTGGGTGTCCCTAATAAAACTTTGAGAACAGTTGGCGCAGTAAGTGAAGAAACAGTAATACAAATGGTGAAAGGCGCCATTGAAAAATTGAATGTGGATTTTGCAGTTGCTACATCCGGTATTATGGGTCCTGACGGCGGCACCGATGAAAAACCTGTTGGCACAGTATGGATCGCTGCTGGTAATAAAGGAAAGGTTCAAACTGCAAAACTGGCTTTTCGCTTCGACCGTGAAAGAAATATTGAAATGACATCACACACTGCATTGAACCTTTTAAGAAAGTTTATCCTTGCTAACAGTTGATCGGGTTTTAATGCTCAAATCATTACCTTTGGCCCGTTAATGATTTGCTTGTAGATTGCTGAATAGGAATACCGAACGTAAAAGAGTGCGACGCAATAGACGATGATAGTAGCACTATTGTTTGGTACATAATAACTCCGGCAAATCTTAAATTAAAAATCTAAAAATTGATCATGGCAACAGTTGATTTAGTAATGCCAAAGCTGGGTGAAAGTATTATGGAAGCTACGATATTGAAGTGGCACAAACATCCCGGCGATATGGTGGCAATGGATGAAACTGTTTTGGAAATTGCTACTGATAAAGTGGATAGCGAAGTGCCAAGCACTGCTGCTGGTGTACTGAGTGAAATTTTATTTAATGTAAATGATGTGGTGCCGATCGGTACGGTGATCGCAAGAATAAAAACCGGTGCGGAAGAAACGGCAACATCAAGACCTGCACCTGTACAACCAAAAGTTGAAGTTCGTCAACCGCAAATGGAAACAGTTGCTGAAATTGTTTCATCACACCAAACTTCCTACAAACCTCAAACAAATGGAGCTGGAAATCGTTTTTATTCGCCACTTGTATTGAACATTGCAGCAAGCGAAGGTGTGAGTATGAGTGAACTTGAAAATATTCCTGGTACAGGCAATGAAGGAAGAGTGACGAAGAAAGATATTTTACAATATGTGAGTGAGAGAAGGTCAGGAGTAAGGAGCCGGGAGTCAGGAGTCAGAAGTCAACAGCCCACAGTTCAAAGTCAACAAGAATTTTCAGTAATAAAAGAATCTGCGCCGCCTACCCCTCATAGCTCACAACTTACAACATACACTGGCAATGTTGAGATCATAGAAATGGATCGTATGCGTAAACTTATCGCTGAACACATGGTGCGAAGCAAGCATACGAGTCCGCATGTTACAAGTTTTGTTGAAGCTGATGTAACTAGCATGGTAATGTGGCGTGATAAAGTGAAAAAAGATTTTGAAAAAAGAGAAGGAACAAAGATCACTTTTACTCCTTTGTTTATTGAAGCCATTGTAAGATGCATCAAAAAATTCCCATTGGTCAATTGTTCACTGGATGGTGATAAAATAATCATCAAGAAAGACATTAATATAGGAATGGCCACGGCATTACCATCGGGTAATCTAATAGTGCCTGTAATTAAAAATGCTGATCAGTTGAATCTTGTTGGACTGGCAAAGCAAGTGAACATGCTTGCTGATAATGCAAGAACAGGAAAGCTGAAAGCTGATGATACTACGGGTGGAACATTTACAATGACAAATGTGGGAACTTTCGGAAGCCTGATGGGCACACCGATCATTAATCAACCACAGGTGGCAATACTTGCTGTTGGTGCTATTAAGAAACGCCCGGTTGTTGTGGAAACTCCTGCCGGCGATAGCATTGCAATCCGTCACATGATGTATTTGAGCATGAGCTATGATCATCGTATTGTTGATGGAAGCCTTGGCGCTACTTTCTTAACTGCAGTAGCGAAAGAATTGGAAAATTTTAATGGGGAGCGGGAATATTGATCACGAATTAAAAACGAATTACACGAATGCCTCGACTTGTCGGGGCATTTTTAATTAGTAGGTGTGCCGTACGTTTTATTTTCGAACTTATAGTGTCCGCCTTTCCTTGTTACAATATAAAGATTGTCGTATTCTGTATCTGGTAAATCTTTTGGGATCTTTATTTCACCGCAAAGTTTGTTTACGATATCATCAACTGTATTGGAGTGTCCCACGATCAACGAATTTCCTTTTTTAATTCCTTTCAGTTTTTGGATAAATTGATCAAGTGAATCTGTCGTGTTGTAAAGCTCAATTCTTGTAGCTCCCTTCAATTCATCCAGTGGGCGAGCCGTTGAGAGGGTGCGAAGAGTGTTTGTAGAAAAAATATAAGTGATACCCTTATCTTTCAATGCCTCTTTCAATTCGATTGCTCTTACCCTGCCTGCGGCGGAAAGTGGCGGATCATTTGGCGTACTCATGGTAGTGCCGGCCGATGCTGTTTCTTTTTCTGCATGACGAACAATATAATACTTCACTGATCCACAGGATGAAAAAATAATGGCCGCTAAATACAATAAAATCCTTGGCATGATATTTCTTTTAACAAACTTAAGGTAAACTTACTTTTAATTTTTAAAGTCTTTTATCTAATTTACAGTAACTAACCCAAACAAGCGTCTATGAAATCACTATCCGAAACCTGGTTCGCCGAAGGCTATATTGATTTCGAATTAAAAAAATATACCCTTCTCGCCTACCTGAAAGAAATAAATAAATACTTCCACGAAAGCAAACTCTACCCACAGCTTTCTGATATCATTTTTCATTTCAATAACCTGATCGCCTTTCGTGAGAACAAAAAATTCTTACAGGAACATTTTCCAAAAAAGCTTACCGGCATTCAAATGGAAAAACTTCAAATGCTTTATGAGCAAATGATAGAAGACGATGAACTGATGCAGGAACTGGAAGATATCATTAACTACTCTGCAGGCGAGATGAAAGGAACGATCAACAACGGTGTTGAAATATATGAAATGGTGGAAGATAAAATAATCATCAATCCTATTGGTATTATTCCACTTGATACAAAAGAAGGATATTTCTTTTTAAATACAACTTCACAAAAACAAACCCTGGTTTATCATTATCGTCTTTCCTTTTTTGAAAAACATGATGAAAAATACAGGAGTATGAAAACAGCTTATGTAAATAGCTGGGATAAAAATTTTATAAACACATTTGAAAGCATAAAATCTGAATTGATAAAATACCGCAGCCAGCTTCCCAATCCTGCCGTATATGCAATCCAGATCGAGTTAGGTTTCCCCGTTGAAGAAACACTACTGCCTGTAGCAAAAAGAAGTTTAGTAAAATATATTAGTTCGAAAGCAGCCTGACGAAAAGTAAAAATTCAAAAGTTAAAAGTCAAAAATATAAGCCCTCCCTTTTTTGACTTTTTAGTTTTTACTTTTGATTTCTAATAATCCAACCCCCAATCCTTTCCTTTCTTCACAGCTGGCACACCTTCCGTGATCCATTTTGGCGGAGCGTCATCTTTTAATAACCAATCGAAATATTGTTGTTCTCTTATTTGAATATCTTTTCTGTTTCTTCTTTCAACAAGATTATGCGCCTCACCATTATAAGTAAGCATCCACACTTTTTTATTTAATCGGCGCATAGCAGTGAACAATTCAATTCCCTGGTACCAGGGTACGGCGCCATCAGCATCGTTTGACATTATTACAAGTGGCGTTGTTACATTCGGTAAATGAAAAAGCGGTGAATTCTCAATATATAAATTAGGTTTCTCCCAAAGCGTTGCACCGATCCTGCTTTGTGATTTTTCGTATTGAAACTGGCGATTCACTCCACTCTCCCATCTTATGCCACCATAAGCACTCGTCATATTTGCAACAGGAGCCCCAGCCCATGCAGCTTTAAAAAGTTTTGTCATTGTAACTAACTGCGCCACCTGGATACCTCCCCAACTTTGTCCTTGTAATCCCATTCTTGTGCTGTCAATATATCCTTGCTTTACTAAATATCTTGCTCCGCTTACAATATGATTGTAGGCATCTCTTGCCGGATGACCCGTGCCATAATGAATATCAGGTGCCAGCACTACATAACCGCGACTAACAAAAAACGAAATATTCAAACGGCTGGGTGTTGGTGAAGGGGGATGATAAGTATACAACCCATCACTTAATGTTTCGTAGAAATAACAGATCAATGGATATTTTTTCTTTGCGTCAAAATCTTCAGGTTTATAAACAATACCCTGGGTTTCTTTACCATTATATGCTTTCCATTTTATTAGTTCTGCTGTTCCCCATTTATAATCCTTTTGCTGGGGATTAATACTGGAAAGTGGAAGATCAACTAAAAATATCCCGTCACCTTGAGACACATATAAATCAGGCGACACATTGAAGTTTTCTTTTGTAAAAATGGCGACGTTCGCATTTTTTGCCTTTGTAGGAAAGCCAAATGAATTCTTTTGCAAATAATCTCCTGATAATTTTATTCCCGCCTGGAAAACTGCATATTGGGCTTTCTTATTTTCATTACTAAATCTTCTTACTATCAAAGATTCATTTTGTTTAAAAAACCTCTTTTCAGGATCAGTTGGCACATACCTGGTCGTGATTTTGTTTTTTCGACCCGATGATTGATTTAAATAATCAATTGGCATAGTTGTAAGGAGCGGATCAACTTTCCATATATCATACCTATCATAAACATAAACTGCACTGTCACCTTCATGCCATCCCATCACACCATAAGGCGATGGATAATCGGGTGTATCATTCTCTTCATCATACAACGGCACTTTTATTTTTGCAGTAATATTTTTTGTTACTTTTCCATCATAAGCAAAATAATTTTTTGCTTTACGGTCATACCACATTATGTATTTACCCGTTGGAGAAATGTACTGCGGAGATATAAAACCATTCAGGTCTTTTATCACTAATTTCTTTGTACCATCTGCAACATTGATCGCATAAATATCTTTCAGTGTATTTCCCGTCCACTGGCTTTCTACTCTTTTACCAAAATCAGTTACGCCGACAAATGTTTCGCCGTCTCCTTCATTGGTTTGAATTACCGTTGGCAATTCTTTTGAACCAAGCTGCCTGATCGTATTATCATTAACATCATAAACTGCTAAGAAATTTTCCTGCAGGTCACGCTGCAATCGATTCAACTGAACAGTTTGCAAATAATCATCTTTATAATTCCAGATATCGAGTTTGGCAGTTTCAAAATCAACCAATGTTGTATCTCTTGGCGACTGTATCAGGGCAGTACCAAAGAATAAACGCCTACCTGTTTTACTGAAACTAGTTGTCCCGAATTCACTTACTGTCATTCCAATCTTCATTCCCACCGAATTTTTATCCACTATCATTGAAGCTGTGTCCATCCCATCTTTATAATACCATAGTTTGTAAAACTTTTGTAGTTCTTTTGGTTTTGCATTTCGTTCAGCAAGAAATGCGAGCTGTGAACCGTCTTCAGAAAAAGAAAAATTCTTAAAATCATTTCCGCCTGTACTGATCGTTTTCTTCTGCATGTTTCCAAGATCGATCAATAAGACCGAAGCTTTGCTCAATGAATCTTTTGAATTCCTGGTTGTTTCCATCAATAATTTTTTGCCATACTTATCAAAATAATATTCGCTTACTAAGGGGAAAGTTTTTTCTTCACCGGTTGCAAGATTTCTTAGAACAAGATCGGTACCATCGGAAGCTGCAGGTGTGGCCGGATCATCTCCCTCCGCGTCTAAATAATTTTCAATTGTTAATCCTTCAAATTCCTCGTCTCCTATATTTTTCTTTTTTCCAACTTTTGCCGGAGGCAGGTTGACTATAACCAGTAAAGAATCAATTGTCCTTTTTAAACTGTCAATAGTTTTTTTGCTTCCATCATTCGCTGGTTGTTTTGGTTTTTCTGGCTCAGGCTTTTTCTCTAAATGGTAAGCTGCCCATCCAAAACCTTTTTCAGGCGTTTTAAACGTTTTCACTTTTGCTACTTTATAAACACTATCTTTCCCTAACTCAACAACCGCAAAAGAATCTTTCGGCATATCATCCGGCTTTTTCTTTTTTATTCTTGCTTCACGTGTGTCTTTGTAAAAAGGTTTGATCTTAAAAATTGCAAAGCGACTGTCCTCAGATATCACGGCATTATATCCTCGTGGTACCGTTTTTTTATATTTCGCGTCAGAAGACTGGATCACCAGATCATTATCGCCTTCCTGTACATTGATGGTGTAAACGATCCATTTACCGTCATTGCTGATCATACGTTCGCCGATACTTTGCCAGCTATCATATACCGAATGATCAAGCGGCTTTTTTTGGGCAAGTAAAAAGTTAAAAGTAAAAAGCAAAAAAACGAGAATATAGCGTCTCATTGTAAGGTATTTGATACGGGCTAAAGGTAAGAGTAAAAAGAAAAACTATCAGGGCTTTGTTCCCACAGTCAAACCATATTGCCATAAACCATTTTTCATTCCATCATATTGGTGTTTGCAGGCGGCAATATTTTTCTTTTGCTTTTCAGTTGCACGATTGGAAAATGTGATCGTTTTCCAGGCCAGGTAAAGATTAGCAAGAAAATAAAACTTATATAAACGTTTTGATGAATGAACAGTGAACTTTGAAATATTGCTGAAAGAAATGTTTTTAAATCCTGCCGATTGCATGAATCCTTGAAATCTTTCCGGCGATTCAAGATAATTTACCTGCCAGCCATCAAGCCAGCTTCTTATAGTAGGATGATCATTATTTTTAAAATCTGTGACAAATCCATCCGCAACAACTAACCTGCCGCCGGGTTTTAATAAGCGCCATGCTTCTTTGATCAATTGATCTTTATCATCTGCATAGCAAATGCTTTCACATCCCCATACAATATCAAAGCTTTCATCCGGAAAATTGGTAGCACAATAATTCATTACTTTAAAATCAATCTGAGTTTCAACATTTTTTTTAACGGCTAACTCTTTTGCTTTATTGACCTGCTTTTCACTTAAACTAATGCCGATAACATTGCAGCCAATTTTTTCAGCTAGGAAAATACTGCTCCCTCCTATCCCACATCCAGCATCCAGTATCACATCTGAAGATTTGATCTTAGCAACTTCAGCCATCACTTCATTCATCCTTAACAATGATTGAGGAAAGCTTTTCACTTTGTCATCCCAATAACCATAATGGATGGCAAGACTGTTGTTAAGATCCCAACTGTCTTTGTAGGCATTTTCAGATTCGGCGTAGTAATCAACAATATTTTTATGGTAGTTTGTCAATTGCATCCTGCAAAACAATTTTTCTTTCTTTTCTTAATAACATAACGATATGAATGACCAATGAAGCTGCTATCAGTGAAAGGCCGGCAAAAAATGACCAGTCAAAATCGCGGCTTTCCCCAAATAAAATTATAGCCAGGAAAATTCCATACACAGGTTCCAAATTAAATGAAAGATTTACCGTAAATGCAGTTAATCTCTTTAATGCATAAGTAGAAAATTGAAATGCCAATACAGAACAAAACCACGCAAGTACCAATAACCACATCCAGTCTTTCAAATTCGGAAAAATATAATCTGTTGGAAATTGCTGCATATAAAAAGGCATCAGCACTGATAAAGTTATCAGGCCCCCGCTCATTTGATACGTAAGTACTGTTTGAGGATTGATCCGTTGCAAGAATTCACGGATCAATATCATTACAAATGCCATAAGCATCGCACAGGTAATGCCCAATATGATCCCCGTCTTATATTTTGGATTAAAATGAAAGATCAGGTAAATGCCGGCGATCACCATTAAGCCAAGAAATACTTCTATCCATTTTATTCTTATCCGTAACAATACCGGTTCGATCAATGCAGTAAAAAAACCAACTGCGGAAAAACAAACCAATGCCACCGATACATTGGCATATTTAATAGAACCATAGAAAGTAAGCCAGTGAATAGCAGCTAAAAAACCAATGCCGGTAAGTTTCACCATATCTTTTACAGAAATGCGTTGCAGCTTGCCCATTAATGAAAATACGATCCACATAGTAACAGCTGTAATAAACATTCGCCACCAAACCAATAAGCCTTCATTCAGATCTATAAGCCTTCCCAACGGACCTGTAAAGCCGGCAAGAAAAACGGAGATATGTAAATAGAAAAAGGCTTTTTTCATTTGGGTTGCAAACTAAGAAAAGAAGGTCATTTAATGATGTATATTTATAGGTTAATGCAACTTGAAAAAAATGATTGACGAAAATCTTGTTTTAGAATTACTTCGTGTGACAACAAACGGCAATCTCTATCATCGAGAAGGACAAGAGCTTGAATTTAAAGAGCAATTCAATCTTGCAGGTCTGGCTGACTACTTTCGCGATTTTGCGGCATTTTCTAACAATAAAGGAGGGTATTTAATTTTTGGAGTCTCCGACACACCAAGAAAACCAAACGGACTGACTGAAGCATCACTTGAACAATTTGAAAAAATTGATCCGGAAAAAATAAGCGGATTTCTGCTTGATATATTTTCTGGAAATATTACTTGGGAACAAGCAACATTTGAAAATAAAGAAAAGGTTTTTGGAATATTTAAAATTAGCCCTGCACTTGTAAAGCCTGTAATTGCAAAAAAAGATGAAGGCAAAGATCAACTCATCAAAAATGGGGACATATACTATCGTTATGGAGGTAGAACTCAAAAAGTTCAATATGCAGAATTAGAAAATATAATTAATAAAAGAATTGAACTAAATAATAAGCAATGGCTTGACTTAATGTCAAAAATTGGCAAAGCAGGGCCTAGTAATGCTGCTATACTTGATACCGAAAAATCAGTAATTGAAAAAGATGATACAAAAATTTTAGTCTTAGATAAAGCATTAGCCAATAAACTTAAATTCATAAAGGAAGGTGAATTTGTAGAAAACAAAGGTTCCACCGCATTAAAATTAGTTGGCGATGTCGTTCCAATAAACCGAATCGAAGTTGTGAAAAGGGTCAAGGAAAACTTATTGAAAGAATATCCATTTTCAGCTAAAGAATTAATTACGGATGTTAAAAATCATATGAAAGATTGTAAAGAAGGAGAGATATATAACGTAATAAAAGAAAATGATATAAAAAATAATACCGATTATGCTGTATATAACTTTAGAAATAAAAAGCAAGAGGATGAATTCAAAACAACTGGCAAATTACCCAAAGGAATACCTAGTATTTATAATTCTAAAGCTTTTGATTTGATTATAAAAATTCTAAATAATGAAAAAATAAAACAAATATAATTTCAGTAAACGTCTTTCTGTATTTGAAAAATATAATTTGTGAAACATCTAATTTCTTTCAATATGAAATTACTGCTGGCCCTTATATCACTTGTCCTTTATAGTTTAACTATAACCGCTCAACTGAAAAACAAACATGTATTGATCTTTACAAAAAACGGGAAAGGTTATGTCCATGAAAATATTCCAGCAAGCGTTGCTGCCCTTCAGAAATTAGGAATTGAAAACGGTTTTACCACAGATACTACTACTAACTCCGCATTATTCACTGATGATGAACTTAAAAAATATGATGTCATCATTTTTTCAAATACAAATAATGATGTATTTGATACCGAAGAACAAAGAGTTGCTTTTATGCGCTATATACAGGCCGGTGGCGGATTTATGGGTATTCATTCCGCATCCGGTACCGAAAGAAACTGGAAATGGTTTAAGTTAATGCTGGGCGCAACCTTTCTAAGACATCCACCGTTTCAGAAATTTACTGTTCATGTACTGGATAAAAAACATCCGGCTGTAAAAAACCTTTCTCCACAATGGGAAACAAATGATGAATGCTATTTATTTAAAGAGATCAACCCTTCAATTAAAGTGTTGTTGTTTTCCGATATATCAACTGTTAAAGAAGCTGATAGTTCAAAGAACATTAAACCAGATGTATTCGGCAATCGTTATCCTGCTGCATGGTGCCAGCAATTTGACGGCGGAAGGATATTGTACACAGCATTAGGACATAACAAAGAAGATTATTCTAATGCCACTTACCTGGCTCATATACTCGAGGCATTAAAATGGGTAGCAGATAAACCAAAACTAGATTATAAAAAAGCAAAAGCCACAAGCTCAGCAATAGATGAAATGAAAGTTTTTTGAGTCATTTAACCAAGCAAGAAAACAATTTATTTAATGACATCAGGAACTTTTCATTACATTGAATAACGAACCGAAACAAAATGTCAATCATCCAGCAGCCACTATATATACTTACGGTGTTATTGCTGCTTGCTTTGTTTTCCGAATGGCTGGCACAAAAGAAGTTTTTTAAACATATCGGTTCAGTATTACTGGTCATCATATTTGCAGCCATCCTTGCTAATATCAATGTCATTCCTTCCTCACATAATGCACCGGCATTGTATGATGGAATCTTTCAATATGCCGCACCTCTGGGTTTATTTTTTTTATTGCTCCAGGTAAAATTGAAAGATCTCAAACTGGCCGGTCTTCCCATGATCACAATGTTCCTGATCGGTTCTGCCGCTACCATTGCCGGCGTTGTAATCGGCTACTTCATATTATCTCCCCAACATCATAATATTAATCTTGCTTATGCCGTGGCAGGTATGTACACAGGTACTTATATCGGTGGCAGTGCTAATCTGAATGCAGTGGCTCTTGAATATGGAGTAAATAAAGATGGAACTTTGTTTGCCGCTATCAATGCTGCTGATAATATCATTACTACTTTTTGGATGATGATGACCTTGATATTGCCTTCCATTTTTCAACGATTTATACCAAGGAAAAGAAAAATAGCTCCTCAATTCGAAAATCTTTCCGATGAAGAATTAAAAAACCAGCTATTGCAACCGGCAACCAATATGCGGTTATACGATATTGCCCTTCTCCTTGCACTGGGCCTTGGTACCATGTTCATTTCTATGCAGGCTGCCAATTATATAAATGGAATTCCTTCAATACTTGTTTTAACAACTCTTGCTTTACTATTTGCACAGCTTCCTTTTGTTCAAAAATTGCAAGGCAGTAAAATAATTGGATTCCTGCTCATCATGTTATTTCTTGCTGTGGTTGGCGCTTACTGCGATATAAATGCATTGCTGAAAAGCGGCACTGCAGCCGGAACACTTTTGCTTTGGGTAACATTGATCGTTTTCATTCATGGCATTCTTATTTTTTTAATTGGGGGAATATTAAAACAGGATTGGGATATTATTTCAATTGCTTCCAATGCAAACATTGGCGGCGCTACTTCTGCACCGGTCTGTGCCAATAGTATTGGCCGTCCCGATCTGCAACTCCCGGGTTTACTAGCGGGTTCAGTAGGAAACGCTATTGGCACATATCTTGGAATAATTGTGGCAGAGTGGTTAAAATAGTTTTGTTTTACCTTCAACATTCCTTAATGAATTACCAAATGAGAAAACAACAGGATCCATATTCTTTGGCAACTGTTCTGAAATGTTCAAATTGCAATATCGCTTATCCTATCTCTGAAGCTATTAACGTTTCACCCTGTTGCAATCAACCCTTGCTAGTCGAATATGATCTTCAAAAAACATTTTCAAAAGAAGAGCTTGCCGGAAAAGAAAATGATCTCTGGCGTTATTTTGAAATGCTACCGGTAAAAGATCCTGCCAATATTATTTCTCTTGGTGAAGGCTTTACTCCAATCCTTCCCTTGAAAAAACTTTCAGACAAATATGGCTATTCTTCCTTGTTGATGAAAGATGAATCACATAACCCCACTGGTTCATTTAAA
>Ga0207686_10001259_pt1 | contig 14614 bp, 14 predicted proteins | sample KBSM24metaG_FD_184396 | JGI IMG/M metagenome (GOLD analysis project Ga0207686, IMG submission 184396) | Miscanthus rhizosphere microbial communities from Kellogg Biological Station, Michigan, USA - KBS M2-4 metaG (SPAdes) (version 2) | ecosystem: Host-associated > Plants > Roots > Rhizosphere >...
GGCGGATGGCGGTAGCCGCGCGAGGGAACCATTCCGTTGCCGTCGCCGAGGCGGCCGTGGCACGGCGCGCAGTAGACGTCGAAGCGCTCGTTGCCGCGATCGACGAAAGCGCGCGTGACCGGCATCGGGAACCCGTCCCCGTTCTTCCCGCCGATTTTCCCCGTGACGAGAAAGTCATTCACGACCAACTCGCCCCGCGCCACCGTCCCCGCGACGCGCGGCCGCGCGGTCATGCCATCCGTGAAGAAGTCGGAGGGTTCTAACGGGTCGTAGCGGGGTTGGTTGGCCATCTTCTGTCTGCACGCCCCGGCGAGCAGCAGAACGCACAACGCCAAACGCCAAACGCTGAACGTGGCTCCGCTGCTTTTACGTTCAGCGTTGAGCGTTGAGCGTTTGCCGTCACCACGGAACATTCGTGACCTCCCGTGGCCCGAGGGTTTCGAGGAAATGGCGCGTTTCATCGAGGTGGAACCTCGGGTCGCGCGCCTGAATCACGAGGAAGAACTTGTCGCGCGAGGCGCTGTCGAAGCGGCGCACGTTGAAGACGGGGTGATACGGCATCGGCAGTCCGTTGAGGGCCAGCATGCCGAAGACGGCGCCGAACGCGGCGAGCAGAATCGCGCATTCGAACGTGATCGGGATCCAGGCCGGCCACGAGTTGAAGGGCTTGCCGCCGATGTTCAGCGGGTAGGCGATCACGTTCGCGTACCAGCACATCAGGAAGCCGCCGACGCCGCCGAGGACGCCCATGCCGAGCACGATCGACGAGAGGCGCGACTTGTGAAATCCGATCGCCTCGGCCAGTCCGTGAATCGGGAACGGCGAGAACGCGTCGACCGACGTGTATCCCGCCTCGCGCGTCGCGTTCGCGGCGTCGAGCAGCGCCTGCGGATCGTGGAACTCCGCGATCACGCCGTACAGACCTTCTCTGATCTTGCCGATCGCCATCGCTAGTGCTCCTCGCCCTCCGCGTGGGCTTGCGCCTCGGGGAGCAGCGTGCGCATCTCGAAGATCGAGATCATCGGCAGCACGCGCACGAACAGGAACAGCAGCGCGAAGAAGAGTCCGATCGAGCCGACGAACATGCTCCAGTCCCACTTCGTGCCGTGATACATGCCCCACGACGACGGCAGGAAGTCGCGATGCAGCGACGCCGGGATGATGACGAAGCGCTCCAGCCACATCCCGACGTTGACGAACATCGCCGTGACGAAGAGCCAGAACGGACTGGTGCGGCAGCGCTTGAACCACATCAGCTGCGGCGCGAGTCCGTTGCAGATCCAGAGCGCGACGTACATCTTCGCGTACGGACCCGTGGCCCGGTTCTTGAGCATGAAGATCTCGAAGACGTTGCCGCTGTAGAGACCGTAGAACCACTCCATCGCATACGCGTACGCGACGATGAGGCCCGTGGCCAGCAGCACCTTGCCCATGTTCTCGAGGTGGCGCGTGGTGATGAAGTCTTCGAGCTTGAGGAACTTTCTGGCGGGGATGGCCAGCGTCAACACCATCGCGAACCCGGCGAAGACCGCGCCGGCGACAAAGTACGGCGGGAAAAACGTCGCATGCCATCCGGGCACCTGCGCGACCGCGAAGTCGAACGACACGATCGTGTGCACGGAGAGGACGAGCGGCGTCGAGAGGCCGGCCAGCAGCAGGTAGGCGTACTCGTAGCGATGCCAGTGCTTCGCGGAGCCGCGCCATCCGAGGGCGAACATGCCGTAGGCGCGCTTGACCCAGAGATTCGTGGCCCGGTCACGCAGCGTGGCCAGATCGGGAATCAGTCCCACGTACCAGAACAGCAGCGAGACCGTTGCGTAGGTCGAGACCGCGAACACGTCCCACATCAGCGGGCTGCGGAACTGCGGCCACAAGCCCATCGTGTTCGGGTATGGGAACATCCAGAAGTCGTACCAGGGACGCCCGGTGTGCAGCGCGGGATACAGACCCGCCGATGCGACGGCGAACAGCGTCATCGCCTCGGCGAAGCGATTGATCGACGTGCGCCACTCCTGCCGCAGCAGCAGAAGGATCGCGGAGATCAGCGTGCCGGCGTGGCCGATGCCGATCCACCAGACGAAGTTGATGATGTCCATGCCCCATCCCACGGGATGGTTGATGCCGAAGATGCCGACGCCCTTTCCGACGAGCACGGTGATCGTGAAGTTGAGCAGCCCGACCAGCCCGAGGGCGATGAGGAATCCGATCAGCCACCCGAACGGCGTCTTGCGGCGCAGGACGATCGTCGAGATGTGATCGGTGATCGTCGCGAACGAATGCCCCGGCTCGATCGTCGGAGTGGGAATGAACCGCTCCGGAATGCGCAGCTCCTGCGTCGTGGGCCGCAGCTCGTGGACGGGGGTGGTGTCTTTGCTTGCCATTGCTGTTACGTCGGAATTGAAAATTGAAAATTGAAAATTGAAAAAGCGGCGGGGCGGTAAGTCGTGCTCATGATCGCGTTCTCATTGTTTCAATTTTCAATTTTCAATTTTCAATTCAACTCTCGTGACCGGTATCGACGGGATGCCCGCTCACCAACGACGGATGGGGATTGCGGATCGTCGCGAGATACGTCGTCCGCGGGTGGGTCTGTAGCTCTTCGAGGAGCGTGAAGTTGGTCGGTTCCTGTTTCAGTTGCGCGACGTGGCTGGTCTTGTCGTTCATGTCGCCGAACACGATGGCCTCGGTGGGACAGGCCTGCTGGCAGGCGGTCGTCACTTCGCCGTCGCGCACGCGGCGGTTCTGTTTCTCGGCGTCGATCTTCGCGGCGTTGATGCGCTGCACGCAGTACGTGCACTTCTCCATCACCCCGCGCGTGCGGACGGTGACGTCGGGGTTGCGCATCGGCTTGAGCGCGGGCGTGTCGTAGTCGGCGTAGTGGAAGAAGTTGAAGCGGCGGACTTTGTACGGGCAGTTGTTCGAGCAGTACCGCGTGCCGATGCAGCGGTTGTAGGTCATGTCATTGAGACCGTCTTCGCTGTGCGACGTGGCCTCGACCGGGCAGACCGGCTCGCACGGCGCGAGCTCGCACTGCATGCACGGCACCGGCTCGTGGAAGACCTCGGGATTGTCGACGTCGCCGCGGTAGTAGCGGTCGATGCGCAGCCAGTGCATCTCGCGCTCGCGCACGACCTGGTCCTTGCCGACGATGGAGATGTTGTTCTCGGCCTGGCAGGCGATCACACAGCCGTTGCATCCGATGCAGACGCTGTTGTCGATGACCATCGCCCAGGCGTGGTTCTTACTGTAGTCGTAGCGCGGGTACATCGACTCGTCGTGGCCGGCGGGCTGAGAGCCCGCCGCTCCATGCTCCCCGGCCTGGGCGAAGTGCGGGTTCTGCTGGTACGCGGCGAACGTCGCGGCGCGGACGATGCCGCGCTCGCCGACGTCTTTCGGATCGATCGACTGGTGCTCCTGCGTGCAGGCGATCGGATAGACCGGCATCGTGCGATCGATCGCGATCGTCGCACCGCCGCCGCCGTGCAGCGCATCCGAGAAACGGAACGGATAGGTGTTGAATCCGACGCCGCTGCCGACCTTGCCGGCGTTCTTGCGTCCGTAGCCGAAATAGATCGTCGCGACGTCTTCCGGCTGGCCGGGAACGACCCAAACCGGCAGGTGCATCTTCACGCCGTGATACGTGACCACGCCGAACCGCGTGCGCTTCTCGTTGACGAGCGGATCGCGGTCGTCGGGTCCGTAGCCGATCTTCGCGGCGGTCTTCGGACCGATGACGACGACGTTGTCCCACGTGATCTTGGTCTGCGGCTTCGGGAGCTCCTGGAGCCAGCCGTTGTTGGCGAACCGGCCATCGTAGATGGTGGGGTCGGGGCGAAGCTCGATTTCGAGCCCGGTACTCTTGGTTTCCGTTCCGGCGGGCTGAGAGCCCGCCGCTCCACTGCGGGGCGGGAGGGCGGTGTTTTCGACGACTCCGTCGTGGAGCCATTTGCGCCACGTGAGTTCGTTCGCACCTTTGCTGAACCAGTAGGTGCGCACGGTTTGATACGGCGTTTGATCGAGGCCGCCGATCAGGGTGCCGAGGACTTCGTGGACGGAGCGGCCGTTGTAGAGCGGGGCGATGAGGGGCTGGATGATCGAGATCGTGCCGTCGTGCGCGCGGGCGTCGCCCCAGGTCTCGAGCCAGTGCGTGTCGGGCACGTGCCAGTGGCAGCGCAGCGAGGTCTCGTCGTAGTACAGCGAGTGATGCGCGCGGAACGGAACCTTGTCGAGCGCGCGCGTGAATTGGAGATCGGCCGGCGCGTCGAAGACGGGATTGCCGCCGAGGATGAACAGCGCTTTCACCGCGCCGGCGTTCATGTCGCGCACGAGCTCCTGCAGCGAAGCGAGCTGGTTGACGGGCGCGACTTCGATCGGGTCGGTAACGAGCACCGTCGAGCCGATGTTGCCGAGCTGCGAGTTGATGGCGTGCACGATCGCGTGCACGGCCGCCGGCTGTTCCTCCCCGGCGACGACGATGCTCGCGCCGCGATTCGCGTTCAAGTCTTGGATCAACGCATTGATGGTGGAGCGGTGGGCTCTTAGCCCACCGTCATCGGCGGGCTGAGAGCCCGCCGCTCCACCGAGGATCTGCCGCGCGATGCGTTCGATCTGCGACGGCTTCACGCCGACGCGGTGGTCGGCGACCGAGCCGGTGTTCGTCATCCCGGCCTCGATCGCGTAGAGGCGGTTCATCGACTTCGTCTGTCCGTGGCGCACCCGGCGCCGCGACATGAAGTCGCGCGCGTAGCGGAGATGGCCCGGCCCCCGGGCGAGGAAATCGGAGCCGAGGGAGACGACGACGTTCGCCTTGGTGAAGTCGTAGTGCGTATCGGCATAGCTGCCGAACGCCATCCGCCCGCCTTCGCGGACGTTATCGCGGTTCACCGCTTCCCACTGGTGCCACTTCATGCCGGGGTACTGCGCGAGCAGCGCCTGGATCTGCGCACCGAGTGTTGGTGACGTGATCGTCTGCGTGAGGAGCCGCAGCCCGGCGCCGTTCGTCTTCGCGGCGGTGAGCACGGGCTGCACCGCGCCGATGAAATCGCCCCAGGTCACGGTGTCGCCGTAGCGGCGGACGACCTGCGAGCGGTCGGGATCGTAGAGGCTGAGAATCGCCGCCTGCATGAAGGCGTCGCTCGCGCCGAGACTCGAGGGATGTTCGGGGTTGCCCTCGATCTTCGTCGGACGATTCATGTGGCTTTCGACGAGCACGCCCGTGGCGACGCCGCCGAGGGGCATGGCGCTGGCGAAGAAGATCGGCTTGCCGGGAATGAGGTTCTCCGGCTGATTGACGTACGGCACGATCGCCTCGGCCGGCTGGCGGCAGGCGGCGAGTCCCGCCATCGCCACCGAGGCTCCCATCAGCTTCATGAAATCGCGCCGCCCGACGCCCTTCTCGAGCGCCAGCGCCTGTTGCGGGAACTCCTCGGCGAAGAACTCGTCGAACACGTCGCTCCGCGACAGCTCTTCGAGACTGCGCCAGAACTCGCGCCCGCGCAGATCCCCCACGCGCTCGCGAAATTCGGTGAAGCTCAGGGTTTTCGGATCGCTCATCGTCATCTTTGGAGCGCAGAGCGCAGAGCGCGGAGCGCAGAAGGTCGTCTCCCTCTGCCCTCTGCCCTCTGCCTTCTGCCCTCTAGTAGTGGCATGTCGAACAACTCGTCAGACTCTTCACGGCGTACTCTTTGACCAGGCGCGGTCCGAGGACTTCCTGGTTTTTCGGGACGTAGGCCATGTTGAAGACTTCATTGCGCGGGCGGATGTACTTCTCCGGCGCGCGGTGGCAGTTGAGGCACCACTGCATCGTCAGCGGCGCGGCCTGATACATCAGATTCATCCGGTCGACGCGGCCGTGGCAGGTCGCGCAACCGATTCCCTTGTTGACGTGGATGTCGTGCTTGAAGTGGACGAAGTCCGGCAGGCGATGCACGCGGCTCCAGATCAGCGGGCGTCCGCTGCGAAAACTGGCGCGCACCGGCTCGAGCATCGAGGCGTTCGTCCAGATCTGAGCGTGGCAGTTCATGCACGTCGACGTCGGCGGGATGCCGGCGAAGCTGGAGACCTCGACCGACGTGTGGCAATAGCGGCAGTCGATGCCCAGCCCGGCCACGTGATGCTGATGGCTGAACGGAACGACCTGCTCTCGATGCACGCCCTGGTTGGTGAAGTAGGGAGAGCGGACGATGCCGCCGATGACCCAGAGGACAAAGCCGGCAATGAACACCGCGCCGAAGATCGTGACGCGCGAAAGCGTGTTTGCACTACGGTGGAAAATCTGCGCCATTTCAAAAAGTGAGGACGCTACCGACTGCGGCGTGTAGCAACTGTCGCGCCGGGCGCGCGACGGTGGGAATCATATTCAAAAAAGTCAGTGGCGCAAGACACCGCCGTTCAGACGCGGGAAATGCCGCCGCTCACGATGAGGGCCATGATGCTGGCGCTGTCGGCATCGAGCGGCTGGATGCGCTCGCGGGCGACGACGAGGAGGCAGCCGTCCCACGTGTAGGAAAACGGGACGTAGACGGCGACGTCGCCGGGCGAGCCGAGCGCGCCGAGATCGTCGCGGGTGATGAAGCCGAAGATCCGGATGCCCTCGGTCATCTGCACCGACACCGGCTTGTCGAAGCGGCGCTTGTTGCCGACGAAGGCTTCGAGCAGGTCCTTGATGGCCGCGTAGATGATCCGCACCAGCGGCGCCTTCGTGAACACGGTCTCGGTGATCGCGAAGAGCCGGCGTCCGATGAAGTTCGACGCCAGCGCGCCGACGGCGATCGTGGCCACGATCAGAATCGCGATCCCCAGTCCCGGCGTCGGAAGCCGCAGCAGCCGGTCGAGAGTGATGAAGGTCTGGTAGAGAAGATAGACCGTCACGGCGATCGGAACGACGATCACCAGGCCGCGGAGGAAGTTCTTGATGAGCCAGTTCATGGCAGACTCCCGGTAAGATATCCCTACTCGATGGGTCCCGACGACATCCTCCGCCTCTACGACGCGCATGCGCCGCGCCTTTACGCGCTCGCGTTGCGCATCACCGGCGACGAGAAAACGGCCGCGGAGGTGCTCGAAGAGGTGTTCGTCTCCGAGCCCCAGCCGGACGATTTAGCCGGGCTGGTGCGGGCGACCCGGGAAAAATCTCTGGCCCGGGAAAACCGATCGAGCGGCCGGTCCGTATTGCAGGATGGCGAAGCACTCACTCCCCGTCTGCTCGTCGAGGAAGCGTTCTTTCACGGGAGGTCCGTGGCGGATCTTTCGAAAACGTTTTCACTCGATGAACAAGCGGTGCGGGTTATGCTTCGCAAGGCATTGGACGAGTTCAAACGATGAGCGACGCGCTGACACAGGATGAGCTGGAGCTGCTCGACGGGATCGTCGGAGAGACGATCGTGCCGGTCGATCCGCCGCACGAAGTGCGCGCGCGCATCCTCGCCGCCGTCCGCCGCACGCCGCAACTCGACGAGTCGCTGCCGGGCGAGCACGAGAGCCGCACGGTGCGCGCCGATGAAGGCACGTGGCGCTCCTGCGCTCCCGGCGTGCGGACGAAGAAGCTGTCGAAGGACGCGGCGCGCGGCACGATGACGTTCGTGCTCGAGCTCGCGCCGCACGCGCTCCTCCCCGCCCACGATCACGCCGGTTCGGAAGACTCGTACGTGATCCAGGGCAGCTGCCGCATCGGCGCGGTCGCGCTCTACGCGGGCGACTTCCATCACGTCGACGCCGGCGCGCACCACGGCGACGTCCTCGCGTCGGACGAAGGCTGCCTGCTGCTGCTGACCGTCGACCTCGCCGACGTCGCCTAGCCGGCACGGCGGTTTGCCGGCCCCATGGTTCCCTCAGGTGTTGGCAGGAAGCCGATTCACGTTGGTCTTCCGCCGATCGTTTGCATTCTTGTACAGAAGAACGAGAACGCTGATGACGCTGAACAGCAGCCCCAGGAAGAACCACAACCACGCGTTCCGCCCGGTGTTCTGCGCCCACAGCGCACAAAATGCGCCGAACACAAAGAGCACGACTCCGCCCGAACGATCATTGAGTTCGCGTTCGACCTTGCTGACGCGGGACTCGAGCGATGGCTCCTGCGCCAGCATCGAATTCGCAAGGAACACCAGGACCAGAAGGATCACCACTGTGGCCACAGCGCGCATAAAACCTCCAGTTTTGCGGATGCCCCCAGCCATGGAGGATGCCATGGCGGTTCGAACATATGGATATAATAAAGGAGCGAGGATGGAGAAAAAGAATGACGACAGAACCTGATGCCTCTGGGAATTGCGTAACACTCAACGGATCGCTGCAGTTCCTCGTAGGGGTGACGTGCGCTCAAGCGATCACCGTGGCGAATGCCTCGCCTCCGGGCGGGGGCCAGAACTATCAACCGTTCGACGTGCCCGGGCTGGGTACGTGGGAGACGCAAGATCAAACTTCCGGCGGGCAACAACAGCCCTACAAATCCAAGGACGGCTCGTCGTCGTTCATGTGGTATTCCTGTGAGCGGTATCCGCAGAACTGCTGTTGACCAATGCGCGCGCGGTGCAGCTTGCGGTCATCCGTTAAGCTGGCCTAAATGATTGGCACGCAGCGCAGCCAGCTTTCCGACACTGCGATGCCGTGCGTTCGGTCGTTATGCCGTCACCAGGATTGCTTATGGACGGCTCACTCACGATGAAATTCGCGTGCGTCAGACTCACCGATACCTCGTCATCGCGAGGAACAGGGGCTTGATCTAGATCGGTACCTCGATCGGAGGTTCCGATGCCTCGATCGGAGGTTCCGATGCCTCGATCGGAGGTTCCGATGCCTCGATCGGAGGCTCCGATGCCTCGATTGGAGGCCCCGATGCCTCGATCGGAGGTTCCGATGCCTCGATCGGAGGCTTCGATGCCTCGATCGGAGGCTTCGATGCCTCCATCAGAGGTTCCGATGCCTCGATCGGAGGCTTCGATGCCTTGATCGGAGGTTCCGCTAATCTGCCGGCCGAGACGGCGCGGCGATTGCGATGTTAAGCGCGGCAGGCACCGAACGGATCACGTGAAGATTGAGCTGACTGAGATCAGAAATCGTGTTCAAACGAAGGTAGCCGGATCATCACCGGCATTATCTCGCGGGTGATCACTTGATCCTCTTCGAGAGGTACGTTTCGTCGCCCTCGACGATTTTCAGCTGAGAGGGCTGGCCTTCAGCCGCGGTGAAAACGAAGACATACGGCCTGATCTTTAGGAAGAATGTCGTCTGCGACTCGGCGGACAGCTGCTGTGTTGAGCCACCGGTGCTCTTGAAAAACAGCTTCCCGTTCTCCTGCCAGACAGTGAAGATCCGGTTGTCCAGCTTCTCGAATTGGTACTCGCCTGCATAGCTTTCGAGAATCCTCTCATCGACGTGGACCTCTACTTTGCGATTTGCCCGGCGATGCTCGATCCATTTCGTCAGCACCAACTCGGCCTTCGGCGCGCAGTCATATGCATAGCCCCAAAGACCGAGAAAGCTGCACACGAACGAATTGTTCGCGATCTTCTCGTAATCGAGATCGGCGAGCGCCTCGCTGTTGGCGAGAAGAATGATCGAAACATTCCGCTCCGGCACCTTGACATACACCGCGGAAAATCCACTGCCCCATTGGCCATAGTGCCAGACCGGCTTGTGGCCATGGTAGTCGGTGACGAACCAGCCCAATCCATAAGGGAGGCGCTCGCCGCTGTTGGACACGAAGGGCGTCCATGCTCTCTCCTGCGTCTCCTTCTTGACTAACACGTGGCGATCGATGGCGATGTCGTATTTGGCCAGGTCCCGAACTGTCGACAAAATCCCAGCCGCTGCGCCAACGTAGTCCCTGGATGGATAAGTTGCGTGAACGGTCTCACCTGCCCCGTAGTACGAATACGGCTGAGCGAGTCTCAGGAGGGTTGTCTTGTAGCGATCCATATCGTTGTTTCCCAGTGAGCCAACCCATTTGTTCGCATCGACGACGACGTTGTGATACGGAACGCTGCTCGACATCGCCAGCGGATCGAGGATGGTGTCGACGAGGACATTGAGGAACGGCTTGCCGGCCTTCTTTTCGATGACCGCCGTCAGATAGTCGAAGCGGTTGCCGTCGTATTCAAAGCGCTCGCCGGGCACTCCTGCCGAGGTGTGGCTGAGGAGGTTTTTGATCTTGACCGAGTCGTCCTTGAAGTCGATCGAGTAGTGAGAGACCGGCTCGTCGAGGTCGAGCTTCCCCTGCTCCACGAGCTGCATGATCAGCGTCGACGCGAACGTCTTGGTCAGCGAGGCGATGGAGTAAACCGTATCCGGGGTTGCGGGAACGCGATTCTCAACGTCGGCGAACCCGAGTCCGCGGATCAGGATCACCTGTTGATTCTCGAGAACGGCTACAGATAGTGCAGGGATCTTGAGACGAGACCGAAAGCCCTCGACCTCCCTCTCGAAACGTTTCAGCCGTTTCTTCTCGAACGGCGTTTGAGACGACGACACGCCTGCGTTGAAGAGCAGCGCCACGCCAAGAACACACCTGGCAAGCACTCCATTGATCATCACCGTTCCTCCAAGCTCTTGGACGGTCCTTGACGCGGCGAGTTAGCTGCGATGTGTCAGGACGTGATGAGCGCTGGAGTCATTCGACACGCGTCGCCGAACCTGACATGCGGGCCGCGACGCGACCGCAGGCGCTTCAATGCCGCGCCGCGCGATGCTTGCCGGGAGGCTGAATCGGATCGGACGCGTACCAGAGGGCCAAACCCGGATCGTGATCAACGGAGAACGATTCACGCCGGCTGCGGTCGTGCGCATCGATGGCGTCGAGGTCGAATCGAACGTGCTCGCGGCTTACTAAGCTGCACGGCCAGGGCCCACGTGCCGAAGCCGACACGGCGCGGCGCCGCCAAGGAGTTGCGGAGCCGACTGGCGATCTACAACCGCCGTGACGCCGTGATTCTTGTATGTTGACTAGGCAGCTAGGCTGCCGGGCCAGTGGTGGGCCGTGTCAGCTTCTGGCTCGAGTTAGGCGCCATTTTCGGCCGAATTTTCCCAAGGCGGCGTAGCACCGTAGTCAAGGAACTTGGATGACCCGGGGCGAACGTAGCGGTCAGGCGCGCGATGGATATGCCACTTACCAAACGCGTCGTATAGATAAACTGTTGGATCGTCGTAAGACCAATTCGGCCAGCGAAATGGGTAAGTCATTACGGACCGAGTATCGCCGTAGGTTTGAAAAGGATGCGGAAGATTCATCTCATGGCCAGCCTCATGCATGATAGAAAGCACGAGTTCTCTCGCGTCTTGACCACGTAGATCATTAACGAACAATGCGGCGCCACGCCGATTGTCATCGAACATTAATGAGATTACACCGTCAGTTTCAAATGCAGATGCAATTACAAGGTACAGATGCCACCGATCGGCTTCATCGCCAGACCTATACCGCGCCATTACTTGCCGGAGTTCGCCGTCGTTCATCCGGCCATCCGAACCCGCTACGGACGCAGGCAATTCGTCGCTCCACTGAACTTCGACTTCGATTCCGTTTTGGCGAAATAGTTCCTCGATTGATTTGGGACCTGAGGTCGTGTTGACTACGAGATTAGGTCGCGTAATACCGGTGATCCAATCAATTTCGAGACGGGCCTGCGCCAATCGAGGCACCGTCAGAATTGGCTCACCGTAGTTGATATTAGGGCGCGCTGCAGCTGTTGATGTAACCGTTGACGTAGAGGCGGTCGCCAACGGCACGGCACGATGACGAAAGTCTTTACTTTTCTCTAACTCATGTTTGGCAGGAAGATCCGCTACCTTGAAGACTTCGGAATGTACCAACTGATATGGACCTTCGTCGGCTACAGCCTCAATGGCGATAAGTGTATTGACGTGTAAATTATCCAAGTGCGCTCTGCCGTGATCATCCGTGACACCTGATGCGAGCACCTGATTCTTCAGCATACTCGTGGCGGCGATGCGGACGCCCTTTACGGGCTCACCATCATCGAGTACAGTCACGATAAGAACGGGTTCCGCCCGCCAACGTTCAAAGGTATAGCTCACGAGTCTGGGCACCCATTCGCTTATTATCGATGTCACTATGGTCGTAGCAGCCGCCGTGACAATAACCCAGCGGAGGGATTCGCGTTTCGCCATGGTTCGAGTCAGTTTATACTAAAGGTGCCGCTTTCGCGAGATGTTCTGTGCGCCTAACGGTCGTCGCTTCACCTGCGCGGCCGGGGCCCACGTGCCGAAGCCGACGCGGCACGGCCGTTGCCGCGGAGGACGCCCGAAGAGGCAAAACTGCGATCTGCAACGGCCGTGTCGCCGTGATTCTTGTGAGTTGATGAGGCGCTTCAGCGCCGGGCCGAAGCCGGGCCGCGTCAGGTGCTAGCAGGAGTTGGGCGGCGAAGCTTGCGCGATATCGTCATGCGCAGATGAAGACGCGCGGACCGTGTGTTTTGAGCGAAAACGCGATCGCGCCGTGGAGTGCTCTTGACACAAGCACTGCTCGAACCTATGTTAACTTTAGCGCCTCCTGCGGTACGTCCTTCCATACACGCCTGTTCCTGTGTAGCCGAATCTGCACGGCGGTACGAGTTTCGTCTCAGGCGGTGCGGTGAAACGTTTTCGGCCGACTGGTGACGCTATTCGTGTTGAAGGTCGTAGCCATAACGACGTCAACGGACCCCTAGATACATAGCATGAGCGAGGCGCTCGTACGAAAAAGGGTGAAATATGCGAGGCACGGTACGTTGGAGCTTGGTTTTCGCGATTATGCTGTGGACTCGTGAGATATATGGTCTACAGACCTTGACGGTCGGAATCAACATGGAGTGCAAGGCGGGACAGGTGTCCCTCGTAGCGTCGACGTATCACTCGGATCCGTACTGCTATCACTACGCATCCGCGCCAGGCGGCGGCTGCACCCAATGGCATCTGTCTCGTGACGGCAAACTACAGATATCCAAATATACCGTTCCAGCGGGCGGAAGCACCCAAGTTCCGACAAATCCGCCCTTGGATTATTACAACGTAGGAAGGTTCAGCCTAACCCAACCTGGAGACTATCGGATCACGATGTCGTACTCGAGGATTACTTGTAGCGGCTGGTGGATCTTCAAGAATTGCAATTTTACGGTATATGGCAATGAGACACCGATAGCGACCGTTAGTGCAAACGACTTAGATCCTACCACTTGGTCGAACAAGTGTCCGATCGGATCCTTTGACAGCGCCAATTGTTTTGTTATGGCCAAACCAACTGGCGGTTTTATTTGGGGACGGGGATTCTATATGCCGGCGTCTAAGAGTTCCAACTGCCCCATAGGCAGCTGGGACACTAGAAATTGTTATTTAATGGTAAAGCCGTCGAACGGATTTATCTGGGACAATGGCTTCTACGTTACCGCCGGCCCCGGAGGGACCTGCTCGATCGGAAGCTACGATGGCGCAAATTGCTTCATCGTGAAGGCTCCTTGGGGAACGAGTGCTTTTGAATATGGCGGCAACTTCTATGTTACCGCGCTTCCAAGTTGTGCTCAGGGAACATTCGACGGCGCGAACTGCTTGATAGCGACAGCCCCACTGGGTACGAACATGTTCGAGTGGAACGGCAATTTCTACGTCACTCCTCGGCAGCCCTGTCAATAGGCGAAAACGGTCTGACGCACTCGCCTTGTTTCTGTCGTCCGCCCAACTCCTCATTTAACCCTCGGTCCGTAAGGACGTTTGCCGTCTTCGCATCGAAGGTAGAGATCTTCCAACTACCATTGGATGTCTCCCGGAATCCGATCATGGATATCTTGGATTGAAGGCGTGATCAGGGTCGTTAGCTCGCGTGATCAACGGCCTATCGCGCGTGGTGGAGCTTTACCTCGGCAAGCGTGCGCGCGCGAACAAAGCGCTCCTCCCACCCGCCGCTCACGATCTCCCATCGCGTCTCGAATTCTTCGAGCGCGGCGCGGAAGGCGTCGAAGAGGTCTTCGCGGGCTTCGCCGCCGGCGTCGCGGGCGGGGTCGGGGTGCCATTCGACGTCGGTGTCCAGGAGCAGATAGACATCGGCGCGGCGGCGGCGGGCTTCGTCTTCGATCCATAGCGGACACGCGCCGTAATAGTGGCGGGCGTAGACGACCGTGGAGATCAGATCTGTGTCGAGGATCGCGAATTCCGCGCTGGCGACGCGGTCTTCATTCGCCATCTGTCCCCGCGCGATCGGCTCGACGTCGGCGGCGCAGAGTTGATTCGCGCGCGGCTCGCAGTACTCGCGCGCGTACTCGGCCACCCACGGTACGCCGAGCTCGCGGGCGAGGCGCTTCGCGAGCTCGGTCTTCCCGGTCGACTCCGGACCGATCAGGCAGATACGAGTGAGCGGCGCCAATCGCGATATCCCATGAGAGCGAGAACCCAGAGGCCGACGTACAGCGCCGCCGTGAGCCAGAGACCGCGGACGATGTAGAGCGGCACCGAAACGGTGTTGACGAGGACCCACAGGAGCCAGTTCTCGAGCCACTTCCGTGCAGTCATCCATTGGGCGACGAGACTCCATGCAAAGAGCGACGAGTCGACGTACGGATTCGGGTTGTCGGTGTAATTGAACTGCACCCAGATCGTGAGCGCCGATCCGGCGACGCCGGCGGAGATCCCC
>Ga0207686_10001264_pt1 | contig 14565 bp, 10 predicted proteins | sample KBSM24metaG_FD_184396 | JGI IMG/M metagenome (GOLD analysis project Ga0207686, IMG submission 184396) | Miscanthus rhizosphere microbial communities from Kellogg Biological Station, Michigan, USA - KBS M2-4 metaG (SPAdes) (version 2) | ecosystem: Host-associated > Plants > Roots > Rhizosphere >...
ACGGACAGCGCGACGACTGGCGCCTGTGGTGCCAGGCCCGGGGCCTGCCGGGCGTGGATTGCGCGCAAGGGGTGGTGTTCGCGCATTCCAATGGCGCGGTAGAGGCCGCGCTGGCGGGCCGGGGCTTCGCGCTGGTGCGGCGTGCCCTGGTGGCGCGGGAACTGGCCGCGCGGTCGCTGGTCGGCGTGCAGGGCGACGACGGCCTGCCCACGCCTCTGGCCTACCACCTGGTGTATGCGCCCGACACGCTCATCGACCCGGCGCTGCGACAGTTCCGCGACTGGATCGTGGCGCAGGCGGCAGAAGAGGCGTGAGAACGACCGGGCGCACGCCCTAGCCCGGACCTTCCCGCACCATGTAGACGGCCCCGTCGCCATAGCCGGCCAGCCGCTGCCGCTGCGCCGCGCCGGCCAGTGCCCGCACGGCGAAGCCCTGCCGCGCCCAGTAGGCCTGCGTGCCCTGCACCGACACCAGGGCGGCATGCCGCAGCCCGTCGGCGCGGGCGCCCTGCCAGGCGGCCGCCAGCAGCTGCTGCGCCAGGCCCTGGCCGTGGAATGCGGGCAGCACGGCCATGTCGTGCAGGTAGAGCGTATCGGCGGCGGTCCCCGGCACGGCGCAGAAGTCGCCCTGCAGCGGGGTAATGTGGCCGAGCACGCTGCGGTAGGCGGCCAGGTACGCGACCAGCGGGCCTTCCGCCCCATCGGCGCCGCGCACCAGCGCCAGCGAGCACTGCGCCGCGCCGGCCAGCCGCCGCGCGAACACCGCCGCGCCTTCGATCAGGCCGTCGCCATAGCAAGCGCGCTGCACCGCGAGCAGGCCGGGTACGTCGGCCGGCCGCAGCGGACGCAGCCGCAAGCCCTGCGCGGGCCAGCCGCAGGCGATGGATGAAACGTCGCGATCGGTCATACGGATTGAAAAGAAACGTCATCGAAGTGCCGCGGAACACGCTTGCCTTGCGGCAAGATCATGCGGGGCGGCAAGGGATATGTCAGTATCGCCCTCCCGACTCGCCGATTGCCCGGCACCGCCGGACCTGCCAGGGCTGGCACGCCGCCCGTTTTTGCTGATTGCCATGTCCCTGAGTCGCCTGTTGCACCTGCTGAGCCTGACGCTGGCGGCCGTCACCGCCGCGCTGGTGGTGCGGGCCGGCGTGCAGGAATGGGGACGATGGCAGCAGGCCGTGCGCGGGTCGCAGGCCATTGCCCTGCTGCAGGCGGACCTGCTGGTGGCCGAGCGCCTCTCCTTCGAGCGCGGCCCGGCCAATGCGCTGATGGGGGCCCGGCAGGAGCCGCCCGATCCCGAACGGCTGCGCACGCTGCAGCAGGCACGTGCGCGCACCGACGCGGCTCTGGCCCGCTTGGCCGAGCTGCTGAAAACGCAGCGGCAGCCGCAGATACCCGGGGCTGAAAGCCAGCTCCAGAACATCGCAGCCCGCCTGTCGGAGGCGCGCAGCAGGGTGGACGCCACCATCGCCCAGCCGCCGGCGCAACGCGCTGCGGCGCAAATCCAGGCCAGCGTGCAGGCGATGATCGCCATCGTGCCGCTGCTGACGCCCCTGACCAATGCGCTGGAGCAGGCCGCCCGGCAGACGCAGCCCGCGACGGAAAGCCATCTGCAGACCCTGCGGCTCACTTCCGATCTGCGCGAGCAGGCCGGCTTGCTGGGTTCGCACTTCACGGCGTCGCTGACGAGCGGGCAGCCCTTCGCACCCAACGAGCGTCTGGCCATCGAGCGCACGCGCGGGCACATCGGCACGCTGCAGTGGCTGATCGAGCAGCGCCTCAGCGCGCCCGACACGCCCCCGGTGATGGCCGAGCGCTGGGCCGCCGTGCAGCGCGGCTACTTCGACGAGGCGCAGCGGCAGTTGGTGGCGCCGGTCATCGCGGCCGGCAACCCCGAAGGCCACGAGCGGTTTCAATGGACGGCTGCGCAATTCGCGGACCGCTACGTGCCCAGGCTGCAGCTCATCGTGGCCCTGCGCGACGCGGTGCTGGTCCATCTGCAGGAGCAGGCCGCCGCCGTGCAGCGCGCCGCCCTGCACAGCCTGGCGCTGGTGATGGCCGTGTCGTTGGCGCTCGTGCTGCTGACGGGCTATCTGCTGCTGACGCTGCGGCGGCGCGTGCTGCGGCCATTGGCGCAGGTGACCCGCGCGCTGCAGGCGCTCACGCGCAACGAGCTGGAAGCGCCGCTGCCGCAGATCACCGTGGAGGACGAAGGCGCTGCCGTGGTGCGGGCCGTGCGCGCACTGCAGCAGCAGATCCGGGCACGGCAGATGCTGGAAGTGGAGCGCGACAGCCTCATCGCGCAGCTGCGCGAGCAGTCGCTCACCGACGAGCTGACGGGCCTGCCCAACCGGCGCGCCTTCTTCGCCGGCGCCGCGCAGCGCCTGTCGCTGGCGCTGCGCCAGCGGTTCGAGGTCGCGGTGGTGATGCTGGACGTGGACTCCTTCAAGGCCTTCAACGACCGCGCCGGCCACACCACGGGCGACGCCGCGCTGCGCATCGTGGCGGCGGCCATGCGCTCGGCCCTGCGTTCAGAGGACAGCGCCGCCCGCTACGGCGGCGAGGAGTTCGTCGTGCTGCTCGCGCCCTGCTCTCTCGCCCAGGCCCGGCTGCTGGCCGAACGGGTGCGGGAGGCCGTCGCCGCCACCCCCGTGCCGCTGCCCGACGGCAGCGCGGCGCAGCTGACCGTGAGCCTGGGCGTGGCGGTCTCCAGCATCAGCGGGTTCGATCTGGAGCAGTTGCTCTCGGATGCGGACGATGCGCTCTACCGCGCCAAACGGGGCGGGCGCAACCGGGTGGAGCTGGCCGAAGAACCGGCCGCCGAGGCCGGGGCAGCGGCGACGATCGGATAAGGACCACACGATGCTATCCATTCGATAGCTGATGGCGCTGATTCCGCAAGCGCCAGCGCGGCAAAAGCCTCACAAGCGACGCGAGGCGCACGGGCATGCGGCTGCAGGCCAGCCCGGCCCAGGCGCCAGCGCGGCCTTCAGCGCGGCAGCGCCGGCGGCTGCACCAGGTCGTCGAGCGACAGGCCCTTTTCCTGGAGCAGCGTCTCCAGAACGGGCTTCAGGCGCCCCAGGCTTTCCTGCACGGCCTCGCGCACCGTGTCCACCACCACCTGGGTGCTGCGCTCGATCTCGATGTTGAGGCGGTCGCCCTCGCGCTTGGCCTCGAACACCGTGGCGCGGCGGGTTTCGGGGATCAGCCAGACCTCGAACCAGCCCTCCTGCCGGTCGACCTCGGCCACCGTCAGGCTGGCGCCGTGGATGGCGATGTAGCCCTTGGCGAAGACGTAGCGGCGGAAGGGCTCGGGCACGGCCACGCGCCAGACCAGGTTGTTGTCGAACTCCCGGCGTTCCACGAGCGTGCCGGTGAAATCGATGTGGCCCGAAAGCGGATGGCCTCCGATCTCGGCGCCGTCCTTGGCGGCGCGCTCCACGTTCACGCGGTCGCCCTCGGCGTAGCTGCCCAGCGTGGTGATGTTCAGGCTCTGCAGCATCACGTCGAAGTTGGCGCGCGTGGGCGAGACCAGCTCGGTCACCGTCAGGCACACGCCGTCGGTCGCCACGCTGGCGCCGATGGCGAGGTCTTCGCAGAAGCCTGCGGGAAAGTCGAGCGTGAAGGTGCGCAGGCCCGCGCGGTCGGTGATGGCGGCGATGCCTGCCGTGGCCTGGACGATGCCGGTGAACATGGTGGACGGTCTGCTAGGAGGAAGGAAAAGGCGGCGAAACGGGCGAAGGGCGATTCTGCCAGCCGCCTCCATCCCGATGCTGCGGCCATGAAAAAGGCTGCCCATCGGGCAGCCTGTGCGGTCGGCGCGGCGGACTTTCAGCGGGCGCGCAGGAAGTCGCCCACGTCGAGCAGCACCAGCTCGTTGTCGTCGGCCTGGTTGGGCTCGCGGCTGGAGCTGAAGGGCAGGTTGTTGTCGTTGCCGACCACGATGTGGGTCGGGTCCACGATGTCCACGTTCTCGATGGTGAAGAACGGGAAGGCGAGCACGCCGCCCGTCAGGGGCTTGCGGGCCAGGTGCTGCGGGTCCTGGATGTTCAGCAGGTCGATGTAGCCCACCTTGCGCAGCGGGCCGCCCGCGTTGGCGTCGGTCAGCTCCACCTTGTAGACGCGCTTGAACTTCGCCACGTCGGAGAAGCAGTCGGCGCGCTTGGTGCCTTCGGGGCAGGCCTTGTCGGGCGTGCCTTCGCCGTTGTCGCGTTCGATGACGAGGCCCATGGTGGGGCTGACCATGTTGAAGTCGCCGATGGCGTTCTGGTTGGCCTCCAGCACGTACTTCCAGTGGCGGCCGGTCCACTTCTCGGCCTTCACGTCGAATTCGAGCACGCGCAGGTACTGCTTGCCGCCTTCCACCGATTCATAGGCCTTGGCGGATTCGTCCCACACCGGGCCTTCGAGCAGCGCGTAGAGCTTGCTGCCGTCGGGGCTCGCGGCCATGCCCTCGAAGCCCTTGGAGCGCTTGATGTCGAAGGCCGGGGCCTTGGCGTCGGGCGCGCCGGCGGTGGTGACGGCCGGGTTGTCGGGCGAGCGCACCACGCGCCCATCGACCTGCGTGTCGAACACGGCCAGCACGCGGCCCTTCAGGTCGGCCTTGATGAGGTAGGGGCCGAACTCTTCGCCGATCCAGAGCGCGCCGCCCGCGAACTGGAAGCTCTCGGGGTCGAAGTCGGCGCCGGTCAGGTAGCGCTGCCGGGTGCCTTCCTCGGCGATGCGGAAGGGCACCTTCTTGTCGGGGTCGTGCAGGAAGACGGTCTTCAGGCGCTTGAACCGGCCGCTCTTGAAGTCCACCTGGTAGTGGTTCAGGTAGAGCATGAAGTCGGGCGAGTTGGCCTTGGAGCCGGCGCCGTTGTCGGTCAGGATCCAGAAGCTGCCGTCGGGCATGTGCTTGATGCCCGAATGGCCTTGCGCGGGCTGGCCTTCGAAGGGCAGCGACACGCCCGTGGGCCGGCCGGCGGACTGGCCTTCGACCGTGCCCACCGCGTCCACGCGCCGGGCCGTGGTGAACTTGCCGCTGGTGCGCAGGTCGGCCGGCGCATCCGCAGGCGGGGCGATGAAGGAGCGCGCCGGCAGCACGGCATGGCCGGCCAGCACGGCGGGAAAGGCTTGCGGAGCCGTCTGGGTCTGCGGTTGCGGCTGGGCCTGTGCCGGCAGGGTGGCGATGCAGGCCAGTGCGGCGCAGGCGGCCAGGCGGAAGGTCGAAGGGAACAGCATGGGAGGCGCTCTCTCGGGGCAATGGGAAGAGCCGCCACCATGCCCATGGCCCATGACGCCGCCATGACGCCGCGGCGGCAGGTGCGCGATCAGCCGCCCGCGCGCCGCCGCTGCGCCAATTGCCAGCCCAGATAGGCGATCACCACCGCATTGAGCGCGATCACCGCCGTGGCCGCGGCCGTGGGCCGGTGCAGCCAATGCCACATCTCGAAGGGGATGTAGAGCCCGCCCGAGAGCGCGCCCAGCCACTCGCCCCAGGCGCGGTCGCGCCAGAGGCCGTAGGCCTCGGCGAAGCGCAGCCCTGCATAGCCGGTGGCCATGGCGGTGAGCATCTGCCAGTCTCCATGCCCCGACCAGCGGTCGATGCCGGCCAGCAGCAGCGCCGGGTAGTGCGCGCCCGGGCTCAGTCCCACATGGCCGATGAGCGCGACCGCGATCTGGTGCAGGTCGTTGTGCAGCAGGCCCAGCACGCCGACGCCGGCGACGAGCGCGACGGCGCCCTTGAGCGCCTCGAAGGCCGCGATGGTGCGCAGCGTGCGGCGGGTGCGGGGCGGGGCGGAGGGAAAGGAAGAAGCCATGGGTGGGTCCGAAGAGGGCGATGCGATCCGGGGACGGGAACTGCAGTATCCACCGGCCAGCAGCCCCGGCGATCGAACGAGGCAGCGGCCGCGCCCCACCCGCCAGCGGGCAACGTCAGGCCAGGCGGAATACCGCCACGGCCTGCACCAGCTGCTGTGCCTGCTCGTTCAGGCTGTTGGCGGCGGCGGCGCTTTCCTCCACCAGCGCGGCGTTCTGCTGCGTGGTGGTGTCCATCTGCGTGACCGCATCGCCCACCTGGGCGATGCCCGAGCTCTGTTCGGCCGTGGCGGCGCTGATCGCGCCCACCAGTTCGCTGACCTTGCGGATGGAGTCGACGATCTCCTGCATGGTGCTGCCCGCCTGGGTGACCAGCTGCGCGCCCTGGCCGGTCCGGTTCACGCTGGTGGTGATGAGTTCCTTGATCTCGCGCGCCGCGGCGGCCGAACGCTGCGCCAGGCTGCGCACCTCGCTCGCCACCACCGCGAAGCCCCGGCCCTGCTCGCCGGCTCGGGCGGCCTCCACGGCGGCGTTCAGCGCCAGGATGTTGGTCTGGAAGGCGATGCCGTCGATCACGCCGATGATGTCCGCGATGCGGCTGGAGCCGGCATTGATGTCCTGCATGGTCTGCACCACCTGCTGCACCACCTCGCCGCCCTGGGTGGCGACGCCGGCCGCGCTGCGCGCCATTTCGCTGGCCTGGCGGGCGGTTTCGGCGTTGTGCTGCACGGTGGAGCCGAGTTCCTCCATCGAGGCGGCGGTCTCCTCCAGAGCGCTGGCCTGGGTCTCGGTGCGCTGGCTCAGGTCGTTGTTGCCCTGGGCGATCTGCGCGCTGGCGGTGGCCACGCTCTCGGAGTTCTGCCGCACGGAGCCGACCACGCTGCTCAGACGGGCCGTCATGGACTGCAGGGCCGTCATGAGCTGGGCGATCTCGTCGCTGCCCTGGACCGGCACGCGCACCGACAGGTCGCCGGCCGCCACCGACTCGGCGAGCTGCACTGCATTGCCCAGCGCCCGGTTGGTGGTGCGCGTGATGGAGACCATCACCCAGACCGCCACGCAGGCCAGCGCGGCCAGCACAGAGAGCAGGACCAGCAGCAGATGGCGCTGTCGGGCGATCTGCCGGTCGAGCGAGGTCTCCAGCAGGGTGAAGGAGGCGTTCACCAGGGCGAACTGCGCATCGACGAAGCCCGTCATGCGGGTGATCCAGGTCGTGGCCGGCAGCGTCAGCGCCTCGGGTCGCACGATCGAATCCTCCGCCAGCTTGACCGCGTCCTGGCCGGCGGCCATGGCGGCGTTGCGCGTCGACTCCACGGCGGCAGGCAGCCCACCGGAACCGGCCGCCAGATCGAGCGCCTTGCGCGCGTCTTCGTAATACTGGCGCGCCCGATCGGCCAGCGCTTCGAGGCGCGCGCGCTCTTCAGGCGAGGCCTCGCCCCGGCCCAGCAAGACCGCGCCCCGCGCCCGCATCTGCCCGAGCGACTCGGCCAGTTGCGGCAGGTGCGACAGCACGGTTCGCTGCACGAAGTACGTGGAGGCATCGGGGTCCAGCGCGAGCCCGGAACTGTTGGCCACGTCGTCGATGAGGCTGAGCAGCCGGGCGATGACGGCAGTATGCCGCTGGTTGCTCTGCGGGCCGGTGAGGGCCTTGCCCGCGACGGCGCTGGCCAGCGCGTTGAAATCCGTGGCCATGCTGTCGAAGCGGTCAGAGAGCGCCTTGTCCGCCAGCGGCGGCAATTCCTTGCGCACCTCGGCGAGGGTGGCATCGATGTCCTGCTGGCGCTTCTGGCGGTCAGCCTCTGCGGACGACGTGCCGCTCAGCACCGCAGCGGACAGCCCCCGGTGTTGCTGCATCTGCTGCAGCAGGCGGAGCATGCTGGCGGCAGGGGCCAGGCCCAGGCGCTCGGTGCGCGCCACGTCGAGCCTTTCCATCGCGATGCTGACCAGCATGACGGTGGGCACGAGAAAGAGAGCCAGCGCCAGCGCACCGATGAGTGCGAACTTGCGCGAAAAGCGGAGATGAGTGATCCAGGAAGCCATGCTGATGCGTTAAATGTTTCAATTTGCTACGCACCGTGACGGCAGTTGGGTCACCCGTTGCGTGCATTGCTGAGAGGGCAAGGCACGTCTTGGTGCGCCCATGCACCAATATTAAGCATACATATTGTTACCGTGATGACGGAAGCGGTGTCGGCCTACAGCGCCCAGCCCCGGGTGTGGCGCACGAGCCTCAGCCCGCGCCTGCAGGCCTCTTTCAGGGGCCTGCCCCCCGCTCCCCTACTCCGCCCACTGCTCGCGCACTTCCAGCAGCTGCGGCTTGAGTGCGGTGAAGGGGCCCACCAGGTCCGGATCGAAATGCCGCCCGGCCTGGGAATGCAGGTAATCCATCGCCTCCTCCACGCTCCAGGCCTCCTTGTAGGGGCGGCGCGTTGTGAGGGCATCGAACACGTCGGCAATGGCGACGATGCGGGACTCCAGCGGAATGTCCCGGCCCGCCAGCCCGCAGGGGTAGCCGGAGCCGTCCCACTTCTCGTGGTGGGTCAGCGCGATCGCGCGGGCCAGGCGCAGCACGCCGCGGGGGTGCTCGCCGATGATCTCGGCGCCGATGCTGGGGTGCGTCCGCATGATGTCCCATTCGGCGGCGTCGAGACTGCCGGGCTTGCGCAGCACGGCGTCCGGAATGCCGATCTTGCCGACGTCGTGCAGCGGCGCGGCATGCAGCAGGTCTTCCGCCCAGACGCTGTCCATGCCGATGGCCAGCGCCAGCATCTGCGCATAGAGGCTCATGCGGATGACGTGCTTGCCGGTCTCGTTGTCCTTGTATTCGGCCGCGCGGCCCAGCCGCTGCAGGATCTGCAGGCGCGTGTCGCGCAGCTCCTGCATCCGGACCAGCGACAGGTGCGTGCGGACGCGTGCACGCACCACCGCCGCGCTGATGGGCTTGGCGATGTAGTCCACCGCGCCCAGTTCCAGGCCGCGCGCCTCGTCGGCCGCGTCGCTCAGCGCGGTCACGAAGATCACCGGCATGGCGGCGGCCTGCGGTTCGGCCGCGAGCTGCTGCAGGACGGCGTAGCCGTCCATGTCCGGCATCATCACGTCGAGCAGCATCAGGTCGGGCTGCTGCTGCAGCGCGATCTCGACGGCCTTGGGGCCGCTGGTGGCGAAGAGCAGCCGGTAGTCCTGCTGGAGCACCTGCCGCAGCACCTGCAGGTTGGCCGGCTCGTCGTCCACCAGCAGCAGGCGCGGGCGATGGTCCGGAAGGGTCGCGGCGCTCATGCCGACGCCTCCTCTCCCACGCCGGCCTCGCCCCGGGAGCGCAGATCCTGCAGGCAATCGCGCGCTGCGTCGAAGTCGAACGCGTCGATCGCGTCCTGCAGCCGCTGCGCGTCGCGCACGGGCAGCAGGGCGAGCAAGGCGTCCAGCGCGCCGGCCGCGATCTCGCTGTGGGCCAGGGCCTGGTCCAGGGCGTCGATGGCGCTGCGCTGCTGCAGCGGGTCGGCCGCGGCGGCCGGTGCCGACGACGGCACGGGCGGCTGCTGCGCGTCGCGCGCGGGCGCAGCGGGTGCGAATGACGCGAGGGCCGCCTCCACCGCATCCAGGGCCGGCAGCAGCGCGTCGAGCGCTGCGCGCAGCGGCGCGGCCGGGGGCACGGCTGCGGTGCCCGAAGCGGCCGAGGTGAACTGTTCCAGCTCGGCGGCAAGCACCTGCACGCGCCGCATCGCCAGGTTGCCGGCGGCACCATGCAGGCGGTGGGCTGCGGCGGCCAGCATCGGCCAGTCGGCTTGCACGGCGGCGAGCTGCAAGTCCGCGGCCTGCGCACGCGCCTGGGGCAGAAAGCGCTCGATGGCCTGGCGCAGCCGGCCGGCATCGCCCCAGGTCTGATCGGCGTGCAGCCAGTCGATATCGGGCAGCGGCGCAGCCACCTGCACGGCGTCATCGGTCAGCCCGTCCGGCAGCAGGCCCAGCACCCGGCCCACCTCCTGCAGCAGGCGCGCGGCATCCACGGGCTTGCTGGCGAAGCCCGCCATGCCGGCGGCGCGGGCGTTCCGCTGGTCCTGCGCCAGCACGCTGGCCGACAGGGCCACCACCGGCGTGGGCACCCGGCCGCGCGCCCGTTCCTGCGCGCGCAGCCGGCGCGTGGCTTCCAGACCGTCCATCTCGGGCATCTGCAGGTCCATGAGCACGACGTCGAAGGCCTGGGCCGCCATGGCCTGCAGGGCGGCGGCGCCGCTGCCCACGCAGGTGACGGCATGCCCGCCCCGGGCCAGCAGCAACTCCAGCAGTTGGAGGTTGGCGGGCACGTCGTCCACCGCCAGCACGCGCAGGGGCGGCAATACGGGCAGCGCCGGCTGCGCGGGCAGCTGCGCGGCGGCCTGGGCACGCGCCAGCGGCAGGCGCACGGTGAAGACGCTGCCCTCGCCCACCACGCTCTCCACCCCGATGCTGCCGCCCATGAGCTCGGCCAGCTGCCGCGAGATGGTGGTCCCGAGGCCCGTGCCCCCGTAGCGCCGCGTGGTGGAGGGATCGGCCTGCGAGAAGGCGTCGAAGATGCGGTGCGCGCTCTTCGCATCCATGCCGATGCCCGTGTCGATCACGGCCAGCTCGACCTGGCCTGGGGCATGCCGCACCCGCAGCGTGACGCCGCCCTGATGCGTGAACTTGAGCGCGTTGCCCAGCAGGTTCAGCAGGATCTGCTGCACGCGGAAGCCGTCGCCGTGCCAGAAGTCCGGCACCTCGGCCGGGAAGTCCAGCACCAGGTCCAGCCGCTTGCTGCCGGCCTGGATGCGCAGCGATTCCATGATCTGCACGCACAGCGCGCGCAGGCTGAAGTCGGTGCATTCCAGGCCCATCGCGCCCTTGTCGAGCTTGGCGGTGTCCAGGATGTCGTTGAGCAGGCGCAGCATGGAGCGGGCCGCGTGGTGGACGGAGCTCAGATGGCGGCGCTGCACCTCGTCGAGACGGCTGTCGAGCAGCGCCTCGGTGAAGCCGATGATGGCGTTCATCGGCGTGCGGATCTCGTGGCTCATGTTGGCCAGGAAGGTCGCGCGCGAGCGGGCCGCCTGCTCGGCGGTGTCCTTGGCCTGGCGCAGGTCCTGCTCCATCGCCCGGCGCTCGCTCAGGTCGGTGGCGAACTTGATGATCTTGATGGTGCGGCCGCCCGCATCGAGGATGGGGTTGTAGGTGGCCTGGATCCACACCAGCCGCCCGTCCTTGCCCACGCGCTGGTATTCGCCCGCGTCCAGCTCGCCACGCGCCAGGCGCATCCAGAGCGCGGCATGCGCCGGGTCCCGCACGTAGTCAGGCGTGCAGAACATGGCGTGCCGCTTCCCCACCACCTCGTCGAGCGTGTAGCCCATCAGCCGCAGGAAGTTGTCATTGGCCGTCAGCAGGCGGCCGTTCAGGTCGAACTCGGCCACCGCCTGGGCCCGGTTGAGGGCGCGCACCACGCCGGAGAACTCGGCGTTGCGCGCCTTGACCTCGGTCTCGTCCACGATCACGCCGTCGATGTACTGCACCGCAGCGCCGTCATCCGCCAGCCCGCGCCCCGTTTCGGACACCCACACCACGGCGCCGGAGCGCGCCACGAGGCGGTATTCGACCCGGTAAGGGCGGCCTTCGGCGACCGCGCTCGCCACCGCGTGCCACACGCAGGCGGCGTCCTCGCCGTGGATCAGGCTGGAGAGCGCCATCTGGCCCCCGACCAACTCCTGCGCGGACCAGCCGGTGAGCGCTTCCACCGCGTCGCTGACGAACACCAGGGCCCGGTCGGGCTGGCGGCGGCTGCGGAACGCCACGCCCGGAATGTTGCCCACCAGCGAACGCAGCTGCTCGGCGTTGCGGCGGCGTTCGGCCTCCAGCGCGCGGCGTTCGGTCAGATCGACCAGAAAGCCCACGTAGAGCGGCATGCCGGGCCGTTCGACGCGGCCCACGGCCAGGCGGATCGGCACCATCGCCCCATCCTTGTGCAGCACCTCGACCTCGCGGCTGGGGCCGACCATCTCGCCGAAGGCCGAGCGGCCGTGCAGCTGCCGGTAGGCCTCGTGCTTTTCCTGCAGGGCCGGCGGCATGAGCATGACGGCGTCGCGGCCCAGCACTTCCTGCTCGCGCCAGCCCAGCATCCGCTCCGCTGCCCGGTTGAAGGACTGGATCAGGCCGTCATCCCCTACGGTGACGATGCCGTCCACCGCCGTCTGCACCACGGCGCGCAGGCGCGACTCGTCAGCCATGGCCTTGCGGTAGAGCAGCCGGTGGCGCAAGGCGCCGTTGGTGGCGGTGATCAGCACACCCAGCCCCACCGCCACCGCCGCGATCGCGATCGGCAGGGAGCCGGCATAGGCGTGATCGCCCTCCGCCGGCTGCGCGACGAGGCGCACCGCATCGATGCTGATGTAGTGCATGCCGGCGATCGCCATGCCCATGACGACCCCGCCCCCGACGTCAGCCAGCCAGCCCGGCATGCTCTCGCTGCGCGATGGCTGCTGCGCGCGCAGCAGCCATTGCCGCGCATGCAGGGCCGCCACGGCCATGCCCAGGGCGAATACCACGGAGGCCAGAAAGCCCGCCACGTCGTAGCGCATGATCGGCGCCAGGGTGGAGGCCGCCATGCCGAGGTAATGCATGGCGGCGATGCCCAGGCCCACCAGCAGCCCGCTGACCGTGACGCTGCGCCCGCTGGCGTAGGGCTGCGCCAGCACGTTCAGCGCCACCCACGAGGCCAGCAGCGCCGGCAGCACCGACAGCGCGGTGATGCCGGGATGGAACACCCCCTGGCGGCACAGATCGAAGGCCAGCATGCCGACGAAATGCATCGCCCAGATGCCGCCGCCCAGCCCCAGGGCGCCCGAGAACACGACGGCCCGGCGGCCCAGGGGCGTGACCGCCACGCGCGCGAGCCCGGCCAGATGCATGGCCATGATCGAGGCCATGACCGCCAGCACCACCGACAGTGCGACCAGCCACGGGGCATGTCCCCAGGCAGCCAGCGGCCCGCGGCCGACATCGGTGACGAAGTAGGAACCCAACATTTACTTACTATTTGAAAATTTCCGGTGCGCATTCTGCCCAACGGAATTCATCCCAGCCATCGCCCGCAGGAGCATTTGAGCGGGATGTCGGGGTTTTCGTTGTGCAGAAGCCGCAGCGACAGCATCGCGCCCGGCAAGGGGCACGGCCATGCGATAGCTTCTATCTTCTAATTAGAAAGTAGCAATTGGCGAAATCAACTACCAATCCCTAGCATGGGCACATTCCCATTCGAGAGGAGCCCCACGATGTCCCGCCTGCGCGCCACCGCCCGCCGAAACCTGCCCACGCTGATGAAGACGGGCAGCTACTACCTGATCCACATCTGCGTCGCCGCCCTGGTGGCCTACGCGGTCACGGGCAATCTGATCGCGTCGCTCACGCTGAGCCTGCTGGAGCCTACGGTGCAGGCAGTGGCCTTCTTCTTCCATGAAAAGGCCTGGGACCGTGCGGCCCGCCGCCGCGAGGCTGCTGCGCTCGACACCGCGGCCGCCGCCGCCTGAACGCACCGAACGAACCACGGCCGCAGACGAAAGGAACGCACCATGCCTTCGAATCCACCGAATCGACGCAACACACCAGCAACGCAGGCCTTCCAGCACTGGCTGATGGACCGCCTGGCCGGACTGGCCTGGGCGCAGTGAGTCAGGGCCTCCGCAGGGCCCGGAGGCGAAAAGCGGGGAGAGAGCGACGGAGAGATGAAGGCCGTCAGGCGCGCACGTCGAGCAGCGCGCCCATCATGCGGTCGTTGGTGCGCAGCACCTGCAGATTGGCCGTGAAGGCATAGCTGGCGGATAGCTGGTCCACCGCCTCGCCTTCGAGCGAGGTGCCCGAGGGCGCTGCCGCCGCGTCGCCGCCCTGCGCACCCGCCGCCGGCTTCACGCGGGCCGCGACGCCGCCCTGCCCTGGCACGGCCTCTTCCTGCACCGACTGCGGGCGAAAGCCCGGCGTGCTCGCATTGGCCACGTTGTTCGCCGACACGTCCATGCGCATCTGCGCGGCGCGCAGGCCGGAGGAGGCGATAGCCGAAACGCTGCTGTTCATGGTGCGGGCTCCGAGGGAAGAGGCAGGGCGGGACGAGAGCCGATTATGCGGCGGGCCGCGTTTCAGCGCCCAGTCGCCCAGTGGCGCCCGCGGCATGGGCGCGCTCCAGGCACTGCACGAACACCTGCGCGGCACGGCTGGGCGTGGGCGAGCGGCGCACCAGGCTCACGAACTGGCAGCGGTAGAAGAAAAGCTCCGGCCGCACGGCCTGCATGCGGCCCTGGCGCTCGAAGCTCTCGGCATAGTGGTCGGGCAGAAAGCCCAGGTAGCGGCCCGAGAGCACCAGCGTGGCGATGGATTCCTGGTCGAACCCGGTGGCGCTGCGCGTGAGGCGCGCCTGGTGGCTCAGCTCCATGTTGGGCGAGTGGTAGCCCAGGCCGGCGAAGGGGTGGGCACGCAGCGCGTCCCAGTCGAGCCCGGCATGCGGAGCGCCGAACAGCGGATGGCCCGCGCCGCAATAGAGCTGCATGGTCTCGCCGAACAGGTCGGCATAGACCAGGCTCTGCGAGGCGCGGTGCGCCGGGATGATGCCGACCTGCCAGCTGCCGTCGATCACGCCGCGCTCGATGGCGTTGATGGAGGCCACATGCAGCTGCAGCTGCACGTCGGGCGCCTGGGCGGTGAAGGCGGCGATGGCCTGGCCGATGCGGGCGGCCGGGTTGCTGGCCGTCTTGTCGAACACGGCCACGGCCAGCTG
>Ga0207686_10001266_pt1 | contig 14544 bp, 21 predicted proteins | sample KBSM24metaG_FD_184396 | JGI IMG/M metagenome (GOLD analysis project Ga0207686, IMG submission 184396) | Miscanthus rhizosphere microbial communities from Kellogg Biological Station, Michigan, USA - KBS M2-4 metaG (SPAdes) (version 2) | ecosystem: Host-associated > Plants > Roots > Rhizosphere >...
GCGGTTCAAACTGAAGGACGGCCGAACAGGGACAGCAGAGTAATGGCCTCGAAACTCAAATTCGATACGCCAGAGCCTAGTCGGCCCCCGGTGCCGCCCGCCGGGCCGCCCAGCCCGCCGATCAGCGGGTTGGAGCCGTTGGGTGGGAATTACAATCGCGACCCCAGCGTACCGATCAGCGCCGACAACACCGACTACAGCAACCGGAAACTGAAGTTCGACCCGCCGTCCGAGAAGGACAAGAGCCTCGCGCGCATTCGCGAAATCGCAGGCAAGTTGCAGGGCGGGGAAATGCTGCCGCCGGGCCCGCTCGACACCATCACCGACGCGGCGTCTCTCAGCACGTCAAGACCTATTTCCGCTGCCATCACGGCCGGGGTCAGCGGGCTCACTAATTCGTATCCGGGCTCGTCCTATGACGAACGCTACAAGGCCCTGATCCAGTACATGAATGATCGGCAGGCGCGCGGCGACGAGGCCACCGGCCCGGTCGCGCCGCTTGTCAGAGGCGTCGCGGGCCTGCCCGCCTCGATGGCGACCGGCGGCGGCAGTGCCACCGTCAACGCCCTCACCAAGGGCACGGCTGCGCCCGCGCGAACCGTTGCGGGAGCGGCGACTAATCCCGTCACGGCAGGCGTGCGGTCCAGCATCCCCGCCAGCACCACCGAGGTTGCCGCCCGCGCCGCCGTTCCGGGGGCTATCGAGGGGGCTGCGCAGAACGCCGAAAGCCTCGAAAGCGCCGCCAAAGGCGGCGCGACAAATGCCGCGTTGAGCGCAGGCGGGGCGGCGGTGCTCGACAAGGGCATGAAGACCGTCTTCCGCCCGGCCCGGCGCGCGGCCGAAGCCGAGGCCACGGCGGCGCGGGGCAGGACCCCGGAGGAAATCGCCGCCGAGGCCAAGACCCACTACAACGAACTCGACAACCAAGGCATCCGCTACGACCACACTCAGACCAACACGCTTCAGTCGGGGCTGCGCACGCTGCGAAGCAATTCGGTCTACGTCCCGCGTATGAACGCCGGACTGGATACGCTCTATGACGATCTGCTGGAGCGAGCACAGCACGGCAGCATGAGTTTCAACGATCTGGACAACGCCCGTTCGGCTATCGGAAAGCTCGCCCGAGGCTCCGACGAAAGCACCCGCGTCGCCGCGCGGTCCATCAACAACGAAATTGACCGGATGATCGGCAGCGGCCCTCCGGCCATCAATCCGAACAACATCAACGTGGACGAGGCGTACCGCAAGGCCCGAGGGCTTTCCCGGCAGAAAGCCTTGACCGAAGACGCAATGTACCACGCCGACAACGTCGAACGTAAAACGGCGATCAACAGCAGCGCCGACCCCAACAAGGCCATGAAAGCCGAGTTCGGGGCGGTGGAGAAACAATACGCTAGGCCCGGAGCCTACGACCCTCTCGCGGGGGATACCGAAGGCCGGGACATGCTGGCGCGCATTGTCCGGGGCGGCAAGGCCCAGAACGCGATGGCGTCCACCGGCAACGCCCTGAGTGGCCGCTTCGCGCCGTGGGCGGCAGGTGCGGCCGGGATCGCCGTTCCAACTGCGCTAGGCGTGTCGAAGAATGTCGATCCACTGCTGGCGACGTCGCTGGGGGCTGCGGCGGGCGTGAGCGCTGCTGGCGGCGTCAATCAGGTGGGCAAGGCGTTTCAGCGCGGCGCGGCCAATCTCGGGGAAAAAGACGTCAACGCCTACATGCGCCACCTTTCAGGCTCGCCTGCACCCGTCCCCGGTGCCGCCATCGACCGCACCGACCTCGCCAAGATCCTGTTCGCCCAAGACCTCGAACGGATCGCGCCGCGCTACGCCTCGGGGCACATCGGCGAGAAGACAGACAAGGAAAAAGCCAAGGAGAAGAAGAAATGAAAACCACCGCCGATGTGCCGCCCAATGTTGCGAGCGAGTACAAAAAGGCCCCAAGGGCCCATGCCATCGCCGAGGCGACCGGGGACGGCTACACCAAGACCAGACTGATGCAGAAGGCGGGCACCACCAAGGGCGCGAGCAGCGGGCAATACGGCCTGCCGAAATCCGGCAAGCGGTCGGTCGTGAGGATGTAATGAGCGCGTCCAACGCGGGCGTCGGCTGGTTGGTGTTTGCGGCGATCTGCCTGTTGTTTCTCTCGTTCGCGCTGCTGTGGGCGTACATATGAGGATAGGCCATGCCTTTTAACGGAAGCGGCGTTTTCCAGCGGGTCCGCAACTGGGTTGCCGACGCCACGGCGGGCATCAAAATCAGGGCCGACTACCACGACGCCGAGGACGACGGTTTCGCGGCGGGCTTGAGCAATTGCATCGCCAAGGACGGCCAGACCCTCATCACCCAGAACATCCCGTTCAACTCGAAGCGGATCACGGGCCTTCAGGACCCGGTCAACCCGCAGGACGCGGCAACAAAGAAATTCGTTGAGGACAACAGCCTGCCGCCGGGAGGCGGCACCATGACGGGCAACATCACGATTGATAACAGTGACCCTGCTGTCGTCCTCGACGCGGACGCTGGCGGCGGCGGCTATATCCAAGGCAACGAGGACGGCAAGACCCGCTGGCTGATGTATCTCGGCGACAACACCGCCGAGGCGGCAGGAAATATCGGATCGAATTTCAACCTGCATCGCTACGCCAACGACGGCACGCTGATCGGGCAGGTATTGTATTTCGACCGCGCCACAGGGCTCGGCACGGTGTTGGCCGATCCGACGGCCCCGTTGGGCATCGTCACCAAGCAGTACGCCGACACGACCTTCCATCCCAAGACCGCGCAACTATTCGCGGGCATCCCAGTCAACTCGTGGGGCGGGGCTTACACGACGGTTGCCACCGACGCCCAGAAAGCCCTCGTCGGTTCCGGGACTATGGTCATCAACACGGGGTTATTTACCCCCGGTGCTGTCATCACGTTTGTCGCTTATGGCGCTAACATGACCATCACTCTCAGCGCGGGGGTGCTGTACTGGAACAACGGCGGCGTCATTTCGACAGGTGTTCGCACACTTTCCAACGTCGGCGCGGCGACGGCGATCAAGCTGCATGACAACAACTGGGTCATCAACGGCAGCGGGTTGACCTGATGGCGGGCGCGTCCTTTCAAGCAATGATGATGGACGGCGGCAAGCGCCGACCCTTGTCGTTGAACTACTTCCTCGTCGGCGGCGGCGGCGCAGGCGGCGGCGCGAACGGTGGCGGCGGTGGCGGTGGCGGGGCCCGGCAGGGGACCGTATCGAGCCCCGCGAAGTCCTACGGCATTACGGTTGGCGCGGGCGGCGCGGGCGTGACGGCGACGACGGGTAACCCCGGCGGCGGCAGTGTCATCGCGGGTCTTGTCAGCGTCAGCGGCGGTGGTCCGGGCAGCGGCAATGCCGCTAACGGCGGTAACGGCGGCTGCGGCGGCGGCTCCGGTTCGGCCAGTACGTTCGGATCTACTATCTTCGGCGGCAGTGGCATCGCAGGCGAAGGCTATAACGGCGGCGGCGCGGCCTACACGGTGCCGCAGCCCTGCGGCGGTGGCGGCGGCGCGGGCGGGCCCGGCGAGGGCGCAGCCCCCGGCGGCAACGCCTATCAGTCAGGTTCTGGAGGTCCGGGCCTAGTCTGCTCAATCAACGGTAACACCTATGGCGGTGGTGGCGGCGGCTCAGCCTCGGGACAGGGCGCGGCGGCAGGGGCCGGGGGCTCCGGCGGCGGCGCAGTTGGTGGAGCCAACAACGGCGCGGACGCCCCTGCCGGAGTAGGCGGTGGCGGTGGCGGCGGCGGCGGGCCTCCGGGCAACCCGTTCGGCTATCGCGGCGGCAATGGCGGCAGTGGCCGGGTCATCATCAGCTACCCCAGCCCGACGAAAGCTGCGACCGGCGGCAACAGCATTTATCAATCCGGCGCGAACTGGGTGCACGAGTTCACATCCGGCGGCACGTTCACGTTCGACGTTTAGGAGAGGTTTCAGATGCACCACGCCACGATCTACATCGACCCGACCGGCGCGGCTCCCGTAGGCTTCGCGCAGGCGGCGGGCATGCCGGGCGATATCCGGTTCAATTTCAAGACGCAGGGCAACCTCGCCTACCCCGACGCCGCCAGCCTGTACCCGCAGCTCGTGCTGCGACCGTTTACCCGGCCCGACATCCACGCCTACGACATCGACATCGACGACCCCACGGGCGCTTCCGGGCTGGCGACGATCCCCGGCTACGTCATGAACGACCGCTTCAATGTCGAGGTCTACGCGCGTAACCCGACCGGGCAGCCGCAGCGGATGCTCGCCGTCGGCCGCGTGGACCTCAATGGCTGGGCCTATATGCGTTCCGGGCCTCTCGGACCCGCCTCCTACCCGATGCCTCCCGCCGGCCCTGCGGGCCCTGCCGGTGCGGCCGGACCCGCCGGGGCTCCCGGAGAGGCGGGCACGCGCGGATCGCGCTGGTACACGGGCGCGGGGGCTCCTATGGCGGTCCCGGACGACCGGGTGGTTGGCGACATGTATCTGGACGAGAACACCGCCGACGTCTGGCGCTGGGACGGCGGCGCGTGGCGCGGCTATGTGAGGTAGCGGCGTATGTGGAACCCGGAAACCAACATCAAGGGACCTCCCGGACCGCCCGGTGCCGACAGCACCGTGCCGGGGCCTCCGGGCCCTGCCGGGCCCCAAGGTCCGGCGGGCGAAGACGGCATCATCGGCGTTGACGGGGCTCCCGGCCCTCCGGGCCCTGCGGGTCCGACAGGTCCGACGGGTCCGACGGGCCCCACCGGCACGCCAATCTTCGCGGGCACGTCGCCGCCCGTCGGGGCCCCGGACAGCACGCTATGGTTCGAGACCGATACCGGGCTGCTTTATTTCAAATACAACGATGGATCTTCGACGCAGTGGGTGGTGGTGCCGCCGAGCGTCAGCGCGACGTCCATCGGGGCGGTGGCGTATACGCCGCAGAGCCCTGCGGCTTCCGAGCAGGTGCAGGCGCGCAAGAATGTCTACGCCGCGCCGTTCGACGCGATGTCGTATTCAGGGCTTCAAATAAATGGCGGTATGTCGGTTAGTCAGGAACTGGGAACCGTAGGAGCCTCCGTAACTAACGCAGCGCCAAACAAGTATGTCGTGGACAACTTCGTCGCCAGCATCAACCACAGCACGGGTGCCGTAACCGGTGTACAGGGTGGCGAGATAGCCGTGGCAACCGGAACGACGCTGACAAACTATGTCGGCCTAACGGCGACGACCGGCTTGGCATCGCTTTCGGGCAGCAATTATTTTTCGCTTCTTCACCGGATCGAAGGCTATCGCGCCGCAAGACTTTGCTGGGGCGGGGGTAACGCCCAGCCCATCACCATCGGTTTCTGGGTCATGGGGAACGGCGCGACAGGACACATGTCGGTTGCCGTCCGCAATGCTGCGGGCAACCGCGCGCACGCGGTAGATGTTACGGTCGCTGGCGGCGGTACGTGGGAATGGAAGACGGTCACCATTCAAGGCGACACGACCGGGACGTGGGAGAAAACCAATCTCGGTGGCATTGAAGTGTGGTTCACGTTTGCCGCCGCCGCGACGTGGCAAGCGCCGACCGGGACGTGGACGGCCTCGGGGGCCATCGCGACACTTGCACAGACCAACCTCGTCGCAGCCAACGGCAACGGCGTGTTCATCGGCAACGTCATTGTCCTCCCCGGTATCGAAGCGCCGACCGCTGCGTATTCATCGTTCATCATGCGACCGTTCGACAACGAATTGGCCTTGTGTCAGCGGCATTACCGCAAGTCGTTTAATTATGCGACCCGACCGGGGCAGGCCGACAGCCAAGGCATGATGTTGATCTACCAAGACGGCATCACCAACGCGACCCATAACGCCTATTCGTATCAGACGAACCTGCTGATGCGAAACACGCCGACCGTCACGATCTATTCACCATCAACCGGCGCATCCGGTAAGGCCCGGGATTATCTGGCCGGAGCAGACCTGAATTCAACCGCGTCTAATATTGGTGCGCAGGGCTTTGATTGGAACGTGGTCACAGCAGCAGCGGCGGCGACCGTATATCTGGGCGCGCACTACGTCGCGGACGCGAGGCTCTGATGGCAGCCCTCGATTTCCCATCCTCTCCGAGCCTCGGCCAGATCCATCCGAGCCCTGCGGTATCAGGCCAGCCGCAATACACGTGGGACGGCGAGAAGTGGACCTCCGGCACCGGCTTCGGCAACATCTACATCTCCGACAGCCCCCCTGCCGCGCCGGTTGGCAGCTTGTGGTGGGAGAGCGATACGTCGATTTTGTACGTCCGCTATAACGACGGCACCTCGACGCAATGGTGTCAGGTTTTGAGTGGGCCCTCGACGGCGCTGCTGTACACGCCGCAGACGCTGACGGCCCCGCAGCAGGCGCAAGCGCGGGCCAATATCGGCATCAATTCGCTGGCGATGGCCGGGCAGTGCCAGTTGGTCAAGAGCGGCGCGAACCTGCTGCTGAAACCGTTCGGCGGCACGGCGATCATGATCAACGGCGTGCAGTGTACCATTCCGTTTGCAGGCGTGACACTGGCCCCGACCGGACTGACGGTAAGCACGCTGTATTATATCTACGCGGTGGCGACGGCGGGCGTGGTGACCTCGCTCGAAGCCTCGACGATGGGAAACGCGACGGACATCAGCGGCACCGTCAACACGGGTGTCGAGATCAAGTCGGGAGACCCAACGCGGTCGCTGGTTGGAATGGCGTATGTTGTGGTGGGCCCAGCTTTTGTGGACACAACACTCAGCAGATGCGTCCGTTCATGGTTCAATCGGGTGCGGATGCCGACGGCAGGGGTAACTCACGGTGTTAACGTCGCGCTGACGGGATCGCTTGTTGAAGTAGCTTCCGGTGCGCGATGTAGTTTCATCTGCTGGCCTGACGATGCCATTCAGATGAATGTCAACGCCAGCTACTACACGACAGCGGCAGCCACGATCACGCTGCAACCCTCGCTTAACGGGCAGGCGTTAGGCAAATCCGTTGTCATCAATGGTGACAGCTCCGGACGGGTTTTGCTGGCTCCGATATCGTCAACAGGTAATCTCAGCGATGTGGGCATTAGCCCCGGACAACTAATCATTATGGGCCTGTTCGGCAGTGGCGCTCCCGCAGGTGGCAATCTCTATACGCAAACCAACATCACCGGAATGGTGGGCTAGATGGCTTACGATTTCCCCGATGCCCCGACCGTCGGCCAAGCCTATCAGGGCTTCGTCTGGGACGGCGAGAAGTGGCAGGGGCAGGGCTTCACGATGACCGGCGCGGTGCGCTACGACATCGCGCAGGGCCTGACGTCGAACCAGCAATCGCAGGCCCGCGCCAATATCGCGGTGACCAAGAAAAACTACATCATCAACGGCGCGATGCAAGTTAGTCAGGAGAACGGGACAGCAATCGGTCTTACGAGCGGATACTGGCCGGTAGACCAATTTCAGTGCGCGTGGTCTCACAGCGGGGTATTAGCTTCATTAAAATTCGATCTCACCAACGGCGGGGCTGTGACGCCGGGTGGTTCGACAAGCCGGCTCAGGGTCGCGATTTCTTCGGGCAACGTTGATACTTCGGTGGCTGCGGGTGATTTCGCCTATGTCTATCAAGCCATCGAAGGTCAGCGTATCACGGATTTGCTGACAGGTACTACCGGGGCAAAGACAGTCACGTTGCAGTTTGGTGTCAGAGCGCCCGCAGGCACCTATTGCGTGTCATTTCGCAATGCTGTGATTGATCGCACCTACATCGCCGAGTACATCATTTCGGCTGGTGAAGCTAACCTTGAAACACTGAAGTCGATTACCATCACGCTCGATACGACAGGGACGTGGGCCAAAGACAACACCGCTGGATTGTATGTCGGATGGTGCCTGATGGCTGGCACGACCTACCAGCAAACGGCAGGAAGCTGGCAGGGCGGGAGTAAATTAGGTTCGGCCAATCAGTTCAACTTCGTGGGACAGGTACAAGCTTTCGAATTGTTCGACGTCTCGCTCACCGAAGGCAGCGTCGCGCCGCCGTTTCAGGTGCCGGATTATGCGAGCGAGTTGGCGTTGTGTCAGAGGTACTACTGGGGCAATACGGCGGCTATAACTTTCTCTGGTTTTGCCGCAACAACAGGTGCCGCATTCGGAACGATCAAGTTTCCGGTACCGATGCGTGCATCGCCAACCATGAGCTTCCCGGGCACGCCAGGAAATTATGCCGTCTCATCTCTTACAGTTAACACTGCTAGCAATGGCGCACCGAACATCCCTGCTACTGTTCCCACTTGCTCAGAAAGCTCCGGCGTACAGTTCAACCTTGCGGGCGGATTAGTGGCGGGGCAGGGCGTCATCATGCAGGCAGCAGTCGCCAATTACATTAAAGCAAATGCGAGGCTCTAATGATGTCCGAATATCAACTCACCGCAAGCGAAGAACCCTGCGCCGTCATTCGCGAAGTCGATGGCGCGTGCATCCCGCCCGACATGGCGAACCGCGACTACAACGGCGATGCGATGCAGCCCGGCTACATCCAGTGGAAAGAGGCTGGCGGCACCCCCGACCCCTACGTCGAGCCGCCGCCGCCGGAACCCGCACCGCCGACCACCGAACAGCAAATTCTCTACGACCATGAAAATCGGGTGCGGGCCCTCGAAGGCGAGCCCCCGCTGGATCTGGACGAGTTCGTGAAACAATTGAGCGGGTGATGGTTGAAAGCGCCAAGAGCTGGATCAGGGAAAACTCGACGCTGATCTACTTCCTGATCGGGCAGTTCATCGCCATCGGGGCCTTCGCCGCCAGCGGCCTCGCCTACATGGTGAAACTGGAGACAAGAGTAGCGATCATGGAGACCAGAGGCGCGGAGTATACGGTAGCCCGGATGGAAGAAATGAAATTGAAGATCGCCGTGCTGGAGCAGCAGATCGAGAAGAACGAGCGCAGCATCGAGCGGATCGTGGACACCATGACGAAACGTCTCAACATCAACCCGTAAGGAGGGTGTGATGAACGAGGACAGACACCTAACCAAGGCAGGAGCCAATCTGATCCACCATTTCGAGGGCTGCCTGAAGAAAGAGGGCGACAAATACAAGGCGTATACTTGCCCTGCGGGCGTGCTTACCATCGGCCACGGCCACACCAACCATCACGGCAGGCAGTTCAATGCAACTACTCGATGGACCCGTGAGGAATGCGACCGCGCGTTTGCTGAAGACATGGAGGGATTTGAAAAAGCGGTTCGCCGCTTGGTCCGAGTTCCGCTCACAGCTCACCAGTTCGATAGCCTCACTTCGTTCTGTTATAACTGCGGTGAAGGAAACTTGGCGAAATCGACCCTCCTTAAAAAAGTCAACGCAGGCGACCACGCCGGAGCCGCCAAGGAATTCCACAAATGGAATAAAGCCAACGGAAAAGTCCTAGCGGGCCTTACCCGGAGACGGGCCTCGGAAAGCCTGCTATATCAGGGCATCCCCGATCTCGACTACGACGGCAAGGCTGACCCCAAGCCGCCGAAAGAACCGATGCCGCAAACCGTCGATAACCCGGAGGATTGAGCCATGACCGACATGTTCACTGGAATGCCGTTCTACTGGCAGGGCGGTGGCGGTGGCGGCCTTGGCGGCCTCGGCGGCAACGCCGCGACCGGGCAACCGGCCATGAGTTCGAGCCAGATCAACGCGTCAATGGGCTGGAACCCGTACGCCTCGTTCAACCCGTTCGCCAACACTCCGGGCGGCTTCGGCGGCCAGACCGACTACTACTCCAATCTGGGGGCCGCCTTCGGACGGCAGACCGGGGGCTTCAACGCCAGCCCCGGCTACCCGAGCGGCAACGTCCAGCGCGGAGCGGATCTGCCCGCGCCAGATACCAGCGGGTATGATCCTTTGGGCGGCGGCACCCCGCCGGGCTACAACCCGTTCGACAGTTCGACTTACGGCATGCTGCTGGGAGGCTGGGGACAGCCGCAGCCGCAAGCACAGCCGCAAGCCAGCAGTGGCGGCGGTATCGGCAGCGACGCGCTGCGGGACCGCTTCGCGTGGCAGCTCGCGCAGTCGAGCCCTTACGCGACGCCGCAGCACGCGCCGCAGACCTCGGGGATGCCGAACCTCGGCTACAATCCGGGCATGTCGAACTGGTTCGCGAACTTCCCCCAGAGCACCAACTCCGTGGCCGACCGCTTCCAAGGCGGCGGCTACTACCAGCCCGGCCAGCCCAGCCAGTATTACGGCGGCTACATGCCGCCGAGCTTCCAGCAGCCGTTCAGCTTCGACCGGCCGGGCGGGGCCTTGCCGTTGGGTGGCGGCGGTGGAGGACCCGGCGTCTACCAGAACGATCCGTTCGGCGGCCTGACGGGTGCGGGCGGATAGAAAAAAGCCCCGGCATTGCTGCCGGGGCGTGAGAAGTATCCTAACCCATTTACCGCAATAACTTTAGTATTGTCCGCGTTGTTGCGCAATGAAGTCTTTGGTGAGTGCAATTTGCATTTCCGCCGGGACTGTGAACCCGTCAGGGTCCGTCCAGCCATAGTCCAGAGGCTTCGTCATCGGGCCCTTCTCCCACGCCTCCAATTTCGCCCACATGTCGGGGGACGGGCTCTTCGGCACCAGCGCCAACTGCGGCGGGGCGACAAAACGACCATTCGCTCCGCGCTTGCGCGGTACGTCAATGAGCTTCACCATCGGGAAAAGCGCGGCGTCGGCCTTGCAGTGCCGCCCGCCTTGCATCACCAGCAGGCCCCGGATCGCGTCCGCGTAGTTCGCCGGAAACTGGTTCGCGGCGACCCAGTTGTAGACCGCCGTGCGCTGGCAGCCGGTGTACTGGCATAACGCCGCGACCCCGCCGATGCGGTCAACGCATTCTTGTACCGTCTTAATTGGCTTGGGCATGGTCTTTAACCTCCTTGAGTTTCACGACTGGGAGCGGGGTCGAAGTCGGAGCCGGGCCCTGTAGAGACAGCGGGACGAGCCCTTGGAAGCAGGCGGCAAAAGCAAGATAGTTCATACCGTCTACGTAATTGTCGAGCTTATCCGGAGAGCTTTTACTCCGGATCAATTTTACGCAGTGCAATATCATGGCGACGTCGCGCGCCGTGAGTTCTTTACCGATCACCACCGAGGCGACCGCAGCGGCCTCCCGGAAGTTCTGGTCGATATCGGCGGCGTTGTCGTACTCGTTCCCCCTCGCGTTAATCAACTCGAACGCGAGGGTGAGAAGGTCGCCCGGATGGGGCCTGTGCTTGTCGGTCATCAGAAGGGCTCTTTTCCTTTTTCATCGACTTCGCCGTCATCGAACGCCGATCCGGCACTGGGGCGACCGTCGAGCCGCTGGCGGCCCTCGGACTGGATCACTTGCAAATGGTTGAGGCCGAAGGACACGCCCCTGCGGCCGGTGTGGGTCCACGCGAACGGCACGACGTTGGCCCGCACGAGCTGCCCGCTCCAGACTTCTTCCGGCAGCAGGATATCCTCGCGGCTGGCGTCAACGACGCCGGGCTTGTTCTTCGACCACGGCGAAATGAAGGTATGCCCGGCATGATAGCCGTCATAGGTCTTCTCGCCCGCGTCGCGGAACGGCATGTTGACCTGTTTGAGATTGATGTTGTCGCCAAACTCTTTCTTGGCGGCGTCGATGCAGGCGGCTTGCAGCGCCTTGTAGGCGGCGGACTTCTGCTGCGTCGGATCGAAGATCAACGAACAGGAGTAGACGGGGGCACCGCCTTCGGCACGGGGTCGCGGGGTGAAGATGTTGGCGAAACTCAACGTCGCATAGGGGGTATTGATACTAGCCATAATCTGGTTCCTTTTCTGATCTGGTAACAGGGTTACAAGGCGTCGAAATTAGCTCCCTGTCAAGCGGTTTAATTGCCATCTGGGGAGGCGGTAGATGTGTAAGCCGTTGCCATTGGGGACGCGCTGCCGCTCGACGAGATAGCCGCCGAATTTCGGCTTGCGCAAATCTCGCAGCCGCGCCGACACCGACGCCTCCGGGGCGTCTACCTCGGCGGATAACTGCGCCAGCGTCCACCATTGGCCGTCGGTCACGGCCTTGAACACGGCGGCCAATTGTATCCGCAGCCGGTCTTCATCCAACGTCGGATCGAACGTGTCACCGCCGAAGGTTCTCCTGCTCATGTGAAGGGCCCTCCATCGTCAAAGGCTGATGCCGCACGATCCTGATGCTTGGCCGCGAAGGCCCGGCACTCGGTCTTGCGGACGCACCAGCGGCAATGCGCGCCCGCGTTTTCGGTCTCGTCGCCGTTGACGATCTTCAGCACGGCAGGGTTCACCACCAGCGCCTGCCAGTCCCACAGCGCCCCCATCGTCGTCGTGTACGAGCGCAGGGCCTCGCCGCCGACGCGCGGCTGGCAGATCGTCAGCGTGACGTTGGTGAAAGTCCGGTTCTCCCGGACGTGTCCCGCCAGCGCCAGCGCGTAGAGCTTGAGCTGCGGCGTGCTGGGATCGACCACATGGCCCTTGCCGAATTTGAGGTCGGCGATGAACATTTCGTACCCGGCATGGACACCGCAATCGAGTGTGCCCCAGACTTGGCCCTCGGTATCCGGGACCATCAGGCGGTGCTCAAGAAAGACCGCCGCCTTCGGCAGCTTCATGAGTTTCTGGACATAGCTGACGTAGGGGTTCAGGGCCCGGCACATGCCCGGAGATACGATGTAGTCGTCACCCTCGACGGTGATTTTATCCGGCAGGAAGATATCCCCCCGGATCGTTCTTTCGGCCACCGTGTGCGCCGCCGTGCCCTCGCGGGCGTACCTTGACGAAGGGCGGGGGATACCCTTCGTCAAGGTGACGCTCGCGGAGCAGTTCAGCCACATATCGGCCGAGGACGGCGAACAGGCGGCATGCGTGCTCATTTGCGCTTCTTCTTTTCGGTCGGCTCAATCGGGATGGTGCGGATGATGGCGGGCGGCGGCCCCGAAAGGTCGATCATCCGCATATTCCCGTTCATGCTCTTGCCGTTGAGTTCGTAGGCCAGCAGCAGGGCGGCTTTCTTGGTGGCCTCGTCGGGGATTTCCGGGTTGTCGATCCCCGCCGACGCCGCGACGGGGATCAGCACAAACAGAACCGCAAGCTGCTTCTTCATGTGAGGGCTCCGCTATCAATCGCCTCGCGAATCGGCACGAAGGCGTCCGCAGGCAGTTCGCGGAACGACTTCGCGCCGTTGCCGAAGCGGGACAGCAGTTCGAACACTTCCGCCTGATGGCCGTTGGCGTAGGCTTCCTGAAGGTCGTTGATGGTGCGCTGCCGCAGCTTGACGATATCGGCCGGATCGGAGAACGGCTCCTGCGGATGCTCCGGGGCCGGTTTGGCTTTAGCCTTCTTGGCGGCACGGACCTTCGCCATCTTGTCCACCGGCTTTTCCACCGGCTCGTTCACCGGCTCGTCCACAGGGGCAATGACCTCCGGGACAATGGCCTCTTGGACAGGTTCGGGTTGAGCCGTGGCGGTCTGTGCGTGCGCGTAAGTCTCCGTAGCGATTTTTATGCCGGACCTTTCCAGCAGGGCCGCCATCTGGTCGAGTATTTCGTTAAAGCCTTGGCCTTCAAACGTGATCTTCACTTGGTCTCTCCTGTTGCTTCGAGGGGCATGCCGATCCGCGACTTGGCGAGGTCGGCGACGACTTTGATGCGGGGGGCCATCTGGCCCATGCGGGGGGTGTAGAGCTGCTTGTATTCGAACACGCTGACCAGCTCGTGGCTGTCGCGGTCGAAGTGGACGAAGTAGGCTTTGGTGTCACCATCGGTGACCTTGATGACGATGGGAGTGGGCTTATCGGGTACGTTGTCGTTCACTATTTCGCTCCGGTCTGCTGGGTGTCGAACAGTTGGGTGAAGTCGCGCGCCTTGCGAACGAGCAACCCGTTGACGAGGTCGTCGATAGTCCCGGCCGCCGACAGCATGCGGGCGACGACGCCGTCGTGCTGGCCGATGCGGTGGACGCGGCAGGCGGCCTGCGCGTTGTCCATCGGGGTCCAACTACTCTCCACAAAGACCACGTCGGAGCATTTGCATTTGGGCCCCACGAGAGTAATCGCGGTTCCGGCCGCCTGAATGTTGCCGATGAAAACGCGGCACCGGCTATCCATCAGGAACTTGTCAACGGCTTCTTCGCGCTCTCGCGGGGTCGTGCTGCCCGTGAGCACTGCGGGGGAATACTCTCCGAGATGTCGGTGCAGGGCAGCAATGACGTCGGCGTGGTGGGCGAACACCAGCACTTTGCGATTGTCCGGCAGGCTATCGAGCATATCGACGATGTACTCGGTAGCTCCCCGGAGCTTCGCCAGCCCTAGCATCCGCCGCACCGTCATCAGGCCGACATGCTTGTCCAGCCGCGCCAGCGCCGCCGTCATGACGTCGAGGCTGGCGGTCGCGCCCTCGCGGGCAAACACTTCCGACAGGGTCTTTTCCAATAGCTCCGCGTCGTGGCCGGTCAGGGCGCTGCGGTCCAGCGGGATCGGGATCTGGTCCCAGATGATCGCGGGCAGGTCCTTGAACACGTCTTCCTTGCGGACCCGCAGCATGAACGGGGCGATCAGCTTTTTG
>Ga0207686_10001268_pt1 | contig 14522 bp, 16 predicted proteins | sample KBSM24metaG_FD_184396 | JGI IMG/M metagenome (GOLD analysis project Ga0207686, IMG submission 184396) | Miscanthus rhizosphere microbial communities from Kellogg Biological Station, Michigan, USA - KBS M2-4 metaG (SPAdes) (version 2) | ecosystem: Host-associated > Plants > Roots > Rhizosphere >...
GCAGGTGAACCAGGCCGTCACGCAGATGGACCAGGTCACCCAGCAGAACGCGGCGCTGGTCGAAGAGGCGGCTGCGGCCACGGCCTCGCTGGAGGCGCAGTCCGGCCAGCTGGTGCAGGCCGTGGCCGTATTCCGCCTCACGGCCTGACGGCTTGACGCCGCGCACCTTTCCGGGAATGGGTGTGGGACAGCGCACCCCGCTATCCAAAAGATAGCTGACAGCGGGCATGGAGCCAAGGCCCAGGGCCGATACGGCTTGAAGCCTTGCGCCCACCCGCCCTACACTGCCCCCATGCCCGCCGCTGCCCCGCCCGACACCCCCCTGGACCCGACCCGGTGCCCGGTCTGCGGCCAGCGCAACCAGTGCGCTATCGAGGCCGGCCGCCTGGCGGCAGAATGCTGGTGCATGCAGGCCCCCATGGACCCGGCCGCGCTCGCCGCCATTCCGCCCGCGGCGATGGGCCTCGCCTGCCTGTGCCCGCAGTGCGCAGCGGGCGCGTCGCAGGCTTCCGGAGACGCCGCCGCAGCAGTGCCGCCGATATGATGGCGGGCTGGGTTTTCACTCTCCCGCACCCTCATTTGTTCCATTCGCAAAGGACCGAACCATGCCTACCTACCACGTCGAAATGCTCGAAGGCCGCACCGTCGAACAGAAGAAGCAACTGGTCGCCGAGATCACCCGCGTCTCCGTCGAAGTGCTGGGCGGCTCGCCCGATTCGGTGGACGTGCTCATCACCGACGTGAAGCGCGAGAACTGGGCCACCGGCGGCAAGCTCTGGTCGGAAAAGCAGTGAGCATCCCCCTGAGCGGCTGCGCCGCTTCCCCCTTCTCTCGCCTTGCTGCGCAAGGCGGGAAGGGGGACGACGCCAGCGCGGCGGGGCGGCCCTTGCGCGGCGCCTGCTGGCATGGGTCACGCCCGCAGCCCAGCACGGGAGCCCATCCGGCCCATTCCAAGGCATGACATGAACGCGTCCGCCGCCCTGCTGCGCGAGCGCTACGGCGAACGCTACCGCTGGCTGCTGCTGCTGTCCGTGATGGTGGGCACGATGGCCTCCATCATGTCCTCCACCATCGTGAACGTGGCCATCCCCGACCTGAGCCACCACTTCGCGCTGGGCCAGGCACGGGCGCAGTGGGTCACCTCCGGCTTCATGGTGGCCACCACCGTGGCCATGCTGACCACGCCCTGGCTGCTGGCGCGCTACGGCTACCGCGCCACCTACGTCGGCTCCATGGTGCTGCTGCTGGCCGGCGGCATCGGCGGGGGCCTGGCCCGCGATTTCAACCTGGTGCTGCTCGCCCGCGTGCTCGAAGGGCTGGCGGCGGGCGTGGTCCAGCCCATCCCGGCGGTCATCATCCTCTATGCCTTCCAGCCCCACGAACAGGGCCGCGCCAGCGGCATCTTCGGCATGGGCGTGGTGCTGGCACCGGCCATCGGCCCGAGCATCGGCGGCCTGCTGGTGGACTGGTTCGGCTGGCGCTCGATCTTCTTCATGGTGGTGCCGTTCTGCGTCGCCTCCATCGCGCTGGCCTACAAATACGTACCCGTGAGCAGCCCAGGCGGCCAGGCCGCCAACCGCGCGGGCGACAGCCTGGACTGGCGCGGCCTGCTGCTGGGCGCGGCGGGCACGCTGTGCCTGCTCAACGGCCTGGTGGCGCTGCGCGGCGGCACGGCGCTGGAAGCGGCCGGCCTGCTGCTGGCCGCGCTGGCGGCGCTGCTCGCCTTCCTGTGGTGGCAGCGCCGGCTGCAGCAGCAGGGCCGCCGCCCGCTGATGGATCTGCGCATCTTCCAGTTCCGCCCCTTCGCCATGGGCAGCATCGTGGCTTTCATCTACGGCACGGCGCTGTTCGGTTCCACCTACCTGCTGCCGGTGTTCATGCAGCTGGGGCTGCAGCTGTCGGCCTCGCACGTGGGCACCATCATGCTGCCGGCCGGCATCGTGCTGGCGCTCACTATTCCGCTGGTGGGCCGCATGGCCGACACGCAGCCCACGCACCTGCTGGTCAGCATCGGGCTGGCGCTGCTGGCGCTCTCCTTCGGCCTGATGCTGCTGGTGGATCTGCACAGCGGCCTGTGGATGCTGGTGGCCTTCGCCGTGCTGGGCCGCATCGGCCTGGGCTTCATCCTGCCCTCGCTCAACCTGGGCGCCATGCGCCCGCTGGACAAGCCGCTGATCTCGCAAGGCTCCAGCGCCATCAGCTTCGTGCGCATGCTGGGCGGCGCGGCCGGCGTGAGCCTGTGCGGCATCGTGCTGGAATGGCGCATCGCCGCGCATGGCGATTCGCTGCGCCTGGCGGCCAGCAGCCCCGCGCGCATCGCCGCCTTCGGCGAAACCTTTCTGCTCTTGACCGCCCTGTGCCTGCTGGCGCTGGTGGCGGCCTGGCAGCTGCGCGCCCCGCCACAGGGCGACTGAGCGCGCCCTTCTTCGTCTGCTTCGACTTTCTGGAAAGCGCCACCCGCCCGCCATGTGCCAATTGCTCGGAATGAACGCCAACACGCCGACCGACGTGACCTTCAGCTTCAGCGGGTTCGCGCAGCGCGCCGGCAACACCGCCGACCATTCGGACGGCTGGGGCATCGCCTTCTTCGAGGACCGGGGCCTGCGCCATTTCGTGGACCACCAGCGCGCGGTCGATTCGCCGGTGGCCGAGCTGATCCGCCGCTACCCCATCCGCAGCCAGAACGTGATCGCGCACATCCGCAAGGCCACGCAGGGCAGCGTGGCACTGCAGAACTGCCACCCGTTCGTGCGCGAGCTCTGGGGCCGCTACTGGGTGTTCGCCCACAACGGCGACCTGAAGGACTTCCGCCCGCGCCTGCACGCGCACTTCAAGCCCGTGGGCAGCACCGACAGCGAACACGCCTTCTGCTGGATCATGCAGGAGCTGTCCAAGTCGCATGCGGGCGTGCCCAGCATCGCCGAGCTGACGCTGACGCTCAAGGAACTGGCCGCGCAGATCGCCCCGCACGGCACCTTCAACTTCCTGCTGTCGAACGGGCAGGCGCTGTGGGCGCATGCCTCCACGTCGCTCTTCTACATCCAGCGCCAGTACCCGTTCTCCCAGGCGCAGCTGTGCGATGAAGACCTGCGCATCGACTTCTCCGCCCACACCACGCCCAGCGACAAGGTGGCGGTGGTGGTGACGGCGCCGCTCACCACCAACGAGGAATGGACCGCCTTCGAGCACGGCGAGTTGCGCGTGTTCGTGGACGGCGAGTGCCTGCCCCGGCTGGGCTGATCGTCCTCAGCAGCCGACTCGGCTGACCCGGAGCGGGCCAGGACGCGGCGACGGCACCGGCCAAGGCGGCGTGTGCGCCGCTCTCAGCCCAGCGGCTTCCAGACCGGCGGTTCGGGCTCTGGCAGCAGTACCTGCGCGTAGGCGGACGGCCGCATCGTCATGGCTTCGCGCTGGCGCTGGCGCTTGATCTCGCGGGGCCTGGGCTTGTCGGGCTGATGGCGATACGTCTTGGACATGGCGTTCTCCCGTGGGTGCATGGCATCCATTAAAAAAAACCCGGGAATGCGCAGTTGTCGGACACGGCCGCTGTCGCGCATCGGACACGCTGGCGCAGCGATCCAAACCGCCGCTGCCTGCGTACACGGCACATTCCGCAAACCGCTCCACACACGAGGTACTCCATGGCCATCGCCGCCGCCATCCGCTGGGTCGAACACGGCCGGGTGCCCGACCCCATGGTGCGTTACGGCATCCGCCGGCTGCTGCGCCAGCGGCTGGCCTCGCTGCACAGCGGCGACGCCGAATTCACGGCCGAGGCCACCCGCGCCTTCCTCGCCGAAATGCGCCAAGCCGATCTGGCCCTGGTGCCCGAAAAGGCCAACGAGCAGCACTACGAGGTGCCCGAGATCTTCTTCGGCCGCGTGCTGGGCCCGCACCGCAAGTACAGCTGCGGCTACTGGCCCGCGGAGGACACCACGCTGGAGCAGTCCGAAGCCCGCGCACTGGCGCTGAGCTGCGAGCACGCCGGCCTCGCAGACGGCCAGGACGTGCTGGAACTGGGCTGCGGCTGGGGTTCGCTCACGCTGTGGATGGCGCAGCGCTACCCGCGCAGCCGCATCACCGCCGTCTCCAACTCGCACTCGCAGCGCACCTACATCCAGGCGCAGGCCCAGGCACGCGGGCTGGACAACGTGCGCATCATCACCTGCGACTTCAACGTGTTCGACACCGAAGAGCGCTTCGACCGCGTCGTCTCGGTCGAAATGTTCGAGCACCTGCGCAACTGGCCTCGCGCCTTCGCCCATGTGGCGCGCTGGCTGCGGCCCGGCGGGCGCTTCTTCATGCACGTCTTCGCCCACCGCGAAGCGCCCTACCCCTTCGTGGTGCAGGACGAGAGCGACTGGATGAGCCGGCACTTCTTCTCCGGCGGCATGATGCCCAGCGACGACTTGGCCCTGCACTGCCAGCAGGACCTGCTGCTGCTGGACCGCTGGCGCTGGGACGGCACGCACTACCAGCGCACGGCCGAGGCCTGGCTGGCGCAGATGGATGCGCAGCGCAACGCGCTGATGCCGCTCTTCGAGGCCACCTACGGCGAGGACGCCGCCATCTGGTGGGTGCGATGGCGGCTCTTCTTCCTCTCGGTGGCGGAACTCTTCGGCTACGCCGACGGCCAGCAGTGGTGGGTCACCCACTACCTCTTCAGCAAGCGCTGACAGACCGCGAACGCCACCTTTGAGGACACTCCAGGCCATGACCGAACCGCTCTCCACCGCCCTCGCCGGCCTCGCCTGGATCGCCCTGCTGTGCCTGGGCACCTGGGTAGTGAGCCTCCTGCGCCATGACGCGAGCCTGATCGACCGCGTCTGGGGCCCGTGCATCGGCGGCTCAGGCTGCGTCTATCTGGCGCTGCAGCCCGAGCCCGGCGCACGGGGCCTCGCCATGGTGGCGCTGGGCGCGGCCTGGGCCCTGCGGCTCGCCGCCTTCATCACCTGGCGCAACTGGGGCCACGGCGAAGACCGGCGCTACCAGGAGATCCGCGCGCGCAACCAGCCGCATTTCGGCTGGCGCAGCCTGTACCTCGTCTTCGGGCTGCAGATGCTGCTGGCCTGGATCGTCTCGGCACCGTTCTTCGCCGGCGTGCGCAGCGACGCGACGCTGGGCCCGCTGGACATCGCCGGGCTGGCGCTCGCCGCCTTCGGCATCGTCTTCGAGGCCGTGGGCGACGCGCAGATGGCGCGCTTCAAGGCCGACCCGGCGAACCGTGGCCAGGTCATGGACCGGGGCCTCTGGCGCTATACCCGCCACCCCAACTACTTCGGCGAAGCCTGCCTGTGGTGGGGCCTCTGGTGCGTGGCCCTGGCCGGCGCGGGCTGGGCCGCCGCGTGGACGGTGGTCTCGCCCCTGCTCATGACGGTGCTGCTGCTGCGCGTCTCCGGCGTGGCCCTGCAGGAAAAGGACATGGCCGAACGCCGCCCCGCCTATCGCGACTACATCGCCCGCACCCATGCCTTCGTGCCCGGGCCGCCCCGGCGCAGCTGACCGCATCGTTCCCCGACCTCCCCGCCACTCCAGTCCAGAAAGCCATGCCATGATCCGCACCTTCGCCACCGCCTACGGCACCTTCGCCGTGGTCTTCCTCGCCATGGACGCCGTCTGGCTGTCCGTGATGGCCGACCGGCTCTACCGCCCCTCCATCGGCCACCTGATGCGCGCAGATGGCTTCAGCACCGCCCCTGCCGTGCTCTTTTACGTGCTGTACGTGGCCGGCGCCGTGGCGTTCGCGGTGCGTCCGGGCCTGGAAAGCGGCAACGCGGCCGTCGCACTGGGCTGGGGCGCGCTGCTGGGCCTGCTGGCCTACGCCACCTACGACCTCACCAACCAGGCCACGCTACGCGACTGGCCCTGGCAGGTGACCATCGCCGACCTGTGCTGGGGCACCTTCGTCACGGCCGTGGCCTCGGGCGCTGCGTGCTACGCGGCGCTGCGGTGGGGATCGAACTGAAAGCGCCCGGCGCTCGGTGCAATGCGAATCCCGGCACACGGGCCGGGACGTCTTGCGGAAGCCCTGGCTGCTGCCCGGCCGCTCCCGATCCGCACCGCTACATGCCGACCAGGCCGCCGATCGTGCGTGCGATGACGCCGTCGAAGAGCAGCCGGCCATCCACGCTGGCCAGGCAGATGCACATGCCGTCCTCCGCCACCACGGGCTGGTGGTGGATGTCACCCGCGGCAGCATCGAAATCGCCGGCGCCGAAGCTGGCCCGGCCATCGTCGAAGCGGCCATAGAGCACCTGGGTCATTTCCAGGTCGCTATGGGTGTGGGTCGGCAGGCGCTTGCCGGCGCCGATGCGCAGCAGGAACAGCTTGGCCGCCGGGTCCTGGGGCACGGTGATCCGGCTCCAGTACATGCCGGGCCCCATCCAGCGCCAGCCGGTGGCGCTGCAGCCGTCCAGTGCCGCCGGCCAGGGCGTGCCGGGTGGCAGGGCCGGGCGCCGGGGCGCGGCCGAGGCCGCCTGCGGCAGCGGTGCGGATGCGCCCGCTGTGGCATCGATCGCGGCCAGCGCCCGTGCCAGCGCATCGGGTGCCAGCGCGGCCGGAGAGGCCGCCTCCAGCAGCGCGCCGCCCAGGGCTTCATATTCACGGACCCGCTCGCGGCAGCGCGGGCAGCTTTCCAGATGACTGGCCACCACCAGCGCGGGGCCCGTCGGCAGCTGCCCGGCGGCATGGGCCAGCAGCAGTGCGTCTTCAGGATGGTGACGGATCTTCATGGCTCGAGAGCGCCGAGCAGCCGGCGCAGGTGATTGACGGCAAGCCGCACGCGCGACTTCACGGTGCCCAGTGGAATGCCCAGCTCTTGTGCGATGCGGGCATGCGGGTGTTCCTCGAAGAACGACAGGCGCACGATCTGCGCCTGCTCATCGGAGAGCTGGCGCATGGCCTCGCGAACGCGGATTTCGCGCTCCCGGGTGCTGAGCAGTTCATCGGGCTGCGGGCTCTCGTCGCGCAGCGCCTCGGCTTCGCCCTCGTCGGCATCGGCCCCGATGGCCAGGCCCTTGCGGCGCAGATGATCCACCCGCAGGTTGCGCGCGATGGTGAAGATCCAGGTGGAAACCCCGGCGTGGCTCGGGTCGTAGAGCACGGCCTTGCGCCAGACGCTGACCATGGTTTCCTGCACCAGATCCTCGGCCTGCGCCTCGGACGTGCCCAGCCGCATGAGATAGGCCTTCACGCGGGGGGCGAAATGCTTGAAGACGGCGGCGAAGGCCTGCCGGTCCTGCCGGGAGGCCACGGCCTGCAGCCAGGAGCTCAATTCATCGCCGTTCGGCGGTGCGCCGCGAGGTTGCTGGGTGGTCACGATCGACAGGTAAGGCGGCCGTGACCTTGCCGCCTGGGCAGGCCATTCTGACGGCTGAGGAACGGTAGTCATGCTGCTGTTACGCAACGCTCGGCGCATTAGATCACAGCGACTTCCAGCCCGCAGGCAGGGCTTGCGCTCAGCCGAAGCGCAGCGCCGCCACCCCGGCCACGATCACCGCCGTGCCCAGGGCGCGCTGCGCGCCGAAGGGTTCGCGCAGCCACAGGGTGCCGATGACGGCGGCGAAGAGCACCGAGGTTTCCCTGAGCGCCGCCACCGCCGCCACAGGCGCGCGCGTCATGGCCCAGAGGGCGATGCCGTAGCTGCCCAGCGACGCGGCCGTGCCCAGCGCCGCGATACGCCAGCGCCCCGCCATGTAGCGCAGGGCGGCGCGGCGCTCGCCCTCGCCCTTGCGCTGGTGGAGCACCAGCAGCAGATAGGGCAGGCCGTCGAACAGGAAGAGCGCCGCCACATAGCCCAGGGCGTTCCCCGAGGCGCGCGCGCCCAGGCCGTCGATCACGGTATAGAGCGCGATGATGGCGGCGTTCGCCAGGGCGAAGCGCAGCGCCTTGCCGCGGTCGCCGCCGCCCTGCAGGCTGGCCGGCGACAGCCCCAGCATCAGCACGCCCGCGCAGATGCCCGCCACGCCCCACCAGGCGCGGCCCGAGAGCGCTTCGCCGATGAAGGCCTGGCTGGAGAGCGCCACCAGCAGCGGCGCGCAGCCGCGCATGACCGGATAGGTCAGCCCCAGGTCGCCATGCCGGTAGGCGCCGGCCAGCGCCGCGTAGTAGCCGACATGCACCACCGTGGAGGCGGCGATGTAGGGCCACGCGGCCGGGTCCGGCAGCCCCGTGGCGGCCAGCAGCGGCACCGCCGCCACGCAGCCCAGGCTGTGGATGAGGGCCGTGTCCAGGGCCTTGTCGGTGGCCGACTTGATGAGCGCGTTCCAGCATGCGTGCAGCAGCGCGCCGCAGAGCACGGCCAGGACGACGCCGCCCTGCAGGCTCATGAAGCCGCCGCGGCGGTGGCCGGCGCCTTGCGCACCGGCTTGCGCGGCGCGGCCTCCGGGGCAGCGCTGGCGCCCGCATCGGCGCCGGCTGCGGTGCGGCGGCTGGCCTCCAGCGTGCGGGCACGGCTGTTCATCACATGCTGGAACATGGCCTGGCCGGCGGCCTCGGGGTCGCCGGAGGCGATGGCCTTGACGATCTGCTTGTGCTCGCGCGCATAGACGGCCATGGACTCGTCGTTCAGGTTGCGGCGGCGGTAGAGCGAGAGTTCCTTGACCAGCTTGCGGTAGGTGGCCACCAGCTTGGCGTTGCCGGCCAGCTCCAGCAGCCGGTCGTGGAAGGCGAGATTGGTGCGGTGGAAGTCCTGCGCCTGGCCGGCCTTGGCGGCGCGGTCCATCGCATCGGCCAGCTGGCGCAGCTCGCGCACCTGGGCCAGCGTGGCGGTTTCGGCCAGCTTGCGGCCGACGTAGAGGTCCATCACGGCGCGCACCTCGAAGATCTCCAGCGCCTCTTCGACGGACACGTCGCGCACGAACACGCCGCGGTTCTTCTCGGTGCGCACCAGGCCGGCCTCTTCGAGCATGCGGAAGGCTTCGCGCACCGGCCCGCGCGAGACGCCGAGCCGGTCGGCCAGCGTGGCTTCGGTCAGCTTGGCGCCCGGCGCCAGCTCGCCGTCGAGGATCAGGCGCTCGATCTCGGTCTGCACCAGGCCCGCGAGCGAGTTGCTCTGCAGCTGCGCGATGTCCGGCAGCGGCGATGTCTTTCGTTCCGTCATGGGGCGGGATGCTACGTCCAAAACCCAGATTGTCTGCAATCTTCAAAAAACAATCTTCCATTGGCCCGGGCTTTGACACGCTCCCGTCATCGGCGCCAAGGACATTGCGGGCTTTCCTACCAGGAGTTCGCCATGCGTTCGCTCAAGCTTTTCACGGCCCTTGCCATCGGCCTCGTCAGCGCCACGGGCGCGCTGGCGCAAAAGACCCAGCTCACCGTCTATACCGCGCTGGAAACCGACCAGATCAAGGCCTACCAGACGGCCTTCAACAAGGTCGAACCCGACATCGAGATCAAGTGGGTACGCGATTCGACGGGCGTCATCACCTCCAAGCTGCTGGCCGAAAAGGCCAACCCCCAGGCCGACGCCGTGTGGGGCGTGGCCGCCTCCAGCATGGCGCTGTTCGAGCAGCAGGGCATGCTCGAGCCCTACGCGCCGCTGAACCTCGACGCGGTGATGCCGCAGTACCGCGACAAGAAGAACCCGCCCGCCTGGGTCGGCATGGACGTATTCGGCGCCGTGGTGTGCTTCAACACCGTCGAAGCCAGGAAGAAGGGCATTCCCGTGCCCACGACCTGGAAGGACCTGCTCAAGCCCGAATACAAGGGCCAGGTGGTGATGCCCAACCCGGCCTCTTCGGGCACCGGCTATTTCGACGTGGCCGCCTGGCTGCAGCTCTGGGGCGACGATGCCGGCCAGGGCGGCGGCTGGAAGTACATGGATGCGCTGCACCAGAACATCGCGCAATACACCCACTCCGGCTCCAAGCCCTGCAACATGGCCGCCGCCGGCGAATACGTGGCCGGCATCTCGTTCGAATACCGCGGCTACACCAACAAGGCCAAGGGCGCGCCGATCGAGCTGGTGTTCCCCAAGGAAGGCCTGGGCTGGGATCTGGAAGCCTTCGGCATCTACAAGGGCACGCCCAAGATGGCGGCCGCCAGGAAGCTGGCCGACTGGGCCACGTCCAAGGACGCGATGATGCTCTACGGCAGGAACTTCGCCGTCACCGCGCAGCCGGGCGTGGCGCCCCAGCTGGCAGGCATCCCGGCCGACTACGAAGCGCGCCTGATCAAGATGGACTTCGAGAAGTCCGCCGCGAACCGCGAACGCATCCTGGCCGAGTGGACCCGCCGCTACGACGCCAAGAGCGAGGCCAAGAAGTGATGAACGCGCCGGCAGCGCGCGCCTTCGGCGTGGAGCGCAGCGCCGGCGCGGGCGCGGCCTCCGCCATGCCCTCCACCACGGCAGCCACGCCGGCCGCCGCAGGCCACCTGCGGCTCGAAGGCATCCACAAGCGCTTCGGCGCGTTCACGGCGCTGGAACAGATCGACCTCGCCATCGGCCGGGGCGAATTCATCTGCTTCCTCGGCCCCTCGGGCTGCGGAAAGACCACGCTGCTGCGCATCATCGCCGGGCTGGAGGCGCAGACACGCGGCCGGCTCTGGCAGGGCGGGCGCGAGATCTCGCAGCTGCCGCCCGCGCAGCGAGACTACGGCATCGTGTTCCAGTCGTACGCACTGTTCCCCAACCTGAGCGTGGCGGACAACGTGGCCTATGGCCTCGCCAACCGCCGGCAGCCGCGCGCGGCGATCCAGGCGCGGGTGGAGGAATTGCTGCAGCTCGTCGGCCTGCCCGGCAGCGGCGGCAAATATCCGGCGCAGATGTCCGGCGGCCAGCAGCAGCGCGTGGCGCTGGCACGGGCGCTGGCCACCTCGCCCGACCTGCTGCTGCTGGACGAGCCCCTCTCCGCGCTCGACGCCATCGTGCGCGTGCATCTGCGCAAGGAGCTGCGCGACCTGCAGCGCCGCCTGGGCGTGACCACCATCATGGTCACGCACGACCAGGAAGAAGCGCTGACGCTGGCCGACCGCATCGTGGTCATGAACCACGGCGTGATCGAGCAGGTGGGCACGCCCCTGCAGATCTACCGCGAGCCGGCCTCGCCCTTCGTGGCCGACTTCGTGGGCAAGGCCAACCGCCTGCGCGCCGTCGCCGAAGGCGACCGCTGGTTCCGCTGCGGCAGCCTGCGCCTGCGCTGTGCGGAGGGCCACGGCGCCGAAGGCCTGGCCGCCGGCAGCGAAGCCTGGCTCTACCTGCGGCCCGAAGACCGCATCATCGGACGCCTCCCTTCCGATCTGCCCGGCCGGCCCGGGCCGTGCGCCGGCACCGTGCAGCGGCTCGAATTCCTGGGCGGCACCTGCCTGGCGGAGCTGGACGTGGAAGGGCTGCCCGGCCAACCCTTGCTGCTGCAGTTCTCGCTCAACCAGATGGGCGAATTCGGCGTGCAGGAAGGCCGCCGCCTGGAATTCGCCCTGCGCGAAGACCGGCTGCGCGCCTTCGCGCTGCCACGCCCGCACTGACCCAGGCCGACGACATGCCCGCCCTGCCCCTTCCCTGCCCGCAGCGCGCCGCGGCGGCGCCCCGGCCGCGCACGGCCTGGAGCGACCGGCTCGCGCAGGCCGCGCTGCTGGCCCTGATCGCGCTACTGTGCGTGGGCCTGCTCGGGCCCCTGGCGGCCGGCCTGGGCCAGGCCTTCGTGCCCGCCGCTGCAGGCAGCAGCACCGGCGACGCCTTCGCCGACTACCTGCGCTCGCCCGCGCTGCTGCAGAGCCTCGCCAACAGCCTGCAGGTGTCGCTGCTGACGACCGCCATCGTCATTCCGCTGGCCTTCGCCTTCGCCTATGCGCTCACGCGCAGCTGCATGCCGTTCAAGCGCCTGCTGCGCGGCGTCGCGCTGCTGCCGCTGCTGGCGCCGTCGCTGCTGTCGGCCATCGCGCTCATCTACTGGTTCGGCAACCAGGGCCTCGCGCGCGAGGCCTGGCGGGCGCTGGGCTTCGACGGCATCTACGGCGCCCCGGGCATCGTGCTGGCCGAGTGCTTCGCCACCTTCCCGCATGCGCTCATGATCCTGACGGCCGCGCTGGCCCTGGCCGATGCACGCCTCTACGAAGCGGCCGACGCCATGGGCACGCGCCCGCTGCGGCGCTTTCTCACCATCACGCTGCCGGGCGCCCAGTACGGCCTCGTCTCCGCCGCGCTGGTGACGTTCACGCTCGCCATCACCGACTTCGGCATCCCCAAGGTGGTGGGCGGCAACTTCAACGTGCTAGCCACCGACGTGTTCAAGCTCGTCATCGGCCAGCAGGACTTCCGGCGCGGCGCGGTGGCCTCCCTGCTGCTGCTGGCGCCCGCCGTGCTCACCTTCTGCATCGACCACCTGGTACGGCGCCGGCAGGCCGCCGCGCTGGGCGCGCGCGCCGTGGTGCTGGCGCCGCGCCCGCAGCCGGCCTTCGACGCCGCCATGGCCGCGTTCTGCGGGCTCGTCGCGCTGCTGATGCTGGCGATGTTCGGCATGGCGGTGTTCGCATCGCTGGCCACGCTCTGGCCCTACAACCTCGCGCCCAGCTGGGAGCATTACGCCTCGGGCCTGGTCGATGCGGAGATGGGCGATGCGCTCGTCAACAGCCTGGTGCTCGCGGCGGCCACCGCCGTCTGCGGCACGGCGGCGGCCTTCGCGGGCGCCTACCTGCAGGAGAAGCTGCCGGGCCGGGCGGCGCTGCGCACGCTGCTGCGCCTGCTCGCCATGCTGCCCATGGCCGTGCCCGGGCTGGTGCTGGGCCTGGGCTACATCTTCTTCTTCAACGCGCCGGGCAATCCGCTGCACGGGCTCTACCAGACCATGGCGCTGCTGGTGCTGTGCACGGTGGTGCATTTCTATACCACCGGCCACCTCACGCTGGTGACCGCGCTGCGCGCCATCGACGGCGAATTCGAGGCCGTTTCCGCATCGCTCAAGGTGCCGTTCTACAAGACGCTCTGGCGCGTCACGCTGCCGATCTGCCTGCCCGCGCTGCTGGACGTGGCACGCTACTTCTTCGTGAACGCGATGACCACCGTCTCGGCCGTGGTGTTCCTCTACGCGCCGCAGACGCGGCCGGCCTCGGTCGGCATCCTGAACCTGGACGACGCGGGCGACACGGCCGGCGCCGCCGCCATGGCGGTGCTGGTCTCGGCCGTATCCATCGCAGCCAGCCTGCTCTTCCTGCTCGCGGGCCGCTGGGCGGAGCGCCGCACCCAGCGCTGGCGGGCGCGCTGACGCGCCGCACGCCCTTCCCACGCCTTCACCCCCCACACCCGCATGCAAGCATTGCACTCTTCGACGCATTACGACCTGATCGTCGTCGGCGCCGGCATCGTCGGCCTGGCGCACGCCTATACCGCCGCGCGCAGCGGGCTGTCGGTCTGCGTGATCGACAAGGACGCCGCCTGCGTCGGCGCCTCCATCCGCAACTTCGGCTTCGTCACCGTCACCGGCCAGGGCGCGGGCGATACCTGGCGGCGCGCGCGGCGGGCGCGCGAGATCTGGAGCGAGATCGCACCGCGGGCCGGCATCGACATCGTCCACCAAGGCCTCTGGCTCACCGCCCAGCGGCCCCAGGCCTTGAGCGTGCTGCAGGAATTCATGGCGACGGAGATGGCCGAGGGCTGCGAGCTGCTTTCGCCGCAGGACGCCGCGCGCCGCGCCCCGGCGCTGCGGCTGGACGGCGCGCATGGGCCGGCGCAGGCCGTGCTCTACAGCCCGCACGAGGCGCGGGTGGAATCGCGCACCGCCATCGGCCTGCTGGCCCGCTGGCTGGCGGAAGCGCATGGCGTCACCTTCCGCTTCGGCGAGCAGGTGCTGGAAGTCACCACGCCCCGCGTGCGGACCGCGCGCGCCACGCTGCACGCCACGCGCGTGGTGGTCTGCACCAATGCCGAGCTCGGCGGGCTGCTGGCCGACCGCATCGCGCCCCACGGGCTGCGCCTGTGCCAGCTGCACATGCTGCGCGTGGAACCACCCCGGGGCTGGCGGCTGCCCGGCTCGGTGATGGGCGACCTGAGCCTGGTGCGCTACCACGGCTACAGCCGCCTGCCCGCCGCCCAGGCGCTGCGCGTGCAGCTCGAAGCGGAAGAAGGCGAATCGCTGGCCCACGGCATCCACCTGATCGTGGTGCAGAGCGCCGACGGCTCGCTGGTGGTGGGCGACTCCCACCACTACGGCCCGGTGGTCGAGCCCTTCGCCGACGACCGCGTGGACGCGCTGATCCTGCGCCATCTGCAGGAAGCCCTGCACCTGCCCGAATTCCGCGTGACCCAGCGCTGGCTGGGCACCTATCCCTCATCGCCCGCCACCGACTGCCTCATCGACGCGCCCGACGACGCCACGCGCCTCGTCCTCGTCACCAGCGGCACGGGCGCCAGCACCGCCTTCGGCATCGCCGAGGAAGTCCTCGCATCCTGGTGACACCGACACCCCCATGACCACTCCCGGCACTCCCCCGCTTCGCCTGCAGGCCGTCGTCTTCGACTGGGCCGGCACCCTCGTCGACTTCGGCTCCCGCGCCCCCATGGGTGCCTTCGTGCGCCTCTTCGCGCAGTT
>Ga0207686_10001270_pt1 | contig 14515 bp, 9 predicted proteins | sample KBSM24metaG_FD_184396 | JGI IMG/M metagenome (GOLD analysis project Ga0207686, IMG submission 184396) | Miscanthus rhizosphere microbial communities from Kellogg Biological Station, Michigan, USA - KBS M2-4 metaG (SPAdes) (version 2) | ecosystem: Host-associated > Plants > Roots > Rhizosphere >...
GTTACCCGCGGTAGTTAATCCAAACTAAACATGCCGACTCGAATCACACCAAGACAAACTCTTCAGACTGCGGGAGTCGCGGTCCGGGACAAATCTGTCCTTGACGCAAATCGCCACTTCATAGACGTGGCTATTGAATGACGGTCCTCCGGACCTCGGACCGAGCCGACCCCTTCGATAGTGACAATGCCTTATAATGCCTCCAGAGGAAAAACAAGATGTCTCTGGTAATCGAAGAGAAGGAAATCAGCGAGCTGCCAACCACAACCGATCCTGACATCGTGAGTGGTGCGCCCGTCTTTCGCGGGACGCGAGTACCGGTGGAGCTCTAATAAATAACCTGGAAGCGGGACTTACTCTCGAAGAGTTTCTTGAGAACTTTCCCAGTGTTACTCGCGAACAGGCCGTAAAGGTTTTGGACTTCTCACGCGCTACGCTGCGACGGCTGGCCGAATCGCAATGAAGATTCTTCTGGACGAATGCACGCCGGCCATACTTAAACGGCGGCTCGATGGTTTCGAAATTATCACCGTGCAGGAACAAGGTTGGGCGGGTATTAAGAACGGTGAGTGCTCGCGCGCGCTGAACAAACTTTCGATGTTTTCATTACGACGGACAAGAATCTGCGTTTCCAGCAGAACTTGTCGGGCATGAAATTGGCGATCATCCAACTACCAACGAATGAAGTCCCGATCATCGCAGAATTGGCGCCGGCCGTAGACCAGGTCTTAGCTGCAATCAAAGCGGGAGACTTCATCGAAATTCCTCTACCTTAGCGTGAGGCGCTCTCTAACGATAGAGTCCGCAAAGCGGACGACTGATAACCTGTCAATTAACCAGGTGCTTCCGGCTCAGCCGTCCGTTTCCGGACTTCGCGCTTTGTCCGAAACCGGCCCACCGATGAATCGTTGATTCGGTAAGAAGACTCATCACCCATCACTTAAAAAACTATTCCAACTTCATCACCACCGAACTGGTTAAAAACGGGTTGCTGAACTCGGCGCGGTCGCCGGCCTTCTTTCCCGGGATTAGAAACAGACGCGCGGAGAGGGGCTTGCGCAGTTTGTATGAGAGGGCGGCGACGTCGGTAATCAGCGCGGTCAGGTCCTTTACGGATGTGTCGCCGGGCAGAGGGACTACGTCGAGGCCGGTGCCGCAGACACTCGAGTAGAGCAACAGCTCGCGCACCGTGTAGCGGTTTTCGGCGGCGCGCGTCGCCAGCACGGGGTCTTCGAGCACCGGCAGCATCAAACCGGAGTAGCCCACGAGTTTGATCTTCAAGCTTTTCAAAACTTCGGTGATGGCGGCGCAGGCCATCAGCGTCGACGAAGCGCCGAAGGGAGCGTGCGAGAGCGCTTCGATGGCGGCGCCGATGCTCGCATCTTTCGAGGGCGCGGGAGACGCATCGATACCGAAGTATTCTCGATCCTCTACACGCGAAATTTGTTCGGCGATCCTTTCCACCGGGCCCAGTTCGGACTCGAGCAGTCTTAATAGTCGATCCTGCGCGTCCCGGACATCCTTCGCTCCTTCGAATGCCTGCTTCAAGAGTGGTGGCGTTTCCAAACCGAGAGTGAAACCGGCGGGGCCGCGATGGTACGCGACGGGAAAGAACGGTCCCGGCGTCACGTTGGCGGCCGCAGCGAAGCGGAAGTTGGCTTCGCCGCCGGGACTGGCTTTGCTGAGGGCGACGATTGTTTCAGCGGCGGTGATGGCCGTCTGCGTGTGGACGCCGCGCTCGGAAGCAACCGTGAGGCTGAAGCTGATGTTCTTTGTCTGCTGGACCAGTTGCGTGGCCCACGCGGCGAATTCCGGATCGTGACGATCGGCGGTGATGACCGGGCCGATGCTGAGGATGACATTCTTTGCCGACAGAACGTCGTCGATCCGCTTGAGGTCGGCGATTGCATCTGTGCGCGACTTGCCGTTGAGATATTGCGCCAAAGGCTGCGTGGCGATGCGGACGGTTTGAATCTCATAGCCGGCGTCTTCAAATTTCTTGCGCGCGCGCTGGAGAAATTCGATGGCCGATTCGATGGTCTTTAGATCGCTGGTGCTCTCGAGATTGACGCCGGCGGTGATGGTGCGAATGCGAAAGCGATGTTTTGCCGCAGCGGGTTTTGTTTGGGTGACCGTGTTTCCGTTTGCACGGGTGGCAATGGAAGACGAAAACAAAACGAGAAGCAAAGCGGTGGTTAGTAATTGTCGCATCGTCGTCATTTAAGAGTCACCTGTCAGCGCCCAAGGCGCGTATCTAATCGCCCCGGCCCGCCTGGAGATTCGAGGCGCGTAAGCCGGTATCTAATATTAGGATGGATTCGACAAATGTGGCAGTTTCGATGGATTGAGTGCGATGCTGGTCCGCAACCTTTCAGGCTGCATTCAGTGACACCTCTTCAATTACCCACATCGCTAATCAACACGGCGTCGCGGGTTGAACTGCCGCGGGTACAGACCAGCGTTTTTCCGTCGCGGGTCCACGCAAAGCCGTTCATCAAACCATCTTTGAACTGGGTGATCTGTCTAGGCTCGCCACCATCGATGGGCTGGCTCCAGATGTTCGTGACGTTGTTCAGGGTCGACGTGTAGTAAATCGCTTTTCCGTCAGGCGACCATTGCGCGAGTGTCTGAGTTCGGCTGCCTTCGCGAAAACTTAAAATCTTCGTTGGCTCGCCGCCTTCGAACGGAATGATCGCAATCCGATTTGGCGGCGCAAACGCATCGTAAGAATCGGCGTAAATGTATGCGACGGACTTGCCGTCGGGTGAAACCATTGGATTAAATGCAACTTTCGACGTCAGTTCCATCGGATCGCCGCCCTCGATGGAAACCTTCCACACCGTGGGTTTGGCGCCGCCCACTCTGGCATAGAGCACCCACTTTCCATCAGGTGAAATTGTCGGCGACGTTTCGCCTTTACCCTGGCTCAACTGCCGGGGACTGCTGCCGTCAATGTTCATGCGCCAAACCGCGCCGGCGCCACCGCGGGTCGAGCTAAAGACGATATAACGTCCATCGGAAGAGACGACCGGCGCGGTGTTCTTGCCGGCGTTCGAAGTTAATTGTTTGCGATTGTTTCCGTCGGCATCCATGCTCCAAAGGTCTACTGCGCTGCTTTCATTGGACGCAAAAACAATCCGCCCGTCCGGCGTCCAGGCGACGGTGTCACCCCACGTTCCATAGAAGCTCAGGTTTCCCACCGGCACCTGGGTGGCTTTATCAGCCTCGCCGTTCGGCGCCACCCAAACGTTGACGAGGCCGGACGACACCACCGTGACAAACTTGTCTGCCTTTTCCGACAAACCGAGGTCGCGGTGTTGTTCCAGGTCGTTGGTGATCTGACGCAGGTTTCCAGATGGATAAGGCACGAGCCATACCTGACTATCGGCGGCGCTGTTTCCGCCGATCATCAAGAGGCCGCTCATGTCCGGCAGCCACATCGTGCGCGCGATAAACGGCTGGCCCGCGGGAGTAAGATCGGTTTCCTTTCCATCGCTGACGCGGAAGCTAATTACATGACTTGCGTTGGTGATGTCACCGACGGCGGCTGCGATTGATTCTCCGTCGGGCGACCATGCCGGGCCGGTGAAAAAGATCGGCGCAAAGGCCTGCGGACGCTTACGCTTGGCGAGAACTTGTTCACCGCTGCCGTCGACGTTTGCGACCATCAACGCGCTTTCACCTTCAGCCGGAAAGCTGCCGCGCACAAACGCCATGCGTTTCCCGTCAGGTGACAGAGTCACCGAACTGTCCAGCCACTCGGTTATCTTCGTAGGCGTGCCGCCAAAGACCGGCACTCGATAAAGCGTGCCCTTATCGAGTTGCTGCTTGATGACGTAATACAGATCGTTATTGTCGTGCGAGACGGTGATGCCGAAAACCCCAACGTCGGCCGGCGGGACGATGACTTTGTCATTCGCCGTGCTGACTTGCCTGATCCAAATGCTCTGCTTGCGCGCATCGCTCAGGGTGTAGACGACGTAGCGGCCGTCAGGCGTGAGTGTGGCGTCAATCACTTTTCCTGAATTGGTTAAGCGCGTGACCTTCGTGGTTTGAAAGTGCACCGGTGCGCGGCGGAAGTAACGGTACAGTCCATAACCTCCGGCGCTCAGCACGAACAGCACTGCGATCGCAGACAGTGCCGTAGCGATGCGGTGACGTTTGATTTCAATGGTCAGCGAGTCGGTGATCGTCGAAAGCGCGCTTCTTACTTCTCCGGTCGAGGAAGTGGGCGTGACGGAGGCCGTCGCGGTTGGCATCGCCGGCGCCGGCGCGCGTGAACCCATCTTCTCCTGAAATTCAAGGTCCTGCTTCAAGGCGCGCAGGTCGATGAGCAGTTCCCTGACCACCTGATAACGCTCTTCGCGATCTTTACGGAGAGTCTTGTTGACGATGCGAACGAGTTCGGGTGGGGCGTCGGGCCGGAGTTGAGGGATCGCCGCCGGCTCACTTTTCAAAATTGCCGCCAGGACATCGCTGGGTGTTTCGCCATCGAAGGGCTTGCGATGCGTCACCAATTCATAAATGACCGCGCCCAGACTGAAGATGTCCGTGCGCGCATCGACCGTCTTGCCGCGTGCCTGTTCAGGCGACATGTAACCCGCGGTGCCCATGACGACACCTGAACCGGTGCGGACTTGTTTGGTGAGCGCTTCTTCGATCGGCACGTCGGTCGCTTCTTCCGAAAGCTTGGCGAGACCGAAGTCGAGCACCTTCACGTAACCGTCAGGGCGCAGCATGATGTTCTCAGGCTTGATGTCGCGATGGATGATGCCAACTTTGTGCGCCGCCGCGAGCGCGTCAGCCACCTGAATAGCGACCTGCAGCGACTCGGCCAGGGTCAGCGGCGAACGCGAGAGCCGGTGTCGCAGAGTCTCGCCTTCGACAAACTCCGTCGCGATCACGTGACTTGGTCCGGCTTTCAGAATCTCGTAAATCGTGATGATGTTCGGATGGTTAAGCGCCGAGGCGGCCCGCGCTTCCTGTTCAAAGCGACGCAGGCGCTCGTGGTCTTTGGTGAAGGCGGCCGGCAAAATCTTCAGGGCGACGTTGCGGCTCAGACGGCGATCGTGGGCCAGATAAACTTCACCCATGCCGCCGCGGCTGATGAAAGAAAGGATTTCGAACGGACCCAGCGTTCCTCCTTTCTTCAATCCTCCGCTTTGGTCGACGATCATTTCGGCGGCCTCTTCATAGGCCGGCGAATCGAGAAAAGTTCCGTCGCGCCCGTCCGATGACATGAGTGATTCGACTTCCTGGCGCACGAGGTCGTCGCCGCCGCTGGCTGCGGCGACAAACGCGGCGCGCTCAGCCGGTGCGCGATTCAGCGCTCCCTGAAAGATCTCCTTCACTTTTTGCCATCGTTCGGGCGTCATAACTTTTCTGGTTTTGGCCTCCATATTGAACGCGCAACCTCGTCAACTATCCCCTCAAGAAATTCAATCCAATTTTCGGCGCAGCCACGCCCGCGCCATCTTCCAGTCGCGTTCGACGGTCGCATGGCCGACGCCCATTACTTCGGCCGTCTCTTCGATGGACAGTCCGCCGAAATATCTTAACTCGACGATGCGCTCCTGCTGCGCGTCGAAAGTCTTCAATTCCTCCAGCGCTTCGTGCAGCGCCAGCAGATCCAAATCAGGTTTCTCGCCCAGCTGTCCGGCACTGGTGATCGACAACCGCTCCTGGCTGGGTCCGCCGCGCTTCGCCGCCTGATGCTGGCGCGCGTGGTCGACCAGTATGCGACGCATCAATTGTGCGGCCACGCCGTAAAAGTGTGCGCGGTTCTGCCAACGGGCGCTCTTCTGATCGATTAACTTGAGATAGGCCTCGTTGACCAGGGCAGTCGGTTGCAGCGTGTGGTTCTGCCGCTCGCGCCGGAGGTAATTGCTCGCCAGCCGCCGTAGTTCGCTGTAGACGAGCGGCATCAACTTATCGAGCGCGGCCTGATCGCCCTCGCCCCATTTCACCAGTAATTGAGAGACATTTTCGGGGGAAGACATTGGTGAAAAGAGAAATACGACTCGTTTAGAGGCGGGCTACTGCCCGCCAATCTGTCATGACAATCGAAGGCGGGCGGTAGCCCGCCTCTAAACGTACAAGCGCAGGTATAGAGCCGCGAGATTCTACATCAGCGGGCGAGATTCCAGAAAAACTTTCGAATCTCGTGAGGGAGTTTCCCGCCGGCTTCCGCGTTATCAAGTGTAAGGCAAAACGTGGTGAAGCAATTCAGTCGCACAGACGCACGCAATCAAGGCCGCCGGTCGCTTCAACCGCTACGGCAATGAAGCAAAGACCCGCCCGTCAGGGAGGGTGCCAAAGGAGACACGAAATGAAAAAGTCAGCTTACACAATGATCGCGATATTGGTTCTGGTCGGTGCCCTGGCCGAGGCAGCCCAGGCGCAGACGGTTCGTCACGCGCAGGTGCGCGTCAGCATTCCCTTCCAGTTCAACGCGGGCAACACTACCATGCCCGCCGGTGACTATCTGGTTCGCCAACTCAATACCGACTCGGGCGCGGCCACGTTGCAGCTCAGCCGCAAGGACGGCGGCGCCAACGTCATCATCAACATGATCGGATCAATCGGCGATGGCCAGGCGATGACGAAGGTTGTGTTCCGCCGCTACGGCGACCAGTACTACTTCGGCGAAGTTTGGATTGATGGTGATAAAGACGGATTGCAGGCGCCGAGATCGAAAGCAGAACGCGCCACGAAACAGGAACTGGCAGCGTTGCAGGTAGCGATGGAGACGGTGGCGCTGAGAGTGCGCTAACGAGCTTCAAGACATTTAGCCGGCAGCAGATTTCAAAACAGGAGAACTCCGCTGCTGAAAGGCGGTCACCCGAAGTCGAACAGGCTTCGGGTGATTCCTTTCTGGATTCACTTTACGATCTCGAAATCAATCCACTGAGATGCGACGCGCGGCTTCTGCTTGTCCGATGAATCAGTCAGGATGATCTGACAAACGTAGTTGCCCAGCGACAGCTGCGAACCGAGATTGAACTTCAGTACATTCGTGAGGCGTTGCAGGTCCGTCTGCGCCGTGAGATCCACGGGAATGCTCTCACCGGTAAAAACGTTCAGCCCGTCGCGGAATAAACGAATTTGCGCGTTCAGTTCAGGCTTCCGCCCCTGCACCGCGGCGTTATAAATCGAATAGGCGAGTGTGATCGTCGAGCCTTGATGAAACTGGCGGACTGCCGGACCGCTGGCCACGGGCTCGGGGCTATCATTGTTTGTGACTGCGCGCGCCACGATGCCCGACATCATCAAACGGCCATCACGCAAGTTCGGCAATTCAACAAATTGTCCGGCTGAGCCAATCTTCGATGTCTCATCGTCGCGCACGGCCACGCGAATTTGGAAAGGCCCTTTGACACTCAGCGGAAAGTCCAGCGTGTAGGTGACGCCTTCGCGCAGCGCCCGCTGGTAACCTTCACCGCGAAAACGCATGTTCCCGGTACGTTCCTCTTCGGCGATTGGCTTGCCGTTGTCCCCAAAAACCATCGTCTTGATTTTGAGATTCGTCACTTGCCACCCATCGCGCTCAGTGAAAGTCACGTCGTGCGGATCAAAATAAAGCAAAGAACGCACGAGTGGTCCGTCCTTGGGATCGTCGATAAAAAACGAAGTGAGGCGCACGTTGATTTCCTGGGCGCTGACCGGAGAGAGGAGGGCGTGGTTGATTGCGTCATCGGGAGTCAATCGCACGGCCCGCACCTGATCGTCGGTGAAACCATAGAAGCCGCTGCGGGTGCGCACCGTCAAACCGGGCTGCTTCACGCGCACCTTGAGCGCGTGGAAACGGCGATCGAACGTCTCGTCGGCGGGCCGAAAACCGATCAGATAGTAGCCCTGCTGATCGGTCATGACCTTTTTCAAACCAAAGTCATTTGAATTCATATTCAGGAAGCCGCCGGTTTCCTGGCTCAACAAGTCCGCTCCCTGGCGCCCGTCGAACATCGCCGACGAGCGCGCGTTTCTCACCCCGACCAAAACTGAATCAGGCTGCACGACGTTGCGCGGTGGAAACGCGACCTTGTCAGCTGCCGTCAGACCGGTGTATTGCAACCCCCGCGTATCAGCCGTGTAAATCACCACGGCCGAGCGAATCGCTTTTTCCGTAACTTTATGAAAAGCCGCTTCGAGGTTAATCGGCGAGTCCGCGCCGTAGGGTTCTTCGCCGGCCATTCGCGTCGAAATGGGAAGATCGTCAGAGAGCACGACCATCGACTTGCGGCCCGGCAAAAACTTCATGCCGTCGAGAACAAAATCAAAGATGCGCAACGAAGCACGAATACTGTCCTGAGGTTCCTGACCGCACACGCCATAGCCGGTCGATTCGCGCAGTGGCGGGGCGCCCACGGGATTGAAGACGTGCACGCCGACCCGGCTGCACGCATTCCAACGAATGTGATCGACGGCTGTCGCCAGCACCCGCTTGTCGTTGGTGAACTGCTGCAAGGCGCCTACGTCTCCGCCCGTGCGGATGATGGCAATCAAATCGTTGGGGCTTAACTCTTCGTCGATGTACTTGCGCAATTGACGGCGCACGACCGAGACACTGGAGAAGGACATGCCGAGATCGTCAACCATGATCGCGACTGTCCGTCTCACGTCCTCTCGACGCACTATGGCGGGTGGAACCGGCGGCGCATTCTTGTCTTTGGTGACCGGCTTTGACGGTGCTGACGATGCGGGACCAACGACTGAAATGTAAGAGAAATTTGTGATCGTCTGGGGCTTGCCGTCTTCCAGCAATTCGAAATCATCGGGGGTCAGATCGGTTACCTGCTTCCCATCTTTGGTGACCACGGCGTCGAGTTGGACGAGGTTCGTCGTGATCTTCACCACGTCCTGCGAATCGATTTTGGGTGGAGATTGGCTGGGATTTGCCGGTGTCATCGGCGGAGGTGTTGGCTGTTGCGCCAGCACAAACGATAAATTCGCCAACACCAAAAGCAGCGACTGAAGCGTCCTTGGGACCACGGAGGGAACCTCCTTGCGAATAACGAAAGCCTATTTCAATCCGGATAAAAAGTCACGGGTTCTAATCCCTGTCATCGACTTGCCGGCGATTGCGGAGCGAGCCGATCATGGTGATATGCTGACTGCGATTCGGCCATGGCCCATCCCCTGATCATCGCGATAGACGGACCGTCCGCTTCCGGCAAGTCCACGCTGGGCCGCATGCTGGCGCGCGAACTGGGACTGCTCTACATCGATACCGGATCGATGTACCGCGCGGTCGCGTTAGCTGTGATTGAGTCGAGCGCGAATGAGTTGGACGACGTGGCCGTAAGTTCTTTGGCAGAGCGCATCAGGATAGATTTGGCCGGCGATCCTGATTCGTTGCGCGTGTCGCTGAACGGACGCGATGTGACACAGCGGATTCGCGACGAAGACGTCACGCATGTTTCATCGATTGTGTCCGCGATACCGGCGGTTCGCCGAACGATGGTGAGGTGCCAACGCGAGTTGGGTCAGCGTGGGGCCGTCATGAACGGTCGCGACATCGGCACCGTCGTTTTTCCGGACGCGGGCATTAAATTCTTTCTGGATGCGAGCGTCACTGAACGAGCGGAACGCCGCCTGGCGGAAGAGCGTGTAAACAATCCCGGCGCCGATTACGAGCAAACGCTCGCTGATATTACCGACCGCGACGGTCGCGACACGACGCGCGAAGATTCGCCGTTGGTGGCGGCAAAAGATGCAATCGTGATTGACTCGTCCCGGCTGTCGATCGAAGAAGTGTTTCAGCGCATGATGGAAATTGTGAGAAGTAAGCGCGCGGAATAATCCCTGCCGGCACCTTAGGGAGTAAACGCAGATGAAGCTGCTCAGATTTACCTTTCAGAATGAAGCGAAGTGGATCATGATCTTGTCGCTGGGTATTCCGTCGATCGGCTTTATAGTCGCTTTGGTTGTCATTCTTTTACGGCGGCTATAACAGAGCTTGCGGGCCAGGATGCCCGCGAATCCCGACCTGTCGGGACAGGATGCGTGCGCTCCTTATGTTCACTGGCATCATTGAAGAGCTTGGTCGCATCCGCGCGATCGAAAAGCGCGGCGAGGACGCGCGCATTGTCATCGCAGCCCGCATCGTCACCGAAGGTTCGCGCGACGGCGATTCGATTTCCGTCAACGGTGTCTGCCTGACGGCGCTGGACTTGACGGCAGATTCATTCGTGGCAGACGTCTCGAAAGAAACGCTTTTTCGATCGACGTTGGGCAATCTCAAAGAAGGTTCGCCGGTAAATTTAGAGCGGGCCGTGACTCCGGCGACGCGTCTGGGCGGGCACATCGTGCAGGGCCACGTCGATGCTCGCGGAAAGTTTCTCGGCTCGGAAAACCACGGCGACTCGTGGACGTTTCGCTTCGCTTACCCGAGGGAGATCGCGCCTTACGTTGTTTTCAAAGGTTCAGTCGCGGTCGAAGGCATCAGCCTGACCATTGCCAACCTGACGGACGATTACTTTGAAATCGCGATCATTCCCAAAACCTTTGAAGTAACTAATTTCTCGCAATTGAAACCGGGCGATGCCGTGAATCTCGAGGCCGATGTGATCGCCAAGTACGTCGAGCGAATCCTCTCAGAACGCGCCAAATAGCCGCGTAATCGCCAAAAGTCGCCAAAACCTACCGGGCGCGCTAACATATTCCTCCCCGGCAGAGATTTAAAGAAACATGTCTTTGGCATCCATTCCAGACGCAGCCACCGACATTCGCGAAGGGCGAATGATCATTATCGTCGACGACGAGGACCGCGAGAATGAAGGCGATTTGGTTTGCGCGGCCGAACTGGTCACGCCGGAAAAAATCAACTTCATGGCGCGCGAAGGCCGTGGGTTGATTTGTATGCCGCTGACCGAAGAGCGCTGCGACGAACTGCATCTTCAGCCCCAGGTCGCTGACAACACTTCGCGACTGGGAACCGCATTCACTGTTTCAATTGAAGCCCGGCGCGGCGTGACCACCGGTATCTCAGCAGCGGATCGCGCGACGACTATTCTGACGGCGGTCGATCAGCGAACGCGGCCGCAGGACCTGGCGCGGCCGGGACATGTTTTTCCGCTGCGCGCGAAGAAGGGCGGCGTGCTCGTCCGTCCGGGCCAGACCGAAGCTGCCGTCGACATCGCCCGCATCGCCGGCCTCTATCCGGCCGGCGTGATCTGCGAAATCATGAACGAAGACGGGACGATGGCGCGGCTGCCGCAACTGCGCGAGTTCGCCAGCATTCACGGCTTGAAGATCATCAGCGTCGCCGATCTGGTTCGTTATCGCATCACCAAAGAAGTGCTGGTGCGGCAGGCTGCCGAAACAAATTTACCGACTGTCTATGGAAACTTTCGCGCGATTGCTTTCGAGAACACTATCAACGGCGACGTGCATCTGGCGATGGTCATGGGCGACGTCGACACGAACGATCCGGTGATGGTGCGCGTGCACAGCGAGAACGTGACCTGCGACATGTTCGGCTCGACCATCGACGACACCGGCTATCAGTTGCGGCGCGCGCTCGAGAAGATTGCCGAGATTGGGCAGGGTGTCGTGCTTTATCTGCGTCAAAGCGAACACGGCCTCGACTTAATTCATCAGTTGCGCACTTATCAACTGATGCAGGATCGCGGCCTCAGCAAAAGCGAAGCCAGCGCGGAAACCGGTTATGGCCTCAATCGCGATTACGGTGTCGGCGCGCAAATCCTGCATGAACTGGGACTGCGCCGGATTCTGCTTTTGACGAATCATCCCCCCAAAGTCGCCGCGCTCGAGGGTTTCGAGTTGGAAGTCGTAGGCAACGTGCCGCTGGGCTCTCCGGCATCTGAGGTAACAGAAAATGCGGAGGTCAGAGGTTAGAGTTTAGAGGCCCGAGAGAGGTGTTTGATTTTGATTTAGTTAAGCTTGACTGAAGGTCGCGGATGAGGTGGGCTGGTTAACTACCCAAGTCGTTTCTGAGCTATTTCTAACCTCTGGTCTCTAACCTCAGAACTCTGCGTTTCCGTTGTGCTTGAAATTCCCCCACTTTCAGTTTACAAAAGAACGCAGAGTTTAGAGGTTAGAGATTAGAGGTTAGCGATGCGCGCCGCGTCGATCTCAACATCAAAGTTTTGAGTTAGTTCTTCTGACCTCTGATCTCTTGCCTCTGACCTCTGGTGTTTCGGGCTTTCCCCTACAAGTTGGAATTGATGAGATCTTTTGACGGTCTGCATCCATGCCCGTAGATAATCATCGCGACAGCCCCGGCGAAAACAATCGGAATGCCTCTCAGCCGACGCCGCCAACGCGCGCGCGCCGCCGTTTTGTCACGCGCCGCAATACGATCCTCGTCGGCATCGGTCTGGTCTGCGCCGTCGCCGCATTAATCCTGGTCAGCCTGATCGCCTACCGGCTTGGCTTTGTGGATCGATACATTGCCGGCCAGGTTAAAGACACGCTGGCGAATTACGGTGTGCGTGCCGAGATTCGCGGCTTCCACACATCGCTTTCACCACAGTCGGTCGAACTGCAAGGCGTCGAACTCTTTGACGCTAAAACCGGCGAGCAGATCGGGAAGATCGATCGCATGGTCGCGACCGTGCGCATCGAAGACCTGTTCGCGCTCCGTCTGCAACGCAACATCAACCTGAAAGATCTGAAGCTCGAGGGGCTCGAGTTGTGGGTAAACTTCGACGCGGAAGGCCGTTCGAATTTTCGCAACATTCACATACCGCCGCCTGAGCCCAACGCCCGGATTCTGTTTGCCTACTCAACCGCGCACGTAGAGATCAAGAATTCGCAAATTCACTATGGCGACGTGCTGCACAGTCTTTCCGGCGAAGCGCGAAACCTGCACCTCATTGTGCAGCCGGACGATCTGAATGCTCCCGCCGCCAGCTGGATGAATCAGGTCACCTTTACCTCATCGAATTCGACTTTCACTTATGACGGCAAAGCGGTGAACAACATCGACATCGATGCGCGCGCGCGGGTAAATCAAACGCGCGCGGAAATTCAGGACCTGTCACTGCGTTCGCCGTTTGCGGAAGCTCATCTGCAAGGCGTGATGGATGATTGGCGGAATCTCAAATACCAGATGAACGTCACCTCCACCGTTGATCTCACCCAGGCGTCCGATGTGCTGCAGACGGGAACGACTCTGCGTGGCTCGGGCAACTTCGTCGGGACCGTCACCGGCAACGGCGATCAATACCAGGTTGACGGCAGCATCAAGTCAGACGCTTTGGCCGCAGACGGCGTGCGGTTGCAGGCGCTGAATATTTCGGCGAAGGGATCGGGCCAGGGCAAGTCTTACGATTTCAACGGCCGCGCCGTAGCGCAGTTATTGACGGCCGGCGATTTTCAATTGAACGCCGTGCAGATCACCGGCGGCGTGATGGGAACCGGATCGGATTTTCGCTGGGTCGGCGAACTGCGCGCCGCCGCTGAAAAAAGTTACGGCACGACGATCAGTGGATTAATCCTGCGTGATGCCCGCGCTGAATATCGTGACGGCGAACTGACGGCCTCGGCCCCCCAATTCAGCGCCGGCAGCCTGACGACCGCGACGGCGAAGGTGCAGAACGGCATTCAAGCCAATGATCTTCGCGTGAAGTCGAAAGACGGCAAGATGACGGCCACGATCGCTTCGGCCAAAGCCGGAAAGATTCAGTCGGGCGAAACGACCATCAACGGCGTCACGGCCAAATCGATCGACGTCAAAAACGACGGCAACACGACGAACGTCACAGTGCAGCAGGTCCAGGTCGGCGAGGCGAATGCCTTCGGCGCGCAAACGGGCAGCATCAACATCGCCGGCGTGCGTCTGGCAATTCACAACGGCCGCGTCGAGGGAACGACCAGCGACATCAATGCCGGCAATGTCAAACTCAAAGATGGCAGCGTCGAGAACGTGAAACTCGCGCGGCCGGCGTTCACGGTCGAGCCTTCCGGCCGCTATCGCGCCAGCGCCGATTTGAGTCTGGGTGGCGGGGTCATGGGCCAGATGAAGCTGGGACCGGTTCATGCCGCGGTGGTAGCCACCAGCGATCAAATTCAGGTAAACAACTTCGTGGCCGAAGCACTCGACGGCCGTGCGTCCGGCAACGCCACCATCTCGCTCAGAAAAAACGGCGCGTCGGTAGTCAACGCGGACTTCAATAATTTCGATGTCCGTGGATTGATCACGCTCGTCTCAAAGCGCGCTTTTCCAATTGCCAGCAAAGCGACCGGCAAGGCCAACCTCACGTTTACTGATTCCGATTTCACGAATGCTACCGGCAACGTGACTGCGGAATTGGTCGCCGCTCCCGGTTCGGTCGCCGACACGCCGCTCGCGGGCGAGGTGGCGGTCACAGCGGACCATGGCGTCTTCCAAATTCAACGCGTAAACCTGCAAACCAGCGCGACGACATTGACCGCGTCCGGTAAATTCTCGGTCGAGCAGCCGGTTTCCAATCTCACCGTGAACGTCGCTTCCACCGACGCCTCAGAGTTGCAGAATCTGTTGATCTCGTCCGGCGCGTTTTCTGATTTGGAA
>Ga0207686_10001281_pt1 | contig 14441 bp, 8 predicted proteins | sample KBSM24metaG_FD_184396 | JGI IMG/M metagenome (GOLD analysis project Ga0207686, IMG submission 184396) | Miscanthus rhizosphere microbial communities from Kellogg Biological Station, Michigan, USA - KBS M2-4 metaG (SPAdes) (version 2) | ecosystem: Host-associated > Plants > Roots > Rhizosphere >...
CGCGTCGACCTGCTGGCGGGCCTCGCTCGACGGCGCGCCCTGCGTCGCCTCGTCGATCAGATCGGCGGCCGTCGCATACATGCGCAGCGTCAGCAGCACGCCCGCGGCGTTGCGAAGGATCTCTTTCCGCTGCGTCTGATCCTCGCTGCCGGCGACCGCGATCGCGGCCTTCGTGCCTTCGGTCGCGCCGGCGGCGACGACGCGCCAGAGATTCTGCTGCACCGGATTCGACGCGGTCTTCACCGCTTCGCGCAACTCGTCGAAGCGGCGCGCGCGGGCGAGGGCGAGGTAGAGCTCCGGCTCGAATCCTTCTTCGTTCAGCTCGTCGATGAGCGACTTGAATTCGGTGATGGCGTCATTGAGGTTCGCGTTGCGCCCGAAGAGCAGCCCGTCCTCGCCGTGCTCGAGCAGTTTCGCCAGCTCGCCGCGGATCGACAGGTCTTTCGGATCGAGCTCCCTCGCCTTGCGATAAGCGGCGATCGCCGCGTTCAGGTCGAAGCCCTTGCGATACGGGCGTCCGAAGAGATCGTTCTGCATGATGATGCCGAGCATGCGATGCGCGCGCGCGTACGACGGCTCGAGCGCGATCGCTTTTTTGATCTGCTCGCGCGCGGCGTCGCCCATCCCTCCGGCGAGCAGCGCCTTCGCGATCTCGACCTGGTGGCGCCCTTCCTTCGGATGGGCGACGGTGAGCTTGCGGAACTCCGCGAGCGCGCCGGAGATGTTGCCGTTCGCCAGCTCGAGCTGTCCGCGCTGGTCGAAGCCGATCATGACGGCCTTGCTGCCGGCGAAGTCGCGGAGCGCTTTTTTCGTCTCTTCGACTTCGGCGGGGGAGAGCCGGCGCTTGCCGGTATCGAAGCGGAAGTTCGCGGCGATGGTGCCGTCCACCTCGGCCGCGAACTCTTTCGCGAGCGTGATCGTGCCGAGCTTCACGGTCTCGTTCGACGGCAGCGTGCGCGCGACGAATCCCGGCGGCGGGGTGATGCGATAGCGCCACTCGCGCACGCCGGGACGGCTGAACACGAAGTCGTGTTTCCGCTTCTTCTTCGCCTTCGCCGCGTCGTCGTCCTGCTCGTCGGGAAAATCGCGCAGCGACCACGGAAGGCTCTGCAGGAATCCGCTCGGAAAAATCGCGACAGCCGCTTCGCCGTCGGCGGCGATGCCGCGCGTCGCTTCGGTCGCTTCGAGACGGATGCGGAATGGCGAGGTGAGGTCGTGCGGATCGCTGACCTCCAGCTTCGCCATGGCCTTGGCGAGGTAGTAGTCCTTCGCGTACTCCTCCATCGCCTCGCGATACTTCTTGCGATCGGTCGAGGCGTAGTAGCGGCGCATGTTCGATTCTTCGCTGCCCGCCGACTCGGTGGTCTCGATGACGGTCGCTTTTCCTTCTTCCGGGATCTGGAACGTGCGCGTCTCGACGATGCGGTTGGCCGGCGAGTCGAAGAGCGGCGTTGCGGCGAGGGCGGTGGTGCTGGGGCTGGCGATGAGCGCGAGGCGGCCCTGGTCCATCAGCGGCAGCTCGCCGGCGCGCGAGTACTCGTCGGTCGGATCGACCCACAGCGGCTGATCGCCATCCACCACGACGATCGCGTGGTTGAACATGCCGAGGCCGGGGAGATCGCGCGGGACGTCGAAGTCTTCGCCCGCGCGGAGGAGGGCGACGTTGGCCTTGATGCCCGCGGCGCGAAGGAGCGCGACGAGCAGCGTCGCCTTGTCCTTGCAGTCGCCGTAGCGGTTCGCCAGCACGGTCTGCGGAGTGCGCGGCACGACCGACGACTCGCCGACTTCGACGCCGGCGTAGCGAACGTGCTTCTGAATCCACGCCAGCGACTTCGTGACGGTCTGGTGGAGCGTCAGGCTCTCAGCCTGACGATTGCCGGCGGGCTGAGAGCCCGCCGCTCCACTGAGAGCTTCGCGCAACTGTTTGTCCAGATTCGCATCCGCGATCTGTTTTTCCACGATTTCGGAGTAGCGCTTGGCCAGGTCCTGCCACGACTTCGCCGTCGATACGCCGATCCACGGCAGTTGCGAGACGTCGAAGGGGAGGTCCCATTCGAAGTCGTCTTTCGCCGCGAACGGGCCGCCTTCGAAGACGATGTGCTGCCGCCCGTCCTTCTCTTCTTTCTTCGGATCGATCTTCGCCTGATTGACGAACTGCAGCGCCAGCGACGACGGCGCGTCGATGACGAGACGGGCGTGCTGCACGGGCTGGAATCCGCCGAAGAAGAAGACGTCGCTCGAGGCGGCGTCGTAGAGCGATTCCTTCGAGCGGTAGGTGATCAGCTGCTCGATCACCGATCCGACCGCGATGGCCGGCAGCGGCGCGCGAATCACGCGGTTGTCGCTGAAGATGTCGAGCGATTCTTCGGGCGCCGGCGCCTCGATCAGCGCGCTGCTGTCGAGCACGTGCACCGTCGCGTCCTTCGTCACCACGCGCGCCTGAATGACCGGACGCTCCTGATACCACGGCGCCCACGGCGCGTTGACCGAGCCCCAGTTGTCGACCGCCGAGTCGTTGGCGATGCGATAGACGATCCGCTGCGTGCTGATGCTGCCGCCCTTTTCATCGAACGTGTGCGTCGCTTCGTCGAGCAGGACCACGACGCCCGCTTCACCCGCGGGAATCGCTTCCGCGGCGGCGAGCAGCGCTTTCGGATCGGCGGACAGAGGCGCGCCGAGCCACGGTTCATCGGCGAAGAGGGGTGACGCGAGCGCGAGCAGCAGTGCGAGAGCGCTCAGGCGAACGGCGGCGGTCATGGACGGCTCCTGATAGTTATTCGGACGCGGACCGGGCATGGTAGCACGCTCGCGAGCCGTCCTTTCCCATGTCCCCTCTCCCCGAGAACGGGGAGAGGGTCAGGGTGAGGGTCAGGGGCTACATCGCGAAGTCTTTCGAGCTGATGTCGAACGTGATCATGAAACCGTTCGTTCCACGATACTCGAACGCCTTCTCGCCGGCGCGATAGGCCTCGACTTTGTTCGGCATCATGATGAAGCCGTCGTTGCGGGGCGCGCCGAAGTAGCGCAGGTTCTTGATCACCACCGGTTCATTGGTCATCCCCGGGAACCGCGCCAGCTCGACTTCCGCGATTTTTCCTTCGCCGAGCCGTGCCACGGCCATGTCCTTCCCGGCGGTCCATTCGATCTTGCTGTCATCGGCGACGGTGAACGACTTCCACTTCACCGGATACACCTTGCCGATGGCGGCGGCGATGCCGGCGCGCTGCTCTTTCGTCACCGAAGGATCGAAGGTGAGCACCGCCCAGTCGGTCTCCATCTTCGAGAAATCCGCGCCGAGATCGCCGGAGATCCAGAACGTCGCGCCGTCGAGCTTCGTCGCGCCGTAGTGGCCCTTGTTCACTTTGTACGCATTGTTGAACTTGCAGTAGTGCCCTTCCGCGTGGCCCGCGTGAACGCCGTGGTTGCCCGCGTGCACAGCGGGCTCGGCGTTGAAGTAACACTGGCAGAACATCGGGCAGCTGCAGGCCTCGATGATCGTGGCGTTCATCGCCCAATCGGGAGCCGGCGCGCTGGTGTCGTTTCCCGACGCGGCGGTCAGCAGGAGCACGGACACGGACATCAACAGGACCATGGAGAAATTCCGGACACGCATGGGAGCCCTCCTTTTCTTCAACGAAGCGGATCGTCGTTTTGCGTCAACGTATGGCCGTCGCGCCGCTTTGTCCACGTTATACTGACCGCCCACACCACCACACGGAGGAGAAAACCCCACATGCGCAAATTCGCTCTCGTTGTGCTCGCACTCACTCTCGCCATCCCCGCCCTCGCCGCGGACCATCCGCAGAAGCCGGGGCGGTGGGAGATGACCATGCAGATGGACATGCCGGGCATGCCGTTCAAGATGCCGCCGGTGAAGACGACGATGTGCATCACCGAGGAAGACCTGAAGGATCCGCAGAAGTCCGTGCCGCAGGATGCGAAGAGCAAGTGCACGGTCAGCGACTACAAGATCGACGGCAACACCATCACCTGGACCGTCGACTGCCCGAAACAGAAGATGAAAGGCACCGGCGAAGCCACCTACACCGACGACAGCTTCACCGCCACCGTGAAGATGCAGATGGAAGATCACGAGATGACGGCGAAGTACTCGGGGAAGTGGAAGGGGGAGTGCACCAAGTAGCGGTTACTGGGTTGCTGGGTTGCTAAGTTGCTACCAAGCAACCCAGCAACCCAGCAACCGGATTTTCACGGCATCCAGAAATCCCTCGCGTACAACCGGTACAGCTTCGTCTCCGCGCCTTCGGCGCCGCGCAGGTAACCCTCCCACGCGTCGAGCTGTTTGTCGGGGCCGATCGTGAAGTAGACGGCGTCGGGGACGTCTTTTCCTTTCACGTTGTAGCCGGGGAGGAGGCGCCCGTAGACGGCGTCTTTGCGGTCGAACAGTTTGTTGCCGAGCTCGGGGTCCTTGCGCAGCTCGAGGATCGACTGGCGGAACTTCCGCACGATGTCGGACGGCTGATTGTCGGCGAGATCGGCGGCCATGTTCTCCGCGCGGCTCTCGTACGTCGCGGCCGCGCGCGTCTCGCCGAACACCTGGGCGACGGCGTAGTCGGCCAGACCCGGATCGCGCTCCGCGTTCTTGAGCGTGTCGACGACGAATTTCACCGTCTGAGGGATCTCCGGCGTGCGCTCCGCGTAGTAGCCGGTGCGTCCCGACTGCACGCTGGCCCGCAGTCCGTTGCTGTACGCTAGGCCGTTCGCGAGCGTCTTGAGAAAGATCCCGTGCGCGCCGTAACCGGAGTGCAGGCGTGAGGCGAGGTAGTCGAGCTGCTTCTCCTTGTTCTCGAAGTCCGAGAAGTGCGCGCCTGGAACGGACGTGATGATCACGCCCCCTTTCATGTTCGGCGCGAGGAGTCCGACGTAGACGGGCGCTGTCGCCGACTCGTCGCGTGCGCGCAGGCGCGCATCGACGAGACGCGTGTCGGACGCGGGCGGAAGGGTGGGCGGGGGCGCGGCGTCGAGTGATGCGGCGAGCGAGTCGACCGACGGCGCGAGCGCGTTCTGAATCGTCGTCGACGAGACGAGGAACATTCGCGCGTTATCGCGATGCAGCAGGTTGCGGCGCAGCCCGTCGAGCATCGCCAGCGCTTCGGCCGGCGGCGTGAGCAGGTCGTCGCGCAGCGCCATCACCAGGTAGGCCCAGTCGGCGGCGAGACTGCCGTCGGGGATGTCGCCCAGCGTGAGGTCGAGGTCCTTCGCCGCATCTTTCGCGATCTTCTGCGCGGCGTCGGAGAGGCCGGCGAACGTCTCCGGCTTCGCGAGCAACGCCTTCAGGTCCGCGCGCGTGCCGCTCTGCTGCGCGAGATTCGTGAACCATTGCGAAAGGGCGTCGCGATCCGCGGCCGGCGCTTCCTTCAGCAGCCAGCGCAGGCGCAACGCGTTGTGTCCGCGTGTCAGGAACGAGTCGGCGGCGAGGTAGGCCGGATTCGTCTGCACGCGATACGCGGTCGCGGGGTTCAGCACCCACGACTCTTCCGATCCCTGCATGGTGTTGCGCAGCTGGCTGAGAGTCTGATCGACGACGTCGCGGATGCGGGCGAGGTTCTCCGGACGCCAGTCGGGATGATGCAGGACGAGCGACATCCACTCGACGGCCCGCTTGGCCTCGCCCGGGCCGATGCCGGCACCGCGCACGACGAGCTCGACTCGCTCGGTGCGCGGATTGGTCGAGAAGTTCGCGTCGAGCCGGAGGATCTCTTTCCGCAGCCGCTCGGACATCTCTTCGTTCGAGACGGGCTTGCCGTTCTCGATCACGCCGACGCGCGTGAGCAGCGCGGGGAGGAGCGAGAGATAACGGAGCTGGATGCGCGGAACGCGGTCGGCGCGCAATGCCAGGCCCAGGGTCGCGCTGGACATGTTGTCGAACGTGGAGACGACGACCGGGACTTTCGAGTCCAGCGTCTTCGTGGCGAACTTCAGCTGTTCGTCGAGCGTCAGCGGCGGGTTCTTCACGAACTCCGGCGTGGCGATCTTCTTCGCTTCTTCCTCGATCTTCGCCGCCTCGGCATCCTGCTCGGTTTGATAGCGCTTGATCGCCTGTTGCCCATCGGCGATCGCGTACTTGTCCGAAAGCCGCTTCGCCTCGGCCTCCGCGCGCGCGGTGCGCTCGGCCTCTTCGCGCTGCAGCAAGGCCGGGCTCGGACGGACGCCCACCGCGTACGGCGTCACGCCCGTCAGCTGCCACTTCGCGAGCAAGTCGTGCCAGATGTTCTTGCCTGAATTGAGCTGCTTCCGCACGGCCGCGATCTGCGGCTTGAGCGTCACCGATTTCTTGAACTCGGGAACGCGCTCGAGCAGCAGCAGCTGATCCATCCACGCGGAGCCGGTGCCGCGGAAGCCCCAGGACGGCGGCGTGTTCACGAAGTTCGCGAATTGCCGTTCCGACTCGATCACCCGGCTCAGCGCGCGCTCGTTGAATTCCTTGAGCTCCGGCGAGTCGCCGGCGAACGAGGCGATGCGCGTCAGCTCGTCCATCACTTTCTGGCGGATCTCGGCGATCTTCTCCTTGCTCAGATTCGCGACCGCGACATTGTCGAGGATGAACGAGACCGGGTGTCCCTGATCGCGCTCGATGTTGCTGAACACGCCGCTCGCGCCGGTGTCGATGACTTTCGTCTTGCTGTCGACGAAGAGCTTGTAGAGGTTCGTGGTCGCATCCCCCGCGAACGTGTCGCCGAACAGCTCGAGCAGCGTCACCTCCTCGGCCGTGAGATTCATCCGCGTCGCCGGCCAGACGATGGCCAGGGGGCTCGGCTGCTGGTCGTTCCGGTGCGGGTATTCGTCGATGGCGATCGTGCCCGCGGCGGCGGCGGCCGGCGCCGGAAGCGGCTTGCTCATCGTCGACTGGCGCTTGTTCGGATCGCTCTCGGCCTTCGCCAGGACCTTGTCCGTGCGCATGAGCACTTCGTCGAGCGAGACGCTCTTCGGGAACGCGACCATCGTTCCCATGTTCGCGAGGTAGTAGTTCGCCGCGTGGAAGTTGCGGATGTCTTCCGGCTTCATCGTGCGGATGCCGGATGGCTCGCCGCCGGAGTTGTAGGCGAGAGGATGATGCGTGCCGTAGACGAGGTTGCCCGCGGCGCGGAAGAGGACGCGATAGCGGTTCGCGCTGGAGCTGGTCATCTCGTTGTAGACCGAGCCGCGCTCTTCGAGGCGCAGCGTGCCGTCGGAATTCTGCGTCACGCCGAAGCTGCGCACTTCGCGGCGGATCTCTTCGTCGGTGTAGTTGGGATGGAGGAGCGCGTTGAGCTGCGCGGCGAAGAGATCGAAGAAGACGTCTTTGCCGGCCTGCGTGTTGAAGTGATAGCTCGTCCGCCACTGCTGCGTGAACGCGGTCGAGCCGGAGAGCCACATCGTGTCGAGCCCCGCGAACGAGCGGCCGGTCGTGCCTTTGCCGAGGAGCAGATGCTCCTGCGTGTGCGGCTCGCCCTGGTCGCCGACGGGGATGCTGTTCACCCACGTGTATCCCTGCGGAACCGACTCGATCTGCAGATAGTCGAGCGTGAACCCGCTGCGGCGATGAATGAACCGCGCCCCGAGCGGCTTGTCGGCATCGTTGAGGTAGATCGCCTCGACGCGAAACCCGTCGACGACGTCGCCCTTCTTGAGTTGATCGAGGTTTACGGCGGCAGCGAATGACGGTGCCGCGAGCGAGAGAAGGCAGAGCAGGATGGCAGTGGCGCGCATAGCGCGCGATTGTACGTGCGAGCGCGCCGCGCCATGCGGTTACGGAAGTGTTTCGGCTCGCCGCACCCGCTCCGCCCACCACAACTGGGCGCACATCAGCAGCATCCCGACGTCGCGCAGGACCACGATCCACATGTCGCGGATGCGTTCTTCGTAGGTCTTGCCGGAGGCGGAGACGTCGAAGCAGCCGCAGTCGATGGCGTTGCCGCGGGCGAGGTTCCACGAGATCGCGACGATGAAGATGACCAGCATCAGGCCGATGATCGTGCGGGCGGCGCGTGTCCAGACGCCGAGGATCAGGGCCAGACCGCAGAGGAGCTCGACCCAGGGCATCACCAGCGTGCTGATGTTGATCAGAGGCGCGGGGAGGATGCGGTAGTTGTAGACCATGTGCGCGAACGACGGCGGATCGGCGATGTGCGGGAGCGCGGCAACGACGAAGATCGCGCCGAGGGCGATCTGCACGCGGATCGTCAGCCAGGGGTGGGTGAGCCAGTCTTTGATCTTCATATGGTTGCGCGGTTGCGCAGTTACGCGGTTGCGCGGCACCTGGGAACCGCGTAACCGCGCAACCGCGCAACCGTCATTCAGGCAGTCCGTTCATCAGAAATCGGACGACATTGTCGCCCATGATCTTCCGGATCTCCCCCTCGGAAAATCCTTCGCCGAGGAGCGCGTCGGTGATCTGCACGAGTCCCGTTGCGTCGAATGGCATCCGGTCGCCGTCGAAGTCCGACCCCAGTGAGACGTGATCGGCACCCGCGAGGTTCGCCGCGTGGCGCATCGCGCGCGCGACGTCTTTCGCGCTCGACCCGCACGTCGCGCCGCTCCAGAAGCCGATGCCGATGAGGCCTCCCTTCGCGGCGATGGCGCGGACCTCGTCGTCGGTGAGATTGCGCGAGCGGTCGCACGTCCCGCGGACGCCGGTGTGCGAGACGACGACCGGCTTTTTGGCCATCGCCAGCACGTCGCGGATCACCGCGGGCGATGCGTGCGCGAGATCGATGATCATCCCCCGCTCCTCCATCCGCTGCACGACCGTGCGTCCGAACGGAGTCAGTCCTCCTCGGCCGGCGCCCTGCGACGAGCCTCCGAGGTCGTTGTCGAATTGATGAACGAGTCCGGCCATGCGATAGCCGCGATCGAAGAAGCGATCGACGTTCGCGGCGTCGCCTTCGAGCGAATGCAGGCCTTCGATGGCCAGCACGCCGCCGGCTGTTTTCGCGCCGCGCCCGCGGGCCTCGAGGAGCCGCTGCAGATCGCCGCGCGTGCGAATCACGGTGAGCGCTCCGCCGGAGCGCGACGCGAAGCGGTCGAGCAGTTTCGCGGCATGGAGCGCGCGGCTGTCGAGACGGAACCATGTCGCCGGCGGCCATGCCTGCGCGATCGCGGACATCGTCAGGAGGTTGAGCGAGTGCGGATCCGGACGGTCCTTCGGAACTTTCGTCGGAACGCTGAAGACTTGCAGCGCGACGTTCGCCTCGTGCAGGCGAGGGATGTCGACCTGGCCGCGGCTCGGATCGCGGCGAAGCAGATCGCGTCCCCAGATCAGCGAATCGGCGTGGAGGTCGGCAACGACGAGCCGCTCGTGCAACGCACGCGCACTGGGCCGGGCCTGGTCGAACGGCCAGAGTCCGTTCACGCGCGTCATCGCACGATCGACGCGCGGCGGGACGATGATCACCGCCGCGACGTAGAGCGCGGCGAGAATCGCGAGAAGGATGAGGAGTTTCTTCATGGTTACCCGGTTACCCGGTTTCCCGGTTACCGAGTCCTCCAGCCGACCACCGGGAAACCGGGTAACTGGGCAACCGGGTAACTACGGATTCGAACCGGTCCTCACCGCTCCGCCGCGCTTCTGCCAGTCCGGGAAGCCGTCCTTGTAGACGTAGACGTTGTTGAACTGGATGCCCCACAGCTTCTGGGCGAGCATGTGCGAGTCCTCGCAGGCGCCGCCGGAGCAGTAGATGACGATCGGCAGGTTCTGATCGCGCGGGTCGTTGCGCTCGTTGAAGAGCGCGTTGACCTTGTCGTCGATGTCCGACTCCCACACCGAGAACGAGCGCGCGCCGGCGATGTGTCCTTCCTCGAACACCGATGTGCGCCGCGCGTCGAGGAACAACGCGCCCGCCTTGTGCAGCGCCGCGACGTCGTCGCCGTTGATCTCGACGTACGCCTTGTCGGGATGGGGCGTGAAGCGCGCCATCGGATCGGCCGGCGGCGCGGGCGGCTTCACTTCCGGCTTTACCGCCGGCGGAACCGGCGTGACCGGTTTCTGTTCCGCGGCGGTCGTCGTCGTCGGGATCACGGGCGGCGCGACCGCGACGGTTGCGGTCTCGGCGACGGTCGCGGTGGTGATGGGCGGCGGTGGAACGGTCTCCGGAACGCGAGGCGGAACGCGCCGCGCGTTCGGCCAGTAGCCGGGCAGGTTGAGCCGCCGCTCTCGCGACGCGAACCCATTCGCGATGACCGCGATCGCGGCGGCCGCGATGACCAGGATGATGATTTGGACGGCGGTGCTTCGGATGCGCATGCTGTGAGTATGACGTACCAAGGGTTGCCCGGTTACCCAGTTACCGCGTTGCCCGGCCGGGAAACCGGGGAACCGGGAAACCGGGTAACCCCCTAATCCAATCGGCGCAACACGATCACCGAGTGCGCCTCCACCGACACCGCGTCGCCGGCGTTCCACTCGCGATGGTCGCGCAGGTCGGGGACGGGCTCGTTCGTGTCGAGCACGCGTTCCCACCGGTCGCCCCACGGAGAGGTCGGGAGCTTGAAGTCGATCGGCTCGAAGTGGGCGTTGAAGAGGAGATAGAAACTGTCGTCGACGACCGGCTCGCCGCGATGGTCGGGTGTGGGGATCGCGCGTCCGTTCAGGAACACGCCGACGGTCCGGGCGAAGCTGCTCGTCCAGTCCTGATCCGTCATCTCCTCGCCGTCGGGCTTGAACCAGCCGATGTCGCTCACGCCGGTGCCGCGCAGCGCGCGGCCGAGGAACCAGCGGCGGCGCTGGAAGTTCGGATGGTCCTTGCGGAACTGGATGAGCCGCACGGTGAAGGCGAGCAATCCGTCGTCGACGTGCTGCCAGTCGTACCAGGAGATCTCGTTGTCCTGGCAGTAGGCGTTGTTGTTGCCCTTCTGCGTCCTCCCGATCTCGTCGCCGCCGACGAGCATCGGGACGCCCTGCGAGAGGAAGAGCGTGGTCAGGAAATTTCGTTGCTGGCGGCCGCGCAGCGCATTCACCTTCGGGTCGTCCGCCGGTCCTTCGGCGCCGCAGTTCCAGGAGCGGTTGTCGTCGGCGCCGTCCTGGTTGTTCTCGCCGTTCGCCTCGTTGTGCTTCTCGTTGTACGAGACGAGATCGCGCAGCGTGAAACCGTCGTGCGAGGTGATGAAGTTGATGCTCGCGTAAGGGCGGCGTCCGTTGTCGGCGTAGAGATCCGAGCTGCCCGTGAGACGCGTGGCCATGTCGTCGAGCATCTGGTCCGCGCCGCGCCAGTAGTCGCGGATCGCGTCGCGGAACTTGCCGTTCCACTCCGACCAGAGCGACGGGAAGTTGCCGACCTGGTAGCCGCCTTCGCCGACGTCCCACGGCTCGGCGATGAGCTTGACCTGCGAGATGATCGGGTCCTGCTGGATGATGTCGAAGAACGCGGAGAGGCGGTCGACGTCGTGCAGCTCGCGCGCGAGCGTGGCCGCGAGGTCGAAGCGGAATCCGTCGACGTGCATCTCCAGCAGCCAGTAGCGCAGCGAGTCCATGATCAGCTGCAGCACGTGCGGGTGGCGCATGTTCAGGCTGTTGCCCGTGCCGGTGTAGTCCATGTAGTACCGCCCCTCGTGGGTGCGGTAGTACGCCGCGTTGTCGATGCCCTTCATCGAGAGCATCGGGCCGAGGTGGTTGCCTTCGGCGGTGTGGTTGTAGACGACGTCGAGGATGACCTCGATCCCGGCGTCGTGCAGCGCCTTCACCATCTGCTTGAACTCGGTCACCTGCTGGCCGGCCTGTCCGCTCGCGGCGTATTCGTTGTGCGGCGCGAGAAACGAGATCGAGTCGTAGCCCCAGTAGTTGCGCAGCCCCTTGTCGAGCAGGTGCTTCGCATGAATGAACTGATGCACCGGCAGGAGCTCGACGGCGGTGACGCCGAGTTGGTTCAGATACCGGATCGCGGCCGGGTGAGCGAGTCCGGCGTACGTGCCGCGGAGATTTTCGGGAATCGACGGATGACGCATCGTGAATCCCTTCACGTGCATCTCGTAGATGATCGTCCGGTGCCACGGCGTGCGCGGGCGGCGGTCGTATTGCCAGTCGAAGAACGGACTGACGATGACCGACTTCGGCATGAACGGCGCGCTGTCGGCGTCGTTGCGCGAGTTTTCGGGATCGTTGAAGTGATACGGGAACACGGACTCGTCCCATTGCACGTTCCCTTCGACCGCCTTGCCGTAGGGATCGAGGAGCAGCTTCGCCGGATTGCAGCGATGTCCGTTCGCCGGATCCCACGGCCCGTGCACGCGATACCCGAAGCGCTGCCCGGGCCCGACGTTCGGAAGGTAGCCGTGGAAGATGAGCGAGGTCGTCTCCGGCAGATCGATGCGCGTCTCCGCGCCGCCCGCGTCGAACAGACACAGCTCCACGCGCTCCGCGACTTCCGAAAACAGCGAGAAGTTCGTCCCCACGCCATCCCACGTCGCGCCGAGGGGATACGGTTTGCCGGGCCAGATTTTCACGACTGTGCCGACCGCAAGCGTAGTGCCAGACGCACGGTCAACGGTCAACGGTCAACGGTAAACGTGCTGCGCCGAGTGGCTCGAAGCTCCCAAGGAGCGAAGCTACGTTCAGCGTTGACCGTTTACCGTTCAACGGGCGGCGGTTGGGCGGAAATCATGGCATGCGTATCGCTCATCCCGTGGGGCGGATGAAACGCGACCGGAAATGCAGCTACGTCGTCCTCCTCGAGCGGGCGGCGGGGTCGGCCGGCGAGTTGCGCGAGCTGGCGCGGTATCTCACGACGCTCGATCTGGCCGGGTGCGAGGTCGTCGTGCTCGATCCGTCGCCGCTCGTGCTCTTCGATGCGAACCGGCGCACGTTGCGATGGGTCAGCCGGCATCTGCAGGTTCCGAGCGTGCCGGCCGATCTCGCGCGCTGCGCGACGGCGGTGGCCGCGTGCGAGAAAGTGATCGTCGCCACCGAAGACGTCCGCTACACGCCGGAGGCGGTGGCGCGGCTGTGCGATCTCCTCGAGATGCACGAAGTGGTCGAGCCGCAGGATTATCTCGACCCGCTGCCGTGGTGGGGCGGCATCGACGCCGGCCGCATCCTCATCCACCGCGGCATCGAGCCGCAGCCGGATCACGGCGCGACGTTCGGCTTTCGCCGCGGCGCTTCCATGTGGGTGCCGCTGCCCTCAGCGGCACCAGCGACCGCTGAGGGCAGCGGTCGCCACATCGCACCGCGTGCTCTCGCGTTTCCCGCCGCCGACGTGTTCGTGCAGCGCCGGCCGCGCGCGTTCCGTGAATGGCTGGCCCAGCGTCCGCGTCTCGCCGGCGAAGACTTCGACCTTCCGGTGAAGACGGCATTCTTCCTTTCGACGCTGCCGCTACTGCTGCTGCTCGCCGTCGCCGGCGGACTCCAACTCGCCAGCGGCTACGCCGGCGCGATCGCGTTCGCGTCGCTCGCTCTCGCGGTGCGCGGCCGCGCCGGAGCATCGTCGTTCTTTCCGCTGCGCGCCTGTTTCTTCGCGCCGCTCTGGGTATTCGAGCGGAGCGTGAGCGTGTATTGGGCGCTGCTTCTCAAGCTCACGGCTCAACAGTCAACTCGATCCGTGCCGGAGTCGAGCCTGTCTGCGCGAACCACGTCACCTTATTCGCAACACAATCGAGCTCAATGATGTACTGGCCCGCTTCGAGCGGCGGGAGATCGAATGCGAACGACGTTTCTTCCTGAGGCGCGAGTGCGCGTGGCAGGGGTTGCCATGCATAGTCGAACTTGATGAGGCGTCCGTTTTCGGCGTAGAGGTGACCGCCGAGGACGACGCCGCCGTACAGCACGTCCGACGGCAGCCACTTGGCGAGGCCGGTGTTGCGCACGGTCACTTGCGCGCGGAGATCGCTCGTGACCGACGCCTCGATCACGGCACGCAACCCGGCCGAGTGACGGCTGTCGATCTCCTCCGTGCCCGCTTTCGTCAGGAAAAAGTCCCGGACGTTGTGCAAGAACGCGCGCGTCGACTCCGCCCAGCGCGCGTAGGAGTCGCCGGCGGCAAGGAGGTCGTCGAACTCCGCGAGCGAGACGTGAAACGGCGGGACGTTGTACGCGGCGATCCTGAGATCGGAGAATCCGAAGCGCTGCGCGGCGGCCCAGAGCGCATGGATGTCGACGTCGTTCTCCACCACGCCGTACGTGCGCATCTCGTACTGCGACTGCGCGGTCGTCGAATGCAACGGCCCCGGCTCGGCGAATGCGGCGATGCCGCCGGGCTTGAGGACGCGTCCGAACTCGCGCAGCACGTCCTCCGGATTCGGCGCGTGATGAAAGGCGTCGAAGCAGACGATGCGGTCGACGCTCGCATCGGGGAGGTCGATGTGTTTCCCGTCGATACGTGGGGACGCATCATGGCGCGGCGCTGGAGTCGTACGCCGGCCCGCGATCTCGCCTACGGCGAGCCATTCGGGTATCGGCCACTGCGTGAGGCCATCGCCGATTATCTGCGCGCCGCGCGCGGGGTGCGATG
>Ga0207686_10001284_pt1 | contig 14434 bp, 10 predicted proteins | sample KBSM24metaG_FD_184396 | JGI IMG/M metagenome (GOLD analysis project Ga0207686, IMG submission 184396) | Miscanthus rhizosphere microbial communities from Kellogg Biological Station, Michigan, USA - KBS M2-4 metaG (SPAdes) (version 2) | ecosystem: Host-associated > Plants > Roots > Rhizosphere >...
CTCATTAACTCTTTAGTTTCTTCAGTATGAGTTTTCCCTAAATTATTTATTTTGGATCTAGTTAAAGACATAAGTGCTTTAGTTTCTTCAGAATGAGTACGACCAAATCAGGGTGATTTTTCTTTAATATATGTCCCCTTTAAAGCTTCACTAATTTTTGCTTTAGTTTCTTTAGCCTCGCGCGCACCTCGCCAGCTAGCTGGCTCAAGGGGTGCGCTAGGCCTTATAAAAAAATATATTTTTTTATTAGGAGCCGAGAGTTTATGGCCTGAAGAACTACCTGCTATTTTTAAAGTATTATATCTAGGATTTAATTTATCCATGTAATATTGTTCTCTTTCTGTTAAATTCTTTATATCACAGTATTCTAGTATTTCCAATGAAAAATTAGAATAACCATATTTAATTAAAGCTCTACTTATTACAAGAGTTTCTCTATTTTCGTTATATTCTTCCCGCCCTAAGGCGGGAAGAATAAAGGAGGGCAACAAATAACTTAAATTGAAATATTTAATAAATCTTTTAGCTAAATCTATAGATTGCCCAACATAAATATCATTTGTTAATTTATTGGTTCATTTATAAATCCCTGATCTATCTTTATTCTCCTTTATAATTAATTTTCTCATAGAAAAAGCATCTTCATAAAACTTTTCATTAATGTCAGAAGAAGTACTGTAAAACTTTATACAATTCATATTATTAAACTTAAAACACTTTTTAGAAGGCACAACTTTACCGTGATTTAAGTATTTATGAGATATAGGTGATTTAGTTTCAACGTAATTTCTGATAATAGATAATAATACTCATGATACTGCGAATAATATTATCACAAGGTAGTACATAATGTTGTCATGTAATTCTACTAATCCCTCCATCTGAGGTGTAGCACTATCTTGGAAATATATACCTCAAGGAGTAGGTACATCAAAATTTAGATTTAAAATATTTTGAATAAATAACATAATTTATTTTTTTTATAAATATCTCTATAAAACTATTCTTTTTCGTGCCCTTTTTCCCGTGTACCCTTCTTATCACCAATAGATAAGAGGGTAATAGGGGAATAGGCAATAAAATAATTTATTTCATAATTAATTTATTATAGAGTTAAAGATTAATGTGTGTGTGTGTGTGCCTTTACCATGCCTAAGGCATGGTAAAGGGAAAATATAATACAATTTTAGTTTTTTAGCTAAAATTATTTTATATCTGCTTCCTTATTTTTTTTTTACGGCTTTATTATTTTTATCTGTACTGGTATCAGAAAGACTAAAATATCTTCTCCGTCATTCTCTTGTTCCCTTTTTACCACGAAGTGGTAAAAAGAGACACCAAAGGCAATTAAAAATGATTATATTTAATATTCTTATACGAGGATCTAAATATTAAAAATAACTATTTCGTGTCCTTATATCCCCGTGTAGCCCTGATGTCATTACATCAGGGCTAAGAGGGGATAAAGGGCAAATATATATATGTATTTTTCTTATTTAGGTTTAAATATATAATAGTTTACAATTAAACAATTCAAATTATAATATTATAAGTATACTTATAATATATTATATAAACACTTAGTTTTAGCTACTTATATACTATTATTTTGTATATTTTTTTGTTTCCCTCAATACTTCAGATACTTTAGTTTTTAAATATTGTTCTTGTTTATTGAATTTTTGTTTACCTTCAATATAATCCTTATTGATCAATTCCTTGAAGATAGGTGATTTAGAATAAGGACTTCTATTAAAGCTTGATTGGAATATTTTTTCTGCTTTATTCACAATAGAAGTATTTTTATTACGAAAAGCATTAGTTTCTTCAAATAATTCATTATAAAAAGCTAACACATCTTCTTTTTCACCTAACTTAGCAGTTAACTCTACTATTTTATCTAAATGTTTATCTATATTGTCTAAAACAAGATCATGTATTTTTTTAATTGCTTTTGAATCATCCTCACTCAAGAATTTCATCGCACTATTCATATGATTCATTCACATCATTCTTTCTTGAAGACCAGTTCTAGTTAATTGTGACCCAACTCTAAAAACACCCCCAAAAGATTCTATAATATCAGGTGTCATAATACCCATAGGTGTATTAATTCATTTTTCCATTAGCTTTATCTTTTCTTGGCAACCTAAATTATATACGTAAGTGGCGTCTCGTGCTGAATAAATTATTATTCTTAAATTTTCCGCATTGATTTCAGCAAGAACCACTTTAGGGTCTCCTGAAGTTGGATGAAATTTAGGTGGATATTTTCAAGATAAACCTTGGACAGTACGACAATCACTATCACTATCCTTATCCATTAAAAGAGTACTTCCTTTAATTTTTACCTCAGGGTGGTTATCTACACCTATACCTGCTGGTTGTTTAAAGAAATCAGTAGAAAAGGTATCATATAAAGTTCTCCCTAAACTACCTCCTAGGCCACCTGTAAATAGATTTTCTATTATATATTTATGGTTTTCTAGGTCATCAAAAGTTAATGGATATTTATTCCCTCAAAGAGAATTAATTAAGGATTCTCCTATAAAAGGAATGTTACTTACTAATTGCTCAGTAAAAAAAGCTAAAGTTCAAACATCATAATATCAACAATGATACGTAGTTCTAAATATTATAACAAAAGGAAAGATAAATACCACATATTTTATAATATTAATAACTATTTTAAAAAATAAATCCTTTAAATATTTAAAATATGGATTAGGGTTAAAAATATTACTTTGTAAAGGAAGACTCACAAAAGCGTGAGGTTTAGGTGGGCTACTTAAAGCTCATTCGAAGAGCCCTTGACTAATAGGTTTATTTATGCAAAAATATACTGTTCTTATGTTTAGTGTAGAACATAAACCTAAAAGTATACCTACGCATAAACTAATAATAATCAATAAGTTATTGCATAATTGGTAAGACACCAATACTCCAATTATGCAACATAAAGTAGCAAAAAAGCCATCATTAATGCAAATACATTATGTTAGTACTGTATGATTAATCACGTTTAATAGAGATTATATACCTTTTTCTATAAGGCGTATTTATACCTTTTTCTTTTTTAGATTTTTCCCTTCGTAATATAGTTTTAATATCAGAATTAATAGATACTGCCGCTTTTCGTATTGAATCATACACAAAAGTAGTTTTAGTATCTAAATCTGTAATTTCTACCTCTAACCCTTCAACAGGCGAATTTTCCCTAGTAGAGGCTATTTCTTTAAATCTTTCGATAGTTTCTGCACTATGGTTTTTTCCATAAAAGGGATTATTTACGCCTTTACGGTTTACACTCATAAGATGTTTTACATCTTCTGTATGCGTTCTACCTAAAGAAATATTACGCATTTTTTCTAAAGCTTCATCCGTATGTTTATAGCCTTTAGTACTTCCTGCGTTAGGGTTTGTATTATATTCAGGGTTAATAAGATTTATTCAATTCTGCTCACACGCTATAAGAGATTCAGAGTTTGTATATTCTAATATATATAAACTAAAATTAGCCATAGTATATTTATTAAAAGCTCTTACTACATATAAGTTACCTCTAGAAGCTAGATATCATGGTTGATAATAATCACTAAGTCTTGTATATAAGGGGTCCCCACTACCTACATAGACTTTATTGTTTATCTTATTTACTCAAGCATAAACACCTATTTTTCCGTTATTTTCTTCACGTATCTTGCTTCTTTGGTTTGCAGGGTCACTATAAAATCTTGCAAATTTATTAAAAGGTTCTTTACAATCTAACTCTGAATCCTTATTCTGAAGGTCCGAGCTACTAATATGATTTTTATTATCGTCATTAGAGGCAGCAATATCCATATCCATATCCATATCCTCCGGATTAGGATTAGAAAAAACTATATATTGTGTTATACACAAATAAAGGAAAAATAAATTAAAAATAGCCTTATGTATATAGTCAAAAATTGAACTAAATAACACTCAGGCAGATAATAATAAACCGTAAAAAAAGGGTGTAAATCTATTAAATACATCATACGTTACTATAAGGTTTAACCTTATACAAGATATTACTACCTTGATCAGACTATGTCTTGCTTTTTATTAGAGGTGCAAGCACCTCTAATAAAAAGTAGGGTACTATATACAGAATTATTGTTAGGCTACTCATCTGTTAGTCGTTGAACGTGCTTAATTCTAAGATAATTTAAAATATCTTCGCCTTTAATTAAGATTCGCTGCAAATTAACTTTAAACCTATAAAGTACTCTTTGCAATTCACCCTGTTTATACTGAACTATTTGCTCATTAATCCAGTTGCTTCAGAAAAAGCAAAACCTAAAATAGCATAAGAAAATAGTTGACCTCTTAAAGAAGGATTTCTGGCTACACCTAAAATTAATGCACCAAATACTACACCTATCCCTACTCCAGCTCCGATTAAACCTGTTGTTGCTAAACCTGTACCTATAATTCTTGCTGCTTGTATCATTTTTTTTTAATGTAAAAATATATCACTTTATTTTAATATATAACTATCACTAGAACATTTACTTATTTTGTTACCCTTATCCTTTTATCCCCACCTTGCTTTAACTATTCATAATTATATAAATAGGCTTCTGAGGTGGCTCCCTAATTAAGGAAGGATTCCTTAATTAAAATATCGAGATAGATATTCGTTAAAGAGTAGATTTTTACTTAAAAATTTTTAGAAATAATTTATTTTGTATCCCTGTTCCCCTTACCCTACATACCTCTTTATGTGGGGTAGAAAACAGCGGACAAGATATTTTTGTCTTTTTGATATCTAAAGATAAAAATAATTAGTTGGGGTAAAAAAAAATAAGAGTACGATATAAAGTAAATTTAGGTTAAAAACCTTGAATTTGAAATTGGGTATCTCCTCTATAACTTAGTTATATGAGGGTATAGTTAAACTATAAGCATAACATAACATAATATTATATTATATAAATTTGAATTTTCCTCTTATAACTCACACCTCATTCCCTTTATCTGGGGGGGTCCGGGATAGAAGAGTGTTATAAGGGAAAAGGTTAAAAAAGTAACAAATAATTTAGTGCCATTTATCACCCTTTATCCTTTTATCTTGGATCCCATATCACTAGCTTTGGCAAGCCATTATCCTTCGGATTAGAAAGCTAGTGATAAGGAAGAGGGATATCAGAGATATGAGGGGATATCTGGGCAATAAACTCCTATTTTTAATATTTAAGATGTTTTACTTATTAGTTCTGTTACATTAGATGATTTTACGTTTAATAGAGTTATCACTTGTCTACTATCAATTTTTAACGCACTTTTACCTAATTCAAATACAAATCCTATAGTAATAATACCTATAAATAATAATGCTACGATTAATCCATAAATATTATTCACATATGCACTTAGTGCAAAAGGGAAAGTTAAAAGAATTTCTAAATCTAATAACAAATAAACTAATGCAAAAATAAAGAATTTTACACCAAACTGTGTTCTATTTTGCCCTAAAAAACTATGAAAACCACACTCAAAAATACTATATTTTTCTTGATAAGGGTTGTGCGGAGCTAAAATTAAATTTACTAGTAAAAACACTAAGGCTAATATAGATACAAATAAAAAGAAAAAAGTCATACTACTCATTTAATTATTAAATAAAATTTGTACCAATATGGTCAAGGGTGTTAGCAATTAATTAGTTAATGAAATGAAATTTCATCTTAACTTGAATTAATTTATCAATATATTACTATATTGTTCAGACTATGTCTTTATCTACTCAGTATTTAATACATAAGTAAATATTGGATTTTAATATAGGATTATTGTTAGTATTACTCACCTAATAGTCGTTGAACGGTTTTATCTCACATATTTAGAGAGGACTCTTGCGCGGAGCGCATGTAGAGATCCCTACTCTAATAATGATAATACTGAGATAAACTTCGCTGCAAATTCTCAATCAAACGTCGGGGTGTTGAAGTCTTTGCAATTTATCCAATGGATTTAAATTTTCCCTCTATATTCTTCCCTTATCCCGAAGGGATTACTAATAATCCCTTCGGGATAAGGGAAGAATAAAGGAGGCCGAGGGAAAATTTAGCGGGCTACCTATTGCATCTCGGCTAAGTACTATAAATATAAAAAAAAAGCTAAATTATCTTAGCGTATTCATACCGGATTTTATTTTACGTATTTTATCTAACCCCTCTTCGGTTAGATGAGCCTTACATGTTATTAGTTCGGCTACTCTCAATCAATCTTCATAATCTTCTCTTTTAACACCTTCTACTGTATGATCTTTAAAAAAGGGTAATATTTTATCTGAAATATCCGAAAACTTTCTAACAATAAATACCCCTGACCCTGCTGACTTACTTTTTCCATGGTGGTAATTGAATAGACCACATCCAAAAAAAGAAATAAAAGATCTTAACAACAACTCATCTCTCAAATGTTGAGAGACCTTAAAACTTAATGAAACACCATCTAATTTACCTTTACCATATTTAGCTATTTGAACTAAAAAGCATCCCTCACCTGAAACAAACCCTGCCATTCAATCAGGATTAGGGGTAGAAATGTCTTTGATCAAAGGTCTATCGACAGGCACAGTATTAGGAAAAACAGTCTTCAAAGAATCCGATAAACCCAAATTTATCGAAGCACGAATATTTACAATCTCTTGTAATCCCTTTGCTGATAAATGTTTCCCTTTAACTACTTTAAGGATTATTTCCTTAAATAATATGAAATCTCCCTTTTTTTGAGTTATTAAAGGGTAATTATCAAAATGCGAAATTATTTTTAAGATTTCGTCTAAAGATCTTACAACGAATTTTGAATCATCATTAGTTAGATAAATTTTTCCTATATCTCCAAAATAATGTTTAATACGCATTAATAATAAATTATCTCTTGAGTGTACTTTTATCTGGAATGAAGGTCGTACATAGTATTTACCGTTCGGATTTTTTTGAAGACTAACCTTGAAACAACCTTCTGCATCAGAATAGCCTGATATAAATCAAGGTGAAATAGGGTGAATGTTGTTATGATAAAAAGTTGAGTAACCTGACATTTGTACAGGGGTGATAGAAGAGAATAGAGTATTATATTTAGTACATTTTAAACTATTTTTAACTGAGGCAATCGAAAGACGAGTGCCTGACAATAGATTGTACATACTAAAGAGATGATGACGAGAGTTTGTTAGATAAGCATCCTTACCCGAAGGGTTAGAAATACGATTTATATTTAATAGCATTAATAAATTATGAGCAAAATAATGCCCCTTAGCACATAAGAAGAATAGGAGGTTAATGGTACCCATACTTAATCATTCTTTATTCATAAATATAAATAATAAAATTAATAATGTGATACTAGATATTGTAATAGAAATAGGACTAGTCATCATAATATTATTATATTTGAATTCTAAATTTCTTACTAAAAGATTATCTCTGTTATAAATATAACTTATTAATTTACGATCTTTTAATATAGAATTTAGTTTATATTCAGGTTTATAAAAGAAAATTTCTTTTACAACGTTAAGGTAATATACCCCACCTATTACACTAGTTAATATAGCAACTAAAGATAAGAAAACATAACCACTATCTAAAGCAGCACTTAATACCATCTGTTTAGCAAAGAACCCTACAAGAGGTGGTACTCCTACAAATGAAAATATTGTAATCGCAAAACTTAAAGCTAAAAAAGGATTAATATAAAAATATCCTCTTAGTTGACTTATTAATTGAATCATGGCGGCCAGATTTATCATACAAATAATTACATACAAAATGAAAAAACAAGAACTTACGCTTAAAAACTTAACTTAAATCTATTGAAGTTTTGTTTTTATAATCTACCTCTATTCATACCTTGTTTTAATACACGTAATTTATCTAACCCTTCGTCAGTTAAATGTTCTTTTTTTTTTATTATCTCTATTGCTTTACAAAAATCTGCAAAATCTAAAGATTTTACACCTTGTAAATCTATACTTTGAAATAAAGGAAGAACTTTTTCACACAGGTCTCTAAATTTTAATATTTGAAAATCTACTTTATTCTCTCTAAACCTTAAAAACACTTTACCACAACCTCAAAATTTTTCCAAGCTATACATAAATACCTTGTCGATAGAATGTTGAGTAATTTGATATCTTAATTGTACTTGATATCCAGTTTTTGTGGTTAAAGACTTAGTAATTCTAATACTAAAACACCCCTCTGCTGCTGTAAAACCTACCATTCAATATGGATCGATATTAGAGTTTAATAATTGTTCATTAGAACGTATAGGTCTTATAGCTGGAGTAAGATCAGGAAAAGCCACTTTTAGTGCCGTAGGTAGACCTAAATTCATAGAAGCTTTAAGAGATATAATTGTTTGTAAACCTGAAGCTGTCAAATGTTCTTTTCTATTAACTAAAGTAACAATTTGAGAAAATAACTTAAAATCTTCAAGTTTTTTAGTTAAAAGGGGATATTTTTCAAAATGATTTACTACTACAATCAAGTCTCTTAAAGATTGTACCATATAGTTACAAGAGGTTTCTTTATGATAAATTTCTCCTACACCTAAATATGCTTTTATATTCTCTAATAAGCTCAAATCTTTTTTATGAAGACCTATTTGAAAAACTGGTTGAACAGTTCAACCAACTTTAACCAAATTACTTTGAAAGATTCTTACTGTAAAGTTAGACTCCCCGTCTGAAAAACCAGTTAAGTATAAGGGATTTAGATTATTGGGTAAATTACGTGATAAATTTGTAGATGAAGTGTATGATCTTGTTGATGTAATTAAATGCTTAGAAAGGATTCTGATTGGATAGTTTCTCTCGAAACCCATTAGAGCATACCTTAAATGTATTAAACTAACACATTTATGACCGTCTACTCGTTGCTCTTTTACAGATTTAAAAAAATCTGATTTAGATCCGCGGTAATCCATTAATCTTTCGATCATAATCCGAGTTATTACCATACATGAGTGATTAGTTCATCCACTAAAAATCTTTCGATTAAAGCTTGGTATCAGAAAATTTTGGAGGTCCCCGGAGTTTGGCCATAGCTCCCATTGAAGAGGTTTCCTACACCTCAAGGCAGGAGAATTATTTTTATCTAAAAGTTCTTTATGTTCTTTATTTTCCGTAACATAAAAATAGAAAGAGAATCCCATAGTAACTAATATAATAAATACGTTTAGATTACTTATAGAGTATTGCATTAAATAAAATATAAATGCTTGAATAGATTCTATAGAAGTTATACTTAAAGCTAATAATATAAAACCTACATGACTTATTGTACTATAAGCAAATAATCTTTTAATTCTAAATTGTGTTAGACCTACCACTGTACCTATTATTAAAGAAAGGAAAGAACTCATTAATAAACCAAATGTTCAATTAAGAGATGAACTTGTTTCTGAAAAATAATTACTTGTAAAATACACTATTTCTAATAATAGTATAAAGATAGATATTTTAGCTATAATAGCTACAAATGTTGTAACAATTGTTGGTATAGCGTCATAAACGTCCATATGACGACGGTTAAATTTATCGTTCAAATTAAAGAAAAGAACAACTTTATATGGTTATATTCTTCCCTTATCCCGAAGGGATTATTAGTAATCCCTTCGGGATAAGGGAAGAATAAAGGAGGCAAAATATTACTCTCAGCCAAATATTTCAGATTTGGCTATTCCGGTATCCCGTAGGGATAAAGGAGGGATGGGAGGGCACGAAGGGTAGTTAATTAAAGTAGTTTATTTTAGATATCTACCTTTATTCATTCCTGTTCTTATTTGACGAATCTGATCGAAACCTTCGTTAGTTAAATGATCTTTTGTTTGTATCATTTTTGCTACTTTAGCTCAATCTTCAAAATCCTTAGATTTAACGCCAATAATAAGGTATTTATTGAAAAAAGGTAAAATCTTTTCATAATTATCTTTGAATGATTGACATCTAAACTCAGTATAATCTTTATACGAATAAGTTTGACCACATCCAAAGAAATCTACTAAACTTTTCAATAGTAATTGATCTCTAATGTGTTGAGTTACTACAAAAAGTAATACTACACGGCTTCCTGTTTTATGTAATTTAGATTCTCTAATACTAATTTTAAAACAACCATCACCACTTGTAAAACCAGCTACCCATTGAGGGTCTAATTTTACACTAAGTGGTAACAATGGTCTTGCTAAAGCAACAGTATTAGGAAAGGCTTCTAATAGTAAAGGAGTTAAACCTCTATTTTGTCCCCCATCACCCCTTTCCTGACCCCCCCCCTGCGGGGGGGTGATTTTGGGGATGAGGGGGGTAAAGGGGGAAGAAGAAGCTCTAATATTAATTATTTTTTGTAAACCTTCAGCTCTTAAATGTTCCCCACGTTGCATAATAATGACTACTTTTTTAAATAATAAATAATCAGAATATTTATTAGTTTTTAGAGGATATTTTTTGCTTCGCACAAAAATGAGGTATTACTTTTGTTATAATTTGATCTAAAGAACCTATTGTAAAATCACAACAACCATTTCTTTCTTTACCTGCGAAGCAGCCCTGCGCACCCCTTGTAGGTGCGCGCAGGGCTATTCTTCCTACTCCAAAATAGGCTTTAATAAGTTTTAAAAGATCTAGGTCTCTAGCATGAAGATTAATTGTGAAATTAACCTCTAATTGTCAACCTAGTAGGTTTTTTGGTGATTTACGAATTAAAACAAGAAAGCATCCTTCTGCATCAGAGAATCCTGAGATAAATCAGGGGTCTAGAGGTAGTTTGCTGCTATTGTCTAAGTTAGACACAGTAGAATAAAGTTGTCTTTGAATAATTTGGTTAGAAAGGATTTTAACTTGATAACTTCTTTCGAAGCCCAGTAGAGTATATCTTAAACGCGGTAAATTAATACTGTGTGATATATCCTTTTTATTTCCTACCTGTGTTCATTCCAGCTTTAATAGATTGAATTTCTTCTAGCCCTTCTTTTGTAAGATGAGCTTTCTTTTTCATTAAATAAAAAACTTGCAATCAGTCATGAAAATCTTTAGATTTGGCACCCAAAATAGGATAGTCTTTAAATAACGGTATAATCTTTTCATCTAATTCTGAAAATTTGGTTATTTTAAATACATAACTATCCCCATTTTTAAAAACATTACCTGCATTAAAAAACTCAGTTAAATTTCTCAATAATAACTCATCCTTATTATGTTGAGTTAATTGAAATATTAACTGTACAGCTTTACCTGATTTAGTAGTAGAAGAATTAAAAATAGAAACAAAGAAACAACCTTCTCCATTAGCAAACCCTGCTAATCAGTTTGGATCTTTAACTCGACTATCTAAAATATTAGGACGTTGTACGGGAGTAATACCTGCAAAGGCAACTTTTAACTCATCTGAAAGGCCATGATTCATTGAAGCCTTAATTGCTACAATTTTATCTAACCCTTCTAAAGTTGAGTGTTCTTTATTTAGGATTAACATAAGTGCTTGCTTGAAAAGTAGATAATCTGCACATTTTTTAGACATTAAAGGGTATTCTTTGCTTCGCATAGAAATGATTTAATATTACTAATAGATTTTCTACTGAATCAACACGATAGTGTACTGACTCAGATCTATGTTTAGTTATACTTCCTATTCCTCCAAAATAACTTTGAATCTGTTCTAATAATGCTATATCTTTTCTATGTAAAGTTATTTGAAAAGAATGAAAAACACGTCAACCTACTTTTCTTTGATCATTTTTAATGATACTAAGAGTAAAGCAAGCCTCAGCATCTGAGAAACCTGTAATAAACCAAGGGTTTATTTTTAAATTTGTATTTAAACACGGGGATGAAATAAAAGTATATGATCTACCACGAAGTATTTTATTTGTAAGATGGTTAAAATTAGTAGGAATTATTACTCTATAATTTAGAGAATTCCTTACTAAAAAAGTCCCACCTCTACCACATCAACTACCATTTACTCGTTGCTCTTTTACAATAATACTCGACTGTTTGGTCGAATGTATTACTGACTTAGATCCGCGATTGCCCATTTCGTTTTTACTCATCTTCTGACTTATTACTATACCTGAGTAATTAGTTCAGCCACTCATATATTTTCATATATGGTTTAGTACCAGAAGCTTTAGGGGTTCCCCGGAATTTGATAATTTACTCCCAACGTTTGTTGATAAGGATTTCCTAAGTCCTTTTTTTAGGAGATCAAAAATGAAATGGTGCAGCACTTACTTTAAATAAAAATCCTATACTAAAAATTAGTAAAGAGAAATTTATATAATAAGGTTGATATCAAGAAGAAGCACCTCCTATACTATCACTTATACTAGTAATTACGTATAAACCATCCATATTTGTTGTACCAGAATTTGCATATAATAAACTTGTACCTAATAAAATAAAACAGGAACTTAAACCTCCTAATAAGAAATAGATTAAACCACCTGTAGTAGCTAATTCTGAGTTTCTATATATAGTACTTAATAAATATAAACCGTAACTTTGTAATTCTATTGATAAAAATATAGAAACTAAGTCATTAGTTGACATTAAGAAAATGGCTCCACTTACTACAAATAATAAAATTAACATTGATAACCAGATCCTGCCAAATTCTAAATAAATTTAGAGTAAATTTAAAACTACTCTTTTTGCTTCATAGTTATTACTACTTAGCAAGCTACAACGTAAAAACCTATACGACCTCCAGGATTTTTATATAATTCTACTACCTTGTATACATCTTGTCTTTAATCGTTTTTATTAATTCAATTCCATCTTGAGTTAAGTGCATTTTATTTTCGATTAAAAAAGATACTTGTTTAAATCTCTCAAAATCTAATAATTTTACACCTGAAAGGGGAAATTTTATTAAAAATTTAATTAGTTTTAAATTAATATCTTCGTTCTTAGTTATAATTAATTCAGCTGTATTACGATTCGGATGTTCTCGAACTATTCCACACCCTAAGTAATTCACGAGTCTATTTAGTAACTCTAAATCTCGAAGATCTTGACTTAAACTAAATACAAGACTTACAGCATACCCTGCTTTTCTTTTCTCTAATCCGTAGGATACAGAATAGATAGAAATAAAGAAAGACCCCTCTGCAGTTATAAATCCCGATAGTCAATGTGAATTTAAGTAATTGGATAACTTTAACTCAGGTTCAACAGCAGGGGTAATATTAGGGTATTCAGCCTTTATAAAGCTTGGTAACCCTTTATTTAGAATAGCTCTAAGTGAAAATATTTTCAATAAACCAGATAAGGATTTATGCTCCCCTTTTTCCATAAGAAGAACAATATTCTTGAATACTAAATAATCTTTATTTTTGAGAGTCACTAAATTGTATTTGTCAAAATGAGGTAAGATATATTTTATTATATCTTTTGTAGAACCCACAGTATAGTAAACTATACCCCTTGCACTAGTATAGATCTTACCTACTTTAAAGTAAGCTTTAATTTGGACCAATAAGTCTAAATCTTTGGGATCTAATCCTATAGTAAATAAAGGTTGTATTTTTCAACCTGTACCTGACTTTTTTTTAGCAATAGAAACACTAAATGAACCATCTCCATCTGTAAATCCTGTTATAAATCAAGGGTTTAGACTAAAAATATTTGTGTTTTTATCAGAAGATTTAGGTTCAAGCAGATTTTTAGAATCCGTGTTACGCACAGTTGTTGAATGTAGTTGTTTATTTAGAATTTGATTTAAACGGAAACTGGAACTAGAAATTCTTTCGAACCTCTTTAGAGTACACCTTAACATTGAATCCCTAATACATAGGTTAATGTAACTACCGTCTACTCGTTGCTCTTTTAAAAACATTTGAATGTTTAATTTAGATCCGCGATTGTCCATTTTTCGAGTTTGTAGCTCGACAGCATAAGAGTCCAATACCCTCATATCACCATTAGTCCACTTTAATCAGTAGTAGTGAAGCGCCATCTTTTGACTTGTTACCATACGTGAATAATTAGTTCACCCACCTTGGAAAAATTCAACCTGATTTGGTATCAAAAGCTTTAGGATGTCCCCGGAGTTTGGCAGTTTTCCCCTTAACAAATTATCGTGTTGTAGCCCAGGGTATTCTATTATTTTTAAATGGTCTCCCATTTTATTTGTAATTTTTGTTCTATAGTACACAAAATTATTCATTAAAATATGTTTTAAAGATGAATGTTCTTTAACTCAAACTTTTCTTGGAAAGAAACTTGTTAATTGTAAAATTAACATACTAATTAAAAAAACAAACATATGGAATATTTGTGTAATATTAGTAATATGAAGTAAACCCCCATGTAAACCTATTCCTTTGTTTACTAAAGATAAACTTACCAAATCTTGTAAAAAACAATAAGAAATAGCTATTATAGCTATTCTATTAA
>Ga0207686_10001286_pt1 | contig 14405 bp, 13 predicted proteins | sample KBSM24metaG_FD_184396 | JGI IMG/M metagenome (GOLD analysis project Ga0207686, IMG submission 184396) | Miscanthus rhizosphere microbial communities from Kellogg Biological Station, Michigan, USA - KBS M2-4 metaG (SPAdes) (version 2) | ecosystem: Host-associated > Plants > Roots > Rhizosphere >...
CCGACGGGCAGCGCCTGATATCGCCGCGCGGTCTGGACCGGAATCAGGTTGGCCGCCGCCATGTCTACCTGGAAGGCGGAGAGGTCGACGTGGTCGAGCCCGTAGCGCTCGGCGACGGCGCGCGAGAGCTGGTCGGCATCCACGGCCCCCTGCTCGAAGAGGAGGTGCTCGGGCGGCCGGCCGGCGTGCCGCGCTTCTTCGATCGCCTGCCGCGCCCGATCGTCGCCGACATAGCCGAGGTCGACGAGCACGTCGGTGACGAACCCGGTCGAGCGGCCGCGGGCGATCGGCGGCGTCAGCCCGGGCGTGCCGCTCTGTTCGGGCTGGAGCACCGGCGCGGTCGAGTCGCCCGAGTTGGGGACCGGCTGCAGGTGGCTGGGGAAATCGCGCGGTTCCATCTCAGGGGTGGTATTCGACAGTCGGCCCGTGGTAGCCGGCGTCGACCACCGCCTGGACGATGCTCTCGGCGTTCTGAAATCCGTAGCTGACCGAGGCGGTCGGGACGGGCCCGGAGAGCCGCTTTGGCCGCAGCACCACCAGAGCTGGCACGCGTTCGACCCCGACGCCCTCCGTGATCGCGGCGTAGTGGGCGATCTGGCTCGCAGGGACGACGAAGGTGGTTACTTCTGACATACCGGCGAGGCTCCCGCTGGCGAGCTTGACGAGGTCGTCGTCGGTACCGCCGTCGTGAACGAAGACCAGCACGACGGTCTGGCCGCTGTCCCAAGCTGCGATCACCGGGTGCGGCACCGGGCGCGTGGCCAGGGTGGAAGGCGCGACCGCTGATGCGGACCCCGTTGCCGACGGCGTCCCTTCGGGAGCGGATTCACCGGGGGACGGCGCCGGCCCTTCGCCCGCAGGCGCGGCGGAAGCGCTGAGCGAGGATTCGGCTTCTTCGCTACCGCCACCACCCATCGAGGTGAGGAGGAAGATGCCGGCGGCGACAATCAGCGCGGCGACGACGGCCATCTGTACTCGCGGATTGCTGTTCAGCTGCTCCCTCATCGGTACTCCCATCTAGCTCGACATTCCGAGCCGGGAGCTTGAGCGCCGGCCGTCGGCGCCCGATCACGCGGCGCCCGGCGAATTAGCAGCTGGCGTTGGGGGCGCCGCCGACGGGGGCGATGCCGGTGCATTCGAAGTAGGCCTGCGGGGTGAAGTAAACGGCGGCGGTGTTCGTGCTGCTGACTTGTTTGTCTTCCCATTCCTGGACTTTTTCCCGCAGTTCTTCTTCTTCTTCGAGCGCAGTCATTTCCGTGCCTGGCGAGCCTTCAAGCCCTTCGGTCCCGGTGTTGGTTTCTTCCTCGGGGGCCAGGGGGTTGAGTTCCGGCGGCAGTTCGTAGCCGGCGTCCTGTTCGACGTGACCGTTGCCGCTCATCGAGATCCGTTTACCGACGATCGCGCCTTTCCAGGTCGCGTTACCGCTGATGTTGATTTCCGATTCCGGCGCATAGATGACCATCTCGTTGGTCACCGACGCGTTGCCCGACATGCTGATCTGGGTCGCGATTTTCGGCGAGCCGAGGAAGAAGAACCCCGGCATCGAGAACTGCCCCAGACTGGGCTGGTAGCCGGTAGCTGAGATGCGGTTGTTGCCGCTGAAGCTGAGCTGGTTGCCGTTGTTGTTGCAGTGCTCGGGGGTGTCGAAGAAGAAGCGGACATGAGATCCGCTGGCCATGATCAGCTGCGAGTTGCCGCTGAAGGTGATCGCGCAGAGCCAGTAGTCCCCGCCGCCGACCGTCAGCGTCGAGTTGGCAGAGAGAGAGATCGTCCTCGTCGTCGGGTTCCAAGGCGAGGTGCTCGACCATTTGCCGCCGCTGAGAGTGTCGGACTGGCAGCCGACGGGATTATTGGTCGATTTGCAGGCGACCAAGCGGTAATCGGAGTTGACCGTGGCGATGTTGGTCGGCATGAAGCTGCTGACCGAGGGCAGTTCAACGTTCCCTTCGGTCACTTTGTAGCCGCTGCACTGGCTGGCGTTGCCGCTTTTCGTCCATTTTTTGCCAACACCATGGCGGACGTTGCCGCAGATACTGGCGTTGCCCGAGGATTCGATGTTGCCGTTGGTGCCGACGCCCATGCGGATGTCGGCGTTGCCGCTCAGGACGATCCCGTCACGGCCGACGAAGCCCTCGGCGCTGATCCGTTTCGATTCTTCTTCCTGGTGTTTTTTCAGTTCTTCTTCGAGCTGTTTGACTTTCTGCGTTTCTTCTTTCCGTTTCGCCTGTTCGAGTTTGATCTGCAGTTCAACCCGTTCTTTGTTCATTTCCCAGTGCAGCGATTCACTGCTGTTTTTGACCAGGCCGGAGCGGTTATAGGTGACCTCAATCCGCCGACTGACCGAATCGGCGGAACCGGTCGAGACGACGCATAGTTCGTAGCCGCCACAGGAAATTCCAACCGGGCTGACCCGGTAGATGTAGCTGTCACCGCCGACCGCGCCCGAAATAGCCGGGCACCAGCTGGCGCCGCCCACCTGTTCGGCGGCGGTTTTCTGCAGTTTGCCGGTCGCGCCGACTTTCAGGCAGGGGTTTTTTTCGTTGAGGACGTAGCCGTACCGGGTCTGCCGCGCCCGGGCGATGTTGGCGCCGGCGTCAGCAGCGGCGATAGCACGCTTCGACGAGCCGTCGCGGGTCGTCCCCTGCTGGGCGTCGACGGTGGCGACGACCGCGGCACCGGCGAGCGCCATGCTAGAGATCATCGCGAACAGCGCCACTGGCAGGGCAATCCCACCCTCATCGGCGACGAGCTGGCTAAACCGGCGGCGAACGCACTCAGCAATCATCTTTGGGCTCATCGGCTCTTCGGCACGCGCCTTGAGCAGCAATCCTCGCCGAGTCATCGACTTGGACGCGCGTCCTACCGAGAAGCGGGTGCCTGAAGCTGCTCAATGCCGCTGGCGCGCTGGCCGCCGGCGGCAAGCATCAGTTTGAAGTCGTGCGGGCTGGAGGCGTAGTCGAGGGCGACCTGCTCAGAAACCTTGCCCTCCATCACATAACCGAGCAGGGACTGGTCGAAGGTCCGCATCCCGTAGTACTCGCCCTCGGATATGACCTCGGTGATCTTGCCGGTCTCCTCCGGGTTCATGATCAGGTCCTGTACCCGGCCGGTGACAACGAGGATCTCGGAGGCGGGGACCCGGCCCTCGCCGGTGATGTCGGGGACGAGGCGTTGGGCGATCGCCCCCTTCAGGGTCGCCGCCAGCATCACCCGCGCCTGGTGCTGCAGATGTGGTGGGAAGAAGTCGACGATGCGGTTGACGGTCTCGGTCGCGTCCAGCGTGTGAACCGTGGAAAGCACGAGGTGCCCGGTCTCGGCGGCGGAGAGCGCCGTTCGCACCGTCTCCTCGTCGCGCATCTCGCCGATCAGGATCACGTCGGGGTCCTGGCGCAGGACCCTGCGCATCGCGCGGCCAAAGCTCTCGGTGTCCGACCCCACTTCGCGCTGGTTGATGATCGAGCCTTTGTCTTCGTGCAAGTACTCGATCGGGTCCTCGAGGGTGATGATGTGGTGGGTCCGCGTCCGGTTGATGTGGTCGATCATCGCCGCCAGCGTCGTGCTCTTGCCCGAGCCGGTGGTGCCGGTGACGAGGATGATCCCGCGCTGCTCTTCGGCCAGCTTGGTCACCACGGACGGCAGGCCGAGCTCCTCGACCGAGCGGATTTCAAAGGGGATCGCCCGGCAGACGATCGAAGTCGAGCCACGCTGCTTGAAGCAGTTGACGCGGAAACGCGACAGGCCCGGGATCGCGTAGGAGAAGTCCGCCTCTCCGGCCTCCTCAAACTCGGTTTGCGACCGAACCTCGGCGATGTCGTGGAAGGCTCGCTCCGTTTCCTCGGGAGTGAGAGGAGAGTAACCCTGAAGGGGGGTCAGCTCACCGTGAAGCCGGATCGTCGGTGGCACGCCGACCTTGACGTGCAGATCGGAGCCCCTTTGCTCGACGAGCGTGCGCAGCGCTGAATCGATCTCGAACATCCCGACCTGTATCGGCCGGGATGCTCAAGCTCTTAAACCGCGGTACTAAGCGACCTCGCGCAGTTTCTGGGCCTCGCCCAGCGACTGCAGCTTTTTGAGGCTCTGGTTCTCGATCTGGCGGATCCGCTCGCGGGTGACGTTGAAGGTGCGGCCGACCTCGTCCAGGGTGCGAGGGTGCTCGCCGCCGAGCCCGTAACGGAGCTCGAGCACGCGGCGCTCGCGGTAGGAGAGGTTCTCGAGGGCCTCCTTCAGCGCCTCTTTGGTGAGCAGGTCCGCGGCCCGGTCGAACGGCGACTCGGCCTTCTCGTCGGCGATGAACTGGCCGAACTCCGACTCCTCCTCGTCGCCAACGGGCTTCTCCAGCGAGACTGGGGCCTGGGCGGAGCGCTTAATCGAGTCGACCTCCTCGGGATCGATCCCCGTTACCTCGGCGATCTCCTCCGGCGTCGGCTCACGGCCCAGCTCGGTGACCAGCTTGCGCTCGGCGCGGCCGATCTTGTTCAGCTTCTCGACGACGTGGACCGGGATACGGATCGTCCGCGCCTTGTCGGCGAGCGCGCGAGCGATCGCCTGGCGGATCCACCAGGTCGCGTAGGTCGAGAACTTGAAGCCCTTGCGGTAGTCGAACTTCTCCGCCGCGCGGACCAGGCCGAGGGTGCCCTCCTGGATCAAGTCGAGGAAGGGAAGCCCCTGGTTCCGGTAATTTTTCGCGATCGAGACGACCAGGCGCAGGTTCGACTCGACCATTTTCTGCTTCGCGTCGAGGTCGCCGCGCTCGATCCGTTTGGCGAGTTCGACCTCCTCCTGGGCGGTCAGCAGGCGGACTTTGCCGATGTCCTTGAGGAACAACTGCAGCGAGTCCGTGGTCATGTCCGGTTTCAGGTCAAGCGACTGTTTCTGTCGCCGCCGGCCTTTTTTCCCGGTGTCCATGGGCATGGCTTCCGCGGCCGCTTTCTGGGCCGGGTCCATGTCCTCGACAAGCTCGATCCCCGACTTCTCGAGGTGGCCGTAGAGATCCTCGACGTCTGACTCGTCGAGATCGACCTCGGAGACCGCCGAGGCGATATCTCCGAACGTGAGCACGCCGAGCTGCTGCCCACGATTGATGAGGTTTTTAACCTCCTCCAACTCCTGAAGCTCTGCTACCAGCATCCTGATCTACTCATTTCCCTAGCGCGTGGTGTTTAGTCCTGGCAATGAAATGCCGCCGCGACCCAAAAGTCGCGCCGGCCGATGAAAAAGCGGACCGGCGACCTGGTCCGCGAAGTAAGTAAAGCTTGCATGCAAGACGCCCGGAGGGCGAGCGTTCATAGACGTCAAACGCTTGTTCGCATGGTAGTCGCTTCAGTTTGTAAAGTCAATGACTAGCCGCCTGCGCCATTCCCGCCCCTGGATTAAGGCCTTCTGGCAGAGGGCGTACCGCGAGAACGTCACCGGATTGGCGGCAATGGTCGCCTACAACCTGATGCTGGCGGTCTTCCCCTTCGCCCTCCTCGTCCTCTTCGTGTTCGGCCAGGTGCTGAAGATCCATGGCGTCGAGAGCAGCGTCCTCAACGACCTGCAGCGGCTCTTTCCCAACGTCGAGCAGGGGACGCTGACCGACGTCCTCAACCGGATCGAGGACAACTCGACGACGATCGGGATCGCCGCCTTCTTCGGCTCGCTCTGGATCGGCGCCTCCTTCTGGGGCGCGATGGATACCGCCTTCTGCCGGATCTACCACGTCGAATGCCGCGGCTGGGTCGAGCAGAAGCGCTTCTCCTTCGCGATGCTCGCCGTCGTCGTCCTCTTCATCGCCGCCAGCATCTTCGTCCCCACCCTGGAGAGCACCGTCGTCGACAGCACCGACCGGCTGCCCTTCGGCCTCTCTGACATTCAGGCGATCGACACGATGCTGCTGCTCGGCGCTGCCCTCCTGATCACCTTCGGAATCTGCTCGGTGATCTTCTGGGCGGTACCGAAAGGCCACATGCCCTGGCGGGCGGTTTGGCCCGGTGCCGCCTTCGTCACGGTCGGCGCCGGCCTCGCCAACTGGCTCTTCCCGATCTATCTCTCAAACGTCTCCAGCCTCTCCCGCTTCGGCTCCACCCTCGGCTTCGTGCTGATCGCCCTGCTCTGGTTCTACGTGCTCAGCCTGGCGCTGATGGCGGGGGCGGTGATCAACTCGCTGCGCTACGAGGTGCACGACACCGGGGAGCTGCCCTACTTCAAGACGAAGGCGTCTCCTTGTGCCGGCTGCGATGAGGAAAAGCGGAAAGCGCGGGAAGGCCACGCCCCTTCGGCAAGCCAGTAGTCGACCGGCGTGAAACAATTCGACTGATGCGGAAACAGGGGGGTTCTGAGAGCGCCCGCAACGTCCTCGATCCGACACTGCCGATCGACCTCAGCGCGCGGCAGCAGCGACAGCGGATCGTTGACGCGATGATCGCCAGCGTCGCCGAGAAGACCTACTCGGGGACGACGATCTCCGACATCGTCCGGCGCGCCGCTGTCTCCCGCACGACCTTCTACAAGCGCTTCGGCGACAAGCGGTCCTGCTTCGACGCAGCCCTGCAGCACAGCGTGGAAACACTCTGGGCGGCGGCGAGCGCGGCAATCGAGCGCGGCGACTCGGCACCGCAGGCGATCCACAAAGCGATCGCCGCGACGCTCGACCTGCTCGCCGCCGAGCCGGGGCTGGCCCACCTGGTGATGGGCGAAGCCGTCAACGTCGAGCCGAGCGCCTTCGGCCGCTACCGCAACGAGCTCGTTCCCCAGGTTCAGGCCCTCTGGGAGTCAAACGGCGGCGAACGCGGCGAGCTCCGCTCCGACCCACAGCTCGCCTTCGGCCGCGCCCAGGTCCTGATCTTCAACAAGATCTCCGCCGGCCAAACGGCGGAGCTGCCGCAGCTGCTGCCGGAAATTGTTTATCTCGTCCTGCTTCCATTCGGAGGACACGACGTCGCGGTCCGGCAGTCGCGCCTGGCCGAAAGGCGTGATCTCGGCGCGCCCGGCAACGTGGCGGCGTGAGCGAATCTCCCAAGGACCTGCGCCTCTGGCGCTTGCCCAGGGGCCGCCATGGCCTACCGCGAGAGCTGGTCGAACGCTCGCAGCGGGAGCGGCTGCTGGCTGCGGTCGTGCGGGTCAGCGCCGCCAAGGGTTACGAGGCGACCTCGGTCGCCGACATCCTCGAGGAAGCCGGCGTCGGCCGCGAGAGCTTCTACGAGCTGTTCGACGACAAGCAAGCCTGCATGTTGGCGGCTCGACTGCTCCTCGTCGAAGACCTCGCTGACAAAGTCGAGGCGGCCTACACCGGCGGCGGCCCCTGGGCCGAGCGGATGCGAGAAGCCCTGGCGGCGGCGCTTAACTGGTTCGCCGCTGACCAGGTGGCGGGCAAGGTCTTGATGCTGGAGCTGGCGGCGATGGGACCGATCTCCCGGGGGGTCTTCCAGGAGGAGTTCGGCCGCTTCACAAGCCTTGTCGACGCGGGCCTCGATGACGACGGACCGCAGCCGGAGGTACCGCGCGCAACGGTGCTGGCCGTCGGCGCCGTCTTCGCCCGAATCTACGACGAGGTCGCTCGCGGCCGCACCGAGGAGCTGCCGGCAATGCTGCCGGAGCTGACCTATGAGGTGCTGGTGCCGTTCGTGGGCGAAGCCGCGGCCCGCGAGCAGGAGCAGCGGGCAGCCGCTTCCTAGCCTTCGCCCCCGCGAAAGGCGAGGTGGAGACTGCGAACGACGTCCTCGCCGATGCGGGTGGCGCCGACGAAGCGTAGACGCCCGGTCTCGCCGCTCTTGATCGCCTCGAACCACTCCAGCGCTGAACCGCTCGCCGTCACCACGGCGCCACCGTCGAGCCCCGACGCCGTGGCGACCACCCGGCCGTCCTCGAGGCGGAGGAGTACCCCGGTTGGCCGCGCGACGAGCCCGCTGCCGGCTTCGACTTCGATCTGGCAGAAGCCGCTGACCGACACCGGGAGCTGCAGCAGCGGCGCCGCCAGCAGGAACGCGGCCTCGACGTCGGCGCCGTCGAGCGGGCTCTCCCGGCGGCCCATGTGAACGCGCTCGCAATGGCCGGCAGCGACCAACGGCGCCACCCCGCGCCGGGCCCACTCGGTGACCCCGTAGGGCGTGCCGGCACCCTGACTGGGCTGCGCCTCGACGAGCCCGGCGATCCGCATACTTGAGAGACGCCGCTCCAGCGCCGGGTAGCTGAGCTCCGGGATTGCGCTGTCGAGTTCGGTCAGCGACATCGGCCGCACTGCCAAGGCCCGCATCATGCTCGACCCCCAGCCGTCGACCAGCGCTTTCACCGCCCCCTTGGCGGCGGCGCTCTCGAGCGGGATCGGCCCCTCCGGCGCTTCGCCGAGCCAGGTCTCGAGCCGCTGGGCGACGAACAGCATCTCCTCCCCGGTCATCGTCAAGGCGTTCTCGACCGCATAGGGCATCTGCTGCGTCGGCCGTTTGGTTAGCAAGCCGATCTCGCTGAGGTTGGCGAGATGGCCCCGCAGCGTCGTCTGCGCCGGCAACCCAGTCGCCTTGCGCAATTCGGCCAGCCGCATCGGCCGCTCCGAGAGCGCCTGCAGGACCTGCAGGTTGAGGGGCACGGCGAGCACCGAGAGCGCCTCATTGCCCGGCCGGGCGGTCCGTGGCGCCCGCCGTCGGTCCACCCCGGGCCGCACCACGGCGGGGACCTCCGCACCCGTTCCGTCTCCGAACGTCTCCATTTAAGTATTCCTTGGTACTGGACAAATGTGTTCTAATAGAGAACGTTTTGGTTTTCAACTGGTATGCCCGTGTCATGCCTGAAAGCGGCAAAATTTGTCCCCGCACGCCCCCTGAGGCGCGAGAGCCAAGCCCGGGTAGGACGCAGGGAGCGTCGGCAAGGGGGGCGCACATAAGTGCGTGACCCGCTGCCGGCCGACCGAGGACACCCCCGGGCGCCGGCTATCGCGGCTCAAGCTCAGCCGTAGCGGGAGCCGGTGACCGCTCGCAACTTCGAGCGGTCGTGGCGGGCGTGGACACGGCGCACCGTGCCGGAGCGGGAGCGCATCACCAGCGATTCGGTGGTGGCGCCGGCGCCGCGATAGCGGACGCCCTGGAGGACATCGCCGTCGGTGACGCCGGTAGCGGAAAAGAAGACGTCGTCGCCAGAGCAGAGGTCGTTGGCTGTGAGGATGCGGTCAAGGTCGTAGCCGGCGTCGAGGGCGGCCTGGCGCTCCTCATCGTTGCGCGGCCAGAGGCGGCCGAGCAGCTGCCCGCCCATCGACTTCAGGGCCGCGGCCGAGAGCACGCCCTCGGGCGTGCCGCCGATCCCCCAGAGCAGGTCGACGGGGGAGCGCTCACTGACTGCCAGCAGCGCCGCCGAGACGTCGCCGTCGCTGATCAAGCGGATGCGGGCGCCGGCCTCGCGGATTTCGCGAATCGCCTCCTCGTGGCGGGGCCGGTCAAGGACGACGACAGTCACGTCGCCGACGCTCTCGCCCTTGCGCTCGGCGACCAGCTTGAGCGTCTCCGGTAGCGGCCGGTCGAGGTCGAGCAGGTCGGCGATCTCCTCGCCCCCGGCCATCTTTTCCATGTAGACGCAGGGACCTGGGTCGAACATCGAGCCGCGCTCGGCGAGGGCGATCACGGCCAAGGCGCTGGGCATCCCCTTGGCGCAGAGCGTCGTCCCCTCCAGCGGGTCGACGGCAATGTCAACGACCGGTGGGCTGCCGTCGCCGATCTGCTCGCCGTTAAAGAGCATCGGCGCTTCATCCTTCTCCCCCTCGCCGATCACGACGACGCCGTCCATCGCCACCGAGTCGAGCACGAAACGCATCGCGTCGACGGCGGCTCCGTCAGCGGCGAGCTTGTCGCCGCGGCCGACCCAGCGTGCGGCCGCGAGGGCGGCCGCCTCGGTAACGCGGACCAGCTCCAGGGCGAGGTTGCGGTCGGGCTTCGGTTGCGAAGTCTCGGCCATGCGCGCCGCAGGCTATAGGGTCGCGGCATGGCTCCGCGTTGGGGATTGACGTTGCCGCTGCCGGGCATCTCGCTGGCCGACCATGAGGAGCACGTGCGACGCGCCGAGGCCAGCGGCTACACCGACCTCTGGACTGGCGAGACTGCCGGGCCCGACGGCTTCACGCCGCTCGCCCTCAGCGCTGCCTGGACCGAGCGGATGCGGCTAGGCACCGGAATCGTCGGCGTATTCCAGCGCGGCCCGGCACTATTGGCCCAGGAGGCGGCGGCGCTGGCGAGCGGCTCGCGCGGGCGCTTCGTGCTCGGGATCGGCTCCTCCTCGGACCGGATCGTCGAAGGGTGGAATGGGATCCCCTTCGAGCGGCCGCTCAGCAAGGTCCGCGAGACGCTCGACTTCCTCGACGCGGCGCTCGCCGGCGAGCGCACCGCGACCGGCTTCAAGCTGGAAATGCCGCCGGCCGAGCCGGTGCCGGTGGTGCTGGCGGCGCTGCGCGGCAAGATGCTGGAGCTGGCGGTCGAGCGGGCGGCCGGTGCCTTCACCAACTTCCTCCCCCTCGGCGGCCTGCCCAAGGTGACCGCCCAGCTGGCCGAAGCGCCCGAGGGCTTCGAGCTGCTCTGTCGCTTCTTCTGCCTGCCGGGCGAGCGCCAGGAGGTCGAGCCGCTGGCCCGCTTCATGTTCTCCTCCTACATCACCGTCCCGGTCTACACGAACTTCTACCGCTGGCTCGGCTACGGCGAGCAGATCGAGCCGATGGTCGAGGCCTGGCAGGGCGGTGACCGGCAGGCCGCGGCGGCGGCGGCGCCCTGGGAGCTGATCGAGGACATGTTCATCTTCGGCAGCCCCGCGGAGATGAAGGCTCGCCTCGGCGCCTTCGTCGAGGGCGGGATCACGCTGCCGATCCTGACCCCGATCGTGACGCCGGACAAGCTCGGCGAGGCGATCGAGGCGCTGGCGCCCTAGCGGCGCGCCCAGTCTTCGAGCAGGCGCCCGTAAGTGTCGGGCCGGCGGGTGCTGAGGAAAGGAAAGAGCTCGAGCCAGTCGCGACGCTGGTCAAGGTCGAGGTCGGCGACCAGCACCGCCGGCTCGTCGCGTGGCGCCTCGACGAGGACGCGGCCGTAGGGGTCGGAGATGAACGAGGAGCCGTAGAAGGTCAGCGGCGGCTCTGTGCCGATCCGGTTGACAGCGACCATGAAGACGCCGTTGGCGATCCCGTTGCCGACGATCACCTGCCGCCAGAGCGGCTGCGTGTCGAACTCGGGGTGGTCGGGCTCGGAGCCGATCGCGGTCGGATAGACGATCGCGTCGGCGCCCTCGAGGCTGTAGGCGCGGGCCACCTCGGGGAACCACTGGTCCCAGCAGGTCGGTAAGCCGAGCCGGGCGTCGCCGAGCTTCAGCAGCGGGTAGGCGTCCTCGCCGGCGGGTCCGGGACGGAAGTAGCGATCCTCGTAGTAGCCGGCGGTGACGGGGATGTGCAGCTTGCGGGTGCGGGCGACCAGCTCGCCCTGCGGCGAGACGACGATCGCGGTGTTGTAGCCGAGGCGGTCGGCGCCGTCGGCGCGCTCGTAGAGCGAGGCGTGGACTGGGACGCCAACCGCGGCGGCCATCTCCGCGGCGAAGCTGTGGGTCGGGCCGCCGGGCAGCTCCTCCGGGACGGCGCCGACCGCCTCCGGGCCGCCTGGTTCGACCGCGAAGTAGCGGCTCAGGGTCAGCTCCTGCAGACAGACGAGGCGGGCGCCCTGCTCGGCGGCGAGATGGATGCCGGCGGCGAGGGCGGCGCGGTGCTCGGCGGGGTCGGGGTGCCAGCGGTGCTGGACGGCGGCGATCCGGAAGCTGCCCCGGCTCGGCGGCCGGGTGCGGGCCGGCGAAGCGGGCGGGTCGCCGGCAAGGATCAGACGCGGCTCCTCCATGGGAGGAAGATAGATGGCGATGGCCGCCGCCCTCGAATCGACGCCCGCCGCGGACGGTTTCCGGATGCCCGGTGAGCTCGAGCCGCACGACGGCTGCTGGATGGCCTGGCCCGAGCGCCCTGACAACTGGCGCGACGGCGCCGGCCCGGCGCAGGCGGCTTTCGCGGCGGTGGCGAAGGCGATCGTGGCCGCCGATCCGGTCACCGTCGCCGCCTCGACGGCACAGACGCGGCGGGCGCGCGAGCTTCTCCCGGAGGGCGTGCGGGTGGTAGAGCTGGCGAGCGACGACGCCTGGATGCGCGACATCGGCCCCACCTTCGTCCTCGACGGCGCCGGGGCTCGGCGCGGCGTCGATTGGGAATTCAACGCCTGGGGCGGCAAGGAGGGTGGCCTCTACCCGTCCTGGGATCGCGACGCGGCGGTCGCCGCCCGGGTCCTGGAGATCGAGGGCGCCGAGCGCTACCGGGCGCCGCTGGTGCTGGAGGGCGGCTCGGTCCACGTTGACGGCGAGGGGACCGTCCTGACCACCGAAGAGTGCCTGCTCAACCGCAACCGCAACCCAACCCTCGGCCGCGAGCAGATCGAGGGTCGCCTGCGCAACTACCTAGGCGCCGAGAAGGTCGTCTGGCTGGGCGCCGGCGTCTACGCGGACGAGACCGATGGCCACGTCGACAACCTCGCCTGCTTCGCCCGGCCGGGCCTGGTGCTGCTGACCTGGAGTGGCGACGAGGCCGACCCTCAACAGTCGATCTCCGCCGATGCCCGTCGCCGCCTCGAAACGACGACCGACGCGCGGGGTCGCCACCTCGAGGTCGTCCTCCTCCCCTCCCCCGGCCCGTTGACGATCACCGCTGAGGAGGCAAACGGCGTCGAGCCCTCACCCGGCACCCAGCCACGGCGCCCGGGCGACCGCCTCGCCGCCTCCTACGTCAACTTCTACCTCGCCAATGGGCGGGTGGTGATGCCGTTGCTCGACGAGCGCCACGACGAGGAGGCCGCGACGATCCTGCGCCGCACCTTCCCCGACCGCGAGGTGGTCGGCGTCCCCGCTCGCGAGATCCTCCTCGGCGGCGGCAACATCCACTGCATCACGCAGCAGGTGCCGGCGGCCTAAGGTCAGGCGGGGCGAGCGAGCGAAAGCGCGTAGTCGCCGGCGGCGTCGGTGAACCAGCCGCACAGCTCCAGGCCGGCGCCGGCATAGACCGACTCGAGCCGCTCGCGGGTGAACTTGGTCGAGATCTCGGTCCGCATCTCCTCCTCCGCCGCGAAGGAGACGGCGATGTCGAGACCCTCAAGGCGAACCTCCTGGTCGACGAGCGAGCGCAGGCGGATATCCATCCGCTCGGCCTCGGCGTCGTAGCGGGCGACGTGCTCGAAGGCATCGAGGTCGAAATTGGCGCCGAGCTCGTTGTTGAGCACGGCAAGGACGTTCTTGTTGAACTCAGCGGTGACGCCCGCCGCGTCGTCGTAGGCAGCCTCCAGTCGGCCGGCGTCCTTAATCAGGTCGGTGCCGAGCAGGAGGTGGTCGGCGGGTCCGAGCAGGGCGGCGATCCGTTCCAGGAACTCCTGACGCGGACGCGGGTAGAGGTTGCCGATCGTGCCGCCGAGGAAGGCGAGGAGCTGGCTCCCGTCCTGACCGGGGATCCGCTCAAGGTCGCGCTCGAAGTCGCAGACCAGGCCGTGCACCGCCAGGCCTGGGTACTCGTCGACGAGCCGGGCCGCGGTCCGCTGGGTGATCTCCTCGGAGATGTCGACCGGGACATAGGTGTCGAGCACGTCCTCGTCGCGCATCGCGTCGAGCAGGTGGCGGGTCTTCGCGGCCGAGCCAGAGCCGAGCTCGACGAGGGTGCCGGGCCGGCCAGCTGCGGCGAGGATCTCGGTCGAGCGGTCGGCGAGGATCTCGCGCTCGGCACGGGTCGGGTAGTACTCATCCAGCTCGGTGATCTGCTCGAAGAGCTCGGAGCCGCGCTCGTCGTAGAAGTACTTCGGCGCCAGCTCCTTGGGATAGGAGCAGAGGCCAAGGCGAACGTCGCGGGCCATCGTCGCGGCAGCATCGGCGTCGAGGTGGACCTCGATCGCGATCACGAGGCGTCCCTCGCGCAGCGGATTCCCGAGAAGATCTGACGTCGCTGCGGCAGGTCCCAGTTGCGGAAGCTGCGGCGGGCGACCGCCGGGTGGGTCGCCCAAGCGCCGCCGCGCAGCACCCGGTACTCGTCGCCGAAGAAGACCTCGGAATACTCGCGGTACGGGAAGGCGCGGAAGCCGTCATAAGCGTGAAAGTGCGAGGAGGTCCACTCCCAGACCTGGCCGACGGCGTCGAGCTGCTCGGCGGCGGCCTCCCACTCGAACTCGCTCGGCAGACGCTTACCGGCCCAGCGGGCGAAGGCGTCGGCCTCGTCCCAAGAGACGTGGATCACCGGGTGGTCGCGGGCGACCGGTCGACGCCGGCCCATCGCGGTGTCGACCCACTCGGCGCCATCGTTCCTCCAGTACTGCGGCGCCTCGGCGGCAGTCGCCTCCATGAACTCGATATACGCGGCGTTGGTGATCGGGGTTCGATCGATCTCGAAGGCGGCCAACTCG
>Ga0207686_10001287_pt1 | contig 14397 bp, 8 predicted proteins | sample KBSM24metaG_FD_184396 | JGI IMG/M metagenome (GOLD analysis project Ga0207686, IMG submission 184396) | Miscanthus rhizosphere microbial communities from Kellogg Biological Station, Michigan, USA - KBS M2-4 metaG (SPAdes) (version 2) | ecosystem: Host-associated > Plants > Roots > Rhizosphere >...
TCTCCAGAACTCAGACTTTAGTTGGGACCGAACAAGATGCAAATACGCCCCCGCCTCGAAGCAGTAATTGAGGACATGCTCGATGGCCACATACTGCTGGACGAGGCACTCGAAGAATTCGAGAAGCTTTACATCCAGAAAGCTTACACTCGGAATAAGAAGCGCATCAGTCACACTGCCGTCGCGCTGGGCATCCATCGCAACACGATTTCAAAACGTGTAAATTCATACCGCGCAGAAGAACGCAGACATGGTGGCAACGGCGCCACTCGTCGCTCAGCTCGCAAAACGCACTAGCGCCCGGGTTTCGGGATTTTCGACTGTTGCGAAATCTCTTCAAATTCAAATCAAAAGAATTTTCGGTCATCGAACGTACAGACCTACCCCGCCGCTAATCTAGTTTAATAGCCACAGCCCTCAATCATTCCCGCAAGACGAATTGACTGCGACGTGCCCGCGCACGACGTTTGGGGAGGAAGACCGTGAACAGAAGAACGCTTTTGGTCCTGGTGGTTTTGTTTATTTGTGCGTTAACGACGGTGGGTGTGATTGCTTCCATCAAATCGATCGGCCAGGAAAATCAGAATTCGCGAGGCGAGTGCGAGCAAGCTTGCACGCGAACATATCAGGCGTGTATCGGCGCGAGCAACGCGAACCGCGCTCAATGCCAACGTGACATGCAGGCCTGTCGCGGAAATTGTAAGAAGGTCTCACCAACTCCGACGCCGGACGTTTCGCCGAGCGCTGAACCAACCGGCACAGCGACACCGAAGCCGTGACCAGAATCAATCTGACCGTTTGATTGCGAAACTTCGGTGCGTGTCACGAATCAAAACGCTCGATGAAGGCTAGTGTGCCATCAGATTACACTTGGCGACCGCTGATGCGGTAAATGCCTTCGTCCTGAGAGTGGCACCCGCTTTGCCAAAAGGCCTCTCGAAAGGGGAGGCGAAAACATGAAATTTCACGACGAGAAGGGCAAGATCGGTTACATCATTTTATGGTTCCTGGGCGTGCCGGCAAGTATTCTGATCCTTATTTTCTTGCTTCGCGGCTGCACCTGATTCCGTTGGTCGTTCACCGGCACGTTCCATCAAACGGTTTTAGTTTCTTCAGCGTCACTACACACCTGGGCGCGTGCGCCTTGCCGGTCGCACGTGCCTGCTGACGATCCATCCTTTCGCTCAACACCCGGTTGACAACCTCACGAGCGTTCACTATATTTTCTTAGCACTCATAATTCCAGATTGCCAAAACTGGGAAGTCCAAGAGCAGTTCAACTATTACGTTTGTGTCCAAAATCACTGAATTGAGAGGAGCAAGACAGAAGTTATGGCAGTAAACATCAGGCCGCTTCATGACCGCGTTATTGTGCGGCGAATTGAAGAAGGCGAACAGATTCGCGGCGGGATCATCATCCCGGACACCGCAAAGGAAAAACCGCAGGAAGGCGAAGTCGTTGCCGTTGGCGAGGGCAAGTATCGAGATGACGGCACGCGCCAGACGTTGGATGTAATGGCCGGCGATCGAGTTCTGTTCGGCAAGTACAGCGGATCAGAAGTAAAACTCGACAACGAAGAATTCCTGATCATGCGCGAGGACGAAATTCTCGGAGTCATCCAGCGCGCAGCCGCCGGCAAGAAGGGCGGAAAGTAAGTAGGGTGAGAGTGTTGGGTTTAGGGCGCGGATGAAAATCCAGCGGCCTGAAGACCCACCTCTCGCTCATCCGTATCTAAAGAGATTCGAATCGAAGAGGAGAAGAAACAAAGATGGCAAAGCAAGTAGTTCATGGCGAGGAGTCACGCGCGGCAATCCTGCGCGGCGTCAACCAGCTCGCCGATGCAGTGAAGATTACGCTGGGGCCCAAGGGCCGCAACGTCGTAATCGACAAGAAATTCGGGTCGCCGACGATCACCAAAGACGGCGTCACCGTGGCGAAAGAAATCGAACTGAAAGACAACCTGGAAAACATGGGCGCGCAGATGGTGCGCGAGGTTGCCTCAAAGACGTCAGACGTGGCTGGTGACGGTACCACAACCGCGACCGTACTGGCGCAATCAATCTTCAAGGAAGGCGTGAAGACCGTGGCCGCGGGCGCAAACCCGATGGCTCTCAAGCGCGGCATCGACAAAGCCGTGATCAAGGCGGTCGAAGAGATTCATCGCCTTTCCAAAGAAATCAAGGGCAGTGCGATGATCGCCCAAGTCGGAACCGTTTCCGCGAACGGCGATGCGACTATCGGCAAGATTATTGCCGAGGCCATGGAAAAAGTCGGGAAAGACGGCGTGATCAACGTTGAGGAGTCCAGGACGTTGGACACGACCCTGGACATCGTCGAGGGTATGCAGTTCGACCGCGGCTATCTCAGCCCCTACTTTGTGACCGATGCTGAGAGAATGGAAGCAAGCCTGGAAAACGTGCTGATTCTGATTCACGAGAAGAAGATTGGCACAATGAAGGATCTGCTGCCCTTGCTTGAGCAGATTGCCAAGATGGGCAAGCCCCTCCTGATCATCGCCGAAGATGTTGAAGGCGAGGCGCTGGCCACTCTGGTCGTTAACAAACTGCGGGGCACGCTCAACGTCGCAGCGGTTAAGGCGCCGGGCTTTGGCGATCGCCGCAAAGCCATGCTTGAAGATATTGCGATTCTGACAGGCGGCAAGGTGATCAGCGAAGACCTGGGTATCAAGCTCGAAAACGTTCAGGTTGCTGACCTCGGCCGTGCGAAGAAGGTAACGATCGACAAAGACAACACAACCATTGTCGAAGGCGTAGGAAAGCACACTGACATTGAGGGTCGAGTTACTCAAATCCGAAGCCAGATGGAGGATACAACCTCTGATTACGATCGCGAGAAACTGCAAGAGCGTCTGGCTAAATTGGTTGGCGGTGTTGCCCTTATTAAGGTCGGCGCTGCAACTGAAACCGAGATGAAGGAAAAGAAAGCTCGCGTCGAGGACGCTCTGCACGCCACCAAGGCGGCCGCGGAAGAAGGTATTGTCCCCGGCGGGGGCGTTACCTTGGTACGTGCGGCCAAGACGTTGGAAGACGCCAAAGCTGTGATTGGGAGAGGCGGCGACCCCGACGAGCGGATTGGCGTTGCCATAGTAAGGCGTGCGCTCGAAGAGCCTCTACGCCAGATTGTCCAGAACGCCGGCAAAGAAGGCGCAGTTATCGTCGAACGCGTTCGTAATGACAAGAACGACAACTTCGGCTTTAACGCTCAAACCGAGGAGTTTGAGGATTTGGTCAAAGCCGGCGTGATCGACCCGACCAAGGTGACGCGCACAGCATTGCAAAACGCGGCATCGATCGCCGGCCTAATGCTGACGACCGAAGCGATGATTTCGGAGATTCCTGAAGAGGACAAGGCTCCGATGCCGGGCGGCATGGGCGGCATGGGCGGCGGCATGGGCATGTAATTCAGTCTCTTCGCAAGTAAACTTTGCGTTGACAAAGAAAGCGGCTTCAATCGATCGGATTGAAGCCGCTTTTTCTTACCCGAATTGTCCAAAGCTTTCGCAATCGCTCTTAAGGACAACCGTTCACGATGTACTGGGCCCCGTCGTCTATCGCCGGATTACCGTTTTGACTCTTCGGCACGGTGACTTTGACGGTTGCGCTCGTCACGTTACCGGACGTGTCGCTTACTTTCAGTGTGATCGTGTAAACACGCCCGTTCAGAGCGCCGTTACGCTCTGCCCGAAGTTGCACTGAATGGCAATCGGCGCCGATTACGATGTCGTTCGATGTATTACCGTCAGCTTTCCCGTTTTCGGCTCATCGCTTGTCACTTGAGTAATATAAACACTCGCGACTGAAACGCCGGCATCGCAGTTGAGCGCCGAGAACTGTCTTGAGACTGCATGATGAAAGGCCTCCTGGTTTTGCGTCATTGATTTGAGACCGCCTGGCCGAAAAGCAAAGGCATTCACGGGGCCGCTACTATATCATCGGGCTCGAAAACCGGGAAAGAACTTCACCCCCTTAATCGGGCCGGCGTTGCAACGAAACTATAACCTGCCATAACGCTACGAGTCGTTGATCTCAATCCAAGCATCCAGTAGGCTTGTCATCTCTTTCCCCATCCTGACCAGACGAATCCACTCTCCGGAATGCGCTTGACGTGTTCACTGATTTTTTCATTGTAAGGAGATAGTATGAATTTCAAGAAGATGTTCCCGGCAATTTGTTGCTCGTTGCTGTTGGCGGCTTTCGGGACGATGTCGGCCGCGCGCGCCCAGGTCACGAACAATCAACCGAATCCGGCGCCGAGTTACCGGCCGATCCCGAGCGGCTCCAGGATGAAGTTTCAGGGCGTGGTGATCGATCGCAATGCTGACACGTTCACCATCCGCGACCGGACGCGGACTGATTATCAGGTCCGGATTACGGATGACACGAGTGTGAAGACAAACGGTGGTTTTCTTCACGGCGGCAAGAAATATCCGGTGACCGATCTGCTGCGCGGCCTAATCGTTGAAGTCGAAGGACGAGGCGACGCGCAGGGCGAACTTGTGGCTGACAAAATCCGATTCAGGGAATCAGACATGCGGGCCGCCATGACTTCAGACACGCGCGTGACGCCGCTGGAAGAGAACCAGAAGAAGATCGCCGGCCAAATCGACGAACTGTATGCGGTGGCCCAGGAGGCTCGCCAGGAGGTTGCCCGAGTTGACGAACGAGTGTCCGCACTCGATGACTACGACGTGCAGGAAGCTATTGCCGTGACCTTTCGGGTTAACAGCGCGGTGCTGCTGCCCGAAGCCAGACATCAGTTGGACGAATTTGCGACCAAGGCCCTGGCTGCCAGCGGCTACATGATCGAAATTTCGGGCCATACCGATTCGACCGGCAGCGACGCCAAGAATATGCGTCTGAGCCGGGATCGAGCTGAAGCAGTCGTCGAATATCTGACTGTGAATCACAAGATTCCGGCGCGTCGCTTCATCACGCCGATGGGGTACGGAAAGACCGACGCCGTGGCAGACAATTCGACGGCCTCGGGTCGCGCACAGAACCGGCGAGTGGAAGTGAAGATTCTGGCGAATCGCGGATTAAGGGCCAACGGAACCAAAGCATCGAGCACGCGGCCCTGACGGCTCAAGTTTTGGAGTGCGCCGGCTTGACGGCGCTTTTGGTTGGTCAACGGAGCAGCCACGCAAGTGAAAAAGCGGCGTCAAGCCGCCGCAATCCAAATTAACTGTTGACCGTGACGCCCAGATCGCGGATCAGTCCGTCGCTCAATCCATAGATCCATCCGTGGACGGACAACGATTGCCGGCGCGCGAAGGCATCGCGCACCACCGTCGTCTGACTTACGTTATTGACTTGCTCGATCACGTTGAGCTCGCACAGGCGATCGTGTTGGGCTTGTTCAGAGGGCAGGGAATCGATTTCGGCGCGGTGCTTTGCCAGCACGTCCTGCACGTGGCGCAACCAGTTATCGATCAGGCCCAGCTTCTTGTTGCTTAGCGCCGCCCCGACACCGCCGCAACCGTAGTGACCGCAGACGATGATGTCCTGGACGCCGAGAACTTCGACGGCGAACTGAATGGTGGATAGACAATTCAGATCGGTGTGCACAACTACGTTCGCGACATTACGGTGCACGAACATATCGCCCGGCAAGCAATTGACGATCTGGTTGGCGGGAACGCGACTGTCGGCACAACCAATCCATAAGTAATGCGGCGTTTGTTGATCTGACAGACGCCGGAAGAAGTTCGCATCCTGCCGCGTCATCTCCGCCGCCCACGTCCGATTGTTTTCAAAAAGTTGATTGAGTGAACTCATAAAAGGAGCAACGAGAACGAGTATCCAATTTGGAGTGCGGGGACTTGTCACCGTTTTTTCTGCAGCCCGAACAAAAGCGCCGACGAGTCGGCGCACTCCATATTACGGCAACGTAAGTAGTGCGCGTTATCAAAGTAAGTTGTTGGTCGTACTCAGGAGCCAGGCAAACCGCCGATCGGATCGCAGGTTTTCCAGATGAGGATCGACTCGGGCAAAAGTGAATCCGACGGCGTGTTCGTGCTCAGCTTTATCCAGCCAGAGAAATGCATTGTCCCGGTCGTTCAGCAGACTGTAGATAATCGCGATTTCGTATGCGGTGACCCACTTTTCGCTGCGTTGACTGACAATCTCGTCAAGTAGTTCGCGCGCTTGTTCGACGTGGCCAGTGGCTGCGAGCACGTGTGCGCGTTTGGCGCGCGTGGTGGGCGTGTCACCGGCGAAAACTCTCTCCTGCTCGAACGCGGCCAGAGCTTCGGGGACCATTCCCTTGCGTTCATAAGCCCAGCGCAGAATGGTGTGCGCAGCCTGTCCGCCCGCGTCGATCGCCAGGGCCTTGTGACATTGGGCGATCGCATCGTCGAAACGCTCGGCCAGAAAAAGCACATTCGCCACAGCAGTCGCGATCACCGGCGACTGTGGTGAAATTTCCTGCGCGCGCTCAATCTCTGACACGGCTTCGTCGTGCCGGCCCATCGCCGAAAGGCTGTAGGCGTACCATCGATGCGAAACCAGGTTCTTCGGATTCAGCGTAATTGCCTTGCGCAGTTCGCGTTCGGCGTCCTTCCAATTGCGATCGTAATGCAGCCGGACAAAGCCCAGCGATGCATGAGCTTCCGCCAGCAAAGGGTCCGCGCTAACTGCGTGGAGCGCGGCCTGCTTCGCGCGTTGCCAGGCTTCGGGTGGTGGCGGCTCCACAAACCAATTCAGCAGGGCATTGCAATCTGCGAGTTCGGCCCACGCCGCCGCAAAATCCGGCCGTATTTCCACTGCGCGTTCCAGACGTTCGATCGCCTGGCGCAATCCTTCGGCGCTGCGACGGGTGGCGTAGTAACGACCGGCCGTAAAGAGTTGCTGCGCCTCGTCGTCCAAAGTCGGCGATGTGTCGGCGGCGGGATTCGCAATCGCCGAGGTCACCGACGACTTAGCCACAATTGTTCGTTCACGTTCGCCCGTCGGAATTCTCTTTGAGGTCGACGAGATGTGATCCACCAGCGTCCCCATCCGCGGATTCAGGCTTTGGAGAATTTCATTGAACCGCGGATAGCTGCGCAAAGGATCAAGCTCCGGATCAACCGCCATCCAAAGCACCCACGCGTCCTTCATGTCAACGGCGCGCGCCAGCATGTTGAGGGCCTCGTCCGTGCGACCGAGCGCGGACTGCACCAGCGCGATGTGATAAGGCGAGATGTATCGATGCGCCGCGAACTCGTTCATCTCGCGCAAAACATCTTCGGCTTGTTGCACCTTGCCGGCCCAGGCATAAGCTGACCCGAGCCGTCCCAGGGTTCTCGAGGCTTTGCCAATTGTCGCGAGGCATTGGCTCGCGTTGGCGATTGCTTCGTCGTGTCTGCCGAGGGCCGTAAGCAGGAAGCTCGACACGTAGAGCAACATGACTTTGTCAGGATCAGTCTTGAGCAACTCGTGACACAGAGTCAGCGCGCCGGGAAATTCGCGGGCATGATAAGCGCACCAAATCTGGCAGAAACGAGAGATGATCGAAAACGGATCGAGTGAAACGGCGGCGCGCGCTTCGCGTGATGACTCGGTGAAACGGCCTTCCATTGCCAGTTGAAATGCGTACCAGGTGCGGGCCGGGGCGTAGTTGGGATTGAGTTCGATGGCGCGAAACAGTTCGCGTTCGGCGTTATCCCAGGAAAAGTCTCGACACAGTATCGCCTGGCCCAGGGCGCAATGCGCTTCCGGCAACATCGGATCGATTGCGACCGCCGTGGAGGCAGCGTCATAGGCAGACGTCGCGCATTCATGAAAAGGCAGAACCGAATAGATTCCCAGCCAGTTGTAATATTCGGCGACGGCCGCATGGGCCACCGCATAGTCGTGATCGATGGCAATGGCCTGGTGATAACAGACGATGGCTTTAGCGAATCCGTCTTCGTTGAACTTGTTCCAATACGAGCGCCCGCGCAGGTAAGCTTCGTGAGCTTCGGGATCGTTCGTGCCGCGTTTGGCCAGGCGCGTCAGTTCTTCGCCCGTCAGATGCGGGACGATGGACTCAGCGACGCTCGACGAGATGACGTCTTCGAGCGTCAACACGTCGGTAAACTTCTCGTCGAATTGACCGGCCCAGGCCGCAGTCCCGTCGCTCACATCCAACAACTGGACGGTGACGCGGATGCGATCATCGACGCGGCGAATCCGGCCCTCGAGCACGAACGAAACGGCCAGTTCCTTGCCGGCCACCAGCGGATCGGCGTCGGTGTACCGCAACACGCTGCTCGTCGGTCGCACGGCGAAACGTTGAATGGCGCTGAGACGCGTGATCAATGCATCCGCCAAACCGGTACCCAAATAATCGGATGCTGAATCGGCTCCGGCGAGATCCATCACTTTCAAAGGCAACACTGCCAGCGCCGTCTCGGAACCACCGTGACTCGCGCGGAAATGCGCCGCCTCGAATGGCACGTCAGGCAAATCTGAGAGCGGTTGCCCGGCGAGATAGGAAGCAATGTCGTCGCGCAATTGCTTGGCCGTTTGATATCGCCAATGCGGTTCTTTGCGGAGCGCGCGCATCACGATGGTCTCGAGCTCGCCCGAGAGATCGCGCCGCAATACTTCGATCGAGGCGCTGCGCGCTGAGTAGACGTGCTCCAAAGTCGGGCGCTCGTTGCCCCGCGGTAACAGACCGTACGGTCGCGTGATGATGACGCTCAAGGGGACGGGCGCTTCTTCACAGATGACGCGAGCGATCTCATGCGGCGCCCGGTTGCCGAGAAAGTACGGGCGATGGCCCGTCAGCAATTCGTATAGCAGCACGCCGAGCGAATAGACATCAGCGGTCGGTCCAATCGGCGCGCCTTGCACTTGTTCGGGCGACGCATATTCCGGGGTCATCAGACGCATCGCGGTCGCCGTCGGATCGTGCGTGATGTCGCCGGCCAGTTCGGGATTCAGCAATTTGGCAATGCCGAAATCGAGCAGCTTCGGCACGCCTTCGAAAGTCACAAAGACGTTCGATGGTTTGATGTCGCGGTGGACAACCTGTTTCTGGTGCGCGTAATGCGCGGCGTCGCAAATCGAAAGGAAGAGGTTCAATCGTCCGGCAATGCTCAGCCGATGTTGGTCGCAGTATTGATACAGCGGCAGCCCCTCGATGAATTCCATGACGAAGTAAGGCAGGCCATCATCGGTAGTTCCGCCATCCAGGAGCAAAGCAATGTTCGGGTGATCGAGCGACGCGAGAATTTGCCGCTCTTTGCGAAACCGGCGGAGGATGAAATCGGTATCCATGCCGCGCTTTACCAATTTTATGGCGACGCGCTTGCTGAATTCCTTGTCGGCCCGGACTGCTTCATAAACGGCGCCCATGCCGCCGCGGCCGATCTCGCGCTCGATGCGATAAGCGCCGAGCCGGCGGCCAATCATCGGATCGACTTCATCGGCTAAAGTGTCCGCGCCTTTGATTTGAGCGTCCGCCGGAATCAGATCTTCCAACGCGCGCTCGCCCGTCTCGTGATAGTTCAGGAGATTGATGACTTGTTTGTGGAGCGATAGATCTCCGGCGCAAGCCTGAGAAAGATATGAAGCCCGGTTAGCTTCCGGCAGATCGAGGGCTGCCTGGAAGATGTCCTCAACTTGTTGCCACCGTTCGGGGGTCATAAAGAAATAAACGATTCAGCTGTCGTTTCAATGGGAGAAAGTCTTCCGAGCGCAGGCCTGATTGTACGTCTCACTCTGAACCGAGTGATCCTAGATGAGGGGAAACAAAAGATCAAAGAGACGCAGTCTGAAATATTTCAAAGTAATCTGCCGTCGGCAGCAAAAAGTTGGCGATGAAAAGGATGACGAAAATGACTACCTGCAAATTCGTAACCACTCGTCGTTTCTTCGCGGCGTTTGCGCGCCACCTTTATTCAAACCAAATCCGCCGATGCGATTGAGTTTGATGCGTTGCTCTGCTAAAAGATGGCACGCGTCAATAGCGACTTTCGCAAGAACACATGTCAGATAATCCCGATCACTCACGCGATTCGGGCGCTCCGAAAATCCGATTCGCCGAACCGGTGGACGCGGCTGCTTTGGCAGAGTTGCGCTATGCACTCCGCTCGAGTACAGGCAAGGCGACTGAACCGCGGTCAGATTTCCTCGCGCGCTGCACAGCCTGGATGGAAAACCATCTGACGAACGAGCAGCGCTGGCGGTGTTGGGTGGCTGAACACGATGAAGAGTTGATTGGCGCTGTCTGGCTGCAGTTGGTTGAGAAGATTCCCAACCCGCGGGCCGAGACCGAGCATCATGCGTACCTGACGAACTTTTACATCGACGAGGTGGCGCGTGGCCGCGGCCTCGGTTCGCGTCTGCTTCACCAAGTCATCGAGTGGTGCCAATCTCACGACGTGCATGCGGTTATTTTGTGGCCAACTGAGCGCAGCCGCTCGTTATATCAACGTCACGGTTTTGCCGTCCGCGAAGACATCATGGAACTCGTCCTCAACTCTCCACCGAAGTAGCCGGCGATTGTAAAAAGTTGTGAAGACTCTCTCCGAATGCGCGCGGCGAAACCTGCGCGGTTGCGTGATCGTATTTACAGGGCGATAATTTCGTTTCCCAGACAAGCCTGTTGCAATAAGAAATGAATCTCCATCTCTCTCGTAATACAGCTTTTATCCCGGCGTTTATGGTGGCCTCGATGTTGGTGGTGACCATGACGGGCTGCATGAACCGAGCCGCGCCGGCCGCTTTTGATCGTCCGCCGGCGCCGGTCACGGTCACCGAAGCCGCTATGCAGGACGTTCCGGTCTATCTCGATGCGATCGGCAAGACGGTCGCGCGCGAGACGGTCGCAATCCAGCCGCAGGTATCAGGTCGCATAGTCAAAATTCATTTTACCGACGGCGCCAACGTCAAAAAAGGCGACCTGCTGTTCACCGTCGATCCGGCGCCGTTTGAAGCCGCCGTCAGCCAGGCGCAGGCCAACGTGACGAAAGACATTGCTTTGAAGAAGCAGGCCGAGGCGAATATGAATCGCGATCTGGCCGTCGCCAAGTGGAACGCTTTGCAGGTTAAACGTTATGGGCAGTTGGTGTCGGCCGGCGTCGTCGCGCGCGAACAATACGAGCAATTGGCCGCGACTGCTGATTCATCAAATGCGACAGTCGACGCCGATCGGGCCGCCGTTCATAGTGCCGAGGAAGCCATCAAAGCCGATAGCTCTGCCGTCGATCGCGCCAAGCTGGACCTCAGCTACTGTTACATCAAATCACCGATCGATGGTCGCGCGGGACAACGCCTGGCCGACGTCGGCAATGTAGTCAACCCCGGCGGTTCGAGCGGAAACAACAGTACTTCACCGTCGAATGGAGCGCCGACGAACGCCCTGCTCGTCATCGAACGTTTGGATCCAATCTACGCAGACTTCACCATATCGCAGAATGATCTGAGCAAGGTGCAGGAACAGATGCGCGCGGGCACGCTCAAGACTGAAGTTCGTTTGCCCGACGCGACCGATCCGGTCGCCGGACAATTAACCTTTCTCGACAACTCAGTGCAGAACCAGACCGGGCAAGTCAATCTGCGCGCCACCGTTCCCAATTCGGATCGCAGATTCTGGCCGGGACGTTTCGTCAACATTCGTCTGGTGCTGAATACGATTCGCGGCGCCGTGCTGGTCCCGGCCACCGCGCCGCAGATGTCGGCGAAGGGTTCGTACGTCTACGTCGTCAAGCAGGACATGTCAGTCGACCAACGCCAGGTGACGTTGGGTCAGCGGCACGGCGATCAAATTGTGATTGAACAGGGCGTGCAGCCCGGTGAGCGCGTCGTCACCAACGGCCAGGTCGGCGTCACCCCCAACGGCAAAGTCCGCATCGACACTCCGGCTAACAATCAGGGCGCGAGCGGGACGAAGTAATGAACCTCTCCGAGCCATTCATCCGCCGTCCCGTAATGACCGCCGTGCTGACTCTGTCAGTAATTCTTTTCGGCGGTCTCGCGTACTGGCAACTTCCCGTTAACGATCTGCCCGCGGTCGATTATCCCGTCATTCAGGTCACCGTCGGATATCCCGGCGCGAGCCCGGACACCATTGCCAACAACATCGCGACGCCGCTCGAACGCCAGTTCATGCAGATTAACGGCCTCGAAGTCGTGACTTCGAAGAGCACTCAAGGCGTGGCCACCTTCACGCTGCAGTTTTCACTCGATAAGAACATCGACGCAGCCGCGACCGATGTGCAGACCGCGATCTCGCAAGCTTCGGGCAGTTTGCCTGCGGATCTGCCCTCGCCGCCCACGTATTCGAAAAGTAATCCGAACGATCAGCCGATCATGTACATCGCGCTCACCAGCGATTCCGTGACGCCGGGCCAACTTTACGATTACGCCAGCACCCAGGTGGGCCAGCGCATCAGCATTCTGCCGGGCGTCTCGCGCGTGAATGTGTTCGGCACCAAGTCGGCGATTCGGATCAAAGCTAATCCCGATGCGATGTGGGCGCGCGGAATTTCGATCGACGATCTCAGCAGTGCGATTCGCGGAGGAACGAGTTACACGGGCGCCGGGCAATTGGATAGCAGTTCCGGCACCTCGATCCTGCGGCCGCAGGGACAACTTGAAACTGCCGAGCAGTACAGCAATTTAATCGTCGGCGGCACGGGCAACGCGCCCGTTTATCTTCGTGACGTCGCGACGGTCAAAGATTCAGTTCAGGACGAGCGCGTCAACATGCGTTTTTGGGTGCGCGGCTATGACATTCCCTCGGCTACCGTAATTGTCGCGGTGAATCGACGCGCGGGCGCAAACGCCGTCGAGGTTTCGAAGAGCATCCACGAAATTCTGCCGATGATTAGCGCTGAATTGCCCGGCTCAATTCGCGTCACGCCGATTTACGATCGGTCGCTCAGCATTGTGCACTCGGTGATCGACGTCCAGACGACGTTGATAATCGCTTTCGTGCTGGTCGTCATCGTGATCTTCGCTTTTCTCGGACGCGCCACCGACACGTTGATTCCGGTCGTGGCCCTGCCGTTATCGCTGCTGATCACCTTTGTCGCGATGCGCTTTCTCGGCTACAGCCTCGACAACCTGTCGCTGATGGCGCTGACGCTGGCGATCGGTTTCCTGGTCGACGACGCGATCGTGTTTCTGGAGAACACCGTGCGCCGCATGGAACGCGGAGAGCAACCCTTCGAAGCCTCGATCAACAGCGCGCGAGAGATCAGCTTCACGATCATGTCGATGACCATCTCGCTGGCGGCCGTCTTCATCCCACTCGTTTTTATGACGGGATTGGTCGGCCGCATCTTTCGCGAATTCGCCATCACGATCGTCATCGCGATTTTTGCTTCCGGTTTGGTGTCGCTCACATTGACGCCGCTGATGTGCGCGCGACTGCTCAAAGGCCGCGGGCCGGGCACTAAGCGAAATTGGGTCGAACGCGTTATCGGCGGGATCGAACATCGCGTGCTGCGCGTGTACGGCGGATCGCTCTGGTGGTTCCTGCGGCATCGCTGGGTGTCTGCGCTCATTTGGCTTATTTGTCTGGCCGGGACGATCGTGCTCTTCATGTTCGTGCCCAAAGCTTTTCTGCCTCCCGGCGACAGCTCGGTAATTTTTGGCGCCTTCATTGGGCGCGAAGGTTCGTCGCCGGAGCAGATGCACGCGCTGCAGGACCGCGTCGATCAGACCTTGCATGAAGATCCGAACGTCATCACCGATTTCACGCTGACCGGCGCCACCGGATTTCTGTCAGCTAACCAGGGCATCACCTTCACTTTTATTCGTCCGCCCGAGGAGCGCGCGCCGATTCAACAGGTCGCCGGCCAGATGATGGGCCGGCTTAATCAAATTCCCGGTGTCTTCACCTTCCTGCAGCCGTTTCCGGTTTTGCAAATCAGCACCGGCGTCACCGCGCAGCAACAAGGTCAATACGCCTACGCCGTCTCGGGCGTGAACGGGCCCGAGGTGTACGAGGTGGGCCAGAAGCTGATGGCGCGGATGATGCAGTACCCGGGTTTTCTTTCCGTCTCGTCAGATTATTTCAACAACACGCCGAACCTCGACGTCGAGCTGCGCCGCGATCAGGCCAAGACCTACGGCGTCTCAGAGGGACGCATTCTCTCTCTGCTGCGCAATGCTTTTTCCCAGAACTACGTTTACCTCGTGAAGAAGCCGCAGGATCAATATCAGGTCATTCTCGAAATGGAAGACGAAGCGCGCGCGCATCCGGATGACCTTTCGAAGCTCTACATCCGAACTGATAACGGCCAGCGGTTGGTCCCGCTCGGCGAATTGGTGACGTGGAAAAAGACTCTCGGGCCGCAGGCGGTGAATCATCTCAATCAATTCACCAGCATGACACTCTTCTTCAATCTGAAGCCGGGTGTCGCGCTGGGCGATGCGACCAACTTCATTCAAAAGAGCGCG